>Ga0209538_1000361_pt1 | contig 27453 bp, 24 predicted proteins | sample BarGraNGADG00211_2_FD_184492 | JGI IMG/M metagenome (GOLD analysis project Ga0209538, IMG submission 184492) | Arctic peat soil microbial communities from Barrow, Alaska - Barrow Graham LP Ref core NGADG0004-211 (SPAdes) (version 2) | ecosystem: Environmental > Terrestrial > Soil > Wetlands >... | reverse complement strand
ATTCTGGAACGCCAACGAGGAAACTCTGCTGTTCCCCCTCGAGGACGGCATGGAAGTTTTATATCGCGAAGGCAGCTTCGGCCTGAATTATTGCCGGGGACTGTTCATCATCCTCTGCTGGCTGGCTTTGCTGACCGCGCTGGGACTGGCCGCCGCGAGTTTTCTGTCGTTTCCCGTTGCCTCCTTCCTGGCCCTCGGGGTGTTAATCGTGGGCCTGTCCAGCGGCACGCTTTCCCAAATCATCGAGCAAGGCGGCATCGTCGGCATCAACCAAAACACCGGCCAGGTGGACAATCCTACCGTCATCGATCGCGCCACGCTGCCGCTTTTCCAAGGCCTGCTGCGGCTGATCAATCTCGTGCAGGGTTTCTCGCCCATCGATGCTCTCAGCACCGGGCGCAGTGTGACGTGGGAACAGACGGGACTGGCGCTGGCGCAAATTGTCCTGCTGCTGGGCGGCTTGTTTGCCGCGGTCGGCATCACCCTGTTTACCCGCCGTGAATTGGCGACGGCCCAAGGCACCCAATGACGGGCCGACTCTACAAAGCCTTGCTGGTGGGATTGGCGCTCGTGCTGCTGGCGGCCGCCTCGTGGACCCAGCAAAAACTGAATGTCGCCCGAACGCAGATGGGCCTCACTCGCCTCGCGCCCCTGGAAAACGCGCCGCCGGTGCTGGCGTTCACCACGGTGGCGCTGGGCAGCTTTCGGGGCTTGATCGCCAACGCCCTCTGGATTCGCGCCACGGAACTGAGCGACGAAGGCAAGTACTTTGAAATGGTGCAATTGGCGGACTGGATCACCAAGCTGCAACCGCATTTCTCCGCCGTATGGGTAAATCAGGCCTGGAACCTGGTCTATAACATTTCCATCAAGTTCAACGATCCCAAGGAACGCTGGCAGTGGGTGTTGCAGGGCATCGAATTGCTGCGCGACCAGGGCCTGCGCTACAATCCCAAAGAACCCCTCATCTACCGCGAACTGGCCTGGTTCTTCCAACACAAAATGGGCGCCTACCTCGACGACGCTCACATGTATTACAAACAAGTCTGGGCGCAGGAAATGACCCGCGTCCTGGGCGGGGGCCGTCCCAATTACGAGGAACTGCTCAACCCGCAAACCGACGAGGCCAAAGCCCGGGTCAAATTGCTGCGGGAAAAATACAAACTCGATCCCGCCCGCATGAAGGCCGTGGACGAAAAGTACGGTCCCCTCGAGTGGCGCCTGCCCGAGGCGCATGCGATTTACTGGGCCATGATCGGCTTGGAATTGTCGAAGAAAGAAGACCTGATCACCCTCCGCCGCGTGATCTATCAATCCCTGCAACTGGCCTTTCAACGCGGACGCCTGATTCAAAATCCGTTCAACCAAACCGCCGAATTCGGCCCCAATCTGGACATGATCGAGAACGCGAACCGCGCTTACCTGGACATGATGGAGCAGGACCCCGAATCCCGCGACCACATCAAGACGGGTCATCGCAATTTCCTGCGCGATGCCGTTTATTTTCTCTACACCCACAACCGCCTGAGCGAAGCCAATCGCTGGTTCCGGCAACTCCAGGAAAAATACCCCAACCTGCCCTTGATCACGACCCGAGCCAAATCGCTGCCCGGCACTCTGACCCTGGACGAATATGCCATCGCCCGCGTCACGGAGGACGCCTCGGAAACCTCCACCGACCGCACCAAGGCCATCCTGGAGGGTCTGTGGGTCAGCACCTTTTATAACCTGGCCCTCGGCGAAGATGACCAGGCCGCCGGCTACACCCTGCTGGCGCAAAAAATCTGGAATCGCTTCCAACGGCAGATCGCCGGACAGGAAATCCGCGTCGGTCTTCCCCCACTGGCAACCTTGCGGCAAGAGGTGCTCAATCAAATGTTGAACGCCACCAACGAACTGAATTCGCAGTTCGTCGCGCAATTGCGCACCCGGCTCAATCTTCCGGCCCCCACCAACGCCCCGCCGCCGGCCACCAACCAGCCCGCGAGTCGCAATTGACGCTGCGCATGCGCCGGTGAGCGTGAACCTGAATCCGAAGATGATTCCTCGCCCAGCCTCAGAACTCCCGATCCCGCACTTCGCCGCAACTCTCATTAAGGAAAACCTCTAAGCCCGGTTGTTGTCAGCGTGGACAACTTTATGTTGCACCTGCGACACAAACATGTCCGCATCGTGGCAAAACGGTTTCAGCCAAATTCACTGGAGTCAGGATGCCTGTCGCTTCCAGGATCGTCAGGAAGAAGGGAATTTCTTGGTCTGCTTGGCGTTTTGGCGAGGTCTGGTTATTTAATGATCGATTTTCTGCCACCCACGCCCCCAGAAGGCCCGCATCCATCTCGGCGCTACAACTCCCCCCTCTTTCCCTCCAAAAAACTTTCCCATCACCACTTCTCCCAGTAAGATGCTGGCCAAACACGTTTATGCGCGCGGTTCGTCAATCATGTAACATGCCACACCGAATAGCCGCAGTTGGCTTGGTGCTGGCTTGGCTGCTGGCTGCTTCGGCCTACAGCGAAAACTGGCCGCAATGGCGCGGGCCTTTTCTCAATGGCTCCACCCCCGAAACCAATCTGCCCGCCCGTTGGGGCCATACCGAGAACATCGCCTGGGCAACCCCTCTGCCGGGACGCAGCGGGGCTACTCCCGTGGTCTGGAGTAACGCCGTCTTTGTGCCCAGCCCCGATTCCGAAAAAAACCTCTGGTTGCTCTGTCTCGACAAAACCACCGGAGCCATTCGCTGGCAACAACGCGTCGGCACGGGCGATCGGACCAACGGCAAAAACAACATGGCCTCGTGTTCTCCGGTCACCGACGGCCAACGGGTGTACGCCCTGTTTGGCACCAGCGATCTGGCCGCTTTCGACTTTTCCGGGAAACCGCTCTGGCACCGCAAATTAAGCGACGAATTCGGCGTCTTTGCCATCCTGTTTCTCTACGGCGCCAGTCCCTTGCTTTACGAGGACAAGCTTTATGTGCCCCTGCTGCAACGCAACCCGCCCACCTACGCCCACGCGCAAGCTGGCCAATCCCAGCGGCAATCGTGGTTGATCTGTCTCGATCCGAAGACCGGGCGGACCTTGTGGCGGCAGGAACGCCGGAGCGATGCCCAGGAAGAGGCTATGGAAGCGTACACCACGCCGGTGCCATTTCCCGGACGGCAAGGCGTTGAACTCATCCTGGTCGGGGCGGATTGCGTGACGGCGCACCGGCCCGATACCGGAGCCGAGGTGTGGCGTTTTGCCGGCCTGAATGCGCGCAAGAATCCTGGCGGTCGGATTGTGCCCAGCCCGGTGGTTGCCCCCGGCCTGGTGTTTGTCTGCGGTCCCAAGCGTGAAGTGCTGGTGGCTCTGCGTCCCAACGGCGCACCCATCGTTGGCCCGGAACAGGTGGCCTGGAAACAGGATCAGTACGTTCCGGACGTCTGCACCCCGTTATATTACCAGAACCGGCTTTTTGTGTTGGACGGCGATCGGCAAACCATGACTTGCGTCGTCCCCGCTACCGGCGAACAACTCTGGCAGGGCAAGTTGGGCATTCGCGAAATCTTCAGCGCCTCCCCAACCGGCGCGGATGGCAAAATCTATTGTCTGAGTGAAGAAGGCACCGTGGTGGTTTTGTCCGCCGGGGAAAAGTTCGATTTAATCGCCACTCTGCCCATGGGCGAAGGGCCGTGCCAGTCGTCCATCGTGGCTGCCGACGGGCGGCTCTTCATTCGCACGGCCCAGCATCTCTATTGCGTCCAATCACCCCGAAAGGAGATCCGATAATGAACCATCCGCCACGGGGGCGCGGTCGGGCATGGGCCGAGCTTGTCTGCCTGATTGCCGCCCTGGCCAGTTCCCCAGCAACCCAGGCTCAGAACACGGTCCGGACTTCGACCGTGCCGGATCTTCCAGTGGAGCGGATGAGCGTGACTGGGCTCGTTGAAAACAGTTTGGGGATGAAATTCAGAACGGTTCCCGGCGGGAAGGTTCAGTTTTCGATCTGGGAAACCCGAGTTCAGGATTACGAAGCTTTTGTTATGGCCTCGGGTCGTTCCTGGGGCAAGCCGGGCTTCGACCAGGGAAAGCAGCACCCGGCGGTCAATGTGAATTGGGAGGACGCCCAGGCTTTTTGCCGCTGGCTGACGACCCAAGAACGCAAGGCAGGCCGGTTAACCGAGCAACAGCGCTACCGTCTGCCCACCGACGAGGAATGGAGCCTGGCAGTGGGGCTGGGAACTGAATCCGGAACCTCACCCGAGGACAAAATGAAGCAGCGGGTGATCTGGCCCTGGGGTTCGTACTGGCCGCCGCGAAATCGCGAGGGCAACTATGCGTCCGAACTTCAAGTTGACACGTTCCCCCATACCTCACCGGCGGGAAGCTTCTCGCCCAATGCCGGCGGCCTATACGATCTGGGCGGCAATGTTTGGGAGTGGTGTGAAGACTGGTACAATGCCGCTCAGGTCACCAAGGTCCTGCGGGGCGGTTCCTTCAACGATGCATACCCCGCCACCCTGCTTGCCTCGTACCGTTTTCAAGGCACCATGAACTTGACCGGGGAGGATATTGGGTTCCGGGTGGTCCTGGAATCCAAACCCTTGCCTCCCTGAACTGAGAACTGTCATGCGGCGTCGGGGGTATCCTGGGAGATGGCCCACTTTTCCAGAGTCTCGCGCAAACGGCCACGGCGAAGACGTGGAAGCGGGACATGGCACGGATTCGTGGGGAGAATGGGCTGCGCCTGCTGGCTAGGATGGAGAGGCATGAAACGTGGCTTTGCCCGGCTCTAGTTGGATTTTCTGGACAGCCTCCACCCATCTGGTACGCTCGTGACCGATGGAATCCCGTTGGCTCTCCGTAAAAGAAATCGCCGCACACTTGGGTATTAAACCGGACACGGTTTACAAGTGGATCGAGCGTCGTAAACTGCCTGCCCACAAGGTCGGCAGACTTTGGAAATTTCAGGCCGCCGAGGTTGACGAATGGGTTCGCTCGGGGGGCGCTTCTCAACTGGCCTCCGACGCAAGCGAGGGGGCCGATTAGGGATGGGCATGGAGGTCACCCACGGCAACCCGATTACTGGTCTGGACCAGGATGGCCGCTGTTTGGCGCGTCTTTCGGCGCGGTCTGCGCTCTACACGGACCTCCAGGTTTTGCTACAAGCGAGGACTGAACTCTTGCCGGTTGCCGATTACCGGAGAGCGGTAGTTGACGGGAATGTCCTTTCTCGCGGGTCGGTCGCAGCAAGGAAGAAGGTTTTCAAGGAACTCAAGGGCCGCTACGTGTTGGATGGGGGACATCCGCTTTACTCGGCTTTCCACCACGAATGGCGCCGCTGTGGTTCAGATCAGGAGCGCGCACTGACAGCTTATGTGCTGCTCGCGTTGAACGATAAAACGGTGTCGGTCACCAGCATGGAGTGGCTTTACCCGCACCTTCGCCGCGCTCCCTGTGAAGTTCGCATCGGCGATCTGGTGACGCACCTCCGGCAGATAGGTAAAGGCCGGCATCCCGAGGTGGCGAAGTGGTCGCCTTCAACGCTAACTAGCGTCGCGCAACACTACCTGGCGAGCATCCGGGATTTCGGTTTGGCCACGGGCACCATAAAAAAGGTCGCCGTGCGTCCCGCGCTTTACGGTTGTCCCGTCCGGTTGCTCCTGGCGGCGCTCAGAATGCTGCGGGTGTCACCGCTGCAGGTGGTGCGCCATGAGGCATTCAAACTTCTGGGAATCGCGCCAGAGGAAGTCATCGACACGTTGTCGCAACTCAACCGCCACGGGGACCTGCGGTTTCGCATGCAGGCGGATGTGGTGGAACTGGCCGTGTAACGACGATGGAAGAGGCCCTGAAAACAATTACCGCCACCGCGAGCCAGCCTTTCGACCGGGCTGCCGTGGTGACGGACAATTCGATTCTCCTGATCTACCCGCCGGAGCGAGAGTTGGATTTCCGCGAGATGCTTTTCGACCGTTGCCTACCCGGTTTTAAGAGTGCCGGCATTCCATATGAGGTTTTAGACCTTGCCCATTTCCTTTTCGACTGCTTCGAGGAGCCGGAGTTGGACGATCTCCAGGCCGATGAGTTCCGGAACTACCGGTTCATGAAGCAGGGCCTGTCCAAGCGTGCGGAATCAGGTTTGTGCAAAGCGTTGCAGGACCTTTCCCAAAAATTACCGGGAACGAACCTCTTCGTGGTTTCGACGGTTTCGCTCTTCCCGCTGGTGAAATTCGGCGAAGTGCTGACAAACCTACGTGATCTCAGATGCCGGATGTTCATCTCGTTTCCGGGTGAGGAGCGCGGCGGCAAGCTCCACTTCATGAACGTCCCCGACGGAGGCAACTACCTCGCGGTGAAGATTACCATCACAACCTGACCTTTTTCATGGCTACCAAGATCAGAGACCTCATTCGTCGCGACATCGCCGTCAAGGTTGAGGGTGTCGTCAAGGTGTATGACCGCGCCGCGCTCGCCTCGGAAATTCGGGAATACGTCGTCACCGATAAGATCGAGGAGGAACTCAAGCGCATCTTGGACACGTTTACCCAGGTCAGCGAATCGCTACGGCGTGGGGGCAAACCGCGCGACGTGATGGGCATTTGGGTGTCGGGCTTCTTCGGTTCTGGCAAATCCCATTTTGCGAAAGTCCTGGGTTACTTGCTACAGAACGAAGTGCTCCAGGACGGTTCGGGTGAATCCTGCATTGACGCCTTTGAGAAGCACCTTTCCGACTCGCCGAAAGGCCGGGACATTCGGCTGCGGCTGGGTGAGGTCAAAAAGACCACGGCCATCAAGACGGTAGCTTTCGAAATTCGCAGCCGCCAAAGCCTCAATAACCCGAACTCGGTGGGCGAGATTATCCTCGGAGAGTTTTACCGAAGCATCGGGTTCTCGGAGAACTTCGTAATCGCACAGTTGGAACATCGACTGGCCCGCCGCGGCCTGCTGCAAAAGCTGGAGGAAGCTTTTGAGAAGCGGTTCGACGTCGTCTGGCGTAGCGAGCAGGGGCGCGACGACCTAGCAACGGTGCGTCGTCGCTTGGCCAAGGTTTTGCCGGAAGTTGAGCCCAAGAGCTTCCCCACAGAGGATGAAGCGCTCAGCGGCCTGGACGACGCTTTTTCGCTCACGAAGATCACCGCAGAGAGCATCGCCGATGAACTGGTAGCTTGGGTAAACGAACAGAAACCAACCGGCGGACGGGCGCAGCATCTCATCTTTGTCGTGGATGAAATGGGTACGTTTATCGGCGACTTGAACGACAAGATCGGCGAGCTGAACAGCCTGTGCGAGATGATCGGCAACAAAGGCAAGGGCAAGGTGTGGATCATCGCCACGAGTCAACAGGACCTGGAGAAGGTCGTTGACCGGACGAACTTCCAGCCCGCCCTGGTGGGCCGGCTGAACGCGCGGTTCGAGCTGAAACCGCATCTGATTTCCGACGGCATCAACAAGGTGGTCTGCGAGCGAATCCTGAAGAAACACCCCGCGCGCGAAGCTGAGTTGCAGGCGGTCTATCAGGAAAACGAGGGCTTTCTGGCCCAGCTCTCGGACCTGAAGGCCAGCCGGAGCCTTGGCCTGCTAACCGCCCAGGGCCTGGTGGACGCTTATCCATTCCTGCCGCACCAAATCCAGCTTGCGCAGGACATTGGCGAGGCGTTGTCGGGCTTCCGCATATCCGGTGGCGTACGCTCCATGATCTCGGTGGTCATGGAGGCGCTGCAAAAACTCGCCGCGCAGGAGGTCGGCACCCTGGCGAGCTTCGACCAGGTGTTTGACGCGCTGGAAAACGATCTACTCTCGCAGGAATACCTCGGCGCCTCGGGGGTTCGTTCCATCTACGAATCCGGTAAGCGAGTTCCGAAGGCCACACCCATCCCAGCGGACCGTGTGTTGAAGGTCCTCTACCTGATCCAACGGGTCACCTTCGTGCCGCGCACGGCGGAGAACATTGCCAAGCTGCTGGTGAGCCGGCTCGACGAAAATGTTGCCGCGCTCCGCCTGCAGGTGGAAGAAACGCTCTTGGCACTGCAAGAGGCTGGCTATGTGGCCAGGGATGAAGCCAGCGGCGAATGGAAATTTCTGAACGAGCGGGAGCGCACCCTTGAGCAGGCCATCCAGGAAATGATTCGGCCCGGCACTTCGCGCTCCATCACGCTGACTGCCATACGGCAGCAGTCGCTCGAAATTACGAAGACCAGCGTGATCGCGCGCAAGAATCTGAACAACTACGCGGTCACGCACGGTACGACCAAGACACCGTTCAGTTTCGGCGTCTATCTCGACGGTGAAGCTGTGGATACAGGACCGGAACTGGAGGTCGCATTCGTCGGACCACTGGCGCCGGGCCGCAAGACCACGATCGAGGAGATCAAGCGGGATAACCAGGCCGCCGGGCCGAACGGGCGAAAGGTCTGTTGGGTGGCCAGCGTTCCCGAGAAACTCGAACTGCGCCTGAAACGCTACCAGGCGCTGCTCAACGTGACTAGCGACAAGCGGTTCACGGAAGATCCTTCCAAAGATACCGCGGACGCCCTGTCAGAAAAGCGTAAGGAACGGGACGATCTGGCGCGCACGTTGGCCGGCGATTTGAAAACCGCCTTCCTGCAAGGCACCTTGTATTACGGGGGCAAGGAAGTGGAGTTGGAAAACGCCAAGGACCTGACTGCGGAACTTCAGACCGCCCTCGGTCAACAAGTCCCGAACATCTACCCACGTTTTGCCATTGCGGACAAAACGGTTGATTTCGCCAAACAAATCAAGGCCCTACTCAACCCGGCCCAGGCGGTGCTCCACACCGTTGCGCCCGACCTCTACCTTTTCGACACGCAAGGCAGCCTGAATAAGGAATCCGCCCTGGTCGCGACCACGCTGGAGGTCATCAAGGATCTGGAGGATGAGGGAACCGATCCCACTGGGGCGGCTTTGCTCGATTCTGGAGACAGCAGAGGGTTCAAAGGGTTCATGCGAGCGCCGTTTGGCTGGCCCAGCGAAGTGGTGCGCTTGGTGCTCGCCGGATGCTTCCGTGCCGGCGCCATCTACCTGGAACGGCAAACGGCGGCCGGCCCGACGCCTCTGTATGACTACAAGGAGGCACTGGACGACTTCACCAAGATCAAGACCTTCGAGAAAACGACCTTCCGCCTGGCGGAGTCGAGCCTGACCGTGGAACAGATCAAACAGGTTAGCAAGGAACTCATCGCCATGGGCGTCACGGGTACGCCCGAATCGGGCAATGCACTGGCGGGCGCGATCCGCCAGTTGGGCAGCAAACTCCAAGAGGGCGTGCGGGACGCGCAACTGCGCGCCGAAGCCGGCTTGCCTCTGGAAGACGACATTCTTAAATGCGACGACGCCCTAAAAAACCCGACCACGCTCAAAGACCCAACCAAGGCCGCCCTGGCTTTCTTGCAGGCTGCACCACAATGGCGGGCGCTGAAGCAGGGTCTTGATGCGCTCCGGGTTTTCCTCGAAGCGAACCGGCACAAAGAATTTGAAACCTCCCGGCAACTCGTCAGCCTCGTGCGCAACCACCCTTTGCCGGGCGACGCGCCGGACAATGCCGCGGTGGACCAGGCGCTGGCGGACATCGACGCGATTGTCGAGAACAAGACCGTGATACCTCGCTGGAACGATTATCGCGCCTCGGTGGACAAAGTTCACAAGGTCTATCGCGAGGCCTACCGGGGAAGCTATGCGGCTTTGCAGAAAGCTGTTAACGAAACCGTGGCGGCAATTCGATCGGGTGCCGCCTATGCCGCCGCGCCGTCCCCGCAGCGAGATAGCGTCGTGGAGGCGACCTTTGGCCCCGGTGGGCCATGCTATTACCCGACGGTGACGCTAACTACGATTGCGTCACTACTCGCCGCGACCACCAAGACGAGCCTTTCATCCATCGCGCAGGCGGCCAAGGCGCTACCTGCCTACCGCGCCGAAGTGGAAGGGGCGCTCCGCTGGTTAAAGACACCGCCGACCAAACGGGAACAAAAGACCTACGCTTGGAACGCGGCAGCGGCCCTGGCTGGCCTCCAATTTGCCAGCGATGCTGAGGTGGACGCGGCCTTGGAAGAAGTCGCGAAAGAACTGAAAGCCCGGATCAAGGAAGGTTTTGTCATCCAGGTCAAATGAGCAACGCCGTTCCAACCAGCAACGCCGTCCTGTCTGACTCTCACAAGGAGGCGGTCAAGGGCTGGGTGCCACGCTTGCGCAAGCTCCTCGAGGAGGATTTTGAAACGCAGCTCAAGCGGTTTGGCTTCAGCCGGGACGGCCGCCACACCGCCGAGGAACGGCTCACCCTGCCGGCGGCCATCCTGCCCACGCGACGGAAACTGGCTGCTCTGATTGAGCGCGACACGAAGGGTGAAGGCACACCGCAGCGGGGGTTCGACGCGGTAGTGCGCGAACACACCTACACGTTGGTTAACCGGTTGGTCGGACTGAAGGCGATGGAGGCACGAGCCCTCCTCTATCTACGACCGCCCGGCCATGCGGAGACCGCGCCGGAGCCGACTGAAGTGCTGACCCCGATTGAGGGCCAGGCGTATTCCCGCTACCTCCGGGATTTTCGGGCTGCGGGCGGCTCGCGCTACAAATACGAGGTCGGCGCCGAAGAGGCCCTGCTCCGGGACGGCCTCATGGCGGCGTTCCGTGAGGTGAACGAGGAGATTCGCACGCTGTTCGATCCCGACCACGATTATGCCTGTCTCTGGCCGAGCTTCGCCGCGCTTCAGCAAGCCATCGCGAGCATCAATACCGACTTGCCCGCAGCAGCCTACCGTGCGCCCGACTTCCTCGGCTGGGTTTACCAATTCTTCAACCGTGACGAGAAGAAGCTGATCCGCGAGGAGAATAAAGGCACGCCGCGCAGCTCTTACGAGCTTTCCGTCATCAACCAGTTCTACACACCGCTTTGGGTCGTAAAAGTGCTCGTTGATAACACGCTGGGGCGGCTCTGGCTGCAAATGCACCCGGACTCGTCGCTGGCATCCAAAGGACCACCGCCCCTGCCGCAAGAGCGGCCGGCCGATCTGCCGCCCATGGCCGATTACCTAGTGCCGCGCACGGGCGAGAAGATCCGATACCGGCGCATTGACGAGCATGGAAATCCCCAGCCGTTCAAGCGCGTCCGCGACATCAAGCTGCTCGATCCGGCGTGCGGGACGATGCATTTCGGACAATACGCTTTTGGCCTCTTCTACCAGATGTATCTGGACGAGATTGCGAACGCCGGCCAACCGGGCTGGCCGGCCGAGCCTTCGGTGAAAGAGCGGCGGGACATCCCGGCGGCTATCATCGAGAATAACCTCTACGGCATTGATATTGATCCCCGCGCCATCCAGATCGCCTCGCTGTCCCTGATCCTCACCGCCAAGGAAGCGGCCCTGCGCGATGGTTTCCCGCCGACCACGGTGCGCATCCGCCGGGCGAACTTGGTAATCGCGAACGCGGTGAAGCTGGACGAGGAACAGGTGCGCGGCTTGGTCAACCAAGTGGGTGGCAAGCCCGAGTCCGCCGGGCTGCGGGAAAAGCTCTTTGCGACGCTCTGGCTGAACCTTAAAAACGTCGGTGAACTGGGCAGCTTGGTGCAGGTAAGCGAGGGCGTGACCCGCGTGTTGGACGAGTGGGTGGACGCGCAGGCCAAAGCCAAAGGTCTCACCAGGCTCATCGAAACGAGCGATACAGCTCAGCTCACCTTGGAGAGCATTGATACGGCTGCCCGCCAACGACGGGTGGAGCAACTCGAACTGGAGCGGAAGGTGATCGAAGCCGAAGCCGCCCGTATCCGCTCAGAGCTGCTCGCCGGACTGGAACGTCTGGCCAGCCAACTCCAGGCCGATCCACGCCAGCGGTTGTTTGCCGAGGACACCGCGCGCGGACTGCGCTTGCTGGAAGTGTTGAGCGAGGCCTTTGACGTGGTGGTGATGAACCCGCCCTACGGCGAGTTTGTTCCTGATGTGAAGGAATTCATCGCCTCCGTCTATCCGCTGACCAAGTCCGACATCTACGCGGCCTTCATCGAACGGGCCACCCAACTCATCGAACCGGAAGGCTACGTGGGAGCGCTGGTCAGCTCCACGTTCAAGACCCACGTTACTCACACCAAGCTCCGCACGGAGTTCCTGCTCAAACGGAATCCTCTGGTCATCATGCTGGATCTCGGCTACGGCATCCTGGATGACGCCACGGTCGAGGCGGCGGCTATTGTTCTGAGAGGAACACCGCCATGATTTTAACCGCTGATTACGCTGATGACACGGAGGCAAACAAGAATGAATTTTTTTCTTATCCGTCTCCATCCGCGGAATCCGCGGTCAAACTCGATCTGGACGCCCCATGAAACTGGTTGACCTGGAAAAAATCGTCGCCGCCGGCGAGTCGGAAACGGTGGAGTTCAAGAAATCCACCGCCCAACTGACTCGCGTCGGTCAAACGCTTTCCGCCTTCTTGAACGGCCAAGGCGGGCGCGTCTTCATCGGCGTATCGCCCGAAGGCAAAGTGGTTGGGCAGCAGGTCGCCGATTCCACCCTGCGCGAAGTCGCCGCCATGCTGGCCCGGTTCGAGCCAGCCGCTCTCATTTCCCAGGAGCGGGTCCGGCTGCCCAATGGTTCGGAAGACCTCACGAGCGAGCATTCATCGCATCCACGCAATCCGTTCATCACGGAAGTGTTTTACCGCCGTGGCCTCATCGAACAATGGGGCCGCGGCACCAACAAGATCATCGCGCTCTGCGTCAAGGCTGGCCTCCCCAAACCAGAATTCGGCCAGCAAGCCGGCTCCCTTTTCGTCCGCTTCCGGCCGGCCGCCGGGGCGCTTACCCCGGAAGTCACCAGGGAAGTCACCAGGGAAGTCACCAGGGAAGTCACCAGGGAAGTCACCGGGGAAGTCACCGGGGAAGTCGCCGCGCAAGTCGCCGCGCAAGTCACCGCAGAGCCCAACATACTGGGAGGCAAGGCATTGGATGATATTGCCAGTATGCTCCGCCTGCCAGCAGCGCAAGTCACCGCGCAAGTCACCGCGCAAGTCGTGCAAGTGCTATGTGCTGCGGCCAGCAATGCGCGGACGCGCGCCGAGCTTCAGTCTGCCGCCGGCATCAAGCACAGGGAGCACTTCCGCAAGGCCTATACGGAACCCATGGTTTCAGCGGGTTGGCTGGAGCAAACCGTCCCCGACAAGCCGCGCAGCCGTCTCCAGAAGTACCGCCTCACCGACAAAGGCCGTGCCTGGCTTTCGGCACACACCAGCGGCGCCGGTTCATCCGTGGCATCCGCGAAATCCGCGGTCAAGACGACGTCATGAAACCCGCCTTCAACAAGCGTATCATTTGGCGCTGGGCGGAGCGAGATTTTGGATTTCGCTTCCGCGCTGGTGCTGGCAAGCGCAACGCAGAGCACTATCAAGCCGCCAATCCGGGCGAGTTTTACGTTGTCCCGGCTAGCCAGCGGAAACTCTCCAAAGAAGCCGTCGAGGAATTATCCAAGGTGGCTCCTCCATTGACCGCTCCCAATATCGTGGCCTCGCCGTGGGGTGATTACGGCAATATCGATCTCCAGCAGATCACAACCCATGAAGGCAGCACGTGTCTGAACCTGGCCGGTTGCTTGCATCGGGAAGAAATCAAACTTCGAGAAACCAACGGCGTGAACCGAGCGAAGGCATTCGTGGCCGACCTTGCCCAACGGGAGGAGCCGGTCCCCATTACTCTGGAACTCATCCGTCGAATCCACAAAGAGATGTTCGAAGACATCTATCCGTGGGCTGGTGAATGGCGCACGGTTTCCCTGCATAAGGGTGATGGGCCAATCCGTTGGCCTCTCCCTACATTTGGTATGGAACCCGTCATGGAGGAATTCGCGCGCGATGTTTTGAGCCGAACTCCATTCATCTCCGACAACGACGATGCCGTTCTCGCGTTCGTGGCACGGTTACTAGGGGATTACCTTGCGCTCCATCCCTTCCGCGAAGGCAACGGGCGCAGCGCGTTCATCTTGATCGAACTCGTGCTGCTCCAAAACGACCTAGTCCCGCTGGATGACTACAACCGCAACCGCGACCAGGCCGGATATTTCACCGCGTGCGACGCCGCCCGCCTTTGCGACTACGGTCCGCTCATCACGCTTGTGACGGAGTGGGAAACACAGCGGCAGCAGGTTCTTGAACAGCGTTTCGAAGGAGGTAACTAAGCTATGGCGAAACTTAAGCGCTACGACATCAAGAAGCTCCTGGCCAACCCAGACCTTCGCCGGCACCTCATTGTCGAGAGCACCATTGTGACGCAGGCGCGTGAGGGGATTGATGTTACCCACGAACAGGCAGAAAACTCCTATTACATCGTCACGGAGGCTGAGCGTGCCGCATTCTTCGGACTGGTGCAATTCCGCACTGAGGTGGGTGAAAATGATGGCCGTCATCTGGAATTTGTTCACTGCCTGCGCGAGCGCCAATGTGCCACAAGAGTCGATCTCGCTTTGCGGGACTTCGGAGTAATCGATAGTTCGCCGATCGCTTACGACAAACTCGGTCTATGTTCCCAGATATTTCGTGACAACCCCTCGTTTGATTCCCAGACGACAAGCATAGAGCAAGGTGTAGCGTTGATGAACGTTGCGCGATATGTCCGATTCTTTTGGGAAGTGGACAAGTCCCGCATCGCGCTTGGAAAGGCGGACCGGTCGTCTGAAAAGCCCTGGCTGAGACTGTCGAAAGGGGGAGACTTCTCGCGCTTTTATTATGACTTTGATTTGGTCCTCTTCGGTCAAAAAAACTGGGAGCATATGAAGGAGGAAATCAATGAAAGATATCCCTATCTCAAAGGGAATTCCTCTCTCTTGATACACCCGGAAAATCATTACTTTGAATCTGGGGTAACTTGGCCACGAAGAACTCAGCGTGGCTTTAATGTTCGATTCCTGCCGCCAGGGCATGTGTTTTCAGACAAGGGCCCGACAGCATTTTTCAGACAAGAAATTGATCTGTTTGCTATTCTTGGCCTCCTTAACTCACGACTCGCGGAGTATTTGCTAAAGGCGTTGGTTTCATTCGGATCATGGGAGATTATCGGCGTGCGACGGTTGGCGTCACCGGACACAAGATCGCCCAAGATGGTCCCAATTGCTGAGGAATCCCGAAGAATCTATAATGTTAAGCAATCTTGGGACGCAGGTAACGAGGTCAGCACTCGCTTCAATCGCCCGTGGGTGCTTAAACGAGCGGTTAAGGTAGCGGCGGATTCGCCCACTGCGTCCCTTGGCGCGTTGCTCGGTCGCGAGGCGGCACTTGATGCCGAACTGGCAGAATCTTACGCCCGGCTTAACGACGGGATTTATCGGCTTTATGGCGTCAATGACGCCCTGCGCGCCAAGATTGATGGCGCCATCGGGGAGCGTCCGTCTGAAGTAGTCTGGCCGCAAATGGTAGGCAAGAGTGCCGAACAGAAGCGGATGGAACATGTCTGCCGCCTCCTTACCTACGCAGTGAAGTGCGTGCTGGACGAGGATGACGACGGTCTGGTGGCCCTTCAGCCAGTGGCCCAGGAACCGCCGTTGCTAGAGCGCGTCCGAGCCAAACTCGTCAGCTTTTTCCCGGAACAGGACCCGCACACGCTGGAGATCGAGGTGGTCAACGAACTCAAGAAGCGCGTGAAGGGTTACGCCCGCGCGGAGTCGCTCCACGCATGGCTGACGCATGTCTTTTTCGATTTCCACTGCGGTCTTTACCAGCAACGCCCGATCCTGTGGCACCTGGCCAGCAGCCAGGAATCGCCTGAACCGGCCTTTTCTGTCATCGTCCACTACCACCGCTTCGACCATGATCGCCTGGCCAAACTCCGCAGCGTCCACGTCCGCGACCGCCTGGCGACCTTGCGTCGCGAAGCCGCCCAGGCCGGCAAAGACGGCCGCGAGGATGATCGACTCGAACTTTTGGCTGCCGTCGAAGAAGTCGAAGCGTTTGACGGCAAACTGGCCCGTCTTCAGGAAGGCCACCACGCCGGGGCCGAAGGCGGTGATGAGGACTACCGCATCCTCACTCCCTGGAAAAAGCCCGACGACCGCCCGAAAGGCTGGCGCCCCGACCTGGACGATGGCGTGAAAGTTAACATCGCCGCCCTGGCGCGCACCGGCCTGCTGCGGAACAAGAACAAGTTTGGGCAGAAGGAACCGGAGGAATGATGAGACCGCCGATTAACAGTACAGCGACATTTTGTAGGCCGGCTGCCCCCAGCCGGCGCCGGGTCGGTGGACCCGGCCTACAACGATGGTTCATGGAAGCCCCACGGCTCACGAAGTGTCGCTGTAGTGTTACGCTGATAACGCGGATGAAACACGGATAAAAAGCACTGTATGGAAAAATTGCCCCTCAGGTCGTTACAAATAGCTCAATTCCGAGGAATTCAGGAACTGAAGCTGGAAGATTTTGGGCGCATTAATTTGTTTGTAGGTCCGAACAATTCGGGCAAGACCTCGGTACTCGATGCGCTTTCCCTTTTTTGTCGCCCGTTGGATATCAATAACTGGCGGGAGGCGGCCTGGCGCCGGGAAGTTAAATCTGCACGCACACCGCTGACGGAACCTTTCAAGTGGTTGTTCCCTCAATTTGTCGAAAGCGACCATCCTCGGCCCCATAGCATTTGGATTTATGGTCAGGGCCAGTATGCCGGGCGCCGAGTGATGGCTGAATACAATGAGTTTAAGGAATTTGGGCAAGAAGAAATGATTTTGAGGGAGACCCGTTCGGATGAGGATATTCAGGAAAAAGCAGAAACGGGCCTAGCGATCGAGGTATTGGCGGACTTCGCCCAGGAAATCATGGGCCATTTTGACGAAACCAATCTGGGCCAACACAGGATCGAGTTCAAAGTCGTGGACAACCGACGGAACGTCTATCCGACCAAAGTCGAGGAGCCGGCCTTGGGCCTCGCACTGATCTCGCCGCACACGCACCGGACAACCCAGGATACAAGCTGGTATTTCAGCGAGGCGATCAAGCGCGAGCGTAATGACCAGAATTTGCGCAAGGCTTTCGTCGAGGTGATGCAAAGGATTGATCCTGGTGTGCTCGATCTGGATCTGGTTGAAACAGGCCAGACGACCTCGACAATCATGGTCAAGCACCGCCTGACCGGTCGGACGCCCATAGCCGCTTTTGGCGACGGCTTGCGCCGGGCTTTGCTGATCGCGGCAACGATCCCTGCAGTTCCCAATGGCGTGCTTTTAATTGACGAGTTGGAATCGGCACTTCACGTCTCAGTGCTTGAATCCGTTCTCCAAGTCCTTAAGTGGGCTGCCGAGCAATACAACGTGCAGGTCTTCGCCACGACGCACAGTTTGGAAGCGGTGGATGGGGTGATTCGGGCATTTAAGGAAACGCCCGCATCCGTCGTTGGGTATCGTTTGGAACGGTCACAGGAGCAATCCGTCGCCAAGCGGTCTTCAGGTGAAATGCTGCGTGAACTGCGCTTCGACATGGGCCTCGAATTTAGATAAACCATGACACGCCGACTTTCATATATAGCCGTCGAGGGCCAGCACGACGCGGCCTTTATTGGCCGCCTGCTCAGGAATGCCGGTTTTAAGATTGTGGTTAACAAAAACGATCTAGACCCTGCCTACAGTCGGTTGGTGCCTACAGACTTTCCGTATGAGGATGATCTCTTGAAGCGGGTGCCGCTGCCTTTCTTCTACCAGAAGCTTGACCATGCGGTGGCTTTACATCCAGCAGGCGGGGAAAGCGAGCTGGCTGCGCGTGCCGTCATTGCTGTCCCGCAAATTTCCAGACCAGTGGAAGCAATAGGATTTGTTTTGGATGCCGACAATAAGGGGACGGCAACCGAGAGGCTAACAACACTGGCAGGGAAAATATCCGAAAAGTCCCAGGCGCCTGGCTTTGCCTTGCCAACAATCCCAGGCAGCATTAGTTCCGGTCCCCCGCGTTGCGGTGTATTCGTGATGCCGGACAATTCTAGCATCGGCACCTTGGAAGATGTGCTCCTCGAATGCGGTGCTGTTTATTATGGAGATGTGCTGGCCAAAGCAGGCTCATACCTCCAGTCCGTTGACCAGACCAAACTCTCTACAGAAGACTTGGGCGAAATCAATGCGCCAGCAGGGCTTAAAAAGGCCCAAATTGGAGCCACGAGCTCGGTTCTAAAACCGGGCAAAGCCATCCAGAACTCGATCGCCGATAATCGCTGGCTTGAAGGTGAGGCCTCCGAACAGCCAAAGGTAGTCGCTTTCCGCCTATTCCTTCGCGATCTTCTAACCGAACCTTCCATTTATCCGCGTTCATCTGCGCAATCCGCGGTTCCATCTTCCCCATGATCCTCCCCGCCCTCATCGCCCAAATTCAGCAGCGTTTCTCGCACGAGAAACGGGCAAGGGTTTGCCTGTGGTTCGATCCGCAGGGCGAGTTCGAGCGGTTGCTGCCCGCGCTGGCGAACCAGTTGCAGCAGATGAAGGTCCCGCCGTTTCGCTTGCTGGCCTACGACCCGAAGGAAAAACACGGGCAACTGTGGTTGCGGCGGCAGGTCTGCCTGGCCACCAAGGAACTGGCGCCAGAAAAGGCGCAAGAGACGCGATTCCTCATGTACCTACCGCTGGCGGAGGAGCGTCTCGATTCGCCCGATGAGAAAGGACGGCATCACTTGGAGCTGCTGACGGAATACAAGATTGCCGGGGTGCGCTGGCTAGTGGGTGGAAAGCGGGCGACGCTGTTCAATTTCCTGAAAGCCGCGGGCGTGTGCCTGCCGGAAACACCAGGCGAACAGCGACAGCTCGTGGAGGGAGGTGCCGATAGCCTGCTGGCCAAGTACACCGCCAAATTTTACGACAAGCCGCCGGTCTTCTGGGAACAGCGGTTGACCCCCGAATTGGCTCAATCGCGGTTGGTGGGCGATGTGGACCAGACCATCCTGGACCTGGCCGTGCAACCGGAGGCTACCTGGGTTTCACTGATCGAGCGCGGTGTGCTCGACGAATTCCTGGCAGCGGTGCGCGACCGTTTCAATTTCACCACCGAAACGGACAATCCGGTCTTATGGGTTACCGCGTTTGTGGAGGTACTGGCGCTGACCGAGGCGTTTATCGGTTACCCCGAGCCGGGGGATTTCCCTTTTTTAAACCGGCTCCCGCCACCCCGCTGCCGCGATAATCATGTGCAATTGTTGCAGCGTTGGCTGCGCGACGCCAACAGCCGCCCCGCCTGGGACCGTTGGGTGGCCCAAGTCGAGCAGCACATCAACCTGACGGATTGGGCCCGAGGACGGAGCGGGCTGTCGTTTGGGTTCCCGCACCTGGCCCGGTTGCGGTGGGCTCGTTTCCGAGAACGGTTTGCCGCCGCAGCCGACAAGTGGTCGGAAATACGGACCCTGGTGGAATCTGAAACGCAGGTGCTCCGCGAGGAAGCGGACTACGCGCGAGCCAGTCAAACGCCAGCCGGACACTGGGAGCTGTTCCTGGGTGTGGCCGGTTTCGTGGAGACGTGCGAGAAAGGCCGCCAAGCCGTGCAACGGGCCAAGTCCTCTGGCGAGCTAGCTAAGGTCTATTGCGAATTTGCCGACACGATTGATCGGGCGCACACCCAGCTCAAAGCTACGGGTGAGGAACACGACGTGCCGGAAGTCGTCGCGGTCGTGGATCGCGGCTATGCCGATTACGCCAACGAACTCAACCAGCGTTTCTTTGAGAGTTACACGGCCGACGAAAGCCTGGATATTCCTGGCGTGCCGTTCGTGACGGACCGGTTGGATGCACAAGTGTGGTCGGCCAGCGGACGTCGCGCGGTAGTGATCGTGGATGCGCTACGATATGACTGTGCGCTGGCCCTCATGGACCGGTTGCACGGGCTGGATGTGAAGGTGGAGCCGCTGCGAGCGATGCTCCCCACGCGGACGCCGATTGGCATGAGCGCGCTGCTGCCCAAGAAACTTACCCCAACCTGCCTTCAGGTAGAGAAGAACGAGCTGCATCCCCAGGTCAGCGGCGTGGATACGAGCCAGCGGGAGAATCGCCTGGAACTGTTGAAGAAATTCGGAGCGACCTGCTTGGAAATCGGGGATGTGGAAGGCGCCAAGAAGCCGCCGGATAAGACTCGCGACCTGCTCGTGGTGTTCGGGCACGAGGAGGTGGACAGTCTCGGTCACAGCAACGCGGAAACGCTGGTCCGGCATCTGGACAAGGAACTGGAACGAATTGCCCGGGTGGTCAAGCGGTTGCATCAATGGGGCTACCCCGAGGTGAACGTGGTGACGGACCACGGCTTCGTTCTCGTGGCGGCGGACCAATTACCCCCGGAAGTGCCCGTGAAGAAGGAATGGTGCGTGGCGCTGAAGGAGCGATTTGCCCTGGTGCCGGCAGGCATTGACGTGCCGCTCAAGACCAAGCCTTTCCCATGGGACGCCTCCGTCCGAGTAGCGGTGCCGACCGGAACGGCGTTTTTCAAAGCGGAGAAGGCGTTCAGTCATGGGGGCGCGACGCTTCAGGAACTGATCATCCCCCGGCTCATATCGCGGGGCCGTGTGCAGATCCGCAAGATCGGCGTGGAAGTAGTCTTGCCGGCCTACGAATTGACCAGGGCAGCGGTGAAGCTCCTGCTGCGGCCGAAGGCCATCGGCAGCGCATCGGCCGGTGAACTGGCGCTTTTCTCCGACCAACCGCGCGATCTGCAACTGGACGTGTCGCGGACGGACGAGGCTTTGTCGGTCTTGGGCGGCAAGCCCAAGTCGGTGCGCCTCGAACCGGGCGCCGGCGAGGTGGCCGTGACGTTGTTCTTTGACTCCAAGCATTCGTTCAAACAGGGCGAACTGCTGCAGCTCCAGATACGGGACCCCGAAACGGAGGAGCAGTTTCCGCCCGGCGGGATCACCTTGCGAATTGGCCGTGACTTCTAATCTAAATTACCTATGGCGCAACCATTGATTGAACTGGATGAGCTTGACCGCCTGGCTAACGACGCGTTTCCGGGGCTAGTGGTCCGCAAGGATCTGCTGCGTCGGATGCGTGCTTCATTTGGCGTGCCGGAATTGGGCGGCGGAAGTTTGATTTCGGAAGGGACGCTGGCACCGGGGAGCATTTACACCATCGGCACCGATGCGACCGACAACCGGCTGGCGCTCTTCCTCCTTCAGGCGCAGGTCAATCCCGGATCCGGCCGGATCATCCCGCTGGGCAATTTGTCGAGCCGGATGAAAGAGGCAATCGAGACGGCGGACTCCTATCTGCGGGCCAACCTCAAGAACCTTGGCATCACGGCGGACATCGACAGCTACGACTTTAACCTCCAGGCTATCAATCTCAACCAGGCCAAGGAAGGGGCTGAAACCGCCGTCGCGTTTTTCATCTCGCTCGTTTCGGGCATCCTGGAGAAACCCGTGCTGGAGCGCACTGTGGTCCTGGGGGAGATGAGCGTGCAAGGGCTGCTCTTGCGGGTCACCTCATTGCCTGAACGGATGCAGTTGGCGGTCGAGGCGGGCGCGAAGCGCATTTTGATCCCCAGCGAGAACAAGCGCGACCTGGCCGAAGTGCCGGACGCGATCCTTACGGCCATCCAGTGGCAGTTCTACGACAGTCCGAACAAAGCGGCGATGATGGCGATGGGTTTGGTGTAGCGCTTTGCTTCAGGGAATATCTGGCTGGGCAACCTCTTGCTCGACATCCCGCTCACGCCGAGCAACAAGAGTTCGCCGAAACCGTCCGCAACAGCGGCGAGGTCTTGATGGGCATTCTGAACGATATCCTGGATTTCGACCTCCGCGAACTGGTAGGCACCCGCGACCTAGCCGCCGGGAATGCTCACGCGAAAAGCCTCGAGCTCAACGGCCTCATCGCCCGCGAGGCGACCACCGGACTGCGCGGCGATCCCGGCCGGATCCGCCAAATCCTGCTCAACCTGATCGGCAACGCCATTAAATTCACCGCCCAGGGTGCTCTCAAAACCCGTAAAACTGGAGGAATTGAAGGCGACGCCGACGCGCTATCTTGGCGCCTAGCGCCGTGGTTGGTCGATAGGGGTGAAAAATTTTGAAAAAATCATTTGCATTGGTTGCGGTTTGCCCTTAAAGATAGCGCAAAGGTTTGACCGACTGTTCTGACTGATCAGTTTTCTAACTATCCGGGCGGCGGTTCCACTTAAGTTCAAGGTTCTTTTTAAGTCTTGGGCGTATGGCTCCGAGACTGAATCCGTTTGGACATCGTTAATAACACGCTATGATGAGTAAGACGACGAGTACGACTCCGGATTTTGGCTCGGGTTATCTGGAAATCTCGGAAAAGGGCTTTGGGTTTCTCCGTTCGCCGGACAACTGCTTTGCGCCCAAACCCATCGATATCTTTGTTACACCGGACACCATCAAGCGGAATTTCCTGCGCGAAGGCTGCCTGGTGGCCGGTGCCCTGCAACCGCCTCACCGCGGTAACAGCCCGCAGTTAAAGGAGGTGCGAACGGTTAACGATATGCCGTTCGGGGATTACACCAAGGCCGTGCGTTTCGAGAACCTGACCACCATCGATCCGATCGAGAAATTTAAGCTGGAAACCACGCACGACCTGATCGAAACCCGGATCATTGATCTGGTAACCCCGCTGGGGAAGGGAACTCGCGGTCTGATTGTCGCCCCGCCCCGCACAGGCAAGACGACGATTCTCAAGCAGATCGCCAATGCCGTGGTGGCCAATCACCCCGAAGTTTATGTCATGGTGCTGCTCATCGATGAACGGCCCGAGGAAGTCACGGACTTTCAGCGTTCGGTCAAGGCCGACGTGGTGGCCTCGTCGAACGACCAGGATCTGGAGACGCACGTGCGGTTGTCCCGTTTCATGATCGAACGCTGCCGGCGCATGGTGGAGTGCGGCAAGGATGTGTTCGTGCTGCTGGATTCGCTCACGCGCGTGGCCCGCGCCTACAACAGCGTGCATGGCGGCAGCGGCCGCACCATGACCGGCGGCGTGGACGCCCGAGCGCTCGAAATCCCGCGCAAGATGTTTGCCTCGGCCCGCAAGATTGAAAACGGCGGTTCGTTGACCATTCTCGCCACCGCCTTGGTGGAAACCGGATCGCGCATGGACGAGCTTATTTTCCAGGAGTTCAAAGGCACCGGCAACATGGAACTCATCCTCGACCGCAAACTGTCCGACCGGCGTCTCTTTCCCGCCATCGACATTCCCCGCAGCGGCACCCGCAAGGAGGAAAAGCTCTTTCCCGCCAAAAATATCGAAGCCATCCGCAAGCTGCGGCGCATGATGGTGGACCTTAACCCGGTCGAGGCGATGGAAACGCTCATCGGTGCGCTCAAGAAGCACAAGACCAACGATGAGTTGCTGGCGAAACTGCTGTAGCAGCCGGCCAGCTGCCTTCCGTGGCGATGTGCTAAAAACCGCCAGGAAATAGGGCGCGCGACCGGATCGCGGCCACCCCTGGGATCATGAAACCGCCGATCCAACCCAGCGTCGCGTCCAGACACTCGCGTCCGCCCATGGAGCGGATGTTGCAAATTCATCAAGCCATCCAAGCGGGCGATTATCCCAACGCGTCCACGTTGGCCGAATCCCTGGAGGTCAGTTCCAAGACCGCCCAGCGCGATCTGGACTTCCTGCGCGACCGGATGGGTTTGCCGCTGGCTTACGACTCACAGCGCTTCGGTTACTATTACACCGAGGACGTCAACGCGTTTCCCACGCTGCAGATCACCGAGGGCGAATTGTTCGCCCTGCTCGTGGCCGAGAAGGCCCTGCAACAGTACCGCGGCACCCCCTTCGAAAAACCCCTGGTCAGCGCGTTTCAGAAAATGGCGGCGGCGCTGCCCGATACCGTCTCCCTGAACCTGGCGGACTGGAACCAGACCATCTCCTTCCGCACCAGCGCCGAGCCGCTCCTGAACCTGGAGGTTTTCGACCTCCTGGCCCGGGCCACTGCGCGCCGCCTGCAACTCCGCTTGATCTATCGCAAACCCGGCCGCTCCGAAGGCGAAGCGCGCGTGGTGGATCCCTACCACCTGGCCAACATCAACGGCGAATGGTTTTTGTTCGCCTATTGCCATCTGCGCCACGACATTCGCACCTTCGCACCCGCACGCATGACCGCGGTGCAACTGACGGGAAAGACCTTCGAACGGCCTAAGAAGTTTTCCCTGGATAACCGTTTGAAGGACAGCTTTAGCGTATTGTCCGGAGCAGGACAGCATGCCGTGGTCATTCGTTTCAGCGCCCGCGCGGCCGATTACATCCGCGAGAAAAAGTGGCATCCCTCCCAACAATTGCGCCCCTTGAAATCCGGCGGACTGGAACTGCGCTTAACCCTCTCCAGCCTGGCCGAAATCCAGCGCTGGATTCTGGGCTGGGGCGGCGAGGCGGCGCCGGTCAAGCCGCCCGAGTTGGTGCGGGCGGTGAAACAGGCGGCCCGCCGGACGCTGGCCGCCTTGCGATGATTTTATGAATTGGTTTGATACGGTCAAAATCGAGGATGGTAAGCGCATCTATTTTTTCAAGGAGGAAGAGTATTTGCCTTCATTGCGGGAAGCCATCAAGAGCGCGGGCTTGGATCCCGGCAAGGTGAACGTTGGCTTCCCAGTGGAAAAAGACCGCTTGCTGCCCATCCCGGACCGGCATCAGGTTGGGCTTAACGACGATAAATGTTTCGGCCGCTGGGAGGCGCCTAAATTGGCGGAATTGTTTCGAGGCAACCACCCGGCGCCGGTTCTCGGAGATACGCCGGACGACGAACACACCCCGATTTTCAGTTTCATTGAAATGCCCCTGGTGAAACTGTGCCAGGCCCTGGGCGATCCGACGGATCAGCAAATGGAGGAGATTTACTCGACCCTGCGCCGCCGGCCGGATGGTCGCAGCCTGGGTTTTCTGCATGATGCCCTGTGGCAGGTTTGCGCCCTGTTATTGGCGATGCGTCCGCTGAGCCAGGCAGAGTTTGAAGCCTATGTAAACCGGCTGGAACGGTCCACCCGCCACATGCAAATCGGACCCGTATCGCGAAATTACCTGGGCGTGCTGCGCCAGACGCTCGGATAACCGGGGCGCCTGTAGGCCTCAGCGGCCTTTAAACCAGGGTTGTCATTGGCCTCGAACTCGGGTAGTTTAATCCAAGAATTGAGACGAACGAACGGTTTCCTGCTATGCACACGACCTACCGAATGAGCGCGGCGGACCTGGACGAGCGGTTTCTGGCCAGCGTGAAGTCGCTTTTTGGAGCCAATGAAGTCGAGATCTCCATTTGCGGCCCGGCCCAGAGCGAAGACGATGAAACGGCCTACCTGCTGAAGTCGGAGGCGAACCGGAAACATTTGCTGGCGGCGCTGGCGGACGTGGAAGCGGGGCGAAATCTGGTGGCGGTGAAGCCGGAAGAACTCGCGGCCATGAAATGAGGTCGATTGTCTTCACCGCGACGGCACTGAAGGATTTTGTCGAGTGGGCGCGCACCGACACTAAACTCCACCAGCGCATCGCGACGTTAATCTTCGACATTCTCCGCGATCCATTTCAGGGCTTGGGCAAGCCGGAACCACTCAAGCACAACCTCAAGGGCTGCTGGTCGCGGCGCATCAACGACGAGCATCGGCTGGTTTACACCGTGTCTGACCAGGCGATTCATGTTCTTTCCTGCAAGTACCACTACCACTGACACGGCTTATGATGGCAACGAATGATGCGAAAACCAAATGGCTGGTTTTGACGGCGGCGTTTCTCGGCTGGATGTTTGACGGCCTGGAGATGGGCATCTTTCCGCTGGTGGCGCGGCCCGCGCTCCAGGATTTGTTGAATGTCACCAGCGACGAACTGGTCGGCCTCTGGATGGGACGAATCACCGCGCTGTTTTTGATTGGGGCCGCCTGCGGAGGATTGGTGTTCGGCTGGCTTGGTGATCGTATCGGCCGGGTGCGGGCCATGATCCTGAGTGTGCTGGCCTACTCGATTTTTACCGGTTGCTGCTATTTGGCCACCTCGCCCTGGCACCTGGGCTTTTTCCGTTTTATGGCCGCGCTAGGCATGGGCGGTGAATGGTCGCTGGGCGTGGCGCTGGTCATGGAATGTTGGCCTGAAAAACATCGGCCCCTGTTGTCCGGCGCCATCGGCGCCGCTTCCAACGTCGGCTACGCATTGATCGCCCTGGTAGGCCTGCAATTTCCGGTGACGCGCGAATCCTGGCGCTGGGTGATGCTGGCCGGCGCAGTGCCGGCGCTGCTGACGCTGTTCATCGCGCGGTATGTTCCGGAATCCGAACGCTGGAAGGCTTCCGTTAAACAGGGCGCCGCCCATCCGCTCCGGGAAATTTTTTCTGGCGCGCTCTGGAAGCGCACCTGGCTGGCGATCGCGTTCGCGTCCATTGCCTTGATCGGCACCTGGGGATCGGTGCAATGGCTGCCCTTATGGGCGGACAAACTGACAGGCGGGCAGGTGCATACCGCCAAGGCTTTGACCCAAATTTTGTCGGCGGTCGGAGCGATCATCGCCTGTCTCATCGCACCGATACTGGGAGGAAAAATCGGGCGGCGGCCGGTCTATTTTCTGCTCTGCCTCGCGTCGCTGGGATCGTGCGCCTTTCTGTTCCGATGCGTGACCGAGTACAACGCGCTGTTCCTGATCATGGTCTTTGTGGTGGGCGGAGTCACCGCGGCATTTTATGGGTGGCTGCCGCTCTATTTGCCCGAGCTGTTTCCGACGCGCGTTCGAGCCACGGGGCAGGGAATTAGCTATAATTTTGGCCGCATTCTGGCGGCGTTTGGGGCGCTGCAAATGGGCCAACTGATGGGATACTTCGGCGGCAGCTATGCGAAGGCGGGCGCCACCATTTCCCTGGTGTATGTTTTGGGCATGGTGCTCATCTGGTTCGCGCCGGAAACCAAAGGCCAGCCCCTGCCGGAGTAAACTGATAGGAATTGGCTTGTTAAGGCTGACGCCGGTTAGCGATCCCCAGTGAACGAACTCTCACGCCCGTTGCTACCGCCTCCGCTCGCCGTGGGCAGAGAAGCGGTCCGACTCTTCGGTCCCGGTTCAGATGCGTTTGTAGATTTCGCGGCGGTTGCCGACGGTTTGTACCGGGCAGGGCAGCGCATCGAAGGCACGGGTGAAGGTGGGCGACCAGATTTGCAGGGCGGCAGCCACGCGTCATTAGGGCTGGCGGGTGGTGAACTGTCCCGCAGCAATTTCGCGGCGGGATTCGTCGAGCTTGGCTTTGACTTCGCCAGTCAGTTCGAAGTGGGCTTCCACATATTCCTCGAACCAGTTGCGAAGCTCCACCAATTCGGCACACGAAAGTCGCGGGATGGCATTTTCGATTTCAGCAACCGTACTCATGCCGGTAAAATACCCGTTCCTTTGCGCGGCGCAAGCGCACAATTATTGACCGGCCAACCGGCCAGGGCAAATTCATAAAGGAGGTTTTAGGGTTGGACGCGTGGCAGATACGAAAATTAGGCCCCGGCGGAGGTTTTCTTCATCGAAGTACGATTGAAAGTCCGTCGTGGTGTGATACTGCG
>Ga0209538_1000358_pt1 | contig 27666 bp, 29 predicted proteins | sample BarGraNGADG00211_2_FD_184492 | JGI IMG/M metagenome (GOLD analysis project Ga0209538, IMG submission 184492) | Arctic peat soil microbial communities from Barrow, Alaska - Barrow Graham LP Ref core NGADG0004-211 (SPAdes) (version 2) | ecosystem: Environmental > Terrestrial > Soil > Wetlands >... | reverse complement strand
TATAGATGGCGTATTGCAAAGACACGCTGATTTCGCAAATGTATATTTCCCAGCCGATACGAATAGTACATTAGTAACTTTAGAAAATATGCTCAGCTCGACAAGACAAATTAATGTCATGGTAGCCGGAAAAACCATCGAGCCTCGTTGGCTTACGCCAGAACTTGCACGCGAACAATCAAAGACCGGTATCATGACATGGGACTTTGCCAGTGATAACGACCCAGATATCGTATTGGCAGGCATTGGTGATTATCCGACCAAGGAAGCACTTGCTACTATTGATTTGGTAAAAACTGAGATGCCCGATATACGATTACGTTTCGTAAATATTAGCTCACTCACTAGCCGTGGTTTTGGCCAAGGCAAAGCCTATATCAATGAAGAAGAGTTCCACCGTCAGTTCACGACTGATAAACCCGTTGTTTGCAACTTCCATGGCTATCCAGAAACATTCAAAGCTATCTTGTTCAAGTATGTCGATGACACCAGTCGTTTCGACGTTCGCGGCTATATTGAAAGTGGTAGCACAACAACACCGTTTGATATGCATGTTCGTAATCGAACTAGTCGCTATCATTTGGTAATGGCTATTTTCGAAAAATTAGTTGCTACCGGACGTATATCCGACGACGAAGCACGCCAAATCGTCGTCAAATACCAGCAAAAAATCTTTGACAATACTGAATATATCAAACAAAACGGCATCGACATGCCCGAGATAGATTCATGGCAGTGGGGTGAACGTCAGCTACAAAAAGACAGCTCACTAACCTCATCCGCTCTCGACGTTTCTGATTGCTAATTTCAACTGAAAAAACTAGGTCGAACTAGAACTGATCTGTCGGTGTTGGCGATGACGGACTGTTGTTATCAGGCGACGTAGTTGGTTGCGGGACAATGTCGGCTATAACTTCAGGAGAAGAAGCATCAACTGATTCAGTAGGTGTAATATTCGTATATTGCGGAGTGGTAACTGGTACGTCCGTAGCGTCAGAAGATGGATTGGTTGATTGATATTGATTAACTGGCGAATATGGAGTTGCAGCAGGTTCTATAGGAGCGCTGATTATATTTTCAGTATTAACAATTGGCTGTGGGGCTGCATTGGTCGCAACAGTGCCAAAACTAGAATCAGCAGCTGGGCTAACTGTCTGAGTTTGGTATGAATCTGAAACTACAGGGGTTACAACAGGCTCATCAGCCGACTTTTTAGATTTACGTGAGAATGCAGCGAACAAATTAAATTTCATATAGATCCTTATTATTAAGATTTACCTTAAGCACAAGCATATACCAATAACTTCAGCCGTGCAAGATTTCGTGAATAACCATTGTCTATCGGAACTATTTTCCAGCCCGGCCTTGCGAACTGCCACTGGCAGTTCTCACCCCAGACATTCTTGGATATGTCCGAGGTTCAAGTCCCGCCAGGATTTCCAAAAAAATACACCCTCATAAATGAGAGCATATTTTTTTGGAGGGCCATTGTGTTGTCTATTAGAACTAAGGTAGTTTGTTCTGACTAATAATCTTTTTACTAACCGAACCAGCAAAAAGTCTATACGCAGGACGATTTTCCTTTCTGTAATTTACCAATATTCCGAGTTGTCGTTTACAACCCGAACAAACAATTTCATCACTAATTGGTTTTATATCGATAAACCTATCTACGTACATCCTTTTTAGTAGCCCTGGACCGTCTTTTTGATAATACGTAACATGCTTTTTGCAATGCTCACATAAAACATCTAAAACTCGTGATGTACCTCCACGGTTTTTTTGGTACTTATCTTTTTGGAATTTGTACATATCTTTACTATAACAAAAACAGAGATAAATTATTTCTGTTTTAAGCATAACCAGTTTGGAGGGCCAGCGGGGACTTGGTCACGTTCCGCGACCCCGAAAAAACATCTATGAAAACCAGTTTTCAAGAGTTTGTTTCCTTGCGAACTGCCGACTGGCAGTTCTCACCCCCGACATTCCATAGATATGTCGGGGTTTCAAGTTTCAGCTGGTCTCTTCCAAATAATAAAGTCCTACCGTAGATAGGACTTTATTATTTGGAGGGCCGTCGTAGAATCTATTGGAACTATTTTAAATCATCGCTGTCTAGTTTGATTTTGTAATATATACTTTCGTCTTCTTTAATCTTGATGCCGCCGTTATTTTCAATGACTTTTCGGGACGCAAGATTATCTTTACCACACTGCAGCAGAACTTCCTTCAAACCTTTACTCCGAGCTTTCGCCAGTACCAGCCCAAGGATAACATTACCGTACCCCCTTCCACGTTCAGATGGCCTAATTGAATAGCCAACATGCCCAGAATGCACCCGCCAATATTTGTTTGGGTTTGGCCTTAAGGCCACGCTGCCTATTGGACGACCGTCATTTTCGTATAAAACGTAGTTTATCTTTTGGGTTTCATTCTTTTTAAGATTGATGCCTTTAGAATTATCTATCAGTTTTTTCTTGTAAGCCTCGAATTGTTTTTTAGTCATTCCATTTGCCATGTTTTCCGAGCCAAGTTCAACCTTTGGCAGCTCTTGAAACATCTCATAGACGTCGTCGCCATCGGATTGTTCAATTTCTTTTAGATAAACTGTCATTTACTTTAATGATAACAAAACAAAAACACTTCTACAAAGAAGTGTTTAAGCATAAACGGTTTGGAGGGCCAGCGGGGACTTGGTCACAGATAATTTGCTTTGCAAATTTCCGCGACCCCGCCTCAGTCGGTGACGTTCGTCATCCGGCTTCCGGCCTTGCGAACTGCCACTGGCAGTTCTCACCCCAGACATTCTTGGATATGTCCGAGATTCAAGTCCCGCCAGGATTTCCAAAAAAATACACCCTCATAAATGAGAGCATATTTTTTTGGAGGGCCTATCTGAACTAAATGTAAACCTTTTTGACAAACTGGCGAATTATATGAATAAGCACGATTATAAAGCCAATAAGCACGGGGGTCAATATTTTTCATCTAAATTGTTGCCATCCGAAGATACATCTCCCACCAACGTAAATGAAGTAAAAGAAAGCATCGTCAATAAACTGGTTCAAAAGCAGAAAATATTAAACTCTGAAGAAATATCCGAAATGGTAAGTGCCTATGAATCAGGATTAACAATCAACCAACTAGCCAAGCAGTTTTGTTGTCATAGAACTACGATTAGCCAGCATCTTAAAACACAAGACGTAAAAATAAGAAATCGATTATCTGAAGATTTGGTAGAAAAAGCAATTGAGCTTTATGAATCTGGGCTGTCATGCGCTAAAATTGGCAAGATGATCAGAGTAGCTGATACGACTATCCTTTACAGATTACATAAACGCGGGGTTAGAGTGAGGGGGAGGCATGATTGGCAAAAATAAAAAACAAAGGTTCCAGATGAGTTAACTAGTCTTGAACCTAATATAAAATAATCACTTTGCCATCGGTTCCGGCACTACCGTTATAGCCGCAACCATTAGCACCAGTACCACCAACACCACAGTCTCGCTGATAACCACTACCCCAAGCACCCGCATTACTTGCCCCGCCATAACCACCGCCAGATCCACCGGCACCAACAACGACTGATAATTGTGCCCCAGGAGTTACAGTTAGACATAGTCACAAACAAAGCAGAATTTTGATCACCACCACTAAAACTAGCACGAAATAACACTTGTCGAGGACTGTCCTCTAGGAAAGTCACTGTAATTCCTCCATCATCGAATAAAAACCATTGAGTCGGGAGGCATGATTTGCTATATTTTGAGACCATTTATCAATAAGAACTACAGATTCGTCAAGCTTGACTAAGCCTTTGGAGCAAATGCTCTGGGGGCTTTTTCTATGCATAAAATGGGGTGGTGAATCGGTTGCCAAAGAGGCCATGCAGTTATCCAAGCTGCCTCGAACTGACGAATGGCCGCGTTCCTTAAACTCTAGTGAGTATGAAACAGGTTCTGATTATCTTGGGAGCAACATATTGGGTGGTAATTACGGTGTTACCTATACGGTTACAGTTACTAATGCAGCCAACAAAAGCCTGGAAATCACCCCCAATTGGGCGGCTGGCGCAACCGCAGCTGACTTAGTTCTTTGGAATTCAACATATGGCTGGTTCCGCCCAGGGAAGATAACTTCGGGATACCGGGGCTTTTGTTTAAATGGAATTCTACATTAAGCGATTAAAAGCCCGGCTGCTACACGGGCGACTTTAAATATTGCCTTTCGATACTACGATTACGTTCTCTGAACTAACGGTATAATCATTTTATTTAATTCACACAATTACTTACAATTTGCATTGAACAGTTCAAACATTTTTTCCACTCGTTTCTCCCAGGTCATGTTCATTGATCTTTTTCTTGCATAATCTGATTTTTGAATAGACCATTCTTTTTGTGAAAGGAATACATGAGTTATAAAGTCAGAATGGGTATCACATACATAAATGATGTCACTAAAACGCTTCACACTTGGTATAGATGTTGAAACTATCGGCTTACCAGTTGCTAAATATTCGTAGGTTTTTAATGGATCCGATGCTAGTGAATGTGGCAAATAATTACGTGGAAGGAGAAGGACATCGAACTGATGGAGAAAATGAGGAACTTGATCATATGGTCTAGCTCCAAGAAAGGTTACCCTTTTATGTTCACTAAGTTTTTTTAATAATTCCCGAGGAACAGCACTTTCAATTACCGGACCTACTAGAACTAAAGTTCCTTTTTGTATTTCTGATGCTAACTTTAACAAAAGTTCGAAATCTATCCAGCTTGTTAAGGCACCAACAAATCCATACAGCGGCCTTTCGTATTCTATTAATTCATCAATAGGTTTATCATATTCAGGTTTACGAATAAACATATTAATATCTATACCATTCGGCAAAATATTTGCTTTTGTTGTATAAATATTTTCAATAGAATCAACTAAATGTTGTGATACAGCTGTAACTATTGTTGCATGTTTTATTATTTCACCAAACATAACCTTCAAACTATTTCTCTCATTCTCATTTATCCCAGGAAAACCAATATTATCATCCAATACATCAAATATACACCAGCTGGGTTTTAATATGGCCATAGCTGCATATGATTGGGCAATACCAGCAGAAGAAAGATATAAAACCGTGTCTTTACGCCAATCTGCGCCTAAGATATGAGGTATTAATTTTTTTAATGTTGATAAAATCCACTGTTCTTTTAATTTACCCATACCTAAAGAAGGTATCAATTCTAAAGGAGGAGTGCAAACAAGAACATCTCCCTGCTCTTTTGCTTCCCAATTTATTTTAAAAGGGTATTTTCCTTCTCTGGCACGACGATATCCAATACTGGGATTAATAAAAATTTTCTTCATGTTGCTAAAGGCTTTTGTCATCAGTCTCACAGTATCACTAATATCCTTCTCCGCCCACGGATATGGGTACATCCCTAAAATAACAATGTTTTTTATTCTCATTTCATTTCTCACAATTATATTTTTAAATAGTAATTCTTTTTTTAAATACATTTTCCTTTATCAAAGAAAGGAAAAAATTGTTATGTGTCATGGTGCGGTACACTACATCAATGTTCTTGAATATGCCTTCCATCGTTTCATTCAGGTTTTCATCATTTGCAGCGCGACAACGCACGTTTTCAAAAAGCTCACTGGGAAGAATGAAAAAACCCTTTGTGGCTACGAGGTCTTCGCGGGCTTGCTCTGCTTCTTTATCTGACAAACTGACATAGTCAAAGGCTGCGTCCCCGGCCTCCCGTTCGCCAGCATTGATATAGCTGATAAGATTTTCGGATATGTATCGGTAGAACAGAACACCTAGCACATATTGCTTAAAATCCCAGCCGTCCACACTCCCGCGCAGATTGTTTGCGATATTCCAAATGGTGCGGTGCAGTTCTGCCCGTTCTTGTTCTTTTCTGTTGTTAGCCATAATTGCTTTTCCTATGCGATTTTAGTATCTTACGACGCTTTCTCATATTACTTCTGAAAGGATCGGCCAAAGATCCGCTTCCTTTATTATTGCACAGTTAGCATGTAAAGATAGGATTATTCCTTTTACTTCCATCGCCAGGCAATGCCCGAATGAAGCCCGCCATAGAGTTGAATAAACTCTTTCTGGATACTACCATCTTCACTTATCTCCAAGCGATTCTCATCCACCGGCTCACCCGGACGCTCAATCCGTGAAAGCTTGTCATACGCCCAAAGTATAGTCGGCTTTTTCCCCTTGAAGACGACTTTCTGCCTGTAAATCAACGTCGGGGTTTCAAACGATTGCCCCGCAAAGTCTTCCGTAAGGTCGAGTTCGGGTTCTGGTTCTTCAAGTATTTCCTTAAAGCTGAATGTATGCGTTTGTCCTCGCCGTAGTGGTTCAGGAAATAGAAGACGGTGAATCGAGCCATTTTTCACATATCTGGTTTCAACTTTTATTCCGTCGATAGGAATAATTTGTGTATGCTCGTTACTCTGGTATCCAAAACCCTTAGCGCCCATAACAAGGGAAATAACCCTCCGTACCTGTTGATGCATAACAAACTGACAGTCTTGTATGAAGGTCGTGACATAGAGGTAGTCCAAAAGATAACCGCCATGCGGCAAAGGTAATTCTGCTGGCAGTGGCGCACCAGAATAATACGCTGTCAGTAGCCTGATGGCTAGTTCATTAATCGCAGCAACTTCTCTATCCGCCAGCGTATCGTACTTCCTTTTGACTTGTTTACCATATTTTGCACGACGATCTTTTAGTAAAGAGATTCCTTCATAACCGGGCAACAGCCCAAAAGCCACCAGCAACGCCTCGGTATTTTGCTTGTTCGACAGAGAACGGATGGCAGAAGTGAAGCGGATTTTGATACTTTCAAAAATCTGATTTTTACCACCGATAACGCTCACGAAACTGTTCGCTTCATAAACTCGGCCAGCAACAAACCCTGATCCTTTTCTTAGGTACATAAGGTCAGTGATCAAATCTTCGATTATATTAGATTGTTCAATCATAGCGACACCTTATTCCTACCGCCTGTTTGGGTGTTTACATGATGTTTCTTGTCAGAGCAAGGATTACATTAAAAATATTATAGTTTATATTGCTATAATTATCCATTAAATGCACTTACTCACTGCATCGTAGGCACTTTGACTCGTCGAATATAGTTAGCCATAGTCACAAACAAAGCAGAATTTTGCTCACCACCACTAAAACTAGCACGGAATAACACCGTTGGAGGAACGTTCTCTGGAAGGTGTGATGGTGCTAATTCGCCGCGTTGTGACAGTATTCCTTCTGTCCTAGTAAACATAACTGGGCATTGGTATCAACTACATTGTTAGTATCGCCGGCGGCTTTGTATTGTTGGTTGGCTTCTGTGAATAGGGTTTTAGCTTTGGCAGTGTTGTTAGCCTTAAGGGCGGCTATGGCTTGAGTTTTATTACTATCAGCTTGAGCTTTTTGAGTAAGGGTTGTGGTTGTTGTTTTGTTTGAGTTGTTATTAACTGCTTTTATTATAAGGATTGTTCCAGTTATAACAATAATGACTAATACTATAGTGATTATTACGTAGGTTAGTTTCTTTTTGTTGGTTAGTGGTTCTTTGAACATGATTTTATCTCCTTAATTATATATTAAACAACAATTTCAGGCTTTGCGAGGTTTATCCTTGTAGCCTAAAAAATAGTCAAAGCGGTCAAATCAATTTCTCAAGCAACGCACCGAATAGCCGTCCGCCTTGACGTTCGTGTTACGGTCCACCGTCGCTCCCGTCGAGGTGTGACGGTACCAAGCACTAGTGCTCGACTCCGAACTCGACCACAAGAAGCCGTGGGACGACAACAGAGAATACGAGGACCCGGCAGTGTAGCGGTAGCCGCCAAGCGGTATACTCAATCCAGAGGTGCCACTAGGTCGGCTAAGTTGAGTGCCTTGGTCAGTACCACGAAAGTTAGTAGCGTCGGCTTGTGCCTGAGTCATACCAAGTTGCATTTCTAGTATCTTCCAGTCATTGTCGGATGGGATATGTGAGCCAGTTGGGCAGATGCCTTGAGCGCCATTTGTAGTTACGTATTGCATAGCTTCGTTCCATTGATAAAGGCCACCGTTGCCGTTGGTTGTGCAGTTTGATTCAAGGTCAGCGGAACAGTATTTTTCTAGGATGGAGTTGTTGGTTTGGGCTGTTACGTCTGTAACCATAGTACCGACGTTGAGGTTGGCTTTGGCCCAAACTTGAGTGCCGACAGCTAGCCAGTTAGGGTCTCCTGTGAAAGCGACACTGGTTCGTGTGCCTGTGTAATTACCTGTTGCAGTGGCAACTACTTTGATGTATTTACCTAGATCACCCATTACTAGTGTGTAGGTGTTGGCGGTGGCGCTAGAGATGTTGGTATAGGTACCACCTGAGGTTGTATTACTTCGCCATTGGTAGGTTACAGTGGCACCCGATGGAGTCAATGCCCCAGCGGTTAGGACTGAGCCAACCGTGGTTGCGCCAGATATGGCGGCTATGGCGGTAAGAGGAATTAATGGTCTGTAATAGCTCGCCTGTCCTATTCCGCTCCAACCGCTAGTAGTGTTAGCGTTGTAACACTGGGCTTGGACTTGGACCGTGTAGGTGTAGCCTTCGGTTGAAGTTGTAGCGGCGAAAGGACTAGCAGCCGTTGCTACCCAACCAGAGTCGTAACCAGACGGTGAAATAGTATAACGATACTGGTAACGAGCTGTCGTGCCGGATGCGCAGGGTGCGACGTCCCAGGAGAAGGTTGTAGTAGCGCCAACTGTGTCGGCTGCGACGGTTGGAGCTGATGGTGCGTCGATAGGATCAATGTAGGTACCTTCTGAGCCAGTAGCAGCGGCGCTGTAGTTAGAAGCATCTACATAACAACGAGCTTGAGATTGATAACCATATTTAACGCCGTCATTGGCGGTTTGGGTAGCTGTTGTAGTGGTAGACCAAGCTGTCCAACCTGCCCAACTGCCACCGTTGGTGCGACTGTTGATTTGGTATTGAGGGCTACCGGCTGAACAAGTAACTGGCGTGATGGTGGCTAGGACATTAGGGCTGCTGAGGGTGACGGTTGTAGTTGGAGCAGAGGAAGGAGTATTGACCGTAACATAGTAACTAGCTGAGCCTGAAGTGCTCCAGCTGCTAGTTGCATAGGTGTTATAGCATTGGGCTTGAACAGCTACTGTGTAGTTTTGTCCTTGAGTTGAAGTTGTAAAGGCTACTGAAAGATTAGTACCGTTTGCCACCCAACCAGAGTCAAAACCGGCGGGTGTAATCGTGTAATGGTATTGGTAACGGGCTGTCGTACCGGATGCACAGGTTACAGCTGGCCAGGACCAAGTGGTTGTAGCGCCTGCGGTGTTGGCTGAGACGACTGGAGCGGACGGAGCGCCTATAGCCTGGATATAGGTGCTTTCCGTGCCGGTAGCGGTCGTACTGGTGTAATTGGATGAACCATTAGGATAACAACGAGCTTGAGCCTGGTAACCATACTTTACGCCCTGGTTGGCGGTTTGGCTGGCAGTGGGAGCGGTGGTTGACCAATCACTCCAGCCTGCCCAGGCTCCGTCATTGGTACGGCTGTTGATTTGGTATTGAGCTATTGCGCCGGTTTGACATGTCACCGGCGTGATTGCAGCCAGGACGTTAGGGCTGCTGAAAGAAACGGTAGTCACTGGAGCTGACGGTGCAGTCAAGGTAAGGATAGTATGCCGGCTATTAAGCAATACATTGCTGCCGGTGCTTTCGTCTTTGTATTCAAGCGTATAGCTGCTACCGCCTCCCACGTAGCCGAATGTGTCAGAAGTAGGAGCGTTACATACAATTGAATTTCCGCTTGGTGTGATTAGCGCGTTAGGGTCTACCACTAGAACATTGGTCGTACCAGTGGTTGCGCCACTCACAAGTTGACCATTGCTGCAAGTTGGGTATTCGCCATTCTGGCTATAATACTTTTCAAGAGCTTCGGCTATAACGGTTATCTTTGATGAACGTTGTGTGTTGCGCGAGCCAGATTGGATGCTTGAAAAAGAAACGATGCCAATTGTCGCTAAGATTCCGATAATAGTAATTGTGACCAGGATCTCAATAATAGTGAAACCATTTGAAGCTTTTTTCATGGGCTTAATTATAACAAACTTATACATATATAACAAACTTATACATAATAATGAAATATTTGTCATGGTTCACATTATGAGCGCCACTTCCTTATGTTCCGGTTTGGCTTTGTATTCATTCGGTGTCAAGTAATCTAATGCCTGATGTCGCCGGTAACTGTGGTACTTTTGGAGCCACCGGTTAATTATGTTTTGTTTGTCAGCCAGGTCAGTAGCTACACCGCCGCACTGTTAGCATTTTGAACTTCATGGGATGTTGTTTGTATTTTTCCAATTTTGTTCCGATTTTCACCATGGAAATAATTTTGACAGTAGACTGTTACCAATGAAACATCTTACTCTAAACCGAGTAAGAAATACAAGATATTAGGAGGGGTTCCACCGTGATGAATAAACTGCCATCTTTAACCGGAACATTTAACCCGCAAACTACAGGCAAGTTAATGGGCAAGCTCAAATGGGACGTGCAGCGTGAGAGTAATGTGGTCGTAAAAAATGTTATTGTGTCCAATATTCATGAGCAAGGTAGGGCTCTGCTGGCCAAAACTGCCCTAGACAACCTAGGGGCTTTATCAGCACTGGAAGCCCACCTGACTCAGATTGCACCCTCTGGCGAAGATCGTTATCGTCAAGTAATCGACGCTTATGCTTTAGGTGCTGCCAGTAAGATTTGGAGGTGGTGATTATGGACATATTTTTTGTTATTTTTTTGACTTTGGTCATTCTCATATCTGCAGTTTACGCAGATGAGATCAAATCCTATTTCAATGAAATAATTCTTCAGTCTACAGAAGAAGAATTAGCTTCTATATCTAACAAGCTATACAACGACTATGTCAGTCTAAACCAAGATGCACTTGATGCATACAAGGCGTTAATTCATGAGGCAGTAAATTCAAATCAATGCCACGACAAATAATAACCGAGTGCAATTTGATTACAGTACGCAATCCCAAAAATAATAATGTGCCATTTACAACTTCGTTCTCTGTGTATGACTAATTGTGTTTTTTATATTTGTCCGATATGGTTCATCGCTAAAAATCCTAGTTACCGTTTACTTGTTGATCAAGACTATCTGAGTTGTACTGGATACAGAACATAAAGTAATTCGGCAAAAGGAGAGAGGTAAACGATTGTGAAAAAATATCGAACCATTATGGCAGATCCGCCATGGGATATTCAACAAAAAGGTGGTAAAAACTCACGGGGAGCAGACAGGCACTATAAGCTGATGAGCTTGGATGAGATAAAAGCTCTGCCGGTAGCCGATCTGGCCAATCCCGAATCAAGCCATTGTTGGCTATGGGTGACGAATGCCACTTTGCGACATGGTTTTGATGTAATGGAAGCTTGGGGATTTACGCCCAGAAGCATCTTAACTTGGATAAAACCTCGTTTCACACTTGGCAACTATTTGCGTAATGCCACCGAGCATCTATTGCTCGGTACACGTGGGAAAGCACCGGTGCGGTTTCACTCCCAGCCAACATGGGTGTTTGCACCACTGCAAGATCATAGCCATAAGCCCGAAGAACAATATGCCATTATTGAGCGGGTTTCGCCTGGCCCATATCTTGAACTTTTTGCCCGTCGCCATCAGCCCGGATGGGATGCTTGGGGAAATGAAATTGACAGTGACATCGAAATCCCCGGCTATCCCATACCGGATTCGCCTAAAACTAGGAGGAATTTATGAGAAAGATATACGCTGATACTATTAGGGAGGGGGGCGTGGCAACTTATGGGCAGAGTGATGGAAACCGCGTTTGCTTTCTTTTCGGCAGCACTCCTTGTTTATCTTGGCGTCATGCTTCTCCTGAAAATTTGGTGGGTAATAGTGCTATTATTAGTCGTTTTCATAGCAATTATCATCAGCTTCCGCATATGGCGATTCACAAACCGATGGAAATAGATGTTCCATTTTTCTGCATGCCGCAAATACTTCTGTCTCTATTAAAACGCGAAGGAGTGAGACTTTATGAACGAAAATCGTAAAAAAGTAGCCAAACGAACACGATTGGGTCGGAAAGCCAAATCAAGCAAGTTTATCGTTGTGCCAGTTTTCAAAAAACCACTGGATTTAAACAAAATCGGGCATGCGATCGTATTGTTGGCGGCAAACTTGGCAGAAGAAAAAAACGCTGATCCAAAAAATCATCTGGGAAAAACCGATTGTTCAAACTATAAAAAGCCGGATGTTGGGGGAAGCCATGAGAAGAGCGTTTAACAATCTAGTCTGGCAGGAGGTTATGTGGCCAAGACCATTCGATTTCAATATAGTTCAGGAACTATTAACCCATTTAGCTGGATCACACTTTGGCACTCCGATCGTATGGGAAGTGCGCGGTGTTGGCGGTAAAGTTCACTATCTCATTGGCGTCGAATTGCAATACATTGAGAAAATAAAAGAAATCTTACATGCTCATGGCAACATGCAAATATTAACTGATACTGATTGCAAACGAAGAGAGCTTTCGGCTGTTAAACAGCTTCAAGTCTCTCACTCGACCCTATCCCTTAAGACTGACAATGCACTCGCCGTTTCCAGGGCTGCCTTAGCCGCCCTAGCACAAACAAAACAGGACGAAGAAATCGTACTACAAATAATACTTGGCCCGCCCTTCTCGCCTTCTTCGATACCCAACAAAGTCCCTGATCCACAGGCTTCATGGCTCAATCTTATTTTGGGTAACGTTGCTAAAGCCTCATATGAAAGTCGCATGTCTTTAAAGGAAAAAGTGGCTTATCACGGATTTTCATGTGTCATTCGTATAGGGGCTAATGGTCCGGTTGATACAGCAAACGCACACATCAGAAGCTTATTAAGCGCTCTTAGAATATTAGAATCTAATGGCGTCAAACTGAATGTTAAATCCGAAAAAATATCGTCATTGCATGAAGCACACGCATTATGGCACTTTCCATTGAGGCTTTCCGTTAAGGAACTAGCTAATTTCTTTCTGCTACCTATCGGTGATGAAGAACTTCCCGGAGTAATCGGGCTTCATCCGAAATTATTATTACCACCGCATTGGTTAAAAAATATCGAGAAATATTCAAGTGCTTGTTTCGCGGTAAGTAATAATAACGGTGCCGAGTCTACGAAAACGCGCCTTTGTATTTCTCCACGCGATTCACTAGAACATACGATCATACTCGGCCCAACCGGTTCCGGCAAATCGAATGTGATGCTAAGCCTAATTTTAGACAACATCAATGCCGGAAGAAGCCTGCTTGTAATTGATCCAAAGGCTGATCTAGTCAATGACATATTGGCGCGCATTCCTCAAGAAAGAGAAAACGACGTGGTCGTGATCGACCCTTCGGATGCTTGTCCGGTTGGTTTCAACCCATTTTCGTTTAGTAGAAACCAAAATTCAGAACTAATCGCCGATGCCATATTGGCAGTATTCAAAGAAATATTTTCGGATAGCTGGGGCATCCGCACCCAGGATATCTTGTCCGGTGCTCTACTAACTCTAGCAAAAGTGGATAATGCTTCGCTAATCTTGCTCCCGGCACTTTTAACGAATGACCGCTTCCGTCACAAGATCACCCGAAACATTGATGACAAAATTGGCCTGGAGCCTTTTTGGGCCGGTTTTGAAGCGATGGGAGCCGCTGAACGAAGTCAAGTTATTGCACCGGTACTTAATAAGATGCGTCAGTTTCTACTAAGGCCCGGTTTAAGAAATATCCTCGGACAAACTCATCCAAGGTTTTCATTATCAGATCTTTTTAATGAGCGTCGTATAGTTCTTGTGCCGTTAAATAAAGGAATCATAGGAGCCGAAAGCGCCCGCTTGCTTGGCTCGCTAATCGTCGGGTTGACCTGGACGTTGGCCCTAAATAGAGCTAAGGAACTACCTTCCAGGCGGCATCCCGTAAATATCTTTATTGATGAGTTACAAGATTATTTGAGCTTGCCAACTGATTTGTCTGATGCTTTGGCACAAGCTCGCAGTTTGGGCGTCGGATTAACGCTTGCTCATCAATACCGCAATCAGCTCTCACCAGCAATAAGAGCCGGGATCGATACCAATGCGCGCAATAAAATCGTTTTCGGCTTAAACAGCGGAGACGCTAGGGATATGGCCGAAATGGCTCCAGAGTTAAAACCGATCGATTTCATGTTGCTGCCTCGCTATCAGATTTACACCTCGTTGCAGGTTGACGGCAGAAGCACCGGCTGGGTATCCGGACAAACCTTGCCACCGAAACCAGCATTTCGATCAGCGACGGAAGTAAAAGCGATCAGCATGCAGCGCTATGGCCAGGACTCTAGCCAGATAAAGAGCGAATACCTAGAAACCCTTGGCTACTCTGAAAACGAGAGAGTAAGCCATAAGGACATAACTAGTGAGGTTATCGGTCGAAGAAAGAGAGACTGAAAATATGGAGCTACTATTTTGCAATCAATTTAAGAGGTGGGACACGACGAATCGACTGACTTTCCGGGTTGATGAAATTCATAAAAAAGAGGCATTTTACGGGCCAGACATCTATTTAAGGGATATGACTCACCTTGTTTATCCTACATATAACAAGGGTGTATCCAGCCCCGGGGAGGAAGCTATGAATAAAAATTCAAGGTTATCAAGGCAACAGTTGGCAGCACTAAATAACCGGTTAAGTGAGCGAGATAAATCAATCCTCAAATCGATCAGTAAATATCGTTACCTTACAACCAATCAAATATATCAACTGCATTTTTCAGGTTCCGCCAGCCAATTAGCCGCTCATAGAGCCACGAATCGTACATTACTAAAACTGAAAGAACTAGAGCTCATTACCTCGTTAACCCGCCGCATCGGGGGCGTAAGAGCCGGTTCATCCTCATATATTTGGGCGCTTGAGCCGGGAGGATATCGTTTGCTAAATATTAGCGACACCCTTGATAAAACCCTAACGCGCAAGCGCATGTTTGAACCATCGATAAGATTCTTGGAACATACGCTGGCAATTTCCGAGACTTCTTTACAGTTAATCTTGATTTCAAATAACCACAACAACATCGAATTACTAAAAGAAGAGTTAGAACCGGTTTGTTGGAGATCGTATGTCGGTGACAGTGGTGCGATTAATTATCTAAAACCAGATCTATATGTCGTAACTTTGTCCGGTGACTACCAGGACCACTGGTTCTTTGAAATCGACCTGGCCACCGAGTCGCCATCACGAATAATAAACAAATGCCAGCAATATTACCGTTACTTTCAAAGCGGCACAGAGCAGAAAAACAATGGTGTTTTTCCACTGGTGGTGTGGATTGCATTAGATAAAAAGCGGGCTGAAAGCCTCCTTTGTAGTATTAATAAAACATTTGGGGCGGACAAAAAAGATCTTTTCGCCGTAATCACTCCCGATGAGTTAGAAATATTAATATATGAGGGGCCAAGCGCATTCACCAATAATAGCCCTTCCGAAACAGTGGGTAACCCGCCGAATATGCAGGCAAAAGCCCGTAAATCCGACTTGAATATTGATTGAAACAGAGGTAATATCATGAATGACTATATTAATGAAGAAAGGGAGGATTCGATGGACACTGCATTATCTATGGCAACGCCTGCCAGTACTTTTGAAGACGTACTGACAGGTAGTTTAAAACCAAAAGCTGCCATATCTTACCTGCGGGTTTCCACGATTGATCAAGCCGTTCGAGGCGGAGATGCTCACGAGGGCTTTTCAATACCGGCTCAGCGGGAAGCCAACAAAAAGAAAGCGGCTTCAATTGGAGCCATCATCGTCAAGGAATTCGCTGATCGCGGCGCTTCAGCCAGATCAGCCGATCGTCCCGAACTCCAGAAGATGCTCGAATACATCGAGGAGAATCAAAACCAGATTGACTATGTTATTGTCCATAAAATCGACCGTCTGGCCAGAAACCGGGGCGATGACGTGGATATAACCAGAGCGCTTACGAAGGCCGGTGTCAAACTGGTATCCACTACGGAAAGCATCGACGAATCACCTTCCGGCATGCTGCTTCACGGAATAATGAGTTCCATTGCCGAATTTTATTCCCGCAACCTTTCCAACGAAGTAATCAAAGGTCTCAGCCAAAAGGCAAAAAACGGTGGCACTAACTATCGCGCTCCGCTTGGTTACAAAAACCACCGCACTATTGATGAACTGGGACGGGAGGATAAATACGTCGTAGTGGACGAAGAAAGAGCGCCACTTATTACTTTAGCTTTTAAATACTATGCGACCGGTGACTGGTCGCTTAATGCCTTGGCTCAATACTTGGCCTCACTCGGGCTTACAAGCCGCTCTACGCCCAAAGTCCCATCAAAGCCGGTAGACAAGGGCATGCTAAACAAGATACTAATCAATCCGTATTACAAAGGATATGTGTATTTCCAAAGAGCGCTTTACCCAGGCAAACAAACGCCGCTAATTGACGAAAAAACCTGGCAAAAGGACCAGGACGTGCTGTCGGCTAATACATGTGGCGAGCGCACTCGCAATCATCATCACTTCTTAAAAAGCACCGTATATTGTGGCCACTGTCATTCAAGGCTAATCATTCATAATGCCCGGTCTCATACCGGCTCAATTTATCCTTATTTTGTATGCATAGGTCGGACACACAAACAAACGGATTGCAAGATGAAAGCCGTCCTTATTGACGATGTCGAACGCGAAATTGAAAAGCTCTATGAAAGAATATCTATATCTACCGAGCTTAAAAACTACCTTGAAACCTGGCTAAACCAGTATATAAAGGAAAAGATCGATGAATTCGAAGCCGAGCGAAGTAGTTTGGAACGTGAAAGGGAAAAGCTGGAGCGCAAAGGCCTGAAACTACTCGAAGCCCATTATGCCGATGCTATCTCGCTGAATTTATTTAAGTCTGAACAAGACAGCATCAATAAGGCATTGCAAAATATTGATGACCTTATAAAGGCTCATGACAACAAATATGATCTCGTTAGTGACAATCTTAAACGGGCACTCGATTTGATTGAAGATTGCGGTAAGGCCTACAAGAATGCTCCGGAATCAATAAAACGGTCTTTTAATCAGGCTATATTTGAAAAAATCCTGGTCTGCTCCAACGATAAAATTGAGCCGGTCTTTGCCTCGCCTTTTGATATCTTACTGGATCTGGCCAAATCGGAGATTATATATGAGAATCCCCTTAAAAAAGGTAACACTTCCCTAGGAAACGGCGATTTGGAGCAACGAAAAAACCCTGTCAAAAATGTTTTTTTTGAACAGGGTTTAACTAAAAGTCTAATGGTGGGCCAGCGGGGACTTGAACCCCGGACATTCTGCTTAAGAGGCAGACACTCTAACCAGCTGAGTTACTGGCCCATATAATAAACAAGCGATTTGCCCATTCACGAAACCGATTGTACACCATTACCCCTGTTGATGCAAGATGACTAGTCTGAAATAAAATCGTCTATATCTCGTCTTTTTTATTCGAAATAAACATACCCCATTGTCGGATCAAATGTAATGATGTCTTGAGTGGTAATTCTATCACCATATCCAGGACTAACGCCACAATGTTGACGCGCGCATACTTATCGCTAATCCACTGCCCGACAATGACGAACGGGATATAGAAAAAGTCACGCAACATCGTGATGCCGCTCTGTTGGCCTTCGACGACCTCCAACTCGCGAATCTGCCTAGACAATCGAAATCCGAGAAAGCTGGCTGCCGAAAGGAACATAAAGAAAATTAACAGATGTAGCAACCCGAAGCCAAACGTCATTAACCACAACGCAACTCCGCCAAATATTAAAATGGAGAATATCACATAGGCAACATTAAATGTCAATCCGAATCCCTTACTTGCCTGGCGGGAAAGTGTAACGGCATGCTCATCGCCGTACAGCAAATTATCAATCGCATTGGTAAGCGCTCGCGCATTCGTCGAACCCGGAAGCTGTAATGTAAACCGCAGGAATATCATATAAATCGGCGGGAATAACAGATTGATAGCAAGCGGCAGCAACAAGATTGAACCACGCGTAGCATAATCGTAAGGCACCTCGATCGATACCCCGATTAGTACTTTTGTGATAACTAAGAATATAACACTTTTAAGAACGCCTTTGTTGATACGTTTGTTGATCTGGGAATACTCTTTTTCGATTTGCTTGTCATATGTTGACAAAAATTGTTGGCGAGAACCAATCAGTTGCGCCGCATTTTCGTGGTCGTCAATCAGACGCCACAAGACACGAAACGGGGCAGATTGGCGATTCACTAACCTATAAACTTTATCAGTCGCACTTGAAACCAGAATACTGTCAATCATCTCGTTCGTTTGCTTGTATGTGATGGTATCTGTTTTTTGTTGGTAACGACGAAGAAGAATGGTACGTATCGTGGCAGGATCCGACTTTAAAAGCGCTCTGTGAACAGCAACGAACAATACAATCTCAAAATTGGCAATCGGCTGGCCAAATCTTCTTCGATTTATCGTTTGTAAAAAGTAATCATAAGCAAACTGGGCAAAAACTTCGCGCTTTAAATCCACATTAAGTAACTGCTCTATCTCAACGGCCAGGACACCAAGCGTCCATTCCTCTTTGGTATATTTTGCGTGAACCGCAAAATAATCCGCCGCAAGCTCATTAATCCGGTTAACTATTGTCGTCGGTATCGAATCATTCTGCAAATAACCTGCAAGCGTCAGCTCAACAATAAGTTCTTCACCACTGTCTTTTACTACTACCCCGTCGCGTGAAAGGAATATCCGCTTGTAAAATCTCTTGATGGCATATTGCAGCAGATGATCATCGGCATATTCGGCTGCATTTCGCAGTTGTTCATAAGCAAACGTCAGCGTTCGACCAGCCCCTGTTACGTGAACTTTTTGAGCATGCTGTTTATTAGTCGTCGCAAAATTATTTTGTGCCGCTGCGTTGGTTAGTGCGTCAGCAAATTGCTGACCTAAAGCGTTGAGTGGTTTCATATATCCTTTAAATTGGTACACCCGGACGGATTCGAACCGCCGACCCTCTGTTCCGAAGACAGATGCTCTAATCCACTGAGCTACGGGTGCATATCAGAGGTAATTATAACATATGCACCAGTCTTGAGCTATAATGTAGGCATATGAATATTCAAACAAACATCCCGCTAAAAAACCTCACAACAATGAAACTTGGCGGCAATGCACGTTTTGTGACAGAAGTTCACGCCGACAAAGAGGTCGTAACCGCCTGCCAGGATGCAAAAAAACAAGCGTTGCCCGTATTCGTAATTGGCAGCGGCAGTAACATTATCGCAAAAGACGAAGGTTCTGACGGTGTTATTATTCGTATGTGCATCCCTGGATTTGAAATTATTAACGACGACGCCGATTCAACAACCATCCGCATAGGTGCCGGTGAAGATTGGGATTCAGTCGTCAAACGTACAGTTGATATGAACCTCAGTGGCATCGAAGCCATGTCTGCAATCCCCGGAACGGCTGGCGCAACACCAATTCAGAATGTCGGTGCATATGGTCAAGAAATTGCCGATACTTTGCAGTCGCTAGAGGCCTACGACAACCAAACCGATACTTTCGTAACATTACCAAATGCTGACTGTAAATTCGCCTACCGGTATAGCATTTTCCGCGGCGAATCAGCTGGGCGCTATATTATCACATTTATCACTTTAAAATTATCCAAAAAACAGCCGCAACCACCTTTTTACGATTCGCTGCAAAAATACTTTGACGAACATAACGTCAAAACATTTACCCCGGAAATTGTTAGAAATGCCGTCATCGAAATACGAAAAAACAAACTCCCCAACCCTGCAATTTTGCCTAATTCTGGATCTTTCTTTAAAAATGCCGTCGTTGAAGCCCGTCAACTTGACGATCTGAAAACTATTGACCCCAATGTCCCTGCATATAATATAGGCGATGGATATTACAAAATCCCAGCTGGTTGGCTGATTGAGCAAGCGGGGTTCAAAGGTAAACTTTTGCATGGTATGCGCGTCTACGATAAAAACGCATTGATACTTATCAACGAATCGGCAACTTCATATAACGATTTAGCAACAGCCCGTGACGAGATTATCAGCAAAGTTAATGCTATGTTTCATGTCCAGATTCAACAGGAACCACTCGAGATATAAAGCGCTTGCGATTTGACCCTAAAGCGTTTATGATATAAAGATATGAAGCGCTGTGGGTTTACTATTGTCGAATTGATTATTGTCATCACTATTATGGGCACTCTGCTGATTCTCGGGGTCGTAAATCTGCGCGGATCACAAGCAAACTCCCGCGATGCTGAACGCAGAACAGACATCGAAACTATTGCCACACACCTGGAAACGTTTTACACATCCGGCAATGACAGTAGTACGTCGGTGGGTACTTATCCGTCAACTAGTGTTATGACAGTAATGACTGCGCAACAAACAGCTCTGCGCGATATAGACCCAAACTCCCTTATCGCGCCTGGGGCACCAAGTCTACCAAGTTTATCAACCACGTCTTTGGCAATTGCGACGACCGCTGGTGCACAAACACCCGGGTCATCCACCAGCCAATATCAGTATATCTACCAGCCTCTCCGACAAGACGGCTCGCTTTGCGATACTGGTTTATCGTGCCAGAAATTTAATCTATACTATATGACCGAAGTTGATGGCATAGTACACATGGTAATGAGCAAGAACCAATGAAAATTACCAATAGACAATCGGGTTTTACTGCAATCGAACTTTTGATTACTTTGTTTATCGCAGCTGCATTTTTGATGTCAGGCTTTCAACTATATAACCTTATCATCAAAGACGGTGGCCAAACCCGCGCCCAAGCACACGCCAGCAATGTCGCATATGATTACCTCCAACGCTACAAACCATTTGCAACTAACCCATGCACACCGCAGACACCGTTGACCAACTTGGCTATAACCGTAGCTAGTCTGTCAAATGTCACCGTAACCGTAATAATATCCTGTCCGTACGGAATAACTTCATCTACGTCAAAAGTTATCGTTAACGTACAATATAGTGTCCCCCCGCAAACAATTAGCCAAGCAACATTTGTCACACCTGTCTGTTTAACCGGCTTCATACCAGTTCCAGGCAGTATTACCTATGGCACCAGCGATTTTTGCGTTATGAAGTATGAGGCAAGCCATAGTGATACCGTTGGCACAGTTCAAGGTACTAGCACTACACCAGCTAGCCAAGCTAATGCTGTCCCCTGGGTAAATGTGCCCCAAGAACTAGCCGGAGCTAATAATGATGCTAAAGAATACAGTGCCAACGTAGCCGGTTGTACCGGTTGTCATCTCATCACCGAAGCCGAATGGTTAACTATAGCCCAGAATGTCCTAAGCGTTCCTAGCAACTGGAACGGTGGAGTAGTTGGCACCAGTTATATATACAGTGGACACAATGACATTGTCCCAAACAACGCATTAGAGGCTAGTACCAACGACAGTGACGGTTACTACGGGACTGGCAATGTAGCCCCCTCAAACCAAAGACGAACCCTCACATTGACTAACGGTGAAGTCATCTGGGATTTAGCAGGGAATGTTCGGGAATGGACATCAGGCACAGTCCAATCTCCAACTATCCAACCTGGTGGTGCTGGTTACACTTGTCGTGAATGGAACGCCGCAACAACCGGGACTTTACCGGTCAATCCATTCCCGTCTTTTGGGACTCCAGCCGCCAGTGGTTGGAACGCTACAATAAATGGCATAGGCAGACTATGTAGTAGTTCAGACGATACGCTCCTGCGTGGCTTCCTTCGCGGTGGCGATTGGATCATTGGTAGCTATGCCGGTGTCTTGACACTGTATTTGAGCACTTTGCCCAGCAATGCGAGCAACAACATCGGGTTTCGTGTCTCTCAGTGATATAGATTAAACTCAAAAATATAAAACAGCCTTAAACCTAGTCCTTCTCTTCTAATTATTATTGTCGTTGCATACCGCTCGTGCTAAAATGTATCTGATGACACGTATTCAATTTATGATTATCAAAAAAATACGTGGCTTTACCATTGTCGAAATGCTAATCGTTGCGCCAATTGTCATTTTAGTGATTGGCATTTTTATAACCGCGGTCGTTAATATGACTGGTGACGTTCTGGCCACCAGGGCTTCTAATGTCCTATCCTATAATATTCAAGACGCGCTAAATCGTATTGAACAAGACGTAGACTCAAGTGGTGGATACCTCGCGACCAATAACATTACTCTCACCTCGCCTCAAGGATATGACGACATCACAGCATCTTTTAAAAACGTTGGGGCAAACGGTACGATGCTAATCCTCAACACCTACGCAACGACCAGCAGCCCGTTAAATTCAACGAGTATCGTATACACGCCCAGCCCAAACCTATGCGGTAGTAATTTGGTCAGCCAAAACCCGCCAGTTATGATGAACATCATCTATTTTGTAAAGAACGGCACGTTGTGGCGACGTGTTGTGGCGCCCTCTAATTATATGACTATTGGCTGTAGTGTGCCGTGGCAACAGCCAAGTTGTGCGCCTGGCTTTACTACACCAAGTTTTTGTAAAACCCAAGATACACGACTTGTCGATGGCATAGTATCCGGTACTGGCTTTGGCGTCGGCTACTATACAAGTGCCAGCTCTACAATCGCAAATAGTACGGCCAGCGACAGCGGCCAATCAGACAGCGCCAGGCAGGCCGCCCTACAATCAACCAACACGGCAAGTGTTACTATTAATGCCACCAGCACCGTAGCCGGCCGCAATATTAGTCAATCTGGCACAATGCGCGCAATCAGCCCAAATAATAACACAACAACAACACCAGTTGCTAAAACAGTGGAGGTCTTAGTGGTAGCGGGTGGTGGCGGTGGAGGTGGATTTGGTGGTGGCGGTGGAGGTGGATATCAATATGACGCTACTCATTCTGTTAGCGCAGGACCTTTTTCAGTCACAGTCGGTGATGGCGGCGGCGGAGCAGCCAGCGGTAATGTACATGGAACTAATGGTAGCAATTCAATTTTTGATACTATAATGGCAACCGGCGGCGGCGGCGGCGGAGCTTTTGACAATACGAATTTAAATGGGGCTGACGGAGGTAGTGGTGGAGGAGCAGGAACAGATGGCGGTGGGAATGGATATACAAGCGGTGCCGTTGGCTTGGGAACGAGCGGGCAAGGACACGATGGAGGATTGGCTGTGAATAGTGCTACTGCATCAGGTGGTGGAGGAGGTGCAGGTGCGGTAGGAGGTGCAGGAGTAACTACAACAGGAGGTAATGGCGGTAGCGGTACAGCTAATTCTATTTCAGGTTCATCTGTAACTTATGCAGGTGGTGGTGGTGCAAGTGGTCAATTCGGTGCAGGGACAGGTGGTAGTGGCGGTGGTGGTAATGGCGGTATCAATTCTGGTGGAAATCGAACTGCTGGTACAGCCAATACTGGTGGAGGTGGAGGTGGAGGATACAATACAACAGGTATGGCAGGTGGTTCTGGTGTAGTTATAATCAGTTACCCAACCAACTCACTGAACGTAAACGTCACAGGAACAGTAGCCACTACTACTTCAAATGGGAATACTATCCAAACATTCACAGGCAATGGAACTTTCACGGTGAACTAATACAAACCGCAAAAACTTGAAAGCGGCAAACCACTTGTGCTAATATGGACGTTATAGTATATTACAATCATAATCAATAACAAGGGGGCATTAGGAATGATTTTACACAATATCAAGAGTAAGCGAAAAGATAGCGGTTTCACCATCGTTGAACTTTTGGTCGTTATCGTTGTTATTGGTATTTTGGCCGCTATTACGATAGTTTCGTATACTGGTGTAACGACACGAGCAAAAGCAGCTCAAGCACAAAGCAATGCAACTTCAGCACAATCTGTAGCTGAAGCTTATAACGCCGACCTTGGATATTATCCTGCGACCGCCGCCGCCTTTAGTACCGGTAGCGCATCCACAAAGTTACCATCTGGAATGTCTATAATTGCAGACGCAGCAACCACGACAATAACTGCAGCTAATGGTCAGACCACAGTTGGGTATTCTTGTTTAACTAACTGTACGTCACCAGTAACTGGCGGCCGCATAACTTGGTGGGACTTCGGCGCAGCGACTCCAGGTGTAAAATATGTCTACATAGGAACAGCAACATCAGCCGGTCCTTGGGGATATTAGTATCGCACAATCCTAAATACCCGCCGAATTTGGTGGGTATTTAAATTGCAAAAAAAATATCAATTTATCGTGCTTGTGTTTATAAAATATGTACTTTATAATATGTAATTAGTATAACTTTATTGATAAATTAGGAGGCAATCAAAAAATGGGCAAATTAATTAACCACAGTAACGGCAGGAAAGACAGCGGTTTTACAATCGTCGAACTTTTAGTCGTGATTGTTGTAATCGGGATTTTGGCCTCTATTACGATAGTTTCATATACCGGTGTAACAGCAAGGGCAAAGGATGCTCAGGCGCTTAGTAACGCGCAAGCAGCAGCCCAAGTAGCTGAAGTAATGAACGCCGACAATGGCAATTACCCAATCACTGCGGCATCATTTGCTACTGGTAGCACAACGACAAAACTACCGTCTGGCGTAACTGTAAAAGTAGGTACTACACTTGCTACTGAAACGGCAATAACATCTACTGACGGACAAACTTCCGTATCGTTTTCTTGTACAGGAGCCTGTACTGCAGCAGGAATTACCGGTGGTCGCATCACGTATTGGAGCGTAGGAAGCACCGGTGTGAAATATGTCTATTTTGGTGCAGCGAACTCAAGTAGCACCTTTGTCGCACCAGGTACTTAAACAGAATCTGTTAGTGCATAGTGTAATTCGTAATAATAACCAATGCTACCTCTATGCATTCGTCTGATATGTAAATTGGATGTTTATAATTAAAATAATAAGTATGCGTTAAACAACTGCTAAATAAATCTGATGATTATATCTGCTTGTGTTTACCGTATAAGCTGTGATATATTTAATCTATAATACAATAAAACATCTTAAGAAGGGCATTTGAGCATGGCTATAAATATAATCAAAGGCACCAATAGAAATCACGGTTTCACCATCGTTGAACTTTTGGTTGTTATCGTTGTTATCGGTATCTTGGCGGCTATTACGATAGTTTCATATAGTGGCGTTACGAGTAGGGCGAAAACAGCAAGTGCTCAATCAGCAGCAAAAGGCACCATAGATAAGATTAACGCTTATCTTATCGATGCTAACGCGGCAACAAATTACCCTACCACCCTAGCAGCTCTAACTGGAGCCAGCGCTGATGGTAAAACTTACGACTTATCAGGCGTCACCTATGGGGCACCTGGTTCAGGGGTAGACCCTAGTGTTATCCGAACATCAGTTTGTGGCTATAAGACCGTAGCTGGTGTTGCGACGGATGCATCTTCAGTATATGCGGACATTATTGCCCCACCCGCATTAACAGGTGGTGTTATTACCGGTATGAAAGTTGAGTATTACAAGTATGATCCAACAGTTGGAATCCAGACTTTAACGATGGGTGTCACTTCTGGCTCAACACCAATTGCTATCACCTGCGTTGTTACCGGTTCTTAATATATCGTGGAGCCTCAGAATCCTCCGGCCTAAAACCGGAGGATTTTTATTTTTTATTTATTATCACTAGGCAGAGAGAAAGATCTGGCGAACTTCGTGACTTCCTTTCTGAGTTTAGCCAATTCAGTAGAGTTGTCACGATTGTCAATCGCCTGTTTCATCCAATCAGCAATTTGTACCATATCCTTGGTTTTAAGTCCACGAGTCGTTATAGCCGGTGTGCCAAGTCGCAAGCCGCTAGGCCTAAATGGCGGCAATATATCGTCAGGTATAGCGTTAGCGTTAGCTGTCAGCCCAATGGCATCAAGCGCGACTTCGGCCGTCTTGCCATCAATTCCAAAGCTCTTGTATATATCGGCTAATATCAGATGATTACTTGTACCGCCTGTAACCAACTGGAAACCTCGTTTCTGTAATTCATCAGCCAGCGCCGAGGCATTGTCAAGAATCTGCTGAGCATATTGTTTAAACTCGGGTTGTAGAGCTTCATGGAAAGCGACCGCTTTAGCGGCGATTGTATGCATATGCGGCCCGCCTTGCGTCCCAGGAAAGATTGATCGGTCAATAAGCGTAGGAATGTTTTCAATCGTCTTTTCAGGCGCTTTCAGCGGATTACTGACCATACCTTTGGATAGAATCAGCCCGCCGCGCGGCCCGCGTAGTGTTTTGTGCGTGGTCGTCGTTATAACATGAAAGCCGTAGTCAAATGGGTTCTTAGCTACGCCAGCAGCAATCAGCCCGGCGATATGAGCCATATCAGCCATCAGTAAAGCACCGACTTCGTTGCCAATGACGGCAAATTTGGCATAATCAAGCTCACGCGGATAGGCGCTAAACCCAGCCAAAATAATTTTGGGTTTGTGTTTTAGTGCTAGCTGTCTTAGTTCATCATAATCAATCTCGCCAGTCGAGATATCCTTCATCTTGTAGCGCACGAAATTGTATAAATGCGCGCTTCGAGTTACTGGCGCACCATGCGTCAAATGGCCGCCATGGCCCAAATCCATAGCTAATACGGTATCACCTGGCTTTAACCACGCGTGATAGACAGCTTCATTAGCCGGCGCCCCAGAATGAGGTTGTACATTAGCATGATCGGCCCCAAACAATTGCTTGGCACGATCAATCGCCAATTGTTCTATTTGATCTGTAAATTCTTGTCCGCCATAGTAACGTTTGCCAGGATATCCTTCTGAATATTTATTAGTAAAGACACTACCAAGTGCGTTCAAAACGTCCCTACTAACGTAATTTTCACTTGGTATTAATTCCAATCCGTCTCGTTGCCTATTCTCTTCACTAGCAATAAGTTTTGCCACCTGTTTATCAATCATAACTATAGTCCTCCTATTTTGCTCAATTATAACGATTATACCACTTATCAATATTACATTATTGGTCCGGTCGAGCACTTATTGTATAGTTGACCCTATATCATGATTGATATATTATAAATCAAATGACAAATGACGATTACAAGATCAAAATCGGTAAACTTATTCAAGAGACCCGACAATCCCGCGGGCTAACACAAACTCAACTAGCCGAAGCCCTGGGCACTAGCCAAAGTGCCATTAACCGTATCGAAAAAGGTGGCCAAAATATCAGCCTTGAGATGTTGGCCCGCATTAGCGACGTTCTGTCAAGCGAGCTAGTCAGCCTTAACCAGTCTGGTAAAATCAATTTTCGCATCAACGGCGGTAAAAAACTGTCAGGTGAAATCGAAGTAAAAACCAGCAAAAATGCAGCTGTTGGGCTGCTTTGCGCCAGTTTGCTTAACCACGGAACAACAACAATCAGGCGCGTTGCTCGTATTGAAGAGGTAAATCGTATTATCGAAGTCCTCCAAAGCATCGGCGTAAAAGTTCGCTGGCTGAATGACAAAAACGACCTCGAGATTACCCCGCCGGCACGATTAAAATTACAGGATATGAACGTCGAGGCGGCCAAGCGCACGCGCTCCGTTATTATGTTCTTGGGACCC
>Ga0209538_1000356_pt1 | contig 27754 bp, 41 predicted proteins | sample BarGraNGADG00211_2_FD_184492 | JGI IMG/M metagenome (GOLD analysis project Ga0209538, IMG submission 184492) | Arctic peat soil microbial communities from Barrow, Alaska - Barrow Graham LP Ref core NGADG0004-211 (SPAdes) (version 2) | ecosystem: Environmental > Terrestrial > Soil > Wetlands >... | reverse complement strand
CCTCAGCTTGGGAAGCCAGTGCTTTGAAATATAAACGGCTGATATTAAGGCTAAAGCAATGTGTGTATCTTAATTTGACCAACAATTTGACCATTTCTCATTTTGCTACTTTTTTGACCTATTCCAGATGAATTGCTCCAATAACGATATACATGTGTTTTATTGAACTTTTTGGGATGGTTATCACTGGAAACTTGTCGTTGTCTGCACGGCACTCAATAATAGAATTATCGGTTTCCACCTTATAAATCCTGCGCACCATTGAACCGTGTGTAGTGTAAATTGTATAGACCTTTCCCCACTCAAAATAAGCCATATCCTTAATCTCCCTTAATCCCAACACGTCCCCACATGAATAGCGAGGTTCCATACACGCATTTAGTACTTCGTACATCCATTCTCCACCACGTTTTTTGAACGAGGGAACCTTGTATAATGCTTTTAGATCGTGATCATCGAGGTAATCTAAATATGATTGCATTTTTTCTTGAGGTGTTCCTTCCATTTCATCCAGAATGCGAAGAGTGTCTTCAGTTAGCAATGGGAGGTATTCTTGTTTGTTTAGTGACTTGCTTCTGGTAGTCTTAGGGTGTTCATCTTTTTCTTTTACTTCGAGTACTGTTTCTGAGTGGTGCAAGTCCAATAGCCATTCCAAGCTCACATTTTTCTTTTTACAAACAGTGACCACAAGAGGCCAATTAAATTTGTTTCGGATTTTCCAATTTGACACCGTACTCTTGGGTATTTCGAGCTCACGGGCAAGGTCTGCATCAGTCTCAACTTTAAACACTGATTTTAAACGGCTTAAAATTAAGTTTGTATTTTGTTCAGTATTTTCTAACATATCATCAAAATTGGTACTAACTTCGACGTTTGAAATCAATATGAGTTTAATAACATCAATATGAGTATTCTCTCTCATCAAAGAGAGTACTGCAAATGTAATCAATTAATCTACCTAATTACAAGCACATGAATAAATTTCCAATGGATGAGCAAGAATGGCTTAGACAGCGCAGTATCAGGGCGAGATGGTACTGGAGGAAGATGAATATACAGCGGAAACGCAAGTGTGATATGCTGGATATAATGAGAAAGTTGTGCAAATTTAAATGCGACCAATCCGTTTACCGCACACTATCAGGAAACCCACCAGAAAAAAATTTCATTAATGAGTACTCAAAATGATTGCAACAGCATAAGAAGAGATCAAAAAAGTACCCAAATTGAAAGCGAGTTCCTAAACAGAAAAAAAATAGGGGAACTACTGATAGGCACTATCCAATATTGCGACAACATAGAGCAAGAAGATAAAGAGACTGCCATAAATGATATCAAAAGAATGATGTACGATATAAAATACGCCAAAAGGGTACAATTCCCAATGCTGGATGACATTCTGAAGGATTCACTACCTGCTAATGTGTTGTTGTTTCACGCTTTTAAATGGAATCGTTCAGAACCATGCAAAACTGATCCGAACTTCTATATGGAGATGGCAGCCAATATGTATCAAAATGATTATTAGCCTAATAAAAAACCCATGAGTGATATTGAAACATTATTATTTCAGAACGACCGCTTGCTAGTACAAAACCAGCAGGTTATCGTACAGAATGAGCAGATTATGGCACAGAATAACCATATATCTGACATACTTAAAGAAATTTCCATTAAGGGGGCGAACAAGAAACTACCTGCTAAAAATCAGATGGAGGACTACATATCTGCACACGATGCAGCTAAGATGCTACATTGTACTCCTGAGACTCTCAGACATAATTACCGAGATAAAAAGAAAATCCCCTTTATGAGTGTAAGTGGCCGGATTTTTACCTATCACTTGCCCTCTATTATTAAGTTTATTGCAGATCGTACATCTCCGATACCATGTTTAAAGTAATACTGATAGCCTTTTGGCTCTTGAGTGGCATTTTTGCCGATTTTATCATCTATTATAACGAGGAAGAGGTTAGAAGTAAATGGAAAGAGTTGTGGGTCATCCATGTAATTCTAATGTTCGTTGGTGTAGGCTACATGGTCGGGCTTATCGTAAGCATGATCGAGGATTCAGTGAAACGCTATAAAAAAGAAAAGGCAGCCGATAAAAAGATGATGAGAGATTTTTCAAATAACTATCCCTTTAAAAACTAAAAACATGCACATAGACATTACCCCAAAGTTCAATGCAGGTGACACGGCCTATTTTATCTTACCCGATCTAATGACAGTACAGACCTGTAAGGTGAAAAAGGTATTCGTGCAATGGCAATGCGACGAAACAGGGGAACCACAAATCACCGAGCGTTACATTGTTTATTACGCTGACGGTCTAACATGGAACATACCCGAATGGAAACACAACATAGATACTCTCTTTTATTCCGAGCGTCAGGCCTTGGATTCACTCTTTCCCAAAGAATAAGACAACATGGATGATTTTTATAAGGATTGTAAAACAATTGACGAAGCACGTCAAATCAAGTGGGAGAAAAACCGTATTTACAGTGAAAACGGAACCGCACCCAATGAGGAAAAGTGCAAGTCTGTCAATAGTCAGTTTGACGACTTCCAGAAAGTGTGCAATAAAGGAACAAAGCACCAAAAGAAGACTGGCTATACCAGCCAAAGTCCCTTGCAAAATTTCTTTGACTTCGCCAGAAAGTACGGAACCCTTGAACAACAAAGGGGCAACCTTGTGGTCACCATTGACCTGAAGCCATTAACGGATTCGATCACCGACCCTTCCCTAAAATTTATAATTGCTGGAATAATGTCAAATATTAAAGAAAAAAAGTAAGATGAACCTAAAGGACGAAGATAACACTTGCCAAAAGCCATTCATTATTAGTTCGGCAACGATTACCCAGCTTGCTACGCATTACGGTTATCGTACAACAGAGAGTTTTATGAATGAAATTGAGCCTATGATCAATAAGCTCCCAAAAATTGTGAAACACCAGAGGCTATTCCAGAGAGGTCGTTACCCAATCCTCAGACCAGCGGAAGTGAAGTATGTAGTAGACTACATGGAGGGGCTATAATGGGACGACCAAGTAAAAATAATTGTGATTACTTCCCGCACTTTACCACGATGCACAGCCACCGCAAGGTAATGGCACTAAGGGTTCGCTTTGGAATGGTATTAGGGTATGCCTTCTGGAGTATGTTTATGGAGTACCTGACCGAGCAAGACGGCAATGAACTGGAAAATTCCGATCTGGAACTGGAAATGTTTTCGGTTGCGTTGGGTATTGACTATGAAAAGGTACGGGAAATGATAAATTATTGCCTGAAGATCGAACTTTTGTTTGTAAACAAAGATAATTTCCTCTATTCTGAAAGCCTGAATGAGAAATTAACTCCTGTATTCGATCAAAGAAAAAGGGCAAAGGAAATTTCAAAGACACGCCAGCGTCGAGAAAACGGCACGTTTATTCCACATGTTGACCCAATGCCAGGAATATCTATGATAGAAACACCACAGGAACCCGAATTACCTCTTATTACTACCATAGAAAGTCCACAAATAGAAGAGAAAAGAAGTAAAGAGAATGAAAGTAAAGAGAATAAAATTATTAATAAACATTGCGAAACAAGTTCGCATTTGATTTTGAAAAATTATTTTTTAGATTTCTATGAAAGAAAACACGGGGCATTGTATCAGGAATGGGGAGGAATGGAGGCCAAGGCACTGAACCAGCTGATAAAAAAAATGAAAAATTTTCATGTGCAACAAAAACTGGATATTTCACCCCAAGCCGTTGAGGAGGGAGTCATGCTTTTGTTCGAAGAGATCACAAATGAATGGCTTTTAGCAAATATGTCAGTGGCAAAGGTCAATGCACAATTCAGTAACATCACCTCACAATTAATCAAGCAAAAAAATGGGAAATCTACCGCAAAAAATACAGCAGGAATCAGTGATACCTACATCCGAAACCTTAAGGAACGATTACACGGTAAGCAAGTGCCTAGTCCGATTTAGTAAGGTCAAAAATATTGTGGACGTATTCAAGACACAATCCCCGTCTCTGGCTATGATGCAGAAAGAGGCAGGCTTTGATTTCACGTGCGCATGGATAGAAATGTGGCTGGTTGACCTTCGCCTTTCAGTGAATATCGGAAATAGAATGACGGACGACCAGTGTACGCAAACCGCAATCCTTTTGCTTCAGGATTTTTACAATTTAAAGATCGCTGACATTAACCTGATATTCCGCAAAGCCAAAACGGGGCAATTTGGCGAAATGTATAATCGTCTGGACGGGGTGATGATCTACCAGTGGTTCGATCAATATTTTAACCAACGGTGCGAAATTGCTGAACAAATGAGCCAAAAAGAACACGATAACCTCAAATACAGCCAAGAGAGGGAATACAGCGACGAGAAAAGGGGCGAAGCTCAAAACGAGACGGACTTTCAAAAATTCAGAGCTGATTATTTAGCCAAAAAAATGGATTGACCATGAAAAAAATATTTATATCAGGTCAGGTAACGGGGCTGGAAAACTACCAAGAGGTAAAGGCACGTTTTGCCAACGTGGAACAACGGCTCAGGGACATGGGCTATCAGGTATTCAACCCTTGTCGCTACGTGGCAGAGGGTACGGAGTGGACGCAGGCTATGTGCATTTGCATAGGATTACTTGTTAAATGTGACGTGATTTATATGTTACAGGGCTACCAGAGTAGCTCTGGCGCACGTTTTGAACTGGAAACGGCATTGAGACTTCAAAAGGAGATACTTTACGAACCCTTACAATGCCATGAATAAAGATATTTAGCGAATTGTCGGGTTTTATAGACGTAAAAACCCGAATATGCACCCGATAAAAAGTAATAAAATGACATTTAAGACATGTTTTTCAGTAGATTATTGTCTTAAAAAACAGATTTTATTAAGTTTAATTTCGGTTTATCAAGTTTAATTTCGGTTTATTACGGTTTATTAAGGCTTATTACGGTTTATTAAAATCACTTATTTTCAGCGTTTTATCTTTGACCATTAATCAAAGTTAATTACAAAACGCTGATAAATGGGGTTGTCTTCGGGATTATTTGGCAAAGTACTAATTGTAGGAGGTGTTATACTGGCATTCAAAGGTGTCAGTGAATACCTCTTACCAATGCTTCGGGCAAAGAACGCTGGCGAAATGCTGGTTACAGAGTTTAAGAATTATTCGTTTTCACGCTCTAACTTGTCCACCACATACTTGGATTTTAATATCGTATGTAAGAATCCTGCAAATACCCCTATCTCCTTCACCTATCCGTTTACAGTGGTAAGCGTGGACGGCAAAAAGTTTGGTTCAAGTCAACCAAAGCTCGACATGATCACAATCCCAAAATTCTCTACGCAAACAATTCCTTACACCATTGAGGTAAACACCTTTACATTCTTTGGTCAGGCTCTCAATACCCTTTTAAACAAGTTACTCACCAGTGGTCAGACCGTTGTAACAGGCACTACCCTTGTGTACATTGAAGGTACTGCTGCCCTTATCACTCCTTTTACACTAAATGTATAAGAGATGAAAAAGATAGGAATGGTAGCCGAAGTCACACGCAACATCAAATCTGGTGAACAGTATAACGCACTTATCCCAAAGCCAGAATACAAGAAAGAACTTCTAAAAAGCAACTCCAGTAACATTTCCGATACCATGCGTTTCATGGGGCAAATAATTGGAAAGTACTATAAAGATACAGCCAGACTTGCACCAAAGCTGGTAGGAAACAGCAAAATAGAAACCTGTCACAATATCTGGGATTTCGTTTATAATCACATTCAATATACAACAGAAACGGACGAACAGCTTCCCCGTCCCTCTTATACATGGCACGTGAAACGCTTTAAAGGTGCGGATTGTGACGACTACGCCATATTCATATCCTCGATTCTACTGAACCTTAAAATCAACCACATTGTGCGCATCACCAAATACAACGGTGGGGTTGACTACCAGCACGTGTATATCGTAGTGCCTGACGGCTCATCACAGATCATCGTTGACCCCGTCTTAAACTACTTCAATAAAGAGGAAATCTATTCAGCAAAAAAAGACTATACAATGCAAGAACTCGGAGTAAATATATACGGCCTTAAAGGTGTCACTACCAACCCTATGCTTCCTATCGGGAAAGACATGTTTGGAGAGCTGCCCCTTAACAATAACCCTATGCTGGAAATCGGTTCAAGGTTATTTGGCTGTCCTTCGCTGGGCGAAGTGAGCGAAGATGACCAGATTTTAGGCATTTTGGTAGCTTCCCGTGATACACTGGTGTTACTGCCAGAATTAATGGCTAACTCCAAAGAGTGGATTAAAATGTACCAGCTGGCAATCGACAACTGGAACACGCCATACAGAGAAGAGGCACTTCTGGCACTTCAGGCTTACGACGACGGACTATCTGGGAACAGTGGCCTTGCAGGTACTTTCTTTGGTAACCTGATACGCTCGGTAGTTAGTATCGTAAAAAAAATCAACCCCGTTTCTATCGTTATCCGTAACGCCTTTTTGCTTTGCCTTAAAGTCAACCTTTTCGGTATGTCAACAAAGTTGGTTGCAGGTTATTACGAGGACTACAACCAGATCAGCACCAAGTGTACAAGGGATGAATGGTCAAAGGCTGTTAAGGCATGTTCAGAGCTTGGAAAGACGTATGAGGCATGGGGAGGAACCGCAAAGTTTGTCAGAGCAGCCGTAATGACTGACGGACGCAAACTGGCTGGTCTTGGAATTGTACCACTTGTAGCACCTGCTGCAATCACCGCAGCAGCACCACTGCTTCTGGTACTGACCAATATTCTCAAGGGTTTGGGAATGGACGACGCCAACAGTAAGGCTCTGGCATCGGTAATTGGCGTAGGTGGTTCGGCACTGGTTAACGCTGCCATGAAAAACATGGAGGCCAACACTACCCAAAACACGGACGAAACGCCAGTAACTACTCCACCCATCACTTCACTGACCACCACCACTCCTACAGTAGCTGGGATGAACACGTACCTAATGATAGGTCTGGGACTGGCTGCCGTTGCAGCCGTATATATGGCCACCAAAGGAAAGAGTAACGATAACAGGCCGCAAAGGGCAAGTCCGCACCGACTTAACGGCATACACAAGAAGGTAAAAGCAATATCAATCAAATAAATTCACCAATTCAATAATCAGTAAAATGGCAAAAAGAAAACAACACTCCACTCGTAGGCGTAACCTCGGTGCAGTATCTGGAATCAATACCAGCGCAATAATGGACGCAGTTAAGAAAACGGGCGCAGTATTAGTTGGTTTTTTAGGTGGTCGTGAAATATCACGTTTTGTAATGAAGCCTGATGCAGCAGGCGTAGCACCCGCAGGCCTAAAGGCATACCTCGGCACAGTCATTCAGGCTGGTGGCGGTATCTATCTTGCAGCCATGCAAAGCAATGATACGCTAAAGTATCTGGGTTATGGCTTAACAGCTTCAGGACTTGCTGAAGGCGTAGGTAAACTGATGAAAAAGGACGTCGTTGCAGTCGGATTTCTTGCAGGACTTGAAGGTTTCTCTCTTGGAGAACTGATGGCTCCCAATACTGACATTCAGGCACAATTCGCTCGTCAATTACAATCTGGCAACCCTATATCTGGCTCCCCTGCCGATCAAAACGTGGTCTATTAATCAAATAGGCACTCGATAAAACGAACAAACAGACTTTAAAATATTTTAACAACCAATTACATGAAAAATGTATTAATCAATACCCTTAGCGTAAATGCAGCTGCAAGGGAGGAAATGATGGAACTTATCGGTTCCATTAACCAAGACCGCAAAGATGCGATTAACTCTGGCTCTGCCTTTGTTTCTGACCGTATCTTACAGGTGGTTAAGAATGTTGCAACCAAGAACTCTATCAAGATGTTTTTGGATAGCGACGTCAAGGTCACAGGTTTATGTGACATAAATGGTGGCAAACTGGAAAAAGGAGAAATCTTTTGTGTTTCCAGCATCATTCTGTTATCAGCCGTCGGTGCTGCTAACACACTGGCTGACGCTGCCAGCCTTGAATTTGGTCAGATAGCCAAGGAATTACGCAATGCTAACTTTGAATTTAAAGTTAACAGTAAGACCATCGTTCCTATGTCATCTACCGAGGCATTTGTAAACTACCGTGACACTGTATCTGGTGTTGCATCAACCGCACCAACTGGAGCTGGTTTTGTCGGACATTACAAATTGGCCACTCCCCAATTAATCGAGACTCAGGCTCCTATCGAGTTTAATATCGAATGTGCAGCAGCTAACCCTAACTTCACCTTTATCAAGGTCATCCTTGTTGGTGCAGCCGTCGTAAACAAATAATCTGTTTTCCTTAAGTGTTGCTTGTTGAAAAAGGGCGGGCGTCTGCTCGCTCTTTTTTGCTTTTAAAGATAAAAAACAATGACAAACGAAAAATATCATCAGATCATAGAGGTCTACTTTGCGGGTGACGGAATTGAGGTTCCAGTACTGGCAGACATCAAACGGGGATTCTACCGTGTTACGCATATCACCTATGTAGGTGACGCAGGGCAATCCGTCGAAGTGGTAGAGCTAACAGCACCCCTTCGTATCAATGGCCGTGATATTTTCTCGGCAGGCTTACCAATGAGCCTTATAACACCCGACCCAGCTACCGAATCCTTTAACCTGATGCGTGAGATCGAACCACCAGCAGAAGGCGACGGAACCCGCTTTGAGTGCAAGCTCAATTACCCAGCTGGTTTGTTTGCATCATCGGGACGCTTCATCTTAACTATGGAGAAATAACCATGAAATACATTCAGACAATAAAGGCAAAGTCTATCATGGATAGGCTTTCAGCAATGGGCGTAGACGTAAGTGGAGACAGCTATGGGGATTATGGGTTTTACGTCGATCAGCAGATTGATTCCCGCTTTTCCGTGGTAAGACGTGTATTTGTGACCGACGAATTTACCCAGACCCTCTTGTCGTCGAGTATCCTCGTAAAACCGCTAAAGCTTAACGGAAAAGAGATATTTCCAGAGGGATTTCCTGTAAGTATGCTTTTCCCTTCAAAGGGGAACTTCTTGAGCGAAGTAAATGCGCAGGGCGACACGCTGAACGGGGCAAGAATAGAAGGGGAATTTTCTAACCCAGATCAACGCCAAACACTATTCATCTTTTTGGAACTGGTCAATTAAAAACTTATACAATGCAACATAGCGCATTCAAATTTCCTTTTTCGTTTCCTTCAGGTGGCGAAGATAGGTATATCCTGAAGTTCAAGATCAAGCTATCCAAAGAAGTGGCTCATATCTATCGTTGTGGTGTCATTCTTTCGGCAACCTCCGTACAACTCGGTATAACTACTCCCTTTACCTCGTCTCTACACCTTTCTCTTTGCGCAGGCAATAAGAAGATACCAGCAGGTAACATCGTGTTTTCAGAAGGTGGCACTGACTCCAAAAAGGGCATCACCCTGACTGAATTGAACCTTGACATATACCCTGCTGGGCAATATATCAATGGTTTCTTTGAGATCACCCGCTTTGTAGTGGAAAATCTTAACCCCGTTTCAGGGATATTCACCCTCATTTTAAAGACCGACTAACATGGACGAAGGAATCAGAAGGGACATCACTCAACGTATGACAGAGCTTGGGTATCAGAGCTGGTCAGAGCAGTCCGTCATCGTTGACGTGGCTAAAGGAAAGACAGAAACTATCAAGGCTTTTAACGAGAACCATTTCCTGTTTGACATTTCAGACGTGGAAGTCCCTTTCTCGGTACGTGCCGACAATGAATATATCACTGACAGAGACTACATAGTGACGGGTTCACCCGTGGTTTGTCCTGAATTTACGGGCAACCTGACAATTAAGAATTTGAGTAGTACTACCGATCTACGGTTTGTATTTATTCAGTGTATTCCAGATTTTGAATAATAAACAATAAAGCAACATGGACAACAAGGAAATATTAGTTTGCATCAAAAGAATTGAACAACAGGTAAAGAACACTCAACTTGTCGTTGAATTTCAGCTTCAATCTACAACCACTTCATCGGCAAAGGATTGGCGCATTGAATTACCCCGTAACAGCAATACCAAGAACATCGAAGGCCGTATTGAAAAGGTTTTGGACGACATAAAACCTGATGCAATACGCATTACTACTTGGATTGACGGCAAACGTCAACCGCTGGACGATATTAAACTTACCGATACCTATATCCCTAACGTGGACGAGGCAAAGAAAAGGGGCGACGACGTGTTTGACGCCTCTTCCATGCGTGCCAACTTTCAGGAGTTTGCATCCCAGCTCGGTCAACAGTTTCAGGGAGCATTATCGGGCGTGGCTAATCAGCTCGGTCAGGCTCAAATTGCCGAGATCAGGCAGGAGAGCCAGAGAGAGATACAATCCATGCAGCACCAGAACGAACTGGACAAAAGGGACGAGAAGATTTTGCACTTGCAGGAGAAGATAGCAGAGACGGAAGGCTATCTGAAGGAGGAGGAGAAGGAAAACGATAACTTGCGCCAACAGGCAGAAAAAAATGGCACGGGCAACTCGGAACTCATAAAGACGGGTGCGCTGATGCTTGCAGGTTTTGTTAAGCCTGAACTGGTTCCTGCACTGGCAGGTATGTTCGGTGGCTCGGACAGTGTGGCACAGCTCTCGGCAGAGGACAATTCGCCTCGTGGTATTTCAGAAATGGAGATACAAGCCTATATCCAGACCTTGGACGAGGCCGTGTTCTCTAACTTTGAGATGCTGGTCATTTACCTGAAACAATACCCGCAGGCACTTGAGCTTATCCTGAAAAAGATGATGGATTTAGAGGCGCAAAATAACAGTAGTCAAAAGGTAGCATAATGGCTAAGTACACGGTAGCCTTCACGGTGGTGTGTGACAACCCGCAGGAGGCAGCGCAGCTAAAGGCTGCATACCAGACTATCAGCAACTATTTACCTAAGAGCGACCTTATCTGGGTGGCATCCCAGATCAAGGCCAACCCAAAGGTGATACAGAAAGTAAAGAGTCTGGCAAGTAACCCACTGGTGAGCAAACTTTTTTAAAGATATAACGAATGGCAAAAAGAAAGAATCTGGGGAATCCGCTACTTATCGCAGCAGCCTCAAGTGCAGTGACAAACCCTAAGACGATGAAGCAAATCAGCTCTCTTGCTCCCTATAATAACCCGCAGCTTATTGAAACAGGCACTTCGATATTGAAAATTGCTGGGCTGGGAGTAGTTGGCTACTTCGGCTATAAGGCTTTCAAGGCTTACCAGCAGAACGCTCTCATGCAACAGGCTTTAACAGACCCTAACGTAAAGGCAGCGATGGATATATACTTTGCCATTCCCGAAGGAATGAAAAAGGGGACAGGCTCGCTATTCAATCTTTTTGGTTTCGTGGACGATCTAATAAACAAGGTCAAGACGATCTGGCAATCTACCGACACGGCACGCCTTATGACGGTTGCAGTGAACGTGACCGATTTTAACCAGACGGCATCCGTCTTTCAGACGCTATACGGGGAACCCCTTTATCCACTTTTGCAATCGGTACTCTCTGAATCAGAACTTCAGCAATTTGTCAACAAGGGTACTTCAGGAGGAACGGTAACACGCACCTCGGCAAAGATCAGGGACTTGGTATTTTGCAAACAACCTGTCAACCTTCGTTCCGCACCCGACGCCTCTTACTCTGGTGGTATTACGGACATTATGGATATTCTAAAGAACAATATCATAGGTACGAGTAAGGGAGGTGACTTTTTGGGCTGGATTCTTTCGGGACAACAGTTTGACTCCAAGAACAACGTCTGGTTCATCCAGACAGGGTTCAAGGTAATGACGGCTGCACAGCTCAATGCAGCTGGCATCACTTCTTATCCCGAATGGGTTAAGAATGCGTTGGGAATGACCTATACACGTTGGGTTTCGGCATCTACCGACTACGTGGACATATTTAACTACTACCTGACTGCCAACACAAAATACCCTTTGGGATATTCGACACTTGCATACCTATTACCTGTAATATAAACTCGCTATGGCACGACCAGAACTTTTATACCCGTTCATAGGACTTTGGGAGGGATTATACTCTAACAACCCCAATGACAAGGGAGGAGTTACGATGCGGGGCATCACTTGGGGGACGTACCAAGCTCTTTGTAAGATCGTGCTTGGATTTGAGCCAACGGTGGCCAACCATGCAGCCTTAACCGTGGCCAATGCACAAAAGTTTATCCTCTATTTCTGGAACCAGTGCAAGGCTTCTGGCCTCAACAGCCAGCGCATTGCTAATATGATCGTGGATTGGAATTGGGGGAGTGGCTATTGGGCTATTGTCAACACGAGACGGGGACTGAACAAGGTCTTTGGCGTAGGGCTGGACGAAGGACTTCAGACGGTGACAAGCCAGATGATAGCCATTATCAACTCCCTGCCAGAACAACAAGCCTTTGACACCATAACGGCAGAACGCAGGGCATACTACGGCAGGCTCAACGCAACGGGTGATATTCAAATGACAAGCAATTATCACGGGTGGCTCAACAGGTTGAACGACCTTATTGCTAAGAGTCTGATTCCCGCTATTGGTGGTTCACTGCTTTTTTTGGCAGGGCTTTTTTTTTTAGGTACATACATTTTTAAAAATATCAACAGATGATAATGACCGAACCTTGGATTATACGTAATCTACATAAACTCAACAACAGATTGGTTATCCTCGAAAATGTGGTCAAACCTACTGTTTTACCCTTTAACGATACTAAAGAGCCATTTGTAGGGGATTATCATCATCTGTACAGTGGTACTTATGGAGAAAACCCACACGTGGATATTGAGACACTGAATGAACTTGGAATACTCCAAGAACGCAAAGACGTGGTTGCATCATTTATCCTCAATAACGACTTACTGCTGGATAACATAACATTTGATCTACCCCTTAACGAAACTGGAAACATTATCATAAGAAAATAAAACAATGAAAAAGATACTACTCATCATCTTGTTATTTGCGTTTACCGCTATACAGGCACAGGACAAGCCACCAACAGGTAGCAATTTCGTACTGGTCGGTAACTCTGTTTATTTTAATAAGACAGACCAAACGCTTTGGCTGTATAAGTCCAAACCATTAGGCTGGACGCAAATAGCGACCTCCAAAAATGTAAAATTCAAGTTAGATAGTATCATGAGCCTAATTTCATCGACTGCACCAGTCTATCCTGTTTCGGGGATAGCTGTCAGTAGTGGAACGTCGTGGGCTACTTCAATCGTAGACAATTCAACGCTGTGGAACAGTGCTTGGTACAGTGGTAACCATCCAACTGTTTTTGCAGACTATGGACTTACTGGAGGAATACTGACTACTCCATTGATAGGGACTGAAATAAGGATGACAGGCGAGGAAAATTATGCAACCGCAGACTTCTTTACCTACAATGGAGACGGAACTGGAGCTTATGGGGTTTCTGTAATCAGTTATATTGGCGCAAACAGGAAACTGTTTAAGGTAGGGTTTGATACTGGTAACGACGACGGATTTATGGTAGATTGGGATCACCCTACTGCAAGGTTTAAATACAAGTTCAATCTGGGTGACATTCTTTTGAATGGTGATATATCAGCCGTCAATGAGACACTTACAGGTGACTTAGCAGGTACAAGTATGTCTATGGTCGCACCCTTGGGGACTGCTTCAGTAACGGGATGGACGTGGAACGGAGACGCTGAATCGGTTTACGGGACAAATGCGATAGGTTACTTAGGAGCTAACAGAAAGATATTCAGGGTAGGAACATATTTAGGCAGTAACGGTTTTACCGTCGACTGGCTTCACGATGCAGGCAGGTTTGCATATAACTTTAATATAGGCGATGCAAATGTTAGTGGAAATGTTACTGCTACGTCTTTTGTTAAATCAGGTGGTACTTCAAGTGAGATATTAATGGCAGACGGAAGCATCTCAGCAAGGTCTGCTTTCATTTGGAATCAAACTGATTCCCCTCAAACTGGTGGAGCTTGGACTACTTCAGCTATAAAAGTTGGTTCAACTACATTAAATACAACATATGACACATATGGAATTTTAGCTCAGGGAACTGATCTTAGTATATTTGCTGACGAAGGTCGTAAGGTAACAATATATGCAGATGGTTTTTCGGTATTAAAAGTTCTTGCAAATCATAATGTCGAAATAATGGGGAGTATTTTAAGTTATGATGATTATGGTTTTGCAATTGGTAATTGTCTAAATTACAGGCGAATAACATATGATAATTATACCAATACATTTAGAGCACTTTCTACTGCAAATTTAGGGGCTATTTTCAGTGCTTCAAAATTTATATCAGATGCTACTACAGGCATATCCCCACTCACTGTATCAAGTACAACATTGGTTGATAATCTAAATGCTGATCTATTAGATGGTCAACACGGTAGTTATTACTCGGATTATACGAATTTAATCAATAAACCTTATATTCCAGATGAATCGAACCTGGTTCACATGTCAGGAACAGAAACCATTACAGGACAAAAAACATTTAATCAGTCTATATCTCAAACCTCCCTTCCCACCTCTGGGTTAACAAACTTATTAACTCAAACAGTAGGAAGTGGTTCACACCAGACAGTTGGAGCATTCAATTCTGTCACATATAGCGGTTCTGATAATGAAAGTTCAGTATATGGGAAAAAGAATTATGCTTATTTAAATACTACCGGTACGGTTGCTTATGCTTATGGCGATAGGACTACTATATTTAATAATGGAGGAATTCTTACAAACGGGGAAGGGGTAGAGGGAAATGTAATTAATAATAGTGGGACTCTTACAACTGGGTACGCAACAGTAGGAAACGTGACTGTTAGTGGTGGAAAGTTTAATAAAATAGTTGGGGTCTACTCCAATGTTTCCAATACAAGTTCTGATGTTACTAATAATGATACCTATGGTTTTTATTCTAACTTTCATAATTCTGGAGTATTTGATGGTTATGCAGGACTTCAAATAGATGCTTATAATACTGGAACTGCACGTATTATGACTGGATTACAAGTTGATTTTTGGACTGCTGGAGGAATCACACAAGAATTACGTGGTATTGACATAGGAGTTACACACCCCTGGACTGGAACTCCTACAAACGCATATGGAATTTATATTGATGCTTCAACAAACATAGGAACATCTATTAATTATGCTATTTATTCAGGTTCAACAGCACCTTCATCTTTTGCAGGAATTATAAATACAACAGGACTAACCATTCTGACAGGGGCTGGCTCAGGTAAAGTATGGACAAGTGACGACTTGGGAGTTGGGAGTTGGGTAACACCTACTGGTGGTGCTACAAGTGGAACATATACTCCAAATGCTATAAATATTGCTAATACATCTGCACATTGGATAGAAAGTGCTTCGTATATAAGGGTTGGTAAGATTGTTCATTGTCAAGTAGACGGAACTGTCGTTGCTTCATCTGCAAATACCGACACCATACTAGCAATTGACCTGCCAATTGTATCAACCATTAGTCAAACAGGAGTACTATTAGGGGTTGGTTCTCTGATAAATATAAATAACAGTAACCCAAATCCATCTGTAGACGTATCCAGAACAAGTGGGTACGCACAAATGTATTTTTCTTATAAATCAACATCGGCAGGCGATCAAGTATCATTTTCTATTCAATTTGATTATCAGCTTTAAACTATTTAATTATAAAATTAAAATCAATATGAAAAAGGCAACACTCATCATTGCAGCACTCTTACTCGCCTCTACGCTAGTAGGGCAATCACAGAAACAAGACAGTCTCGTAGCGTCTATTACGATGGACACTACAACCTTTAAAAGCATGGTACAGCTCATCAAAGAGAACATTCCAGCAACGACCAAGACTGGACAACTCATCTTACAAAACGTGCTACAACCCCTTTATATGAACTTGCGTCTGGTCAAAAGAGAGGCTTCGCCAGCTATTAAACCCAAAAAACAATAAAATGGAAAAGATCGGATTCTTTGAAGTATCAGCGGGTAACAGGTCACAAAGCAGGCTCATTACCTTTATTATGGTAGTGGCTGCCCTGATCTTCGCTCAAGAGGTGATCTACTTCTCTCGTAATAACATCGTGGTAGCGGTGGCCTCAGCTGCATCTATCTTTTTATCCATTGCTGCACCAGCATTGACCTTCTTGTTTAGTCAAAAAAAACAGGAAATGAAGAGTGAAAATAACGTTGAAAATGACACCAAATAAACAGATCAAAGAAACACCAATGGCAACAACAACTTCAAAATGGACTATTGAGACTTATGTTATTCATAATGAGGCTTTACGTGAGGTAGAGGAAAAGTTTCAGACAGAACGTGACAGACGTTATACGGAGGTCAACGTTGAGAAGGAGAAGGCACTTAAGATCAAAGAGACGGCAGATTTAACCGCTCTTGAACTCGCAAGAGAGTCTCAAGTGTACAAAGATGAACGTAACGACGCTATGCGGGAGCAATCCCTCAAAGAGACGGGCATTTATGCTACTCATTCTGATATTGCAGACGTACTCAAAAAAATGGAAACATCACTAAAACCCTTACTGGAATTTGTTAACGCACAACAAGGACAAGATCACGGCTCTGATATAACAATGGGAAAGGTTTATTCTGCCATTGCTGCTGGTGTTGGTATTGCGGGCGTGGTTTTTCTGGTTATTAACTTCTTATTTAAATAAGCATAATGATAGCACTGCTTCAGAAAATAAAACAATGGCACATCATCGTCTTGCTCTCGGTCATCCTTCTGGCGGGGGGTAAGATGCTCTATACCCAGATGGGTAACATTAAGAGCCTTCGCACGAGTTTTGCCTTCTCGCAGGATTCCATTTTAACCTACAAGGCTCTGAACGGGAAACTGGTTAACACAATTGGCGTGCAACAACTCTCGGTGAGTGAGATAAAAAAGATTTACCCAGACCTAAAGGCACAGATCGACAACCTGAAACTCTCTTTAAGCCGTGTAAACACGGTTCAGACCATTGGTATGGAAACAGAGAAACGCATCATCACAACCCTACGGGACTCGGTGGTCATGCGTGGCGACACGGTGAAGCACGTTTCTACTTTTGCCTACAACGACCCTTATTACAGCCTGAATGCCTATCTTACAAGGGACACGCTACATGCCAAAATTAGCAGTAGGGACACCCTTGTAAACGTCATTTACAAGAAACGCACAAAGCCTTGGCTCTGGATTTTCAGCCCAACAGAGCTAACGCAAGTCATTGAAAATAAAAACCCAGACAATAAAATCACATACAATCAAACTATTGTCGTTAAGCGAAAATAGTGTATCTTTGAAATGCCAAATATCCTCAATACAACTCCATGCAGCTTAACCCCTAAGTAAGCATGGACGACAACAAAAAGTTATTACTCATACTCGCAGCCCTCGGAATCGGAGTAGCTGGTTATTACCTATATAAGAAATCACAAGCCACTGCTGCTGCAAATAAACTTACTGCTGCAAATGCTGCTGCTATTGCTGCACGAATCCCCAGCGTTACTCCGCTTCCTATCATCCTTCCAACAACAGCTTCGACAACGCCTCCGTGGTTTCTCTTACCCGAAACTCCAGCTACCCAACCCGTCTATTCACCTTCACTGGTAGATAGTCCACAAGTAGTTTATAACAACGACCTTCATTACAGTATAAACCCAAATGAATATATTTCATAATGGATAACAAGAACATGTATCTCATTCTGGCTGGCCTTGGTGTTGCCGTAGCTGCTTATTACCTGTACAATAAATCGCAGGCAGTCCTGCCAGCTCTGCCAGCTCCTTCAAACGCTGCTGCTATCGCTGCTGCAAATGCTGCTGCTAACAAGAACAACCCTTCAGTCATTACAACGGTAATACCCAGCTTAGTGACTTTATTGGACTCGTTGTTTGCCAAAAAGCCTGCAACCCCAACAACGGTAACCCCTACTGGCTCTTATACGGATAACCAAAACTATTCGGTCAATCCCGAATATGTCTATTAACCAAATTAATAACAAAGTATTATGGATAAAAAGAAAAAAATGTACCTCATTCTGGCAGCCCTTGGTGTTGCCGTTGTTGGTTATTATTTGTATAAAAAATCACAGGCAGCTTTACCAGCTTCAACCGCTGTAACCACTACTTCAACAGGTGTCACCGCTGCTTCAACCACCGCTTTAGCCACTACGCAAGGTGTCGCAGGTGATACGCTGAATATTTCAGGCAATGGAGCAATAGGTGGACAGCTTTTACTTCCCAATATCAAACGCTGGGGAGTGGATAACTCTAATGGAGCTGGAAAAGCATTGCTCTATGTGAACATAAATAACGGTAATATTTATTGGGACTAATGGAAAATAATCAGTTATTACTCATTCTTGCAGCTCTCGGCCTTGGGGTGGGTGCTTACTACGTCTATACCCAAACCCAAGTGATTGACCCAGCTATCATGGCTCTGTCAACAGAGCAGGCGAAGTTGTCCCGTGATCTGATATTGTCTAAGGTCATCATATAATGGCACTGGCAGAGCTAAGGCTACCCCTTTTAAGTACCGCATTTTATTCGGCAGGGGACAAGTCAAAGGTTTCTGATTTGGCGCACAGTATCGGATATACCTATTACAACGAGATACGGCAGGCAGGCTTCAACTCCAACGTTCTGGAATCCCTGATTACCGCTATCATCTTTGTTGAGAGTGCAGGTAACAAGGCAGCCGTGGGTGGCAGGGCAATAGGCCTGATGCAGATCGACCCCACAACAGCCGACGAAGTTATCTGGATGGAGAACAATAAGCACAGGCTTAACGATAAGGAGGCAGTCGTTTTACACAAGCAATTAGGTTCCCGTCTTGACGCCATACGCTCTAAAAGAATGGCCACTGGAGCCTCACCAAGAGTGACCCCAAGTGACCTGTTTGACCCAGAGTTCAATATCCAGATCGGCACTATCTTATTGGGACTGCTGGTTGACGAACATACTGAAAGTAACATTGTAAGGCTTGACAAGGTGATACTACGCTACAACAGAGGGTATTATTTCAAGCCATTCGACGGCACACCCTCGCAGGTATATGCCTCCATATCCAAGGTTTCAAAGATTTCAGCAGACTACGTGATAAAGATATGTGGTACGAACAACGTAATTGACTTAATGGCTTAAACGATGAACCAGCACGAACTCAATCAAGAAATTGAAGCTTTTATCTTGAAAAACCAAGATAAGGGTAGGGACTTTTTCACGGCTCACCTCAAGTATATCAACCAGTTTGAAGGTTCAGGTGGTCAGGGCAAGAACGGAGCAACAGGTGAAGGTCTGTTATACGAATACTTCACTCCCGACTACATTTGTGAAATCATGTGGAAACTGGCTTACCTGCATGGCTACGATGGGGGCAATGTGCTGGAACCCTCGTGCGGGACAGGTCGTTTGTTTCGTGGCGCACCAGAAAATGCCAAGGTGTTAGGTTTTGAGATCAACCAAACCGCTGTCAAAATAGCCTTACTCAATAGTCCTAATAGACATACACGGGTAGCAAACGGATATTTTGAAACGGCTTTTTTAAAACCTGACCGCTTTAACTCATTGTACCCTTCTAAAGAGGTGACTTGGGTTAAAGAATATCCATTTTCACTTGTGATCGGCAACCCTCCCTTTGGAAAGTACAAGAACCGTTATTCGGCCTATTTCAACCTGCTTGGATTCAAGCAGATCGAACAATTCTTTTTTTATCAGGGACTTAAAATGTTAAAGTCTGGTGGACTGCTGGTTTACCTTGTAAGCAGTAACTTCATGCGTAATGGTGATGCTTACCTTAAATCAAAGGAGTTCATATTTTCCAAGGCCGAATTTGTGGACGCCTTCAGGCTTCCTCCCGTCTTTACCTCTACCGACGTTACAACCGATATTATCATTTTAAAAAAGAAATAACATGATCACAGATAAAGTAAAAGAAGCGATTTTCATGGCACTACAAAGCGTCTCAAGTGTTAACAGTCCTCAGATTTACAAGCGCATCCAGACCGTGAAGGGTTACCGCATGATGGAAGAGCGTATCATCGACAAGATGGTTCGCTTTGCTATGATACCAGAATCATGTATTGTTCAGCTTGAAATGGAATATGATGAGATCGAAAACGAATAGGCTCTCTGGTTTACAGCTCTCGCAGGACAATACGATTTGGCTCAATTACCGCATGGCCTTCATCAAGCACGAGTTAGGGGTAATGAACGCTATCTATAAAGACAGCGATAAAGCGGGACAACTTGAGATCAAGCTATTGCAAAATGGCATGTTGAATGAAATTGAAACGGATGCTTTTTTCCTTTGGAAAAGGAGTATGGGAGGCATTAAAGATATTACTGCTATCAGTGATGCTAAATTGTGCAGCTTCAATAACTGGTTTGCCCTGCATCCCGAAAAGGTGGCAGGGAAAGAGGTGTCAAAAGGTTCCTTCATGTTTCCCGTCACCATAAAGGGAGATCGTGGAGATATTGACATGGTATTCGCATTCTTACAATCCCAGGAATCGGACGACTTTGAAATGGAGGCGGAGGCACTTGAAATTGAGTTACTTCTATTGAAATATTAATAAACTTATAAGTGAATTAATGAAAAAAATAAAACAATACTTACACGGTCTGGGTGGTCAAGTCACCCCTTTTGCCAAGCAATTGATTGATAACAACGCCTCTATGCTTGAGCGTTTGATAAAGGACAACAATCTTAAAGGTCTGGGCGACCTGCCAGTTGCAACTCCCAAGGTTCAAAATAAGAAAATGAGCTTTGAAGAGGTGTTCAAGCTCTATAACGTCGGCATTTCAGACGGAGAGGTCAAGGCGTGGGTATGGTACAAACGGTCTATCGGTATTCTAATGACAGGCTGGGACAAGTATTATTTAAAGGCACAATCACAGTCTCAACAGATGGTAGTCACAACCCGTGCTACCATGATGAAAGACAATCATTTCAGAGACATTCAAAGTGTTGGGACTGGTGAGATGGTTGGAAAATACATCAAGACACATCATTACAGCGAGGACGCTGATTATTATATTTTCAGGGGCAAAGACGGCCTTTATTATATCGGGGCAGGTTCCTGTAAACTGGTCAATGTATCTTCATCGGGTAGCAAGGGGGAACTGGATATGTTGGTTGAGACAGGTTGCCTGTTTTATCATGGTGGCGAGCTTCTGCCGTTTGCTATCTTTGCCTTTGGCAATATCTATGAACAGCAAGACCAGTTAAAGTTAGATCGTGAAACGATTATTGAGCTTTACGGTATCAAGGTATTTGAAAACCATGAAAAGATATTAAGCGACGTTAAGCCAACCCTGCTTACGATCACTTCACCCTCTTTTAAAGATCGGCCAATAATTACCTGTATATGCGAGTTCGCCAAGGAAGCTGACATGTTCAACATTTCAACCGTGCGGGACGAATACGTGGACATCGAGGCAGCCGAGGAACTGAAGATGAAAAACGGCAAGGTGAACCGCAAGGGACGGGACGAACAAAGGGATAAGATCAGCTTTGAAAAAGGTTTGACCTACTCTTTGCAGCACGTCTTTATCAAATGGCTCTTTACGCTGATACAAAGGGATTTTGAAGAGAGTTCGGCTCCTGAAATCGTCGATTATTACGTGGACAAGAAACCCCTTCGTAACGACGACATGAAGCCAGAGGAAAAAGAAGAAGTCAAGTCCAAAGCACGCAATGAAGGTGAAAGGCTCTTTGCGAAGTTTTTGCACGAAGTATTGACCCCTGATGATCAGGCCAAGCTGGACTATTCTTGGAATAGTTTGTACAACGGATTCTCAGACATACAATACATGAAGATCCCAGTGGGTTTCGAGTGCAGTCGCAAGTTCAAGTCTGGAATACTCAAACTTTCACCTATCCAGCGTGAGGGTATCGCATTTCAGGAAGCCGTGGGTTCAGGTATCAATGCCTTTGACGTTGGAGTGGGTAAGACCATGACAGCAATAGCGGTATTGGCCTCCAATATCTATTCGGGTAAATGCAAACGTGCCTTGGTCGTGGTTCCCAAGCCTACCTATCAGAAATGGATAGGGGAGATAGGCGGGTTCACCGACAAGAAAAGCAAGGAGTTCGTAGCTGGAGTGCTAAGTAATACAAACATTCAGGTCATTGGCTGGGGAAACCTTGGAAAAGACTATGTAAAGGAGAAAGAGCTTAATAAGGCCGTTCCCGAAAAAAGTATCACGGTAGTCACCTACGAGGGGTTCAAACGCATGGGATTTGGTGAGAGCGTATCGGACGACCTGTTTACTGAGCTTTGCAACATACTCGGTCAGAACGGAGGCCAGTCGGAGAGGGACGCAGAAATAGAGTATCAGAAGTTCAGGGAAATGATAGGCGTAGGTCTGAAAGAGACGGTGGCCGACATTGACAAGCTGGGTTTTGACTACGTGATACTGGACGAGGCACATCGTTGCAAGAACGTGTTTGCAGGGGTTAAGAGCAAGGACGACAAGAAACGCTACTCCATGACAGGCGCACAATCGGAGCTTGGTCTGAAGGCATTTTTACTGCTTAACTATGTTCAGCGCAAATACGGACGCAACGTGATGCTTTTAACAGCCACACCATTCAGTAATTCACCCATCGAGATATATTCCATGCTTTCTCTTGTGGCCTACTCGGAGCTAAAGAAGGGTGGATATGCCAACCTTGAAAGGTTCTTTGACAACTTCGTATTGCCGACAATGGAATGGGCAGCCAACTACAAGGAAGAGATCGTGCAGAAGGAGGTAGTGAAAAGTTATATCAACCGCATGGTTCTTTCCAAGATGATATACAACAACATCATTTACAAGACGGGAGAGGAAGCGGGAGTAAGACGACCAACAAAGATCAACCTACCGCTACTCTATGAAAAGAAAGAGGGCGTAAGCAAAAGGCTTACCACCGACAACCAGATATTGACCTACCTGAACATGACCTCCATGCAAAGGAACAATCAGGTCAACATCGTGAATACTGCAAGGGACGCCACCAACGGAAAGTTACAGAAGGGGTTACTGTTTAAGGCTCTGAATTATTCCCTTGACAATGCCCTCTCGCCATACCTGTATGATGGAGTGCCAGCGGACTATGAAGAGTTCGTTGAAAACAGCCCAAAGATCAAGTACGTACTTGACTGCATTGCATCCGTCAAAAAATGGCACGAAAAAAGAAACCAGCCCGTTTCTGGTCAGGTTATTTATATGAACCGTGGAAAACAGTTTTTTCCACTGATCAAAGAGTACCTTGAAGAAACCTTGGGGTACAAAAAACGTCAGAGCTGGGGTAAATACCTGCTGGACGAGGTCGAGATCATTTCATCGGACGTGTCAGACACTAAGAAGGAAAATATCAAAGAGGCGTTTCTGGACGGGGTAGTTAAGATAGTGCTGGGAACGGCCACAATCAGAGAGGGTATTGACCTTCAAAAGAGGTCAACCGTTCTGTATAACTGCTATCCAGACTGGAACCCGACAGACATACGCCAACTTGAAGGCCGTATCTGGCGTCAGGGTAACATGTTTGGCTACGTGAGGGTAGTCATGCCACTGGTAGCCGATTCTATGGACGTGTTCGTGTTTCAGAAATTGGAAGAGAAAACCAGCCGTATCAACGACATTTGGTTTAAAGGAAACCGTGGCAACGTGCTGGACGTGGAGAGCCTAGACGCTGAAGAGATCAAACTGGCTCTTATCACGGACGTGAATGCAATAGTGAAAATGATGTTTTCGCAGGATAAGCAGATACTTGAACGTGCTTACAAGTCCCTTAATGAAGAGCTTGGGGTGGTTCGGGAAACGGTACGTGACATTACGGCCTTTAATTATGCACGCAAACAGGTCGTTGAGATCGTTAACAACTACTATTACTCTGATGTAGTGAACAGCTATTACTTTTATGCAAACGCAAATGAACGTTACACTAAGGAGCAGATAAAACGTGCCACCGTGGTAAGGGATTCAATTCAGGAATATTTACAAAAACAAAACCCTGAAGATAAAGATATTCTTGCAGCCATTCGCAAACTGGAAAACGCTCAGGAGATGTTTGGACGTATGCAGACCTACCGTATTTCAGACTACAAGGAATATTTGTCCAAGGTCAAGAAAGCAGAACGCACTATACTGATACCAAGGGGTTTTACCCTTTTGTCAGACCTTCAACCCTGCCTTGACGCCATACTGACGCAAATCAACCAAATGCAACAGAATGTATCACTTAACTGGACTTCTGAATCAGGTAAACCTGAAGATACGCTCAAATGGAAAGAGCTTATCATATCGGTGAACACCCGCAAGTCAGCCCTTCAGGTATCTGGTAAATCTTCAGAGGAGCGCAGCGCAGAGTTTGCCAAGCTGAACTACCTGATGGAGATTAGCATGGACGAAATGCCAACAGAACCTACTTATGGCATACCCAAAGAGAAACAGGCCGAGGCAATGGATGATGATGACTTTGAGTTCTCACTTGAGGCCGAAGTTCTTGAAATTGCCTTGATGTTACTAAAATTCTAATTTGATGAAAGGATTTATAAAATACAAACAAACTCAAAATACACCAAAACAAATGATTACAGCATCGAATTATTCTCAGGAGATTATGCGTATTGGCATTCATTCTATGCCAGAAACGTTTCAGACCAGCCATGAGTTCTTTGGCAGGGCAACCAAAGGATTCACCGACTTGCATAGGATTCAGGACGAGGGAAAGATCAAGGACACTTGGAAACTGTACCTTGAGAAGCTCAACAACTACGCCTCTAAAAAGGACGATGATTTTGTCGATAAACACGTCATGGTCGTAAAGCCAGTGCCACTGGACGAGCCTGAAGCAAAGCCAGCACATAAGGCAACTCCAAGGGCAAAGCATGAATCCAAACCAAAACGGGAACCTAAACCAAAGGCAGCTCCAAGGGCAAAGGCTGAACCCAAACCAAAGTCTGCTCCAAGGGCAAAAGCAGCTCCAAGGGCAAAAGCAGCACCCAAACCAAAGGCAGCACCAGCACCCGATTTGCATTTCTACAATATTGATATACCCATTGAGGTAAAGTTCATTAAGAGCTACCTTTCGATGGACGGACGCCAAAAGACAAAGAAGCTATTGCTGCTTTTTCTTGCACGCCTGCAAAAGAATATACGAGAACACCATATCAGGGCAACCTCCAAGTTTCTGACAGAGATCAAGCACATTCAGACTGAGCTTGTAGGGGTTATTAATTCTCTGGATAATAACAACGAGTTTATCTTCGAGCTGGACAAACTCGACCACAAGGTACTCGACCAACACTGGAAAGAAAATTACAGCGACAAATACCGTCAAATGTTGTCTATTTCTATCATCAAACGCTTTATCAACCTTCAGGGCAAAAAGGGTATTGAGAAAAAAGCTGAAGTCTTGAACAAGTTTATTTCATCGGCCTTGAAGTCTGGCAGGTTAAGGGCCACTGATTTGTACTATGGTGAAGTGGAAAATATCAAGGAGAGTCTTAAAAGTTACCTTATTGGAAATGGTGACTACATAAAGGTCAAAGAACAACTACTTGACGGCCTGTATGGTATTGCAGGATTAAAAAAAAAAGTTTGCAGGGTATAGAAAGTAATCCGTCCAAACTTGGATTTTTGCCAGAGCTGGCATCCAACGTTATGGCCTCATTCTTGTACGACAAGGCAGTCAAACCCATCGTTGAGCCTACCGATGTAGCCAGCGCAGCACCGCAGGATGTAAGCTCAACTGTGATCCGCAGTGAACAGCTCAAGCACATGGTGTTCACCTCCCTTGGACTGACGGGCGACTGGAAACAGATGCTAGGGGACGTGGCGAAACCCTTTGCAATGATGGTGTACGGACTGGCAGGAGGCGGGAAGAGTACCTTTAACCTGATCTTTGCCAAGTATCTGGCTGAAACATTAAATAAACGGGTGTTGTACGTTTCGGGTGAAGAGGGACTGACGGCCACCATGAAAGAGAAGTTTGAACGGCTTCGGGCGTATCATCCCAATATCTTTATCAGTGCGGGGCAACCAACCTCTTATAATGGGTATGACATAGTATTCGTGGACTCTGTGAACTATCTTCACTTAAGCGAAGAAGATTTGAAAGTACTGCTGGAAACTAACATGCCAAAGGGAATATCTTTCGTGCTGGTGTTTCACTCGACCAAAGAAGGCAATTACAGAGGGGTTGCAACCTTTGAACACCTTGTAGATATATCTATGAAGGTAGAAGCGGGAGTCACTTCCATCGGCAAGAACCGTTTCGGGGGACACGGCTCTATGAGGGTGTATTAATATTTGGCAATCAGAATAAAAAGAGAGTGACATTTTAATGATCACTCTTTTTTTATTTTGTGATTATTACAGAAAATTATTGAAAGTTTCAAGAAACTAAGAGTAACTATATCGAGAGTTTGGTACTATGAACGTTACACTCTTTATTATTTCTATCAACTCGATTTTATGTTTGTCCTTGTGGCAAAATTTATGCCGTAATGAAAATAAATTATATAGATATTAGGAAAAACCCTTATAAGGGAGAGGGATTTTACTACATTTGACCTCTTTCTATTAATCTAAATAAACTTGAGTAACAGGAAAATCGCATTTTAAAGCAAATCACCATAGATTATTGCAATATTGCGTCATTCTTGTATTATATGCCTTAGCATACCTTCACCTTCTGCTTTCATTCCATCAGTCTATTTCCACAATCAGACATTCGTGCTTTTTTAACACGTAATTAAGAACTATATTACCCATACATGAGTAATAATGGCAAAACTTTGTTTTGAGGGTGAATCGTACCCGAAAATTGTATTATTAATTTAATAAAGTAAATATGATTCCAATTGGATTTCTACACTACAAAAACATCGAAGAATTGAGCGTCTGCTTGCAAGCACTCTTTATTGTCTTTTTATCATTCAGTAAGGCTACGAATGATAAAGATCAGACTGTTAATGCGTTTGCTGATTATAGGGTTTACTTGAAAAATGTAAATATTCCCTTTGAGGTCATTCACGTATCAATTAAATATATACTTATGACATTGAGAGAGAAACCAATGCCAGAATTTAACACGACTATTATCAATGCAATGATCAATGAGATTGAGAGAAACCCTTTAGCTTCAGTAATGTGCATTTACAAAGTAGCAGGCTCTATGGCTTATCGTCGTGGCCTAAAAAGGAATATAATACTCGATAAAGAATCACTATTATTAAAGGATAATCCATATTTCCTGGATTCAAAAAGAATGCTCATCAAAGCTTGGGTAGCGGGCTATGACCAAGAAAGAAAAAATTCAGTTAACTAATTTTTCATAAAGTTTTAAAACAAGCAACAATGAATCATAAAAAAAGTACACTTACAAAATCCAACGAGAAACATGTTGAAGGATTGACAAAAGCCGTAGCGGAATTATATAAAAACGCCAGCAATACATGGGTAAGCGTTCAAGAAAAATCAATTGTAGATTACCTCAAGGCGGAGAACCTTGGGTATACTTATTCTACACTCTTGGTTGATGAACTCAAAAGCCGGGGCCTTATCTTTGTCGAGGGCGAAAGTAGAGCAATGCGTTATAGGATTAGCAATGACAAAATTCCAGATTTTGAAGCGATTGCCCGAATTGTCGTTACCAAATTCAAAGATAAGATTTCACAATACAACAAAAATAAAC
>Ga0209538_1000355_pt1 | contig 27760 bp, 21 predicted proteins | sample BarGraNGADG00211_2_FD_184492 | JGI IMG/M metagenome (GOLD analysis project Ga0209538, IMG submission 184492) | Arctic peat soil microbial communities from Barrow, Alaska - Barrow Graham LP Ref core NGADG0004-211 (SPAdes) (version 2) | ecosystem: Environmental > Terrestrial > Soil > Wetlands >... | reverse complement strand
GGTGGCTATCAGGCATCACGATAGGGAATGGCGGGCCGCACCATGTATGGGTCGTACTCGGCCGCGTCGGGCTGACAGACCCTTCCGGTGCCGTTGCAGAAGTAGCAGTGCGATTCACCGACGATCAACTCGGACCAGGCTTGATCGTTAGCCCGTAGACAGTAGGAGCCCCGCCCTTCACAGACCGGGCAATCTAGCAGATTGTGACCGTCACGATCCAGCATCATTATCTCCCATCCTGGATTACTATCATTTACGCTAATTGGATTGTATCTAGCATCACAAGAAAGTAAATACATACTTAACACGGAATTACGCGAATAAAAATCAGACGATTGACGCAACGCGTCATGCCTCCGGAAGCCCAGCGTGGGAAAACCGCGCCAAACATTAGACGCGGCCGGCCGGCCTGTGATAGAATGGCTTACCAGAATCGTCCTGAGGCTGGCGCTATACGCGAGCGAGGAACCAGGTTTCCCGGAGAGGCTATCCGGAGAGCGAAACCTGGTTTCTTTGACCCTTGAACATGAATTCAACCACTGACACCTCTGCGGCCGTAGCTACGCGTCCCGTGCGCGGGCCGCTGGCCTGGCTCTTGCGACTGAACCTGCCCGTCCCCGAGCGCAGCGAAGCGGAAATCGAGGCCGAGGTAGAGCGTGACTACTCGTGGAACTTCACCGTCAATCTGCTGGACGGTGGATTCTTCTGGTTCGGCGCGAGCTTTATTTCGGCGACCACAATCCTGCCGCTGTTCGTGAGCAAGCTGTCGGACAACCCGTTCTGGATCGGGCTGCTCGCTGTGATCGCGCAGGCCGCCTGGTTCCTGCCGCAGCTATTCACGGCCAACTGGCTGGAAAAACTGGCGCGCCAGAAGCCGGTCGTCGTTAACCTGGGCTTGTTCCTCGAGCGCTTGCCGGTGTGGGGCATCGTCGCCTCGGCGGTCGTCGCCGGGCGCTCGCCGGCCCTGGCGCTGGGGATCCTGTTCACGTCCTATGCCTGGCATGGCCTGGGCGCCGGCTGGGTCGCCGCCTCGTGGCAAGATCTGATCGCCCGCATCTTCCCGCTCGACCGGCGCGGGCGCTTCTTTGGCACCACGATGTTCGTCGGCAACGGCGCGGCGGCGGCCGGGGCCGCGCTGAGCGGCTGGCTTCTGGTGGCCTTCCCGTTCCCGACCAACTTCGCCTACGTGTTTGGCATCGCGGCCACAGCGATCCTGTTGAGCTGGTTTTCGCTCGCCCTGGCGCGTGAGCCCGCCCTGACGCCGAAAGGCCCGCACCGAAGTAACCGCCAGTTCATGGTCGAACTGCCCGACCTGCTCCGGCACGACCATAACTTCCGCCGCTTTCTTCTGAGCCGCATGTTGATGGCGATGGGCGGGATGGGGACGGGCTTCGTAACCGTAGCCGCAGTGCAACGTTGGCATATCCCGGACAGCACGGTGGGTCTCTACACAGCCGCACTGATGGTCGGGCAGATGACGGGTAACTTGACCTTCGGCTTCCTAGCCGACCGCAAGGGTCACAAGCTGTGCATGCAACTGGGCATCCTGGCCTCGCTCCTTGGCTTTGCCCTGGCGCTCGCGGCCCCGGTTGCAGAGCTCTATTTCCTGGTGTTCACCCTGCTGGGCATCGGCTCGGCAGCGGTGATGGTGTCTGGGATACTGATCGTGCTGGAGTTCTGCGAGCCCGCGCGCCGGCCGACTTACATCGGGATCGCCAACACCGGGGTCGGGTTGGTTGGCATCGTGGCGCCCCTCCTTGGCGCCGCCCTGGCTGAGGCTGGTTACGGCTGGCTGTTCGCTGCCAGCGCACTGGTTCTGTTATTAGCCTGGGCGCTCATGCGCTGGTGGGTGAGGGACCCGCGCTGGGCAAGGGCCACGGACCCAGGCAAGGAGATTACGCAACCGTGAATAGACCTGTCAGCGACCGTGAATTTGACCTGCAAGAGGCAGTTTCACACTGCTCATTCCAACGCGGCAGGAAGAGGAAGTAATTGGAGATACTGTTCATAACATTGCCGCCCTCAACTATCCTGCAAATCTGATGCAGGTCCTGATACTCGTTGAAGAGAGGGATGCGGAAACAATTGTCACAGGCGGAATAAATAACGGCGAAAGGCGGAGATAAATGGCGACCTGTGCCACCGATTGCTTCGGCCCAAACCAGTTGTTATGAAAACACCATATTCTTGCGTGCTAATGCAATTTCACACAGATACGGTACCGGCGCGGTGAACGTGCCGGCTTCCTTCAGCGACCAGGCCGGGCAGCACGGGCAATAGGCGCGCGCATCGCAGGCGCGGCAGAGCGGTGCCTGCGGCGGCACAGAGTCCACAAAGCGTTGCACCTGCCCCCAGGCCGCGCTAAAGCCGATTTCGAGCGGGCGGGCGGCGGGAAACGGCAGGTCAAGGCAGGTGTTCATTTCGCCCAGCGAATTGATGACAAAGAAGGACTGGCCAGCCTGGCAATAGAAATTGCGCTCGTTGCCGAGGGACGGTTCGCGCAAGGCGGCCTCGATCCACTCGGTGGCGGAGGCGCGATCGGTCGCTTCGAGGGCCACGCACTCGATGGCCGAAAGGCGGCAATTGGCGAGATCAGAAAGCGCGCCGTCGCGCCGTTTGGTGAGCAGCCAGGCCGCCGAGAACGGCAGGCCCCAGTTGTGCGCCATCTGACGCATGGCGTCCAATTCGCCCACGTTTTGCCGAGTGATGGTGGTCTTGAGGGCGAGCGGGACGCGGTGTTTGACGAGCGCCTCGATACCGGCGCAACAGCGGGCGTAACTGCCGGGGACGCCGGTGAGCGATTCGTATGTGGCGGCAGTAGCGCCGTAGAGCGTGATTTCGGTGCGGCTAGGCGGGGCCTCCGCCAAGCGCGCCGCCAGCGCCTCGGTGATAAGCGTGCCGTTGGTGTACAGGGTGAGGATGAGACCCAGGCGCGTCAGTGGAGTGTAAATCTCAAAAAAGTCGGGGCGCAGGAAAACCTCGCCTCCAGTGAGGAGCAGAAATACCATGCCGTTATCCACCGCCTGGCGCGCAACTTCTAACCACGCCGCCGCCGAGAGTTCTTTGGCGCGACGCGCCGCGTCGCCGGGCGGCTGGCAGACGTAGCACATGCGACAAGCTAGGTTGCAGCGCTCAGTTAGCTCAAACGTGCCGCTGACAGGCTGGCGCTGTGCGGCGGCGCGGCGGTGCAGTTCGCGGACCAGCTGGCCATAATCGGTGGCCAGCACTGCGCTTGCGGTGGTCATTGTTCCAAAAGCCCTAGCCGGGTAATCTCGCCCAGGAAGGTCTGCACATCGGCGTGAGCACATGCGGGATCCACTTCGAACCGCTCCGCCACGGCGGCGGTCAGTTCGTCCAGCGTGCGCTCTTGCGCCAGCAGTTCCCACACACAGGCCGCGGTATTGTTCAGGGTGATAAGGCCGTTCAGGTCCATCACTCGCGCGCCAAGCGGCACCAGCAGGTTTTCGCCGCCGACGCTTTGCATCATGAAGTCTGTTGTACGCTTCACTTAACCAGCTTCGCAACCTTTCAAGTGATGACATTTCACCAATCTCTCCTCCAACTTGAGAGGGACAAAAGTGACCTTGGGCGGCGCGTAGGGCAACTTTTGCGTCACGGGCGGCGCGGTCTGCGGCGCGGTCGGGGGTACAGTCTGCTGTTCCATGTTTTTTCTCCTATCCGGGAAAAATGTGTTGCGGACGCTGAGCCTGACGGCTCAGTTACTCCAGAAGGTTGTACCACGGATCCACAAGAAAACAATCCCTGCGTCTGCCGAGTGTGGGCCAGGAGAATGCAGAAAGTTATACTGATACGAGCCCTGGTGGATGCTAAGCCGGATGTCATCGTTCGGCCTGGGGCGATCGATCCGGGCACGATCCATGGCGAGGTCGAGTTCGAGCACGTAGACTTCTACTACGAAGCCGGCAAGCCTGTGCTGGCCGACTTCAATCTGAAAGTGAAGCCGGGTGAAACGATCGCCCTGGTTGGCCCGACTGGCGGCGGCAAGTCAACCATCGTCAACCTGGTCTGCCGTTTCTACGAGCCAAAGTCCGGCGTGATCCGCATCGGCGGGCACGATTACACCCAGCTCTTGCTGCACAGTATACAATCGCGTATCGGCGTAGTGTTGCAGACCCCGCACCTGTTCTCCGGTACCGTGCGCGAGAACATCCGCTACGGCCGGTTGGGCGCCACGAACGAGGAGATCGAAGAAGCCGCGAAGCTGGCAGGCGCGCATGACTTCATCATCACCTTGGACAAGGGCTATGATAACGAGGTGGGCGAAGGCGGCAACCTGCTTTCGGTCGGGCAGAAGCAGTTGATCAGCCTGGCGCGCGCCGTGCTGGCCCGCCCGGAGATCTTCGTGATGGACGAAGCGACCAGCTCGGTCGATACTCTCACCGAAGCGCTGATCCAGCGGGGTATGGAAACCTTGATGGAGAGTTCGACCAGCTTCATTATCGCCCACCGCCTGTCGACCATCCGGCGCGCCGATCGCATCGTCGTGATCGAGCACGGGAAGATCACCGAGATGGGCACGCACGCCGAGCTACTGCGCGAGCGCGGGCACTACTACCGGCTGTATACGCAGCAGTTCAGGCACGAACTGGAACGCGAGTACGATCCTTTCGAGATGAAGGCAGCCGTGGTTGCACAGCCGTGACCGCCTAGGAAACGTTTGGAGCCCGAAGCGCACAGAAGGAGCACCCGCTATGAGCGACGAGACGACACTGACCGGGGCAGAGCAGGTTGCCTGGGACCTGGGCGACCTGTACGGCGGCGCGGATGACCCCCGTCTGGGGGCAGATCTGGACCAGGCCGATGCGCAGGCCGCCGGCCTGCGCGCTCAGTACTATGGGCGGATCGCAGGGCTGAGCCCGGAGCAGCTACGGACTATGCTCCAGGAATACGAGGCGATCTACGAGCTCGCGGCCAAAGTGGGCTCGTACGCTTACTTGTTCTGGAGCGCCAACACCACGGACCCAGCGCGCGGCGCCCTGATGCAGCGGGCGACCGAGCGCGAATCGCGACTGAGCCAGGAGTTGGTGTTCGTAGAGCTGGAGTGGGCGAACGCGCCGGATGATGTGGCGCAGAAGCTCATCGAAAGCCCCGAGCTGGCACGCTATCGCCACTACCTGGAGAAGGCCCGTCTCTACCGCCCGCACGTCCTCAGCGAGCCGGAAGAAAAGGTTTTAGCCGAGAAGTCGGTTACCGGGCGCAGCGCCTGGGAGCGCTTCTTCAACGAGACCCACAGCGCGGCAACCTTTGAGTTGGACGGCGAGAAGTTGTCCAACGAGAAGGTGTTGAGCAAGCTGCATGCGCCGGATCGCGACTTGCGCAAGCGGGCCGCGGCGTCCGTCACGGCCGGCCTGCGTGATCTGAGTCGCACCTCGACTTACATATTAAACAATCTGTTAGCCGATAAGGCTTCCGACGACCGGTTGCGCCACTACGAGAGCTGGATCAGCGCCCGCAACCTGGCCAACGAGGTGGACGACCAGGTGGTAGAAGCCCTGGTGCGAGCCGTCACCGGACGTTACGACATAGTGGCCCGCTATTACCGCCTCAAGCGCCGCCTGCTGGGCCTGGACGAGTTGTTCGAGTACGATCGCTATGCTCCATTGCCCGCGGCCCAACACTTCTACCCCTGGGAGGAGACACGCCAGATCGTGCTCGACGCCTATCGCGCCTTCCACCCAAGCATGGCCAAGATCGCAGGCTGGTTCTTCGAACGACACTGGATCGATGCGGCCATACGCCCAGGCAAGATCGGCGGGGCCTATAGCGCAGGCACCGTGCCCTCGGTGCACCCGTACGTGCTGCTGAACTATGAGGCCCGCCCCCGCGATGTGATGACGGTCGCGCACGAGTTGGGCCATGGCGTACACCAGGCCCTGTCGCGCGAGCAAGGCATGTTGCAGATGCACACCCCGCTGACGACTGCCGAGACGGCCTCCGTGTTTGGCGAGATGTTGGTGTTCCAGGACCTGATGCGGCGCGAGAGTGATCCGCAGGTGCGCCTGACTATGCTGACCGGCAAGCTGGAGGACTCGTTTGCCACGGTGTTCCGCCAGGTGAGCATGAACCGGTTCGAGGATGCGATCCACGCGGCGCGTCGTAACGAGGGCGAGCTAACCACCGAGCGTTACAACGCGCTCTGGCTGGACACGCAGCGGGCGATGTTCACGGACAGCGTGAGCCTGACGGCGGATTACGGGCTGTGGTGGAGCTACATCCCGCACTTCATCAACACGCCGGGATACGTCTATGCCTACGCCTTTGGCGAGTTGTTGGTGCTGGCACTGTACGCCCGCTATCAGCAGGTAGGCGCCGAGTTCCCCGGCAAGTACCTGGAAATGCTGAGCGCCGGTGGCTCGAACTGGCCCCACGAGATTGTCCGCCCGCTGGGCGTTGACCTCAATGACCTGAACTTCTGGAAGGACGGCCTGCAGATCCTGGATGACATGGTGAGCGAGGCCGAGAAACTGGCAGGCGGCGGCGACCGCCGCTAACGTTGCTGATGTCGTTAAAGCAAGACGCCCGGCTTTGTGGTCCGGGTGTCTTGCTTTTCCACTTTGCGGGCGCCCCCTGGCGCCCCTCTAACGCTTATTCTTCCTTAATCACCAGGCGCACGAAGCGCGATTCTTCCTGGTCCACGGCGCACGAAGCGCTTGCCGTCCCCTCAAACGGCGACTCATGATAGCTAAACAAAAACCTATAATAAGTCATAGTATTAAGTACTTAAGTATTGACGGTATTCTACTTAAGTAGTGGAATCTTGTCAAATCTGAGAAATGAGCAACATAAGCATCCCTACCGTATAGCCAAAAAAGCCGTGCTAAGCTTGTATCATATAAGTTCTTTGGTGGCAGGCGTCCAGGAGGAGAAGGGGCAGCCCGTGGCCAGTATTGTCTACGCCAATTTCGACCTGCTGATTGAACGCGCGGCGGGCGGTTATCGCGCGCGCGTGCTGGACTCGCCTGCCGGGCAGGCCAGCGCCGAATTCAGCCTGCCGTTCTCAAGCGCCCAGCTTGACGATCTCCTGGCCCAGCTCGACCAATCGCTTGCCGGGCCGGCCGGGCAAGGCGCGCCGCAACAGCTTGGGCAGCAGATCTTCCAGGCGGTCTTCAGCGGCGAAGTGCGTGACAGCCTGGCGCGCAGTCTCGATCTCAGCAGCCGGGCCGGCAGCGGCCTGCGCATCCGCTTGCGGCTGAACGACGTCCCCGAACTCTCCAGCCTGCCCTGGGAGCTGATGTACGACCCTGCGAGCGCGCGCTTTCTGGCCCTGTCCAGCGCCAGCCCATTGGTGCGCTACCTGGAACTCCCTCAAACGGTACAGGACCTGGCCGTCAAGCCGCCGTTGCGCGTGCTGGTCATGCTGGCCAGCCCGGGCGGATTCACCAAGCTGGATATCGAGGCGGAATGGGCCAGGCTTTCGGAGGCGCTGCGCCCGTTAGAGCAACGCGGGTTAGTCACGCTTGAGCGTTTGCCAGACGCGCGGTTGGGTACCCTGCAGGAACAACTGCGACGCGGCGAGTACCACGTCTTTCATTTTAGCGGGCACGGCGCCTTTGACGAGCAATCGGAAGATGGCGTGTTGGTGATGGCCGACGACGCGGGAAACGGCCAGCCGGTCAGCGCGCGTGCGTTGGGCGACCTGCTGCGCGACCATCGCTCGCTGCGCCTGGCAGTGCTGAACTCCTGCCAGGGCGCCCGCAGCGCGCACGACGACCCGTTTGCCGGCGCTGCCCAGGGCCTGGTGCGAGCGGGCATCCCGGCAGTGGTGGCGATGCAGTTTGAGATCGCCGATCGCTCGGCGGCGCTGTTCGGGCGTGAGCTGTACGGCGCGCTGGCCGATGGCTACCCGCTGGACGCTGCGCTGGGCGAAGCGCGCAAGGCGCTGGCCAATGATGAGAGCGCGACGGCCCTGGCATGGGCGACGCCGGTGCTCTTCATGCGCTCGCCCGACGGCACGATCTGGCAGGTCGAAAAAAAGAAGAACCGTATCCGCTTCGGCCAGCTGGAAGTGCCGACGTTGCCGGTCCTGGCGCTGTTGCTGGTCCTCGCGTCCGGCACCACCTTCATGGGACTGCGGGCAGTGTTTAACCAGCCACACGGGCCGCCGCGCATGCCAGGCTCTTTTAATGTCGCGGTGGCCAATTTCGGGGTGGCGGATAGCGCGGGGCGCGTCGGGCACTCGGATGACGGCGACCGGCTGAGCCAATGGGTCTTCAACTCCCTCAGCGCCCAGCGTGACAGTTTCCCGGATACTGAAGTGAAGACGGATGTCAGGATCTGGCAGGACAGCCTGCCCTCATCGGTAAGGGGCGCGACCATCGGGCGGGTGGACAACGAGCAAGCGGCGCAACAACTGGCGAATCGTATCGGCGCGCAGATGGTCATCTGGGGCAACCTGGATGACCAGAAGAACTTCATCCCGCATTTCTACATCTCATCGCAACAGCGGGGCGATTCGGACCTGGTAACAGGGCATTACCAGTTGGGTGAGACGCCGGTCCTGGTGGACATGAGCGCTGCCGAGGCGGTCGCGAGCGCATTGACCAGCCGGACGAACACCCTCTTTTGGTTCACCATGGGGCTGCGGCAGGAGAACTACGGGCAGGGCGGGAAGGCGTTGGCGGTGCTGCAAGAGGGCGAGAAGTACGCCGCGCGGCTACAGGGCAGGGCAGACGGCCAGGCTCTTTACTATATGTTCTTGGGCCAGGCGGCGCTGATGGCGGAAGGCGACCCCACGACCAATGTGACCACGGATGACCAGATAGCCGAGAGCGCCCTGCGTAAGGCGCTGACGATAGATCCGGGCCTGGTGCGGGCGCAGGTGCTCTTGGGCAGCCTCTATTTCAACCGGGCCCAGGCGCTACATGGGGCCGATCGCCTGGAAAGCACTGACTGGGAGCAGGCCCTCCGAGAGTACCAGAAAGCGATCGCGCTTGCGGCGGCCCCGGCGCGTGCCAGTTCGGGGCCGGCGACTAAGACCAGTGGAACAGGGGCGCCGCAGTCCGCTGCGCCGCAGACTGTGCAGGCGCAGCAGTCTGCGCTGGACAAAGTCTGGGGACCGGACGGCACACCACTGTTTGCGCTGGGCCAGGCATATAAGATCGAAGCGGATGCCTACATGGAAACCAGCCAGTACTCCCAGGCCGACAAATACTACGACACGGCCATTCAGAACATCGAGAAGAGCCGGTCCGTGCTGACGGACGCCGGCGAGCAGCGCCTGCTCGGGCAAGCCGACCTGAGCCTGGCAGGGGCCTACTGGAACAAGGCTGTCATCCGGCGCCTGACCGGAAGACCCGCCACGGAGTATAAGCCGCTGGATGACGCGGCGCGTGCCGCGGCAACCGAGTGTGTAGCCCTGGGCAAACAAGACCAGTACGACAGCGTGCTGGCAGAGCGCGTGATCGCGGCGGGGTGCCAGCCCCTTCTGGACAGGCTGACAAGCGCCGCAGGATGAACCGGGCCAGGATGCGGGGGGAGCCGGCGCCTTCCGGTCTTGCCTTCGCGGCATCTCGGTATCCCGGCCCGAGCATGTTACGGAGCGAGAAGATGAACCGGCAAGCGCTCATTATCAGCCTGGCATTCCTGACGCTGTCCCTGGCCGCCTGCGGCTCGGGGGGCGGATCACCCGCCGAACCGGCGACGGCCACCCCCGTGACGACGCAAGATGTGGTCGCGCAGCAAGGGGCCATCCAACAGGCGGTGGCGGCGACTCTGACGGCCGCGGCCGGGCAGCAAGCGCCGCCGGCCACAAGCACGCCCATCCCGCCCTCACCGGCCGCGGGCAGCGGGGCCACGGGAGCCACTGACGTCCCGCCTGCCGGCGCGGCCGCCGCGCCGCCCAGCGATACCCCCGTCCCCCCGCCGGCGCCGGCCGCGCAGCCCACCTGTGTCGTCCAACTCAATGGCCTCAACGTGCGCAGCGGACCGGGCACCGTTTTCGCTCCGCCGGTGGCCGCCCTGCCGGCCGGCACTGCCCTCAACCCGCTGGCGTTTGTGGCGCGCGGCTTCCCAAGCGGACAATGGATAGAGGTGCAGGCAGGGGGGCTGGTGGGCTGGGTGAGCGCATCGCAGCAGTCGCTCAGCTGCAACTTCGACCCGACCACCTTGCCCGCCGGGGCCATCCCGCCAACTCCCGCGCCGACGGCCACGCCGGTGGCGCCCACCAGCACGCCGCCGCCGCAACTGGCCATTGCCGCCATTGACGTGGCCGTGGGCGGACCCAGCGGGCTGAGCGACCTGGCGTTCCAGGTGATCGTGCCGGGTATCCTGCCGCCATCCGCCAAGCCGAAAGTTTCGGGACAGGACATCGTCTTCCGCCAGCAGGTCGTCCTCCAGGTCAAGGCGCGCGTGAAGTCAAAAGGCTCGCAGGACGGCGCGGGCATCCAGGAAGTACGCTTCGACATCGACGACGGCGGCGACCCGCTGTTCACCCAGAAAGAGCACACGGCCGGCTTCTGCCTGTTCGGCGGCGGCGAGCCAACCTGCAACATCCTCGTGCCGGCCAGGGACCTGTATTGGCCGGGCACGTCCACGCCGGTGCAGTTCAACCACCGCTACAATGGGCAAATCAACATCACCCGCCAGGACGGCACCCAGGATGGGACATGGAATTTCAGCTTCACGATCGAGCCCTGACGTGACCGGCCCGGCCTATGTGTTAGAATAGGGCCCATGGAACCACTCCAGGGTCTCTCGCCTGCCGACGTCCAGGCGCGCCGGAAAGCCGGCCAGGTCAACCGCGTGCGCTTTGGCGCCAGCCGTTCCTACGCGCAGATCGTGCGCGAGAACGCCTTCACCTTCATCAACACAGTCCTCTTCGGCATCGGCGTTGTGCTGGTAATCATGCACAGCATCGACAACGCGATCGTGACCGCCGGGTTGGTTCTCCTAAACGTAGTGGTGGGCGTCGTGCAGGAGGGGCGTGCCAAACGCACGCTCGACCGCATCGCCCTGCTGACCCGGCCGAAAGCGACCGTCATCCGCGAGGGCCGCGAGGCCACCGTCGACCCTGCTGAGATCGTGCTCGACGACCTGTTGGTCCTGCGGCCGGGAGACCAGGTGGTCGTCGACGGCGAAGTGGTGGGCGATGGGCGGATGGAGGTCGACGAGTCGCTTCTGACCGGCGAATCGGACCTGATCCCCAAGCACGCGGGCGACCAGGTCATGTCAGGCAGCTTCTGCCTGACGGGCAGCGCGGCTTATGTGGCGCGCAGAGTGGGCGCCGAAAGCTACGCCAGCCAGATCACTGCCGGCGCGCGTGCCTTTCGCCGCATCAAAACCCCGCTGCAACACGACATAGACTACGTTATCCGCATCATGGTGCTGCTGGCCGGCACGCTGGGCGTCTTGCTGGGCCTCTCGGCCATCGTGCGCCACCTGACCGCCCTGCAATTGGTGGAGATCGCGGCCGTGATCGTCGTGCTGGTGCCGCAGGGCCTCTTCTTCATGACCACGGTGACTTATGCCACCGGCGCAGTGCGCATGGCCGGCAGAAGCGCGCTGATTCAACAAGCCAACGCCATCGAATCGCTGAGCAACGTACGGGTGCTGTGCATGGACAAGACGGGCACCCTGACCAGCAATCGCATCCTGTATAACGCCGTGCTGCCCCTGGGCATCCCCGCGGAACAGATGAGCCGCTTGTTGGGCGATTTCGTCCACAGCGTGCGTGACCGCAACCGCACGGCCGAAGCCATCGCGAGCGCCTTCGGGGGCCAGGCCCGGCGTACGTGCGCCGAGGTCGCTTTCTCGTCGGCCCGCAAATGGAGTGGGCTGACGTTCGCCGAGGATGGGCTGCAAGGCAGCTACGTGCTGGGAGCGCCGGAGGTGCTGGCGCCCTACGTGCGGGATGCTGAAAGCCTGGGGCCGCAGATGGAGGAATGGGCCGAGCAAGGGCTACGCGTGCTGCTTTTTGCCTGCAGCGGGCAAGACGGCGCACTGGCGGACGCAGCCGGCGAGCCGCAATTGCCGGACGAGCTGCAGCCTCTGGCTTTGTTGAGCTTCAGCGACGAGCTGCGGCCGGAAGCGCAGCATACTCTGAGCGAATTCAGCACAGCGGGCATTCGCCTGAAGATCATTTCCGGCGATAACCCGCAGACCGTGGCCGCGTTGGCCCGCCAGGCCGGCTTCGATAGTCAAGCGCGCGCCGTGTCGGGGCTGGAACTGGCCGGGATGGACGATGCCGAGTTCGCGCGCGCCGCGGATGAGGCCAGCATCTTCGGACGCATCACCCCGCAACAGAAAGAGCGGCTGGTGCGGGCGCTGCGCGACCAGGGACAGTATGTGGCCATGATCGGCGACGGGGTGAACGACGTGCTCTCCCTCAAACAGGCTCACCTGGGCATTGCCATGGAGAGCGGGAGCCAGGCCACGCGCTCGGTCGCCGACATCGTCTTGTTGGGCGATTCTTTCGGCGCTCTGCCCGCGGCCTTCCACGAAGGACAACGCATCATCCGCGGCATGCAGGATATCATGCGCTTGTTCCTGGCACGTACGCTTTACGTCACCATGCTGATCATCGCGGCCAGCATCATCGGCACGCCGTTCCCGGTGATCCCCAAGCATAACTTCATCCTGGCGCTGCTCACGGTCGGCATCCCCACGCTGGGACTGGCCGCTTGGGCCAAGCCGGCGCCCGCCGGACGCCGCGAGCACGAAGCCGGGCGCCCATGGAGTACCATCCGCGCGATCCGTCACTACGTCTTGCCGGCGGCCATAACGGTCACTGCCGTCTCGCTGGCGGTGTATCTGTACGGTCTGCTGATACCAAGCGGCGAGCTGACAGGCGAGCGCATCTTGTTCGCCCGGACGGCATTGACCACTACCACCGTGCTTTGCGGTCTGATCTTGATCGCGTTCGTCGAGCCGCCGATGCGCGCCCTGGTCGGCGGCGACGAATTGAGCGGCGACTGGCGGCCGACCTTGTTAGCCGGCCTGATGCTGGTCGCTTATGCCTTGATGCTGGCCATGCCCGGTCTGCGAGCCTGGTTCGACCTGGCGCCGTTGAGCGCACCGGTGCTGGGGCTGATCGTCCTCTTGGTGATCCTGTGGGCGGTCGTGTTGCTGGTTATCTGGCGCGAGCGACTCTTCGAGCGGCTGTTGGAGCTGGATTAGCACGCCATCATCATTGGCTGAGAGCGCCGGCTGCCTCATAGCGCGGCTCCAGCTCGTCGATGATCGCCTTCAGGCAGCGCAGCACCTCCGCCGGCTGCAAGCCATCCGCACACTTGACCGTCAGGACGCCGGCGCGCTGGCTCATCAGGTCCTCGCTATAGGTCGTGGCCGTCAACAGCACCACCGGCAGGCTCGCCAACTCGGGATCCTCACGCATCGCCGCCAGCATTTCGAAGCCGTCCATCTCGGGCATCATCAGATCCAGCAGCAGCACGTCCGGGCGCTCTTCGCGCAGCACCGCCAACCCGCGCGCGCCGTTGTAGGCGTGACGCACCCGGAAGCTCTGCCCGCTGGCCGCCAGCATCCGCTTGACCAGTTGCACGAATTCCCGGTCGTCGTCCACGATCAGGATGCGCGTTGCTCTCAGCCGCTCCAGCTGACCCAACAGTTCCGCCTGCCTGACCGGCTTCGTCAAGCAGGCCATCACCGCAAGGTCGCGCGCCATCCAGGCCGGGCTTGGCAGCGAACACTCGAGCAACGGCATTCCCCGTAGCGCGCAGGCCGCGCCCGCGTCCGTCTGGCCTGGGGCCATATTGTAGATCACCGCGCGCGGGTGGCGTGCGCTCACCTCCGCCTCCAGTTGTCGTTCGTCTCTGACCTGGATCACCTCGTACTCGCTCAGGCGCCGGCGCACCAACGCCCCTATCGCCGGATCAGGGTCGACCACCAGCACCGCCGAGTAGGCCGGCCTCTGAAAAGGATCGGCCCGGTAGTCCTCGTCCCGGAGGTAGGCCGTCGATACGCATTCTTCGGGGATCGGCAGCGCGAACGCGAAAGTCGATCCGGCACCCGGCCGGCTCTCAACCCAAATGCGCCCTTCGTGCGCCTCCACGAAGCGCTTGCAGATCGCCAGCCCCAGCCCTGAGCCGCCGTGGTCACGCCTGAGCGAGATGTCCACCTGGTAGAACTCGTCAAACAGAAACTCCAGCTTGTCTTCCGAGATGCCCGGCCCCGTGTCGCTGACGCTTATGATTACTTCGCCGGAGCGGCGTTCCGCCCTCACCTTGACACAGCCCCGTTCCGTGAAACGGTGCGCATTGTTCAGCAGGTTCAGCAACACCTGACGGATACGTGTCCGGTCTACCTCGAGCGCCGGCAGTCCCGGCTCGATCTCCACTTCCAGACTGACCGGGTGGTCGCGGAACAACTCATGCGTGATCTCCACCGTGTTCCGCACCAGATCGGCCAGGTCTGTCGCTTCCTTGCGGAGTATCAAACCCACAATTTCGAAACGGGAGAGATCCAGAATATCGTCGATCATCGCAAGCAGGTGGCTGCTGCTGCGGTGGATTTGCTGCACGTCGTGGCGCAGCGCCGGCGGCCAGTCCATCGGCCCGTAGACCTCGGGCAAGAGCGCGATCAGTTCGCTGAATCCCATGATCAGGTTCAGCGGCGTGCGCAACTCGTGGCTGACATTCGCCGCGAAACGCTCCTTGACACGCCGTGCTTCCACCGCCTGCTTGCGCGCGAAAATGAGTTCCTGTTGCGTCCGGCTCTGCAGGTCGTACGCCAACTGCATCGACTTCAGCGCGCGGCTCAACTCGCCCCGATGGCTGCGCGTCTGTTCTAGCAGATCATCGGCCCGCTCCTGCATGTTCCAGGCCCACTGCAGCGCCTCGTTGAAGGTGAATACTACCAGGCGCGCGAGCACCGTCCCCAGCACGAGCCCTGCCGTCAGGTCAAGCAGGTCATAGCTGCGCCGGCCGCTCAGCGTCAGCCAGGCCATGCAGCCGATCACGGCCAGTGCGCTGGCGACCTCTGCCCCAGAAACGAGCATCGCGCCGAAGGTGATGATGAGCAGACCGAACAGCGGCAGCCAATCAACGGGGAAAATCACCATGCCGGCCAGCAGCAGCGCCGTACTGCCGCCGATCAGCAGATGACGCGCCACGACCGGCAGCAAACGGTTGACGTGCCAGCCGAGCACCCCCAGCGTCAGGAACGCGCTCCACATGACGAAAGTCAGGGCCGGGAAATGCGCGCGCGGCAATGTCTGCAGAGCCCCGATGCCCCCCGCGACCATCAAAGCCAGGGCAATCCGCCCGGCCAACATCCCGCGCAGTTCTTCCAGGTTCGCGGCCCGTCCATCCGAAGAAAGGGCCATCAGACCACCCCCACTTCTCGCACTGCCGCCAGGAAATCCTCCTGCTTGACCGGCTTGCCCAGACAGACGGCCGCGCCCAGCGAATACGCCAGCTCAGGATCGTTCAACGCCGAGCATATGATCACCGGGATCGCTGCCGTCTGTGGGTAGTTCCGCAACCGCTGCAATACCTCCCAGCCATCCATGTGTGGCATCATGATGTCCAAGATGATCGCGGCCGGCCCCAGTTCCTGGGCGAGCCGCAGCCCTTCAGAGGCGCTGCCCACTCCGATCAGGCGACACGGCTGCCCGCTCAGATAACGCTCGAGCAGGTCGCGCAGTCCCTGGTTGTCGTCGATCACGAGCAGGTTCGTGCGTGAGGCCCCCATGCCCACGGCCAGGTACGGGCCAGCTTCATCCTCGGCTTCCGCCAGGGTCCAGGACAGCCGCCTGGCCAGGTGTTCGGCATTGACGCCGGCCGGCGGCACGCCCGGCTTCGCCACCCGGCTCCGGTAGCGTATTTTCAGCCGAGGGCCGCTCTCACTGCTCTCCAACGCCAGCGCGATATCGGCGCCGCCGGCCCCCTGGATCATATGGCTCAGGCCACTGACCAGCACTTGCCGAGCCAGCGCTGGATCGACCCACACGACCGAGGCTCCCTCCGGCAGGCTGGCCTCGATGCGTACCTCTCGCTGCTCAGCCAGGCGCGCCACGGCTTCCAGGCTACTGCGCACGAGTGCGCCTACGTCCACCCGCCGCGGTCTCGCTTCCAACCGGCCGGCTTCCGTCTGCAGCGTCGACTCAGGCTGCCCCGGATCGGGGGGGCCCTCCCTCGCCGACAGGCGCGGCCACAGGAGTGCTGCCAGGTTCTCTTCCGCCCGGCGGAGATCCCGGAACGCCTGCCGTTGCGACAGGTCCAACTCCAGTGCCGTATCCTGCACTGTCAGGCCCTCCAGATAGTGCAGCCGCAACAGGTTTGCCAGGCGCGGCTGCGCGGCGTGGCCCGGCTGGCCGGGCTGTGCCTGCGCCGCGAGCCGCTCCACCGCTTGCATCAACTCGCGACGCAGGCGCAGCCCTCCCGCCTCGTCGTTCGGCGCGCCACCTGCTTCCCGCGCCAGCGGATGCCGCTGCAAGTGCGATAGATCATACAAGTGTTCGAGCGCGTTTTTGACCTGCTCAACGAAACTCTCAGGGATCGCCCCGTCATCTGCTTCGCTCACCATCTATTCCGTCCTGGCCTGTGTGCGGCGCGCCGTGGCATATATGTGGCAGTCATGTGACATACCTGCCTGCGCGGTTTCGTAGTAAGATAGTGCCAGCATTATAATCACTCCGTCCGAAGGTTCCCAATGATGGATGCCCGAGAGAATATCCTGCGTGTCATTCGCCACGATCACCCCGCCTGGGTGCCGAACGGTATGGAGAGCGTCATCAGGCTGGATCCCCCGGTGATCGAGCGCCAGACTGTGACAGCGCAGGATGATTTTGGCGTGCAGTGGGTGCTGGTACCCGAAGCCGAAGGCGGCACACTTATCCTCCGCCCGGCGGGCACGTCATCCACGACCTGGACCGCTGGCGCGAGCAGATCACCATTCCTGATGTCGCCAACCTTGAGTGGAATTCCGTAGCCGCGGCCCGGATTGACCGCCGCCACTGCCTGGTTGAAGGCTTTGTCGAGATGGGCCTCTTCGAGCGCTCCTACCTTCTACTGGGTATGGAAGAGGCCCTCATCGGCTATCTGACACGGCCCGAACGCATGGACAAACTACTGGCCGCCCTGGCCGACTACAAGATCGCTCTCATCACCCGCTTTCATGCAGCGGCCGGGTTGGACATTCTGTGGTACGGCGATGACTGGGGCACCCAGCAACAACTCTTTCTGTCGCCCGCCGTCTGGCGCCGCCTCGTCCGGCCGCACACCCAACGCATTTACGACTGCGCTCATCGTCTCGGCATCCTGGTCAACCAGCACTCTTGCGGCCGGATCGACTCGGTCTTCGCCGACGTCGTAGAGATGGGCGCCGATCTGTGGAACCCGTGCCAGCCCTGCAACGACCTGGCACGCCTGAAGCGCACCCACGGCGACCGCATTACTTTCATCGGTGGTATTGACAGCCAGTTCGTGCTCGCCCGCCCAGGCGCCACGCCCGCTGACGTGCGCGCCGAAGTCCGGCGGCGCATCGACGAGATGGCAGCCGGCGGTGGCTACATCGCCGCCCCCAGCCATAGCGTTCCCTATCAACCCGACCTGTTGGCCGCGATGAACGACGAGATCGCGGTCTATGGCCGGCAATTCTATTCACAGTAAGAGGCAGATACATGCAAGCCACCTTCACCGCTGTTGCCCCTGGCAGCGCCCGCCTACTGCCCGGTGCCTTCGAGCAACGCTTCCAGCTCAACCGGCAGTACATGCTCAGCCTTAAGACCGAAAACCTGCTCCAATCCCACTATCTGCAGGCCGGCCTCTGGGCGCCGCGTCACCGGGTCAGCGACATTCACTGGGGTTGGGAGTCGCCCACCTGCCAGGTGCGCGGCCATTTCCTGGGCCACTGGTTGTCCGCCGCCGCCCGCGCCTACGCCTGGCACGGCGACGTCGAGCTGAAAGGCCGGGCCGATTTCATCGTCGGCGAGCTGGCCCGCTGCCAGCGCGAGAACGGCGGCGAATGGGCCGGCTCCATTCCATCCGAATACTTCGATTGGCTCACCCGAGGCAAGGAAGTCTGGGCGCCCCAGTACGTTGCGCACAAGACTCTCATGGGCCTGCTCGAAATGCATGTCTACGCCGGTAATATGCAAGCATTGGACGTCATCGACCGCTGGTCCAACTGGTTCCACCGCTGGTCCGGCGGGTTCAGCCGGGCGCAGATGGATGACATCCTGGATGTCGAGACCGGCGGCATGATCGAGCTTTGGGCCGATCTGTACGGCCTGACCGGCCAGCAAAAGTACCGCGACCTCCTCTACCGCTACGATCGCCCACGCCTGTTTGACCGCCTCCTGGCCGGCGCTGACCCGCTGACCAACATGCACGCCAACACCACCGTCCCCGAGGTGCTGGGCGCGGCGCGCGCCTGGGAAGTCACCGGCGACCCGCGCTGGCGCGCCATCGTCGAGGCCTACTGGCGCTGCGCCGTCACCGAGCGCGGCTATTTCGTCACCGGCGGCCAGACCTGCGGCGAGATTTGGACACCCCCCTTCCAGCAAGCCGCCCATTTGGGCGAAAAGAACCAGGAACATTGCGTCGTCTACAACATGATGAGGCTGGCCGACTACCTGCTGCGCTGGACCGGCGATCCGCAATATGCCGACTACTGGGAGCGCAACCTCTATAACGGCATCCTGGCTCAGCAGTGCAGCCCGGCTCCGGAGTACGAGGAATCCCTCTCCATGTTCGCCCGGCCAGACCTGCCACGCGGCATGATCTCCTACTTCCTGCCCCTGCATGCCGGCGGCTTCAAGCGTTGGGGCCGGCCGACCGAGGACTTCTGGTGCTGTCACGGCACGCTCGTCCAGGCCCACTCCCGTCATGCCTTTGGCGTTCACTACGCGGATAACCAAGGGCTCGTCCTCTCCCAGTATGTCCCGACCGAGCTGGACTGGAACTGGGAAGGCACGCACGTCGCCGTCAGCCTGCGGGCCGATCCGCAGACCGCCGCGGTCGACCGGCCACTCGCCCAGGCTTATGATCTGACCGTAAGCTGCGCCCAGCCGGTCGAGTTCACCCTGAAGCTCCGCCTGCCCTGGTGGCTGGCCGGCGCTCCCACGATCGTCGTCGACGACGTCCCGCTGGAGGTACCCACTGCGCCGTCCAGCTTCTACTCGATCCGTCGTGTCTGGCAGAACCAGCGTATCCACGTCGTCCTGCCGAAGCGCCTGACCGCCTGGCCGCTGCCTGATCGCCCGGATACCGTCGCCTTCATGGACGGACCGCTGGCCCTCGCCGGGCTCGTCGATGAGAGCCGCGTCCTCTACGGCGACCCTGCGTGCCCGGAAACCATGCTCGCGCCCGATAACCAGCGCGAGTGGGCCCTCTGGCGCAACGGCTGGCACACTTGCGGCCAGGATCGTGATTTTCGCCTCGTGCCCCTCTCCGAGATTGGCAGCGAGCGCTACACCGTCTATTTCCCGGTCAAGGAGCGGCCTGCTTGATCTGGCAAATCGATCGGGCGCGGCTCAATCAGCGTTTGATTTGCCCGGTCATCCTCTTAGGCTCTCGCATAGGCAGTGATCATCGACCGACCTGCTGGCAGTTCTGGTCGTTGCAATCTGGTCCATCAGCCCGCGTTGGCGGTCGCCAGCGCCTACGTTTATCTCATAGAGGAGGGTTTCTGACCATGGCAGAGAAGACAGGCAAGCGAAACATCAGCCGGCGCGATTTCCTGCGTATGAGCAGCGTGACCGCGGCGGGCCTCGTGGCCGCCGCCTGCACCACTCCCGCGCCCGCTGCCCCGGCGCCGACCCAGGCACCCGCCGCCCCAGCGCCCACTCAGGCGCCTGCCGCGGCCCCTGCGCCCACCAGCGCCCCAGGCGCCACGCAGGCACCGGCCCCCACCGCCGGCCCGGCAGTCGTCAGCAAGGGCGTCGCCAAGAACAATTTTGAGGCAATGTACGAGGAGGCCGCCGCGCCCTTCAAGGGCAAGGACATTACCCTGCGCTTACCCGTCGGCGGCGAGGGTTTCTGGATCTTGTGGGATAAGAAGATCTCCCCGCGCTTCACCGAGCTGACCGGCATCAAGACGCAGTTCGAATCGGCCAACTACGAGCAAGTCTACGAGAAGACCTTCCTGGACCTCGGCGCCAAGAGCGGCACCTATGATTTGTTCGACGTGAACTTCACCTGGTTCGGGCAGTTCATGGCCACTAACGGCCTCGCGCCCCTGGAACCGTACCTGACCAATCCCAAGATGCCCAAGGTCGACACCTCGGGCTACATCCCCGCCCTGTTGGACACCTACGGCATGTGGGAAGGCAAGCTCTATGGCCTGCCCTTGATTGCCGATGCGATGATCTTCCCTTACAATAAGGCGCACTTCAAGGACGCCGGACTCGACCCCGAAGCGCCGCCCAAGACCTGGGACGAAGTCTACAAGTTCGGCAAGCAACTCACCAAGGCCGATCGCTACGGCTTTGCCCTCATGGGCGGCCGCCAGATCCAGGCGATGTGCAGCTACGCGGCCATCTTCTTTGGCCTGGCCCACAAGAGTTTCTACAACGACGATGGCACTTCCGCCTTCGCCAGCCCCGAGGGTCAGCAGGCGATGGATATCTTCGCCGTGCAACTGCCCGAGGTTGCGCCCGGCGCCGCCACCACCTGGGACATCAGCCAGGCCTCCGAGGCCGTGGCCCAGGGGCAGTGCTCGATGGAGATCCAGTGGCCCGGCATCCTGCAGAGCCTGGTCGATCCGGCCGCGAAAGTGGCCGGCCAGATAGGTTATGCAGCGCCTCCCGGCGGCACCGCCCTGGGCGGCCACGGCGTCGGCGTCTCGAACTATTCCAAGAACAAGGACGCGGCCTACCTGTTGGCCGCCTACACCACCGCGCCGGAGATTCAGAAGGAATTCGCCGGGCAGGGCTACGCCATCTCCTGGAAATCGCTCTTCAGCGATCCTGACGTGCAGAAGGTGAACCCCTACGTCAAGCCCTTCGGCGATGCCCTCGCAGCCGGCATCGGCTGGCCCAAGACGGAGGAGACCCCGCAGGTCTTCGACATCATGGTCAAGTACATCAGCTCGGCTGTCACCAAAGAAATGAAGACCAAGGACGCCCTCGACGCCATGAACAAAGAGATCAACGCTTTGCGCAAGGAGAAGGGCTTCATCAAGTAAATCTCGCGTGCGGCACAGTGCGTGCGCTCACAGCGCCGGTGCGCTGCGAGCCGTGCACCCTTTGGACTTCGCCGGCCGGGGACGTCCCCGGCCGGCGAAGGACAGCTTCGACGGGACGGGTGCAACACCTATGGATTCAGAAATCACCCAGGCGATCGTGAAGAATGGACCGGCCAGGCGAAGGGGATTCCTCGCCTGGCTCCGGAGCATCCCCTTGCCGATCCTGCTGATCGTGCCGACTTTCCTCGTTGTGTTCGGCCTGCTGGTTTACCCCATGCTATTTGGCGCGGTGCTCGGCTTTTCCAACCGGGTTTTCGTCGGCACAGACAAGTTCCGCTGGATCGGCTTCGCCAATTACGTCAAACTGCTCAGCCCCGGCAGTGATTTTCTGACTGCCGCCGGTGTCACCCTGCGCTTCGCCGTGGTCGACGTTGTCTCAGAGTTCGCCATCGGGCTCGGTCTGGCCTTGCTGCTCAATCGGGACTTCTTCGCACGCAACGTCTTTCGCGTTCTTATCCTGATTCCCATGATGGTGCCCCCGTTGGCCGCCGGCCTTATGTGGCGCTTTATGTACGACCAGAGCCAGGGCATCTTCTCCTATTTCATCCGCGTCCTGGGCGGCACCCCGCCCATCTTTTTGGGCAATGTCAAAATCGCCCTTTACGCCCTGGTCGCCACCGAAGTGTGGCGTTCCAGTCCCTTCATGGTGCTCGTACTCCTGGCTGCCCTGCAGGCGGTGCCCAAAGAGCTGCAAGAGGCGGCCCAGGTCGACGGCGCTGACGGCTTCCTCAATTTCTGGTACATCACCTTGCCTTTCATCAGCCCGGTTATCGCGGTCGCGCTCCTGTTCCGCACCGTCGACGCCCTGCGCACCTTCGACCTCGTCTATCTGATGACCGGCGGAGGTCCCGGCAGCGCCACGGAGGTCGTCAGCATGTACATCTACCGCTGGGGCTTCCGCAACTTCCGGCTGGGCTTCACTTCGGCCTCGTCGATGATCCTGCTGATCGCGACCCTGATCATCTGCGCGGTCTATTTGCGCATGCTCGTCCGCCGCCAGGCCTACGTGCAAGGAGATTGATATGCCCAAACGCCTACGCCAGTCACGCGCCATGCGCACCGCCGGCCTCGTCCTGCTCTTTGCCCTGGTCGCCGTCATCTGGGTGTTTTATCTTTTCCCGATGTACTGGCTGGTCACTGCTTCCTTGAAGAGCCGCCCCGATCTTTTTTCCATGCCTCCAAAGTGGTTCTTCTCGCCGACCCTGCAGTATTACTTGAACAGCTTCCAGAACGAGGAGTTCACGCGGGCGGTGCGCAATAGCCTGTTCATCACCGCCATCACCGTCATCTGCTCACTCTCACTCGGCTCGCTGGCCGCCTACGCTTTCGCCCGCTTCAAGTTCCGGGCTGCGACCGGACTCGGCTTCTCCCTGATCATCGCCCGCATGGTCCCGCCCATCGTGTTCGTGGTCCCGCTCTTCCTGATGCTCGACCGCCTCCACCTGCGCAACACCTACGGGGGCCTGGTCCTCGTCTTCACGGCCTTCAACCTGCCCTTCTCGGTCTGGATGCTGCGCAGCTTCTTCGAAGACGTGCCGATCGAACTGGAAGAGGCCGCCTGGATCGACGGGGCCTCCCGTCTCGGCGCTTTTCTGAGAATTATCGTGCCCCTGACCGCGCCCGGCATGGCCGCCAGCGCCGTCTTCGCCGCGCTGCTCGCCTGGAACGAGTTCATGTTCGCGCTGTTGATGGGCGGTCCGAACACCACCACCCTGCCGGTCTACCTGTCCGGCTTCATGGGCGAGCACGGCGTGGACTGGGGCGGCATCATGGCCACTGCCACAATCACCGTCTTGCCACCGGTCATCTTTGCCATGCTCGTCCAGCGCAATCTGATCAAGGGCCTCACCCTCGGCGCAGTCAAGGGCTAGCCTCCATGAGTTCACGTGACCTGGTCCGCCAGTTATTGGACCCTGCGGGGGATCCCGAACGCGTGGGCAGCTACGAACACTTCTGGGCCGAGACGCCCGAGATCTGGCTCGCACAAGGCTATCCCGCCCTGCCACCCGAGTCAGACGCTGCTCCGCCCGAAGAAGCCTATGTGAAGGTGCCACACGTCTTCCCCAGCCAGTTGGGCCAGGGCAGCGTGGCGAAGCCGGTCAGTCCCTACCACGTCTTCGACTACGATATGCACGCCTGCGGTGGCGGCTTCGATACCGAGCCTTTGCGCGCGCATGAGGAAATCCTGGAGGAGAGCGCCGAGTGGATCGTCAAGCGCAACGGCGCCGGTGCGACCTTCAAGTACTGGAAACACAAGTCGGGTACGCCCGAGCACCTCGACTTTCGCATGACCGGCCGCGACGTCTGGGAGCGCGACTACCGTCCACACCTCTTGCAGCTTGACCGGGAACGTCTGCGCGGCGGCGCGATCAAGGGCAGCACCTTGAGCGAGGACCGCGCCGAGCGTGCCTACGCCATGGCTCGCGGCAAGTGGATCATCTATGGCCACCTGTTCATCTGGGAGATCCTGCGCTGGAGCCTGGGCGACGTCTGCATGTACGAAAGCCTGCTCCTCGACCCGGCCTGGATCCTGGACTTCAACGCCGTCTACACGAGCTTCTTCAAGCTCCATTTCACGGCCCTCATTGAAGAGCTTGGCCGGCCGGATTGCATCTGGCTCTACGAAGATCTCGGCTATAAGAATGGCCTCTTCGCCTCGCCCAGGCTGTTGCGCAAACTCATCCTGCCATACTACGCCGAACTGGTCGACTTTTTCCACGCCCAGGGCTTGCCCGTGCTCCTGCACTCCTGTGGCAACATCACCGATGCCCTGCCCCTGATCGTCGACGCCGGCTTCGACGCACTGCAGCCGATGGAACGCAAGGCCGGCTGCGATCCGTTCAAATTCGCCGAAGCCTACCGCGACCGCCTGGCTTTCATCGGTGGACTCGACGTGCGTATTCTCGAGAGCAACAACCGGGCCACCATCCGCCAGGGCGTGAGCGAACTGGTCGACGGGATGAAAGCGCGCGGCGCGCGCTACTTCTTCGCCAGCGACCACTCCATCACTCCGCTGGTCAGCTACGACAGCTACCGCTACGCGCTTGACGTGTATCGCGAGCACATGCGCTACTGACGCATCATCATTTGAGAGAGGATCGCATGTCAGACCAAACCGCCGCCGGCCAGGCAGCTCCGGCCGCCGCCCCCAGCGATGTCACCATTAGCCCCGACGAGCGCCGGGTGCTGCAGGATCTGGCCACGCGTGTGGCCGAGATCGCCGCCCGCCCGATCGAGCAGGCAAAACGCGAGCTCTGGTACCAACACAACGCCCTCCAGCCCACCCGCCCGCTCATCTTCTGCGACCCCGAGAACGGCTGGAACGAAATCATTACGCCCGATCAGTTGCTGTGCCAAACTGGACTCGCACGTGATTGGGAAATGCGCTTGCGCAAGGAGATTTACTGGGGAACCCAGATGAACGACGACCGTGTCGTCCAACCCTTCTTCGATGTCGCCCACGTTTACACTGAGAGCGACTGGGGCATGCACGAAACGAAAATCGGCGGCGACGCCGGCGGCTCCTACGTCTGGGAATCGCCGTTGCGCAGCTACGACGACCTTCCCCGGCTGCGCTTCCCCCAGATCACCGTCGACTGGCCAGCCACCGAGCGTATGCTTGCGTCGGCGAATGAAACCTTGGGCGATCGGCTGACCGTGCGCCTCAAGACCGCCTGGTTCTGGACCGTCGGCATGACCTGGACGCTCATCAACCTGCGCGGCCTGCAGCAGATGATGCTCGACATGCTCGACAACCCGGACCAGCTGCACCGTATCATGGCCTTCCTGCGCGACGGGCACATGGCCCGCTTGGACACCCTGGAGCGCAACGGGCTGCTCAGCCTCAATAATGACGGCACCTATGTCGGCTCGGGTGGTTTCGGCTGGTCACACGAGCTGCCGGCGCCTGGTTTCGACGACCGCGTGCGCACGCGCGACCTCTGGGGCTTTGCCGAGAGCCAGGAAACGGTCGGCGTCTCGCCGCAGATGTTCGGCGAATTCATCTTCCCTTACCAGTTGCCCCTCATGGATCGTTTTGGCCTGGTCTGCTACGGCTGCTGCGAGCCGGTTGACAAGCGCTGGTACCTGCTTGAGAAGATCCCCCGCCTGCGCCGGGTCTCCATCTCGCCCTGGAGCAACGTTGCGGTGATGGCCGAGCGCCTGGGACCGCGCTTCATCTTCTCGCGCAAACCCCGCCCCGCCGACCTGGCCATGCCCACATTCGATGAAGACTGGGTCCGCCGCGACCTGCGCGATACCGTACGTGTCACCCGTCAGCACCATTGCCGGGTTGAGCTTATCATGAAGGACAACCACACGATCGGGCGCGACCCGAGCCGCGTTCTCCGCTGGGTCCAGATCGCGCGCGAGGAGGCCGGCGCCGCCTGATCCTGGCCGGCTCCCTGTGCCGGCCACTCCGCGTGATGCGGCGCACGAGTGGCCTGCAGCAAGAAATCTGGTTTCTCCTTTTTCAGGCCAACACATCCTCGCCGGTGGCGCTGATGAGGGTGCCGACGTCCTCGCCGTGGCAGATCCGCCACATGGCGTCCGGCAGATCGAAGTTGAAGACGTGGAGGGGCAGGTTGTGATCGCGCGCCAGGAGGACGGCGCTCTGGTCCATGACCTTCAGGTGCTGACGCACCACCGTGTCATAGCCCATGCGCATATACCGCCGGGCATTCGCATCCCGGTTGGGGTCGGCAGTGTAAATGCCGTCTGTGCCCGACTTGGCGGCGAGCAAAGCCTGGGCACGCGTTTCGATCGCGCGCTGCACTGCCGGGTAGTCGGTGGTCATATACGGCTGGCCCGTGCCGGCCGCGAAGATGACAATGTAGCCCTTTTCCATGTGGTGAAGCGCGCGCAGCCGGATGAAGGGCTCGGCCACGGTGTTGATGGGAATGGCGGTCATCACCCGCACCTCGGCGTTGCCGCGGCTGGTCAACACGCCGCGCAACATCAGGCTGTTGATGACGGTCGCCATCATGCCGATGTTGTCCGCTTCGGCATGCTCGATGCCCCATTGCGTTCCCAGATTGCCCCGGAAGATGTTGCCACCACCGATCACGATGCCGATCTCGATCCCCGCGCTATGCAGCTTGAGCACTTCGTCGGCGATGAAGTTCAGCGCTGCGGGATCGAAGCCGAAATCGTGAGCTCCCGCCACCGCGGCCCCGCTCAGCTTGAGAAGTATGCGTTTGTAGCGCATTGCCTGGATCCTTTCTGTGGGTTTCAGAGACGGGTCTGATGGCCGGCTGCGCTTCCCTAAGCCTGTCTCTCCTCCGGAGGCTGGTGGGCCCGGAAGCTGCGGTAGAGCAACAGGTCGTAGACGATCTTAAGGGTCCCTGAGACGATAAAGGGCAGACCAATCAGGGCCGGGTTGGCCAGCAGCAGGCCGCTAAGGACGGGCGACAGTGATGCACCGGTCGTGCGGGCGATGCCCGTCACACCCGAAGCGGCCGAGCGCTCGTCGGGGCTGACCACCGCCATAGTATACGACTGCCGGGTCGGAACGTCCATTTGCGAGATACTGAAGCGCAAGAATAGAACGGCAATGGCCAACGGCAGGTTGGGCATCAGCGGCACCAGGATGAGCAGAAGGTTGGAGGGGATGTGGGTGATGACCATGGTGTTGATCAGGCCGATTCGGGCGGCCACCCGGGCCGCGCTCAGCGCCGACAGGCCGGCCAGGATATTGGCGCCGAAAAAGATCGCGCCCAGCAGGGCGGGCTCGACGCCAAAGCGGACGTGGAACCAGTAGGCGACGATACTCTGGATCACGAAGCCGCCGGCAAAGGCATCCAGCGCAAACAGTGAGGAGAGCCGGAGAACTACCGGCCCGGAGCGCGGCAGACCTAACCGGCGGAAGAGACCAGGTCTGTCGGAGAGAGCGGGTCGCTCGACGCCGCGCGCGCGCCGCTCCACTTCGGCGGCCGGAGTCAGGCGGGTGAACAGGAAACCGAGCAAGAGCCCGATAGCCGCGTAGCCAATGACAATCACGCGGTAGCTGAGCAGCGGCGTTGTGCCCGCCGCCTGGAGCGCCTGGGCCAGCGCGCCGGCGCAAAGTGCACCCAGGGCGGTAGCGAACGAGCCAACCAGGTTGTACCAGGCGAATACCGTCGTACGCTGCCGGGCCGGAACGGCTTGCGAAAGGGCCGCCTGCTCGATGGAGAGGAACGGGCCAACCTCGTTGCCGCTCGGACTGATTACGCCGATTGTGGCGGCCACAAGCAACAGGTAAAAGTTGCGGGTGACGGCGAACAACACCCCGGCGAACAACATCAGCCCGGCGCCGGCGATGAGCATGCGCCGCCGGCCAACGCGATCGGCGGAGGTGGTGATCCACAAAGAGACAAGCGTGTCGCCCACCAGGGTCAACGACAGCAAGAGGCCGATTTGCTTTTCGTTCAGGCCGGCCTGGGACAGGTACAGCACCAGGATGACCGACAGAAAGCCGTAGGCGAAGAGGCGGGCAATACGTGTGCTGAACAGCAGGCGGCCATCGGGGGTGAGAAGACGGAGAGCCTCGAGTTCCGACATGTTTGAGGCCACTGGCAAGCCTTTCAAGGGACCGAGCAATCGGCCGCGGCAGGCGACGCCG
>Ga0209538_1000350_pt1 | contig 28068 bp, 21 predicted proteins | sample BarGraNGADG00211_2_FD_184492 | JGI IMG/M metagenome (GOLD analysis project Ga0209538, IMG submission 184492) | Arctic peat soil microbial communities from Barrow, Alaska - Barrow Graham LP Ref core NGADG0004-211 (SPAdes) (version 2) | ecosystem: Environmental > Terrestrial > Soil > Wetlands >... | reverse complement strand
AAGAAGCCGTTGTAGGCCGAGCCTTCCTGGCTGCCGTGGACGGGCGACTCCGAGCTGTCGATATCCAGTATCACCTTCTTCGCCTTGGAGAGCGACACTGCCTTGGAGACCCAGGAGCTGTTGAGGGCGGCGAGCGCGTCGATGTTCTCGTCCTGAGTGAGTATCTCGGTCTCGAAACGTGATACCGTTCCGGAACTGGCGGCGGTCCGTTCCAGCGCCCTCTTGCCTATGACCGCCCTCATGGCCGGGTCACGGGATAGCCCCTCGTGGTCGTTGGTGTCTTCGTATCCCGCAAGACGAGCGTAAACAGATTGTCGGAGCAGTCCCGGTATCTGGTGCTGGATGTTCTTGCCGGTCCTCTTGTCTTCTATCAAGTCAGCAGCCATGTCGGTTAGACCCATCATCTCGTCAAGTTCTCTTACCGCGAGCAAACCCGCATCAGTGGTTATATTCGCCCCCCGGAATTCGAGCATCAGATGACGGTCGAAAAGCAGTCTCATACCCCCGTTTTTCGGTGCACCCATTGGATTCTCGCCCTCTGAAGTACTGCATGGCCAGTTTTTGGCTTTCTAATGCATCCTTAAGCAAAGCAAGGGTAGAATCCTTCCCTTTTCATATGATTAATGCGGGTTAAGAGATAATGAGCAACTCTAGCGTCAGCATTTGCCCTGATATCGAAGTAATAGAACGGATAATCAAACGTATGGTAGACCCCTTTAGGGAAGGTTTGATTTCCCGGAGACAGGGCCCTCCCCGGAGGGGAGAGGGAGCACAGCAGAGGGCGAGGTGGGTGTGTTCCAGGACTGCGCCGGTCTTGTGCTAAGGCTCAGACACGAGGGGCAGCTCGAACCCGAATGTCGCCCCCGACCCCTTGCGGCTCTCGACCCACATGCGCCCGCCGTGCGCCTCCACGATGCCCCGTGAGATCGCCAGGCCGAGCCCGACTCCCTGCGAGCCGTCGGGCGAGGTGCCGGTGAAGAATTTCTCGAATACCTGCTGCTGAAGGCCCGGAGGGACACCGGGCCCGGAATCGGTCACCGAGCAGATGACCCTGGTGGGTGTCGATTCGAGTCGCACCACCACCGCGCCGTCCTCGGTGAACTTCATGGCGTTGTCGAGGAGGTTGGTGAGGACCTGCTCCACCCGGCGCGAGTCGCAGAGGACCGGCCGCTCAGAGTTTGTGTGCTCGAGCCCGAGCTCGATGCCCTTCTGCTGGAAGCGCTTCTCGTAGAGCTCCATCACGCGAGTGACCAGGTCGACGGCGCTCACCTGCTGCAGCTCCAGCCTGAGCTGGCCCGACTCTATCCGCGTGATGTCGAGGAGGTCGTCGACCAGGCGCCCCAGCCGGCGAAGGCCGCGCTCGACGATCCCGACCAGCTCCTCGCGCTGCTGGGAGTCGCTTCGTCCCCCAGCGTCTTCATGGCCACCAGCCCGCTCTCGACCGTGGCGAGCGGCGCGCGCAGCTCGTGCGACACCACACCCACGAACTCAGTCTTCAGCCTGTCCACCTCGCGGAGCCTGTCGTTCGCCTGCTCCAGGCGGATTATCGTCTGACGGATGAAGTCCTCGTACTGCTTTCGCTCGCTGATATCCTCGACCCGCGCCCAGGCCCCGGCTGGCCTGCCCATCGAGTCGTAAACGACCCAGACGCGCATGTTGACCGGTACCAGCGACCCGTCTTTGCGCTTGGACTGCTTGTCGTACCTGTCGGAGCGCCCCGAGGGGATGAGCTGGTTGTCGATGACGTCCTGGTCCACGGCGTGCCACTCGGAAGGTGTCAGCTGCCAGACGTCGTTACCGACGAGTTCGTCGGCGTCGTAGCCGAGCATCCTGGCGAACGACTGGTTGCAGGCGAGGATGCGGCCCTGCAGTTCCGTGTAGACGATCCCGTCGAACGAGGTCTCGAAGAGCGTGCGGTAGCGCTCCTCGGATTCCCTGACCTTGCTCTCGGCCTCCTCCTGGTCCGTAACGTCGAGGGCGTAGACTGCCATGCGAACCACGCTGCCCTCTTCGTCAAAGATCGGCACCACGATGTGCCGGTAGTCCTTCCCCGCGTATGCCGCAGTGAAATCGAGGCCCTCACTGTTTCCTTTGACGTCCTCCAGCAGCCTGATCCTATCGGTGGAGACCGCTGCCGGAAGGAAGTCACCGACGGATTTTCCGACCAGGTCTTCCGGGCTGGACCCGAGCATCGATGCCCCGGTCTCGTTGATTGCCAGTATCTTCTCGTCGGCGTCCATCAGCAGTGCCGAGGCCGGGGTCGCGTTGAGGAGCGCGTGTTCATTCTCGCACAACTCCTTGCCCTGGCTTCGGCCCGCGTCCTGGCCGACTCCGCATCGCTCAGCCGCACCATGGACGCGCGGGCATAAAAGTACGCGAAGTAGACCACGATGGCTGCCACAAGCGTGGAGAGGGCCCCTTCGAGGACGGGAGCAAGAACGCCGTGGTTCGCTATCACGGCATCCAGGACTATAGCCAGTACGAGCAGGAGCTCCACGATGACGAAGACGACCACAGCCAGCCACGTCAAGCGCCTCAGAGCCTGCTCGGCAGGCGCATCTACAGGGGGGGTGCCAACCACTTGCCTTTTCACGTAACAAAAATACCACAGTCCGCCCTTTTCGACGAGATACGCGCCCGCCGCATCAAGGTCTTGACCGCGGCTTTGCTGTAGAATACTTGACCAGAGTCGTTGTGCCTTTTGCCCCGCGCCCCGCGCCTCCGGTCATATACCCGGTGGCGCCCTGCATGACCGCCAGCACCTGGAACTCTTCGAACGGAGGAGACTTGAGCAGCAACGAAGGCAATCAGCCCGGAATGCCTCAACCCTCGGGCCGGGCGCCTCAGGGACCGCCCGTTCAGGGCGCGCCTCAGCCACCACAGGGGCCGCCGGCACAGACGACGCCACCCGCGCAGTCCGTTCAGCCTCCCACGCAAGAAGCACCCAGGGTGGAGCCGGTGTGGCAGGACAGTCCTCGTGAGGTGTCCGGTGGCGGGCGGCGCATCAAGGCATGGATGGTCCTCCTCGCGGTGGGGCTCCTCCTCATCGTCTTCGGCGTGGTCATCGTCAAAGGCGCGATCGGAGGGGTCACTTACCAGCGCGTCACTTTCACCACCGAGGGGCTCGAGCCAAAGCCGGTCACCATCGCCGGGCTGCTCGTGAAGCCGAAGAGCGTCCAGGGGAAGGTGCCTGGCGTGGTGCTGGCCCACGGGATAACGGGTTCGAAGGAATGGTACGTCCAGATGAGCCGGCAGCTCGCCAAAGAGGGGTTCATCGTGCTTTCGATCGACCTGCGCGGGCACGGGGGCTCGAACGGCTACAGCACGTTCGCTTACGACGAGGCTAACGACGTCATCGCCGCCGGGGACTACCTCAAGAAGAACGTCCCCGAGGTCGACTCCTCGCACATCACCGCGATGGGCCACTCACTCGGTGGGATAGCCGTCACGCGCGCGGGCGTCGTGCAGCCTGCCAACGAGTTTTCCTCGGTCGTTGCGATCTGGTGCTGGACCGGGTGGAAGGACGCGCTGACCGACCTGGCAGGCCCGCTTGATGCCTTCATCGGCAGGTCGTGGCTCTTCACTACTTTCTCAAAGAACCTCGACGTGAACTCTCCCGAGACCCAGGCGCGGTACAGCGTCATCGGCATAGTCGGCGACTCAAAGCCCCCGAACTACATGCTTGCCATCGGCAGCGCTGACGAGCTTGCCTCCGTGGAGCGCGAGCAGCAACTGATGGCGAAGGCTATGCAGCAGGCGCGTCTGACCGGTCCCGAGCCGAAGCTCAAGGAGAACGTGACCTACGGCGACTTCGCGGGAGGGACCGCGCGCAGGCTCGTGGTCACAAACGACGACCACGTGGCCGAGCTGGCGAGCGGCGCGATACTCCGTCAGGCGATCGACTGGATAAAGCAGTCAGCGGGGCTCCCGGTCGTCGCGGGACAGGGGTCCCCGTTCCTCTGGGGCCGCTTCCTGGGGATCATAGTCCTGGCTCTCGGGGTATTCGCGGTAGTGCTGGGCGTGCTCTCACTGGTACGCAAGAAGCTGTTCCCAGATGGAGGCGAGATAGTGGTGACGCCCCCCTGGGACTACCCCTCGGGGCGGCAGGCCATGGACGTCCTCATCTATGCGCTGCCGGTGATCGCCGCGAGCTTCCTGGCGATGCCTGCGGCCAAAGCGCTCGGGGTCAAACCGTTCATACCCTATGCGGGGGTGAACGAGTTCGGCATCTTCTACCTGACGAGGACCCTTCTGCTGTTGCCGTTCTTCGTGGCTTTCGTGGTCGTGGTGGCGCGGCGGGCGGCCGCCTCCGGGCGCCTGCGGCAACAGGTCGGCGAAGGCGCGGGGCGCTGGGCGAAGAGCGTCGCCTACGCCCTGATACCGGTCGCCGTCATCGTCTTCGTGCTGCTGGTGCTCGGCGGGCCGCTTATTCTTCCCAGGGCTTTCGCAAAGCTGCCGTTTTACTTCTTCCTGGGAGTGCTGCTGGTCGGCGCGGCGTTCTGGCTCGAGGACTACCTGTTCTATAAGCTTGCCTATCGCTACCTCGAGACGGGGGAGGGCCTCAAGGGCCAGTGGCGCGTGATGATAGTGCGGGCGGTCGTGCTCGACATGGCACTGGTGGCGGCTCTTCTGCCGCTGATGAAAGGGCTCGGCGTCAGTATTCACCTGCTGGCGTTCAAGCTGCCCGTCGTGGTCCTGCTGGTGCTGGCGACGCCGTTCTTCCTGGTGCTCGCGAAGGTATCGATGAGGCTGCGAAGCTTGACCGGCGGCAGCCTGGCATTTGCGCTGATGTTCACCGCAATCGTGGTGTGGTTCTTTACGGGCCCGATCGGGGCCCGCGGCTTCTAAGACGTGACCTGGCGGTCACGCATCGAGAACTCGAAGCACGCCCCGCCGTGCGTGGAGGCCTTGATCTCGCCGTCGTAGAGCTTCACGAGCTTCTCTACAATCGTCAACCCGATCCCCGTATATCCGTTCTCACCTTTGAAGAACGGGAGGAAGATGCTCTCCATCTGCTCCGGCTTGATGCCGGGGCCGTTGTCCCTGACCAGGTACCTGTGGCCCAGGGGGCCATTGCCGAGATACTCGACCTCGACCACGGGCGCGTCGTTGTTGTTGTGCTTGATGCCGTTGTCTATGAGGTTGCTGAAGACCTGGTAGACATGCGTGGGGTTGGCCGTGATCTGGCCGAGCTCGTCGGGGACTTTGACTGTCACCCCGCGCTTCTCGATCTCGGGGGCGTGTTCCTCAATGACCCTCTGCACGGTCGCCTTGACGTCGACCACCGATACCTCTTCCACCTCCTGGCCCGCGCGGGCGAGCGTCAGGAGGTCTTCGATGAGCGCCTCCGTCTGACCGGTGCTGGCGCGAACTACCTCCGCGACCCGCTCGATCTCGTCACCGAGATCCTTTACGGAGTCACGCTTCGCCCACAGCATCGACAGGTGGTCGGCGGCGAGCTTGATCGAGGTCAGCGGGCCGCGCAGGTCGTGTGACACGGTCTGCGCGTATCCCTCCAGCTCCTGGTTGAGCCTCTTGAGCTCGTCCTCGGTCCGCTTGCGCTCCGTTATATCGCGTGCGAGCCCGAGCACCTTCTTTACCTCGCCATCCTCCTTGACAGGTATGGCGTTTACCTCGTAGAACCCGTCGCGCCCGCGTTCGCGGCGGACCTCGACCTCCAGACCGCGCACGTCCTCGCCGGCCCTGATTTTCGCGATGGTATCCTGCAGTCCCTCGTCATTCAGCCCGGTGACGAACGGGGAATAGTTGATCTCCTGGAGCTCCTCGAGCGTCAGGCCTGCTCGCTGAAGCATCGCCTCGTTGGCGTCGATGAACCTGCCCTCGGTGTCCATAAGGAAGATGAAGTCGGGGCTGAGCGCGAAGATGCTGCGGTATCGCTCCTCGCTCTTGAGTAGTGCTTCCTGGGAAGCCACGCTGTCTGTGATGTCCCGTGCGTTCACTATGATGTTGATGCCGCCGTCGTCTTTCTGGAAGACGCGCCCCGACACCGACAGGGGGTACCAGGTCCCGTCCGCGTGTTTGAAGCGGCATTCGGAGGCGTTGCTCTCTCTGGTTCCCTCGGCGACACTGTTATGGGTGTTCAGCACGTTGGCGATGTCATCCGGGTGGACGAAATCGAACACCTTCCTGCCGATCATGAAGTCGCCTTCGTACCCGAGGAAAGGCCTGATCGACGGGCTTATCTCCAGGATCGTCCCGTCCCCGGCCAGTATCGCGATCACGTCGGTCGAGTTCTCGAGGATCGACTGGAAGTGCGCCGCGCTGTCGCGGCTGGCTTCTTCGAGCCGGGCGCGCTCGGCCACCTCTCTCTCGATGTCAGCCTTCAGCTCGTCTCTCGCACGTACCTGTTCCGTGATGTCACGACCGATAGCGCTGAAGCCGATAGGGATACCGTCATAGTTGCGCAACTGGCGCCCGCGGAACTCGTAGCAGCGCCGCGTGCCCGACCTGGGCTCGAGGACCACTTCGTCGATGGCGAAACCCTCGTCAGGCACATCCCGCATCCCGTCCACCAGCTTCTGGCGGTCCTCCTGCCGGAACAGCTCGAGGAGGTTCATGCGGGAGATCTCGGCGTCGGTGTAGCCGGTGAGCTCGGTCACTTGTGAGTTCCAGCGGAAGAAGTTGCCCTCGGTATCGACGACCGCAAAGATATCAGGCAGGCCGTTCAACGCGTCCTCGATAAAGACTTTCTCCTCCAGCAGTTCTTTCTCGACCCGCTGGAGGCTTATCTCAGCAAGCGCTTTCTCGACCGCTTCCAGCAGAAGCTCGGGCAGCTTGGCGTCCTTCACGACATATCCCGAGGCGCGCGATTGGAAGGACCTGGCCGCGGTCTCCTCGTCGCCGTGCCCGGTCACCATTATCACGGGGGGATGCGGACGGCCGCCGGCGGTTATCTCGTCGAGCAGGTCCAGCCCCGCCCCGTCCGGCAGCCTGTAGTCGAGGGTGATGAGGTCGAAGTCCCGGTCGGTCAGTTTCTGCCGGGCGGTCGCGCAGTCGTAGGCGAGCTCCACATCCATGGAGAACTTGTTTTTGATGATCCTCTTCAAGAGGTTGGCCATCTCAACATCGTCTTCGATGACCAGCGCCCTGATGCTGGTTCGTTTTTCCATGGCAAATAATACGGTTTGGTTTAGAGTCGCACCCGACAGCGAAAAGTCGCCGCTACTGAACGCATTTTACCACTGAGCGCCCGGGCGGCACAGAGCGAAGGACAACCACTGCCCCTTGCCCTGCTACAGGCCTCTCAGGACTTTCTCCGCGGCCTTGACCCCTGAGTTGAGCGCCGCTTCAACCGAAGGCATGCCGAAATATTCGCCCACCAGGTGAAGTCGCTTGAACTCCCTGAGGCCGACCTTGAGCTTCTGCACCGCGGTTATCTGGCCAGGGCTGGACAGGCACACCGCCTCGGGCCAGCGGAATATCTCGCAGAAGATGGGTTCATCCGGAAACGCCGGGACGACCATCTGTATCTCGCGGGTGCAGTGTTCCTGGATCCTTGCGTCGTCCCAGTCGAGCATCTCGCGGGCGAACTTGCCGAAGGTGAAGACGTGGATGAGGCTCGTATTGGGGGGAGCGTACGTCGGCGCCTTGTTGGCGTTGTCTGTGATGCCGCACATGCTGAGGCCCTCGCGACGCGGCGTCGCTATCGCGTACATGTCGTCGATGACCTTGCCCCTGGTGGCCAGCATCACGTGCGTGCACGCGCTGTACTTGATGCCGGACAGGGTATCCGTCAGGGCGGCGGGAAGGTCGGGGAGCAGCCCGGCTGCCTGGGGAGCCAGGGCCGAGCAGATGACGTCATCGGCTTCCATGAACTCGGTCTTGGAGCCGTTCTTGATCTCAACGCCCTTTGCTTTGTCCCCATCGAGCAGGATCTTCGTGACTTCGGTGTTGAGCCTGATATCCTTGACGTTCGAAGACAGGGACTCGGCGAGGTAGCCGATCCCCTTGGTGGTGGTGCTCAATCCCTGGATGGCGTACCACGGCAGGGCGAGGCCGTAAGCGGCCGAGATCTCCTCGGGTTCGCCAAGGGTGAGGGCGCTGTCGATCGGCTGGATCGCATACTCGAGTATCTCGTCGCCCCAGTTGCGCCTGGCGTAATCCGCCACGGAGATGTTGTCGAGCTCGATGGCTTTCAACGGGTCGTCGAAGTCCAGCTTCTTGCTGATTCTGAGGAAATCGAGCCCCATCTTCATGCCCTGCCGCTTGCCCCTGTTCGAGAGGGCGCCAAACTTCAAAGCAGCCGTCGGATGCTTGAGATTGTCCATCACACTCGTGGAGAGTGCGTGAACGGTCCCATCGCGGAGGATGCCGACCGGCTTCGCGAACTTGACGCGCTGACCGAAGATGCCCAGTTGGTTCATCAGGTCGTAGGTGGTGCGGTAGCGCCTGAAGAAGAACTGCGCTCCGAGGTCCAGCGTGAATCCTTCCTTCTCGATGCCGTAGATGCGGCCGCCGCTGAAGTCCCTTTTCTCAAGGACGGTGCACTCGGCGCCTCCCCGCTGGAGAGTGTACGCCGCGGCCAGCCCTGAAGTTCCTCCTCCTACGACGATGGTCTTGCCCATCATTACCTCCTGTTCGAGCCACACGCCCCGGTTGCCGCCAAGGAATTATATCAGAAAGGTAAGCGGGAATGACCGGAGGGTCAATGAAGCGGTCAGCCTTAGTACTTGATCCATTCGGGCTGGAAGCGGCCGTCGGCCCAGCGCATCGCGGTCTCGAAGGCGCGGCGCCGCACACAGGATCCTCTTGTTCCGAGCGTCAGGCGATCCAGGCCCCGCTCACCCAGGCGGCCGGGCAGCCGCCTCTGAGCGTCGAACAGCCGCCCGTAGGTGTAGGCGAGGGTATGGAAGTTCTTCTTGACCGCGGCGTCCTCCCAGCCTGAAGCCGTCGACTTCAACGGTGAGCGGCCCGCGAATATCGAGTCCACCCGCTCGCCCTCGATCAGTCCCTGTTCCTCGCAGAGCCTGAAGAGCTCCGTCCCGGGGTAGGGGATGAATGTCGATATCTGTATTGTGTCCGGGTGGCAGCGGCCGTTGAGCTTGATGGTGTCCAGCACCATCGGGGTGTCCTCGTTCGGCAGCCCGAACATGTTGGTCGAGACCGTCTTCATACCGGCGTCGCGGCACGCGTCGAACGCGTGGACGATCTGGTCGTTCGACATGTGCCGGTTGAGGACTTTGTCGCGCAGCCATGGGTTCCCGCTCTCGATGCCCATACAGACGACCTCGCAACCCATCTCAGCCAGGGCGCCCGCCATCTCCTCGTCCATGAAGTTCACCCGCGAGTTGCAGATGAACGGCATCCCGACGCGCTCGCGGTACAGCGACGAAAGGCGCGAGAACCACTCACGGTCGGTGGTGAGGATGTCATCGTCGAAACGGATGTACTCGATGCGTTCGCCGGTGGTGAGCATCTGCTCGATCTCGGCTACCACGTTCTCCGGCGTTCGAAAGCGGACGTAGTCTTTCTGGTTCGGGTACACGCTCTTCTGGGCGTGGTTGGAGCAGTAGGTGCAGTTGAACGGGCAGCCACGCGAGGCCATCAGCGTCCCGCGCGGGTGCTGGTCCTCGCAGAACAGCGAGGGGTCAAAGATGCCGCGGTCGGGGAACGGAAGGCTGTCGAGGTCGGTGAGAAGCGGGCGCGCCGCGTTGCGGGCTACCGCGCCGTCAGGCTTTCGTGCCCACAATCCCTGGATCTCTGAGGGGTCGTCGCCTTGTTCGAGCGCTTCGCACAGCTCGAGGAGGGTATCCTCGGCTTCACCGATGCAGGCGAAGTCGATGCCCGGGGTCTCGATGACCTCCGCGGTCGCAATAGTGGGGTGCACGCCCCCGCACGCCGCCGGCACGTCGAGCTCTTCGCGCAGCCAGCCAGCCCACCGCGCCACGTGCCGGAACATGTGGGTCGTGCTCGAGAAGCCCACCAGGTCGGGGGCTTCCGCCTTCACCCGCTCGACCAGCCATTCGCGCTCAGGGGGCTCCACCACGTGGACCAGCGAGGTCTCGTGCCCCATCTGCTTGAGCACCGCGGAGAGATATCCGATGCCGAGGTAGATCCTTCCCTCGGGCATGAACGTGCCGTCCGCATACTGGAAGAAGTCGGGGTATATGAAAGTGACCTTCAAGCTCGCGCCCTGCTAGTGTTTGAGGTACATGAGCGACCTCACGAGGTAGCGGCGGAACGCCGGATTCTTGCTGGTGACCGCCAGCAGCGGCCGCATGAACGACGTCCGGTTGCCCCACTTGATGCTCATGATCCCGTGGTTGAAGTAGTGCTGGTATCTCTCGACGAGCTTCGCTCGGAACGAATCCTCGTCAGGGTCGATGTGGAAGCCGCGGCCGCTCATGCGGCTGTCGAGTATGTGGTCCGCCGCCATGGCGCCGGTCTCGAGGGCGTACGTGATGCCCTCGCCCGAGACCGGGTTGGTCATGCTGGCCGCGTCGCCGACCAGTATCATCCCGGGGCACTCGACCTTGCTGCCGCCGAGCCCGACACGCAGAAGCGCGCCCCGCAGCGGTGATATCGGCTTCGCGTTCCGGAGCTTGGGAGCGACGTGCTCCGTATCGTGTATCAGCGTCTCGAAGAACTCGTGGAGGTTTATCTTGTCGCGCTGTATGTGATACAGCATCGCGCCGACACCGACGTTGGCGACCCCGTCGCGGCTGACAGGGAAGACCCAGCCGCTGCCCGGGCTGATCTCCCTCTCCGGGTAGACCTCGAGGTAGTCTCCGATGCCCTCCACGCCCTCCCAGTACTGCCGGATGGAGATACCGAGGTAGAGGGGGTCGTTCACGAGCAGGCCCATCTTGCTGCCGAGCCGCGAGTGGGGCCCGTCGGCGCCCACGGTCACCGGAGCGTTCACCTCTATCTCCCTGCCATCGCGCAGCGCCCTGACCCCGACCACGCGCCCGCCCTCGACGAGAGGAGCGGTCACCCGGCAATCCTCCCAGACCTCGGCCCCGTTCTCCCGCGCGTAATCGAGGAGTATCTTGTCGAGGTCGACGCGCCTGATGATGTAGCCATGGTCGGGGAAGCGGGGAGTCGCCGGGATCATGGTCTCGACCACGGACCTGCCGGCGCCCGCGAACCTGAAGCCGTGGAACTTGTTGAAGCTGCCGTCCAGGCGCTCCTGGAGGCCCATCTTGTAGAGGTTGCGGACCGCGCGGGGCGCGACGCCGTCGCCGCAGATCTTCTCTCGCGGGAACGAGCACTTATCCATGACAAGCACGCGCACGCCCTGCCGGGCCAGCCAGTACGCGGTCGAAGAGCCTCCCGGCCCGCCTCCCGCTATGACGACGTCGTAATCCATCAAGCCTCCGATGCCATGTGACGAAGCAGGATAATTATAGCGTAGGCGGTTGCGGCTCAGGACTCGGTCAGGGCACGACCGGCAGGGCGTAACCGCACGACGGACACTTGAAGCCGTCGGTGTGGTCCTTCGCCAGCTTGCTCTCGGACCTCTCGAGCAGCAGTGCCCCGCACTGTGGGCACCAGGTGTTGGCCAGCTTGTGACCGGGCACGTTGCCCACATAGGCGAACAGGATGCCCGCTTCTTTCGCCATCGCATGCGCTTCTTCCAGGAATTCGACCGATGTCGGAGGGGCGTCGTATCCGCCCGCCGGGTTGTAGGCGTTGATGTGGAGCGGGATGTTCTCGTTGGCGTATTCGAGGTGGTTCCGGACTATCTCGGCGAAGGCTTCCCTGTTGTCGTTCACGCCCGTGACCACCAGGTGCACGACCTCGACGTGCACACCCATCTCGATGGCGTTCGCGATGGTCTCCCAGGCGGGCAGCGCGCCCTCAGTGCCGCCGCACTGCTCGCGGTAGACGCTGTCGGAGCCTTTCACGTCGACGCTCAGCGCGTTGAGCCCCGCGCGGACGAGCATGTGGAGGGCGTCGGAAGTCAGGTAACCGTTGGTCACGAACGCGCTCGCCAGCTTGCTGGACCCCGCCTCGCGGAAGAGCCCCAGGCAGTACTCGAAGAGCATGAGCGGCTCGGTGAAGGAGACGCAGACGCCGATATCGCCCGCGGCCTTCGCCTGATCGGTGACCTCCCGCATGGGCACGTGCCTGGCCGCCAGCGGCCTGGGCACCGCGCGCGATTGCTCGGCGTTCTGGCACCACGGGCACTCGAGGTTGCAGGACGCGGTGGCGATGGTAAGCATGCTTCCGCCGGGGTGGAAGTGGAAGAACGGTTTCATCTCGACGGGCCTGCTCTCGCTCGCGATGATGTCGCCGTAGGTGAGCGTGTAGAGCTGGCCTTCCAGGTTGAGCCGGGTCTCGCACTTGCCACGGGCGTCCGGATCTATCTCGCAGTGCTGGCGGCACACCCCGCACCGGACGGTATGGGTGCCGTAGGTCTGCTCGACCAGGTAGGCTTTGTGGACCGTCGGGAGTTCTATTACCTTGTGGCCCTCGATCTCGGGCTCATCCATGGTGGCTCCTTTCGCCTCTGGTATTATATGCGAAGGGCACTCGATAGTGCGCACGACGTAATCCGCGGGAAGCGCCCTCGCGGCGCGCTCAGGGAAGGAGGTCGATTTGTCGAAGCTCGGAGTCGGATTCATCGGCTGCGGCCGTATCATGGACCTCAACATCCTCGGCTACCTCGACCGCGACGACGTGCGCGTCGCGGCGTTCTGCGACGTCGATGAGGAGATCCTCGAGCGCAGGGTCGCGGAGTACGGGCCGGCGAAGACCTACTTGGACCACAAGGAGATGCTAGCCGACCCCGACGTCGACATCGTCGAGGTGCTCACCCCTCATTTCCTGCACAAGGACCAGGTTTTAGACGCCCTCGGGGCCGGCAAACACGTGAGCCTCCAGAAGCCTCCCGCGGTAACGCTGGAGGAGATGGACGACATGATAGCGGCGGCTGAGGCGGCGGGCACCAAGTTCAAAGTCTTCGAGAACTTCATCTTCTACCCGCCCTACCTCCGCGCGAAAGCGCTGCTGGAGGCCGGCGAGATAGGCGACCCCGTCGGCATCCGGATCAAGATGAACATGAGCATGGCCCCGAGCGGCTGGGAGGTCCCTCTCGAGTCGTGGGCCTGGCGCGTGGTGGAGGAGATGTGCGGTGGAGGCCCCTGCCTGTTCGACGACGGCTACCACAAGTGGTCTGTCGCGATCGATCTGCTGGGGGAGGTTGAGAAGGTGTTCGCCTGGATCGGCGCCCGCGAGATGTTCCCGGGGGCGAAGATAGACGCGCCGGCGGTGGTCGCCTGGCGCTACGCCCGCGACCGAGACGTCTTCGGCGTCTGTGACGAGATGATGAGCGAGGACCTGCACATCGCCAGCAAGTACTACGCCATCGACGAGCGCATGGAGGTCACCGGGGAGAAGGGCGTGATCTGGGTCACGAAGTGGACGGCCGACATGCTCGGCGTAGCGCCGGTGATACTCTACAAGGACGGCAAGATAACGGAGTACGACGACATGCGGCAGGACTGGGGCGACTCGTTCCACGACTCGACCCACCACTTCATCGACGCCATCAGGAACGACACCGAGCCTGTACTCACGGGGGAGCGAGGCCGCGAGGTCTTGAAGTTCGCGCTGGCGATGATGCGCTCGGCCCACGAGGAGCGTGAGGTATTCCTGAACGAGCTGGAAGCGTAAAACCGGTGCCTGGCACCTAGATTTCACTCTCCAGAGATTCCAGTATCGCCGAGGTAAGCTTGGGCTCTCTGTTGCGGTCCGAGTCGGTCCAGAAGCGCAGCAGGAGCACCAGGCACTCCTTGTCGGTATCCACGAGGACCACCGGCGCCGGCTGGTCCAGCACTCCCTCCGCCGCGCCGAGCACTTTGAGCGCCAGCCCCTTCACCCTTCCGACGTCCGCGCCTTCCTTCAACTGGAAGCGCATGTCCACACGCAGCGTCGCCGTCGAGGAATAGTTGACGATCGGGCTGTCGAATACGGTCCTGTTGGGGATGAAGACCCGCTGGCCGTCGTAGGTCAGAATCTGGGTGTCCCGCACCTTGATGTTCTCCACGACCCCTTCCTGCTCACCGACCCTGATCTGGTCGCCGATGGTGAACGGGTGCTGGATGAGCAGGACGACCCCGGCGAACAGGTTGCTCAGCACCCCCTGGAGGGCGAAGCCGATGCCGATGGACGCCAGTCCCAGCGCCGCGAGTGCCGCCGAGAAGCTCATCCCGATCTCGCTCAGGGCGACTACGATGCCCGCCAGCAGGACCAGACCGGCCGCGCCCCGCGCTATCAACAGGTCGACGTGCCCCTGTGTGCTCGTCTTGCTTATAGCTTTCTGCACCAGCAAGCGGACCAGGCGCGCCAGCAGCCACGCGATGATGAGCACCGCAAGTGCAACGAGCCACTTCGGCCCCACGTTCACTATGTCGTGCCACAGGTCGGTGAAGGCTTTCCCCACCGACGCCGCGGCCAGCAGTCCATTCATCGCTCAAACCTCCGGTTCACAGAGCACGGGCTATTATATCAGGGCACCGCCAATCCACTACCTGACACCATCTTGTTAAAGGTCTGCCGCCGGCCTGCGGGTAATAATAATCTGCAAATACTTGAGGGAGTAATGGCGCTCAGCAAGGAAGAGGTGCTCGCCGACCTCCGCAAGGCGAGGGTCCGCAAATTCGTCTATTTCGGCGCCGGGATCGGCTTGTTCCTGCTGAGCACAGCCCTGCTGGTGATGTTCTTCATCAAGCGCCGTGACTGGGGCGCCCTGGCCCTCTCCGTTGTCGGTTTCATATGGGGCGCGGTCTTGCTCAACCAGTCGATGCGCGCCCGCGGGGAAGAGGACCAGGCAGCCGCCAGGCTGGAGGAGCTCGAGGAAGCCGGCCCGCCGGCCGACAGCACCGACCACGGGGATCCAGTCGGGGAGCCGCCCTGGTTAGAGCCGGATGAAGACAGCGTCGAAAGGAGTGAGCCCGGTGAACCATGAGCGCCTCGCGACACTCCTGCGATGCCCGGCATGCGGCAGCGATATGCGCTACCGCCCGCGGGTGTTCTCATACTGCTGCAGCGGCAAGGTCCTGCACGCCTACCGGGTGAAAGACGAGATCGCCGACCTGGTCCCCGGCGACGACATGGGGCGCCAGAAGCGCGTCAACAAGGCTTTTGAGCGCATCGCGGGCCGCCGCTACGAGAAGAACGTGACCGGCGCCAGCGGCTTCGACCGCTTCCTCAACCAGGCGATGTGGGGCACCACCAAGTTCATCCCCCTGCTGTTCGAGCTGCTCGACAGCGTCGCCTCCGACTGTGAGCCCGGTTACTTCCTGGACATCCCGGTGGGGACCGGCGTCTTCACCGCCGGGGAGTACAGCCTCCAGCCCAACTTCGATTTCATCGCGGCCGACTACAGCCGGGGCATGCTGGAATCCGCGCTCGAGAAGGTGCGCGCGGAGGATTTCGGAAACGTGATGCTGGTCCGCACCGACGTGGGGCGCCTCCCGTTCTCCGACGGCACTTTCTCCGGCATCCTGACCATGAACGGCATCGACGCGTTCCCCGACAATGAGAGAGCCCTGGACGAGATGGTCCGGGTCCTGAAGCCGAACGGCAAGCTCGCGGGCTCCACTTACGTGAGGGGAGAGAGGCTCCTGACCGACTTCGTCATGGGGAGGCTGGGCGCCGCGCTGGGTTACGTCTCCCGGCCGGTCTTCAACGAGGACGAGCTGCTCGCGGCGCTGGAGTCCCGGGGCGTCAACAATATAGTCACCCGCAAGGTGAAGAGCGTGATGTTCTTCAGCGGGCGCAAGTGCCCCGGGCTGGAGGTGCCGGCGACGCCGGCAGAGTTCGCGGAGCCCGCGAAGACGCAGCCAGTCTGACACTGTCGAGGACGACGACTACCGCAGGTCTCTCTTGATAATACGCATCCTATTGAGTAATATTACTCAAAGTGTTGAGTAATTAGTTGTTAGTGAGCCCGGGCTGGAGGAGGTCGGATGGCAACTCCGTTCATCAGGGACATCAATCGAGAACTTAGCAGGCGCATCAGGGAACCGCGCCGGTTCATACAGGTCCTCTTCGGCCCGCGTCAGGTGGGGAAGACGACCGCCATCACTCAGGTCATCGGGCAGTTGGATATGCCTTCGCACTACGCCACGGCCGATCGGCCGACACTCCGCGACCGGAACTGGCTCGAGCAGCAGTGGGAAATCGGCCGCTCACTCGGCAGCAGGCATGCAGCCGTTCTGGTGCTGGACGAGGTACAGAAGGTTTATGACTGGTCCGAGGTCGTGAAGCGACTCTGGGATGAAGATACCCTCACAGGTTCAAGGCTCCGGGTCGTTCTGCTGAGCTCATCTCAACTCCTGGTGCAGAAGGGACTCACAGAAAGCCTGGCCGGAAGGTTCGAGACCATCAGGGCCGGCCACTGGTCATTCACGGAATGTGCGGATTATTTCGGCTGGGACCTGGAGACCTTCGTGTTCTACGGTGGCTACCCGGGGGCGGCATCACTCGTCAGACAACCCCGAAGGTGGGCCCGGTACATTCAGGACTCGCTCATCGAGACCACTATCTCCCGGGACATCCTCCTTATGACGCGGGTCGATAAACCTGCCTTGCTCAGGAGGCTCTTCGCCCTCGGGTGCGACTATTCCGGTCAGGTTCTCTCCTACCACAAGATGCTGGGACAGTTGCACGATGCCGGAAACACCACCACGCTCGCTCACTACCTCGAGCTCTTGAGCGGCGTTGGCTTTCTGGCCGGCCTCGGTAAGTTCTCCGGACAGGCCATCAGACGGAGAGGTTCGAGCCCCAAGCTGCAGGTCTACAACACGGCCTTGATAACGGCTCAATCAGGCTTGTCACTCAGGGAAGCGAAAAACGACAGGGCGTGGTGGGGGCGGCTGGTAGAGTCGGCGGTGGGTGCCCACCTGCTGGAGGTCACAGCCAATCGCAACCTTGAACTCTTCTACTGGCGTGAGGGGGACAGAGAAGTAGACTTCGTCATACGGGCGGGTAAGAAGGTGGTCGCGGTCGAGGTGAAGAGCGGCGCGGATCGGGGAGAGCTCAGCGGCATGGCAGCCTTCGGGGACAGGTTCAATCCTCAGCACAAGCTACTGGTCGGTGCCGGCGGCATTCCTGCCACAGAGTTTTTGAAGAGTAACCTTTCAGAGTGGATCTGACCCGGCGCGGGTCTGAGAGTGCAATAATAGAGGGCGGACTCAGCAGCCCGCCCTCGTCAATCCAGTGACCTGCTCTCCTATGCAAATGCCTCCGGTATAGTCTTCAGGGTCGCGTAATCGAACACCGGGCCGTCCTTGCACACGTAGAGGCTGCCCACATTGCAGCGGCCGCACTTGCCGATCCCGCACTTCATGCGCTCCTCGAGCGTGGTGTAGATCTGCTCCGCCTTGAAGCCGAGCTTCTCGAGGTTCTGCGTCACGAACTTGATGAGTATCGGCGGGCCGCAGGTGACCGCGATGGTGTTCTCCGGCTTGGGAGCGACCTCCATCAGAAGGTCCGGCACGAAGCCCACGAAGTGGGGCCAGTCCTTCTCCTCGACGTCGATCGCCAGGTGGCAGGCGGTGCCTTCCTCCCGGTACTCGTCGAACTCGCCCTTGAAACAGTGCAGGTCGGAAGTCCTCGCGCCGTAGAGCACCTTGAGGTCGCCGTACTTGGCCTTGTTCGCTCTCACGTAGTTGATGACCGGGCGCAGCGGGGCCTGCCCGATGCCGCCGCCGATCGATACGATATTCTTGCCTTCCCACTCTTCCATGGGGAACGAGTTGCCCAGGGGCCCGCGAACCGTGATGGTGTCGCCGGCCTCGAGCTCGTGCAGAGCGTTCGTGACCTTTCCCCCCGAGTTCATTATCGAGAACCGCAGGTAGCCTTTCTCGGTCGGTGAGGAAGAGATGCAGAACATGGACTCGCCGATGCCGAGCCGCCCCACCATCGCGCAGTTGCCGGGCCTGTGGCTCCAGGTGTCCCAGACCTTGTCGTCAACGAAGTTGACCTTGAAGGTCTTGACCGCGCGGTCGCCCACCGGGGTCTCGTACCAGGCGTCCTCGATCCTGGCTATATATGGAAGATAGGGGTTGCTTTCGTCCATCATGCCGTCTTTGCCTCCTTGACCTCAGCCTTCTTGACATCCTCGAGGATGTCCAGGAGGTCGATGTTGACCGGGCAGTAGTTGATGCACCGGCCGCAACCGACACAGGCTATTACGTCGAATTTTTCCGGGAAGTACGAATACTTGTGGCTGATGCGGTTGCGGGTGCGCTCCTTGCGCGTAGGCCTCGGGTTGTGGCCTGAGGTGTGGAGCGTGTACTCGCTGAACATGCATGTGTCCCACATCCGCGCGCGCCTGCCGTCGAACCCCTCCATCTCGTCCTGGATGTCGAAGCAGTGGCAGGTGGGGCAGAGGAAAGTGCATATCCCGCACGACAGGCACCTGTCCGAGAACCGCTCCCACATCGTATGGTCGTAAAGTGATGGGAGCTTCTCGGGGATGCCCGAATGATCCAGGGTGCGCTTGATCTTGGCCAGAGCTTCCTTTTCTTGTGCGTCCGCTGCTTTCATCTGGGCTTCGCCGGCAGCTTCCAACCCCATCGCCTTGGCCGCTTCCTCGCCCTTGTCCGTGAGCGTCTTGACGTAGATGGTGTCGCCCACGTCGAACATCAGCGCGTCCAGGCCCTTCTCTGAAGCCGGCCCTCCGCCCATCGAGGGGCAGAAGCAGTTGGCCGCGGGCTCGCTGCAGGCGAACCCGAACAGCACGGTCGCCTCGCGCCGCTTCTGGTAATACGGGTCGGGGAAATCCCACGCGTAGAGTTTGTCCACGATGGTGTAAGCCAGCGCATCGCACGGCCTGATGCCGAAGATGAGCCGCCTGGCCGAAGCGTCCGGCACCTCGGGCTCTATGTCCGTCTGGCCGACCCTGTACTTGAACAGCGTCTCGGTCTCCGGGAACATCAGCTCCTTCGGTGGCACGTTCGTGTTCGGGTAATCGAGGCTGACCTGCGCCGGGTCCTCCACCGGCTGGAACCGCAGCACGTCGCCTACCGCCTTGGGGGCGAGCACCTGGTAGTCCTTGAGAGCGCCGATCACCTCGGCCATTTTGTCTTTTGCGAACTTGAAGTCTCCCATGCGTTCACCCACCTACATTATGTATTCTTCGGGGTCCTGCGGGTTGTAGCAGGCCAGGAGCGGCTCAGCCTCCACGTCCACGCCGGGCTCGTACTCGAACATTTCTTTCACGTCTCGCGTGAGCTTGCGGTTGAGCGTCATGATCGGGATGTCAACCGGGCAGACCCGCTGGCATTCCATGCACTCTATGCAGCGTCCCGCGAGGTGCCACGCCCGCTGGATGTGGTACGCGGTGTTCTCGCTGATGTCGGTCGCGCGGCGTGTCCACTGCGGCTTCTGCTTGGTCACCACGCACTCGACGCAATAACACATCGGGCAGACGTTCCGGCACGAATAACAGCGGATGCACTTGGAGAACTGCTCCTCCCAGAACTTCCACTTCTCCTCGGGTGTCTGCCCCGCGAACTCATCGACGTCGGCGAACTCGTCGTCAGCCCACTTCTCTACCTCGTCCGCCACCAGCATGTCGTACACGAGCGGGTTCGGGTAGCGGCAGCGCAGGCACTTGTCGGCCACGAGCTCCGCCTTCGGGGCTTCCTTCTTCTCGCCGTTCACGGTGAGGACGTACTTGTCGCCCTCCTCGGAGATCTCCACGGGCTCGGAGGTGTCCCCGAACATCTTTGCAGCCTTGCGCCTGTCCACGACCCCGGTGCACGGCACGCCAAGCACTATCACGCCTTCGCGGTCGTACGCCTTCTCGACCAGTTGCTGGACGATCGCGCGCGAGTCGCAGCCCTTGACCAGGACGGCGACCTTGCGCGTGTCAGGTTCCTGCCCGCGCGGCACCGGCTTCTTCTCCTCCAGGGTGATGAAGGAAGCCGGGTTCTGCACGCAAGTCGGGTCGAAGATCAGCTTGTCGACCTCGGAGGCATCCTTCAAAACAACGGGCGCGGACTCGTACCCGTAGGTCCCGCGGGCCCAGCCGATGAGACGTCTTACGTCATCGCGCTCGAGGACCTCTTTGGCCTTGTCCCTGAGGTTTTTTTCGTCTACCAATTTAACTGCCTCCGTCTGAATTGATCCATGGGGCCCGCCTCTTTGGCCATGGCGACGGTCTCGTCGATGACCTCTTTGAACTTGGCGCCCTCAGAGGCCGAGACCCAGCTCATGTTGACGCGCCCGGGGTCTACCCCCACGTGCTCGAGAAGCTTGCGCATCAGCATGAAGCGCCGCCTGGCGAAGTAGTTGCCCTCCAGGTAATGGCAGTCACCCGGGTGGCAACCGGATATGAGCACCCCGTCCGCGCCCTGCTGGAGCGCGTTCACGAGGAACAGCGGGTTCACTCGCCCGGAACACATCACCCTGATTATCTTGATGTTAGGGAGATAGTGCATCCTTGAGGTTCCCGCCAGGTCCGCCCCGGCGTACGAGCACCAGTTGCACAGGAACGCGACTATGTTGGGCTCGAACTCTTCACTCATTGCTATCTCACTCCTAGCACTGCTATCTGTGGCAGTATCTGCTCATCCTTGTAGGACCTGGGCTGGATGGCCCCCGACAGGCACGCCGCCGCGCAGGAGCCGCAGCCCTTGCACAGGACCTCGTTCACCAGCGCCACCTTCACGATATTGCCCATGCGGTTCTCGTCGACGAGCTCGATTGCCCCGAACGGGCAGACCTCCACGCAGAATCCGCAGCCGCGGCACTCGTCCTTGCTCACGAACGAGATCTGTGCCTCGACTTTTGCCTTGCCGTAGGCCAGCAGTATCAGCGCGCTCGATGCCGCGGCTTTGGCCTGGGCCACCGTGTCCGGGATGTCCTTCGGCCCCTGGCAGCAGCCCGCCAGATAGATGCCGTCCGATGCCGTGTCCACCGGGCGCAGCTTGGGGTGCGCCTCGAGGAAGAAGCCGTCGGCCGACTGCGAGAGCTTGAACAGGTCGATTATCTCGCGGACGTCCTTGCGGGGCTCGAGCCCCACGCCGAGCACCACCATGTCGGCCTCCGCCTCCAGGGCCGTGGCCGTCAGGGTGTCCTCTACTTTGATGATCAGGGTGTGGTCCTCGGGGTCCACGTTCTTCTTGTAGATCTCGCTGGGGTTGCCCCTCACGTACTGGACTCCCTCACGCCTCACCCTGTCGTAGAACTCCTCAAAGCCCTTGCCGAACGCGCGCACGTCCATGTAATAGACCGTGATGTCCGCGTCGGGCAGCTTATCCCTGATGAGGTGGGCCTGCTTCGCGAGGTACATGCAGCACACGCGCGAGCAGTACTCGTTGCCCACGGACTTGTCGCGGGAGCCCACGCAGTGTATGAAGGCGACCTTCGTTGGAAGGTAACCGCCCTCGCCCTTCTTGTCGCGGCCGAGCAGCGGCTTGCCGCCGGTCGGGCCGGAAGCGGACACAAGGCGCTCGAACTCGAGTCCCGTGATGACGTTGTCGTAGTCGCTCCAGCCGTACTCGGGCTTTCGAGCGGCGTCGAACACGTCGTACCCGGTCGCCACGATGATGGTCCCGCACTCGATCTCGACCATCTCGTCTTCCTGCTCGAAGTTGACCGCGCCCGCCGTGCAGGCCTCGGCGCAGGCAGGGCCTTCCTTGCCGCACTTGCCCTTCGAGAGCTGCAGGCAGCGCTCGGGGTCAATGGTGTACTTGGCAGGGACGGCCTGCGGGAACGGAAGGTAGATCGCGGACCGGTTGCCCATGGCCTCGTCGAACTCCGAGGGGATGCGGCCAGCGAGCCTGCAGTTCTCTGCGCAGACGCCGCAGCCGGTGCATTTCGAGAAGTCCACGTAGCGGGCCTTCTTGCGTATCTTGGCCTTGAAGTTGCCGACGAAGCCGGTGACCTCCTCGACCTGCGAGTAGGTCATGAGCTCGATGTTGGGGTGGTTGGCCAGGTCCACCATTTTCGGCGTCAGGATGCACGCCGAGCAGTCCAGGGTCGGGAAGGTCTTGTCGAGCTGGCTCATGTGCCCGCCCACAGAGGGCGTCTTCTCGACGACGTAGACCTTGAAGCCCGCGTCCGCGATATCGAGCGCGGCCTGGATGCCGGCAATGCCGGCGCCTATCACGAGGCAGGAGGGGATGACGTCCACTTCTTTCTCCTCGAGCGCCTCCAGGAGCAGAGCCTTGGCGACGGCGGCCTCGACCAGCTTCTTGGCCTTCTCGGTCGCCGCGGCGTGGTCCTCGTGCACCCACGAGACCTGCTCGCGTATGTTGGCCATCTCGAGGAAGTACGGGTTCAGCCCCGCTTCCTTGAGTGTCTTGCGGAAGGTCGGCTCGTGCATCCGGGGGGAGCAAGAGGCGATTATTACCCGGTTGAGCCCCTCATTCTTGATGTCGTCCTTCACCAGGTTCTGCCCCGGGTCCGAGCACATGTAAGTGTACTCGCGGGCGACAGCGACCCCCGGCAGCGACAAGGCGTGCTCGACCACCGCCGGCACGTCCACCACTGAGCCAATGTTGATGCCGCAGTGGCAGACATACACACCGATCTTGGGTCTTCTACTACTGTTCATTTACTCAGGTCCTCCTTGGGCCTACCCCTTCATCTCCTTAATCTTGTCGATCAGGGCAGGTACTACTTTCAGCAGGTCATCCACGATGCCGTAGGCAGCGTACTGGAATATCGGTGCGTCCGGGTCCTTGTTGATCGCGACGACCAGGTCGGCGCCCTTCATCCCCGTCACGTGCTGGAACGCGCCGCTGATGCCTAGTGCCAGGTACAGCTTGGGCTTCACGGTCTTGCCCGAGATCCCGACCTGGCGGTCCGTCGGGAGCCAGCCGGCGTCTACGACGGCGCGGCTGCCCGAGACGTCGGCGCCGATAAGCGCCGCGAGCTCTTCGATCATCGGAAGGTTCTTGTCCTCGCGCAGGCCTCGTCCGACCGAGACCAGCATCGCGGACTGGGTGATATCCACCTCGCCTATCTCCGGCTGCACGTACTCGACGAACTTGCGGCCGGCTACCTCGCTGACCGGGTTGTCCACCTTTACGATCTCGCCGGACTTGCCGCCCTCGCCTGCCGGGATGGCGCCCTCGCGGACACCCATCATGTAGAGCTCGGCGTCCTTGAACTCGATGCGGCCGTTGATCTTGCCGCCGTAGTACGCGCGGGTCGCGACAGGCTTATCGCCCTCGATGGCAAGGCCTATGATGTCGGTCGTGAACGGAGCGTTCATCTCGATGGCGAGCGACGCGAGCACGTCGACGCCCTGCCCGGTGTTAGGGATCATCACCAGGTGGGGCTTCTCCTGCTCGACGAGCGCCTTGAGAGCCGCCTGGTACGCGGCCGCGTTGAACTCGGCGAACATGGGGTCGTCGACGACGAGCACCTTGTCCGCGAATCCGGCCAGCTTGCCCGCGAAATCGTCCACGCCGCTGCCCAGGAGGACAGAGGTGACCTTGCCGCCGAGCCGGCCCGCCAGCGTCAGCAGCTCGAAGTTCACGTCGCGAAGCTCGCCCTGCCGGTGTTCTGCCAGTACGAATATCTCATGCATTTATACCAGCCCCTTTTCCTTCAGTATGCCGGCGAGCTTGCCAGCGGTCTCCCCGGGGTCGCCCTCGAGGATCTCCGCGAGATCTCCGACCTCTGGAACCGAGTACTGGACCATCACCGCAACGGACCCCGCCTCGCCGACCTGGTCCTCGGAAAGACCGGCCGCCGCCAGGTCCATGACCTTGATCTCCTTCTTGGAAGCCTCGCGGATGCCCTTGAACGAGGCATACCGGGGCTCGTTGCCGCCCGTCTGGATGGTGAGCACGCACGGCGTGTCGATCTCCACCATCTCCAGCAGCCCGCCCTCGAGCTCGCGCCCGATCTTCAGTTTATTGTCGCCCAGGTCCTCCACCGTCTTGACGTACGCCGCGTGCGGCACGCCCATCAGTTGGGCAAGCGCCACTCCGACCGCGCCGTAGCCGTCATCGGAGGCGAGGCAGCCGGTCATCACTATGTCGCAGGAAACGTCCTTGATGGCGGCCTGGAGTATCCGGGCCAGCGCCACCGGGTCAGAGCCCGCGAACTTCTCGTCGTCCAGGCGGATCGCCGAATCCCCGCCCTTGGCGAGCGCCATCCTGATCACCTGGTTGGCAGCTTCGGATCCAACGTTCACCACAGTTACTTCCCCGCCATGCTTCTCTTTGAGCAGGATAGCCTCTTCCACCGCGAAGTTATCCGCGTCGTTGATGACAAAGCTGAACTTGCTCTGATCAACGCCCTTCCCACTGGAGTCTATGTGGACTTCAGTGTCGGGATCGGAAGTGTCTGGCACCTGCTTTACGCAGACCACAACGTTCATCCCCGGCTCACCTCACTTTGCTAGATTTCGCGCATTATCTGTTCAGGTCCCGGGCTACAATGCCTCTCCAAGTAGCTCGATGATATCCTTGACAACCATTTCCTCCTCGTAGCCCTTCGCTTTAATGGCATCCTCAATGGTCAGCCAACAGAAGGGACACGCAACCGCTATTGTCTGTGCACCTAAGTCGTGGGCGTCAGCCACGCGGGTCTCCGCCAGGCGAGGCGCCTTGGACTCGGACTCGACCCACATCTTGCCGCCGCCGCCTTCGCAGCAGAGGCTGCGCTCCTTGTTGCGGAAGAACTCGGTGAGCTCCAGGCCCTTGATCTTGCCGAGCACGTAGCGGGGCTCGTCGAAGACCAGGTTCTTCTTGCCGAGGTAGCACGGGTCGTGGAAGACCGCTTTCGTCACGACCTCGTTCGGGAGCTCGAGCTTGCCGTCCTCCAACAACTCGGCGATGAGCTGCGTGTAGTGCATCACCGGGAGAGAGAGGTTGGTGTACTCGTTCTTGAAGGAGTTGAAGCAGTGGGGGGAGACGGTGACGAGGCGGTTGACGTCGTAGCGCCCGAAGAGCTCGGTGTTCTCCTCGTCGAAGTACTCCATCAGGCCTTCCTCGCCGAGCCTGCGCGCCTCGGAGCCGCAGTGCTTCTCCTCTTCGCCGATGAACCCGAAGTCCGCGCCGGCCGCGTTGAGGACCTTCACTAGCGTCTTCACGAGCGGCATCAGCTTGGGGTCGTAGGCGGAGGTGCAGCACACGTGCATCAGGATGTCGGCTTTCTCCCCTTCCTCCAGGATGCGCGCCCCCTCGACGCCCTCCATCCAGTCGGTCCGCTTGGCCGCCGCTTTGCCCCAGGGGTTGCCGTTGTTGAACATGCTCTCCAGGGCGGAGATGGCGGTAGGCTCGATGTTGCCTTCCTCGGCCCTCATCGCGCGGAGCCCCATGAGCACCTCGAACGGCTCCAGGCCTTTGGGGCAGCGGATCGCGCACGTGTTGCACGTGGTGCAGTCCCAGATCTCGGGCTTCTCGGAGATCTCCTCGAGGCGGTCGTCGTCAACCGTGTCGTAGACGAAGCGGCGGACGTTCAGATCTGTGCGAACGGTAACCGGGCAGCCGCCCGTGCACCTGCCGCACTGGATACAACCCAGAAGGTCGTATTTCTGCACAAAAGTTCCCTCTTCTATGCTCATTTCATACTCCAGTTTTGGTTCCTGACACAAGTTGGGCGCACCATGAAAAGGTGCACCGCGACTCACATCCGTTAAAGCCCTTGAATTCTATACACAATATTCGGCAAATATCAAATAAGTCCAGCGGCCCTTTTGGAGCCTCGCGGCGACCGCGTTTTTGTCTGTTTTAAGCATAATAAACCTGACCCGGAAATGCATTGACAGATGTTAACCAGAGCGCAAAAAGGGGACAGGCACCTTTTTGCATTTTCATAGTGTCTCTCGTGCAAGAGGCGTAGAAATGCAAAAAGGTGCCTGTCCCCTTTTTGCGCTCTGTTACTGGCCCAGGATGCCCCCGAGGATGCCCCCCGCGCTGCCGCCCCCGCCCTGCTGGCCGGCCATGCTCGTGGTCGGCTGGACTTCGCTCGGCTGGACGATGACGTAGCCCTGCCCCTGGAACTTGAGCTGGAACGTCTCGCCGGAGGTCGCGGAGCCGAAGATGCCCTTCAGGCTCTTGAGGTTGACGTCCACGTTGACGGTCGGCTCGAGCGTCGAAGACCAGGCGATGGTGGCGTTGGGGTCGGTATAGGTCGGCTGGTCGGGGGTGACCGCCAGCGCCATCGGCTCTCCCTTGCTGATGAGCGCAAGGTAGCCGGTGCCCTGGAGCTGCACGCAGAACAGCCCCCCGGTCATCATCCCGGCGCCGCCCTTGATCATCGCGATGTCCCAGGAGATGCTTGGGGTGAACGCCAGCAGGTTCAAAGACTCCACGCCCATGGCCTCGTTGTTCATGTAGAGGAGGATTATGTCGTTCGCGGCGTCAGCGAGGAACAGGTCCCCCGACCCGGTCGCTTCCATCAGCGTGAACTGCTCTCCCGAAACCGCCTTCTTGATCCACTTGCCTGCGCCACCCCCTTTGCGGGCGAAGTTCATCTGGCCCTGGTAGGCGATCATCGCGCCCGCCTTGGTCAGCACCGTGCCCCCGCTGGCCTCCATGTTCACCTTGAGCAGTTTGCCGTTCTGAAGGATGAAGGCGTCCGGGACGTCGACCTCCTTTTCCTCCTCGAGAAGGGCCTGCAGGGTGATAGCGCGCTTCATGCTCATGCTGCCTCCTTCTGGTCGACACGCCCGACAATATGGGCGCCTCTGCTGGGGTACGGCGTATCTACGGCCCGGCGATGCCGACGGTGATCGTGACCGTGCTGCCCCTGTCGGCCAGAGTCCCGCCCACCGGGGTCTGGTTCAGTACCTTGCCGACGTTGGCGGGCGTTGTCACCTGGTTGACTACGTTCGGCGTGAAGCCGACGCTGGTAATAGTTGATTGAGCGCTTTCCTTGGTCATGCCTACCACGTTCGGTACGGCGGCCTGAACGGGCCGCGCGATGACGTTTATGACGACCTTGGAGCCCTTTGACGCGCTCTGTCCCGCGGCCGGCTCCTGTGACTGCACCGTCCCGACGTCCCCGGTCGTGCTGGTGACCGTCTTGGGGTCGGCGACGAACCCGGCGTCGCTCAACTTGGCCGTGGCGTTCTCCTGGGTCATCCCTGTCACATCGGGGATCACCGCCGTTTCCACGCCTTTGCTGACCTGTACCGAGACGGCGGTGTCCTTGGGGACCTGCGTGTTCGGGTTCGGGTTCTGAGCCGAGATCTTGCCCTTGGGGACCTGGGGGTTGAAAACCTCGCTGGCGTCCCCGAGCTTGAGCCCGACGGCCGCCAGCGCCGCCTGGGCGTCGGCAGTGTTCATCCCGACGACGTTGGGGACTGTCACCAGCTCGGGGCCCTTGCTCACGACAACTTCTACGGTGCCGCCCTTCGCGAGCTTGCTTCCCGAAGAGGGGTCCTGGCTCACGACGGTGTCCTTGGCCTTCGTCGCGTCCACGACTTCCTTGGACACCTTCATCTTGAGCCCGAGGCTGGACAGGTTCGCTTCCGCTTCGGTGCGCTTCTGGCCCACCACGTCGGGAACCTTCACCCCACCGGAATTGTTCACTATCGCCCACACGCCCACCGCGATTCCAGTCAGGAGGATCGCTATCACCAGCGCCCAGAGCCAGCCCACCCGGCTCCTGCGCGGCGGCGCACCGGCCGCGAAGGCCTGCGTCTGGCCCCTTGCGACGTCGTCCGGAGGCAGGACCGGCGTGGCGTAGACAGGAGAGCCCTCCAGGCACCTTTCGAGGTCGGAGCGCATCTCCATGGCAGTCTGGTATCGGTTCTCCGGGTTCTTGGCGAGGGCCTTCATGACGACGGCCTCGAGCTCGGGGGAGATATCGGGGTTGATCATCGACGGCGCGAGCGGGTCCTCGCGGACGTGCTTGTAGGCGATGGCGACCGGGTTCTCGCCGTCGAACGGGACCCTGCCGGTCAGCATCTCGTAGAGGACCACGCCCAGCGAGTACAGGTCCGAGCGCGGGTCGGCCACGCGGCCCTGGGCCTGCTCGGGGCTGATGTACTGGGCCGTCCCCATGATGGTCCCGGTCTGGGTCATCGCCGAGCCGCCCGCGGTGCGGGCGATGCCGAAGTCCATGACCTTGATCTGGCCGTCGTTGGTGACGATTATGTTCTGCGGCTTGATGTCCCTGTGG
>Ga0209538_1000349_pt1 | contig 28111 bp, 26 predicted proteins | sample BarGraNGADG00211_2_FD_184492 | JGI IMG/M metagenome (GOLD analysis project Ga0209538, IMG submission 184492) | Arctic peat soil microbial communities from Barrow, Alaska - Barrow Graham LP Ref core NGADG0004-211 (SPAdes) (version 2) | ecosystem: Environmental > Terrestrial > Soil > Wetlands >... | reverse complement strand
CCAGCGCCTCGAACCCTCGGGCGAGGTTTGAGAAGTTCTCGCCCATGATCCGCTCGGGGGCCTCGACCGCTCCGGCCGCGCAGGTGCGCCAGAGCCACCACTCGGTCATGTCCAGGCAACCGGCCTCGTCGAGCGGCGCGAAGGAACCGGGGGGCTCGGACAGTTTAAACAGTGCGGTCGGGCCGCCGGTCAGGATGCGGTTGGCCGCAAGGAGCAGCCGGCTGGGGAACTTCTCCCGGTCGTCCGAGAGGCTGCGCGAGCAGTACGAGAGCACGACGTCACCCCTCAGCCGTGCCGCGAGCCTGGCGAACCCGGTGACCTTTGATTTTATCCTGGCTCTCGAGGTCGGCAACGCGCTGGAAAGCGCCACCCGCTCGCGGTCGAGGAGCACCGGGTCCTGAAGCCCGGCGCCCGGGAAACGTGTGTCGTCCATTCCGAGGATGAACGTGTGCGGCCGGCCCGCGTGTCCTCCGCCTTGAATGCTCGAAACATGTATGCAGCCGGGCCTCGGCCCCTGGCCGCAGATACGCACGCTGTCGGGCAGGTCCGCGAGCCAGGCGAGCGCGTCGAAGCGCACGACGCCTGCCTCTTCAAGGCAATCCTGCAGCTCGCCGACCCTGTCCACGAGCGCCTCACGGCCGTACGCGTCGATCTTGCTCACGGAGCGCGCCTGCTGTTCGAGGAACCAGCGGGCTTTTGCCAGCGCCTCCCCCGGGCCGTCGTCTGGTGCAGGCGCATGTGCCTCGAGCGCATCGAGCAGGTTCAAGAGCAATTGGAGGGCTTCCCCGCGTGAGGACAGGCGCTCGCGCTCCTGGACGGTGAGGGCGCGGTCCCCTTCGTCTCCATCAGGTTCAGCAGGAGGCTCGGCCTCGAGCTCGCGGAGCCGTGCTTCCAGGGCATTGAGCGCCGACCTCGCTTTCGGCACATAGCGTTCGAGCCCCGCGCCGACGGGCAGCGTCCTCATTATCGCGGCGAGCCTCGCGAAGCTCAGCCCGCGCTCACGCAGGCCCGGCACTTCAAGCAACCCGTCCCTCACCATCCGGACCAGCTCGCGCTGCGGGAAGCCTTCACCGGTCCAGTCGAGCCATGCCGCCAGGGCCCTTCCGGGCCTCGAGTACCTCGCGGGTATCCCCTCGGAGAAGGTCACCGGCAGGTCGTCCGCACCCTCGGGGGCCGCGCGGGTGGCCAGCTCATAAAACAGCGGGACGTAAGTAGCCTGGTCTGTGTGGAGCACCTCGACCTGGTCGAACGGGACGGAGCCCGCAATGCACCGCCTGAGGACGTCCCGCGCCTCGTTCGCCTCGCCGACTGCGCTGTGGATCGAGGCTGTAGCGTCCCCGTTCGGGGCGGGCGACTCTTTGGGGTCGATCGTCCAGCGCAGCAGCATCGAATCGGTCATCGCCCGCGCATCCACACCCGGAGGAGCCTCGGCGGGTTTATCGATGGGCAGCAGAACACATCGCTCTGCCAGCACCGCGTCCCAGAGCGCACGCTCGAGCCCGCGCATATCTTCGAACATGTCCTCGGGCACGAGGTAAACCACGTCCTCGAGAGAGCCGGGCTCATTCGCTAGGCGCTTGCTGGCGATCGAGAGCGTCTGGGTGTAGTCCGCCTTCCCGGTGTCAGCGAGGAGCTTCTCGAACGCGGCCAGCAGGAGCTTGACTTCGCGACCTTTCTCCTCCACCTCGAAAGCTGAAAGATTGATGGAGCCCGAGGTGAGGCCGGCAAGCCTCAGATCCCTGATGGCATTTGTGAGAGCGCGCGTGAGACCGGGGCTGGGGGCGATGCCCGACAGATAGGCGCGGCGGCCGCGCGCGTCGAATAGGGCTGACGCGATGCCGTCGACAGCCAACTCCAGCCGCACGCCGCTCAAGAGCCTCAGGCCGAGTCGGTCCATCTCCGGCGCTGCTAGCGCAAGCGCCATGCCGGTGGGTGTTTCCACGCGCGCGTTCAGGACCGGCTGGCCGGACCTCGCCACGGCATCCAGCCACTGGAAGCCCACGCGGCGCGAGGGCGCTAGTACTACCTTTTCCTCGAGCACATTGGCGCTGCAGTAGTCGCGAAGTGCGCTCGTCAGTGCGTTCAACTGAGGGCTCATCCCGCTCCTTTTCCCGACGCGAGGCCGGACACCGTCTAATGCCTTACTCCCCCTGTGAATACTATCAGGAGGGTGTGACAGCGGCCCCGGTTTTGCCGAAAAAGATGATGGCTTCCCGGAACGATTTGCTATCATTAGCCAAAATCCGGCAACCCAGAGGTTTATCGATGGAGAACGCGTCCCCTGCGGAGAGTTTCTACGAGAGGAAGGCCGACGCCATATTCTGGACGTTTGGCGGACTCGGGCTCTTTTTCATCGTATTCGGCGGGTCCTTCCTGGCTTTCTTGCACGACTCAGTTTTCCTGTTGCTGACTCTCGCGCTCGGCGTCCCGATGCTTCTTGTCGCGATAGCCTTCGGGTTCCTCGTCCTGGACATCACTTCCGGGACGATCACCTTCGGATATGCCTTGAGGCCCCACAGTTTTTCCTGCGCGTCTCTCGTCTCCTGCCGGCGATTCGAGGCCCGTGACCTATACAAGCGGGACAGCACCCTGGTCCGGTGACACGAACGCACCCGGGTCTTCGGGCGCTCCAGGTTCTTCAAGTCCGGTGTCGAGATGAGATTCGAAGGAGTGGGGGGCTCGTACGTATATCCCACGCGCGAACCGGAGAAGATCATCGGCATCCTGCAGGTAAACGCCGTCCGTGCGCCAGCCATCGAGAGTGCCCCGCTGTCGGAGGCGACCGTCCCGTGTCCGAACTGCGGCGCCGAGAATCCGGCCTCCGCCGACCGCTGCCCCACGTGCTTCCACCGCTTCAACTGGGGCGTACCGGGGCCGGGTCGCGAATACGCGACTACGCCCGTACTTGAAGATTCCGTCAGTGAGATCCCGCCCGTTATTGAGGTGCCGTCAGATCTTACACCTTCAAAACAACCGTCGAAGCGCGCTGCCATAGTCGCGGTCTCGGTCATCCTGGTCATGTTTGCCGGCGTGATGGCGCCCATACTGCTGATGGCGACGCACAACATCCAGCGCGGCAACGAGATCATCCAGGAGTCCCAGCAGGCCATGGCAGATTACATGGCGGTACCGGGCGTATTCCATCGACGGGTACGTGTACATAGTGCTGAACAAGGACGGCACGTTCGCGGAGTACGACCACGGGAAGGTCGGGGACGGCCACTACTATGTGAAAGGGACGGACCTGGTGCTCAGGTTCGGTGACCCCAGCGGAAACACGGTCAGGGAAGAACACTGCGTGCTCTCCGACCGGGAGATCCAGAGGCGTTCGCCCGGCCCGGATGAGCTGGACCGCTTCTATTCGAAGGTCTATTATCGCATCACGCCGGAGGCCCGGCGGTCACGCGCTCTCCCACTGTCACCGCACCGTGTTAGAATCGCCTCCCGGGCGGCTGTGCCCGGGGGAAGCGGTCGAAGGAGGCTCTGGATGTCATCATCGCTCGCCGCGCGCGAGGACGCGCTGCCCGCCGCCGTCGAGCGGGAGAGGGTCCACGACGACGCGCCGTGCCCCAACCGCACGTGCTTCCAGCTCGACCGCGACCGCATCCTCTATAGCGGCTCTTTCAGAAAGCTGCAGTACAAGACGCAGGTGTTTGTGACCCACGAGGGCGACCTCTACCGCACCCGCATGACTCACACCATAGAGGTGATGCAGATCGCGCGCTCGATCGCCGGGATGCTGGGCCTCAACGAGATGCTCGCCGAGGCCATCGCCCTGGTGCACGACATCGGGCACCCGCCTTTCGGGCACGGGGGTGAGAGCACCCTGGACGGGTTGCTCGCCGACGCCGGCGGTTTCGACCACAACATCCAGGGCCTGCGAGTGGTGGACAGGCTCGAGCGCGCCTATCCCGGGTTCCGCGGCCTCAACCTCTGCTGGGAGACCCGGGAGGGGCTGGGCCGGCACCTAACGGTCTTCGACCATCCACCGTCGCTCGCCGAGTTCGACATCTACCGGCAGCCGTCCGCCGAGTGCCAGGCGGTGGACGCCGCCGACACCATCGCCTTCTGCACCCACGACCTCGATGACGCGCTGCGGATAGGCCTGGTGAGGCCGGAGTGGCTTGAGGAGAAAGCCGCGGAGATACCTGTGGTCGCGGAGCTGTGCAAGATGATGAAGAGGTCGGTCACCAAACCCGCCTGGGACCTGGGCCCGTCCGCCCGGGACGTGGGCAGGATGCGCGGCATCAGCAACCTGATAAACCGCCTGATACTGGACGTCGTGGAGACGACGCGCAAGAACGTCGGCGAGTCAGGAGTCCAGTCGGCCGAGCAAGTACGCGATTCCGAGAAGCCGGTGGTCGGGTTCTCGTCCGACACCGAGGCCCAGGTCGACAAGGTCTGCCGGGCGATGCTGGACGAGGTCTACACCAACCCGATCGTGGCGCGGATGATCTATAAGGGCGGGCGCATCCTGATGGGGATCTACGAGGCGTTCATCGCCAAGCCGGGGCTGCTCCCGCGCGCGCTCGCCGCCGACCTCGAGAGCGAGTCGCCACGCAGGGTCATCTGCGATTACCTGGCGGGAATGACCGACCGGTACGCGATGGACCTCTACTCCATGCTCTTTCAACCGTACGCGAGGACGACCGACTGGTTCTGATCCGAGGGGAGCGCACGTGGGCACCGACAGTTACTCCCGCAAGTACCTGGCAGTGCTGCTTGCGGCGCTCGTGGCTCTGCTCGCCGCGACCGGAGTGGGTTGCGGTGGGAAGGCGTCCTCCGGCGGCATACTCACCGTCGATCAGGTCAAGCTCAAGGCTTCCGACCTGGGCCCGGGTTGGAGACTTGCCAGCGAGACGAAGAGGGGCCTGAGCAAGTCAGAGGATCAGGCCACTCTCGCGGGTCTGGAGTCGCTCGGCGCTACGACATTCCTCAACCAGGTCTTCAAGAACGGCGCCCAACGGCTGCAGGTCAACCTCGTGCAGATGCCGAACGCCGATGGCGCGAATGAGGCGGCAGGGTACCTCGTCGAGAAGACCGGAGATTCAAACCTGTACGCGACGAAGAGCATCATCGCCATCGAGCTGATCTCTGAATTGTCCTACATCAAGGAGAAGGCCCTGCGCGCCATGGGCGCAGTACGGTTCCCGCACGTTGAGAAGGCCGGGGCCGACAGCGTGAAGCCCGGTTTAACAGCAGACTAAACAAAAAAGGGCCTGACCCCAAAAAGTTTAGTTCGGGCGCCAGTCTTTCCTGTGGACCACGTACAACTGGTGCCTCGCCCGCGACACCGCCACGTACTGGTTCGACCTGCTGCAGTAGGGCTCGCCTCCGTCCACATCGCAGAAGATCACCACGTCCGACTCGAGCCCTTTAGCGCGGTGAAGGCTCGAGAAGGCGATGGCCTCGTCCTCCTGGCCGCTGCCGTAATCGACGAGCGGGTAGCCCCCGAGCCGGCGCACGTTTGCCATGCACGAGCGCGGGCGGCGGTGGGAGCTCAAAATCATGATGCGCCAAGGCTCTATGCCTTTGCCGAGCAGCTCCTTCACGATGCGCTCGACGATCGGGACCTGCTCCTCGGCCTTGCGGTACTTGAAGTACCTCACGCGGTCGCCTTTGACCCACCCGGGCCACGAGCCGACTTTCACCCCGCCGATCTTCTGGGTGACCTCGCAGATGTTGCCCGTGCTGCGGCAGTTCCAGTTCAGCGAGTGGGGCTCGGCCTCGAACGGGAACTTGATCTCTTTGCCGTAGATGTTCTGCTGCTCGTCGTAGAAGATGTGGAAGACATCCATGCCCGCCGGGTCGAGCAGGTTCATGGCGGCTTCGAGCCACTCGAGCATGAAGTCCTGCCCCTCGTCGACCAGAACGCAGTCGAACCTCTCCTTCACGCTCCCGGCCGCCTCCTCCAGCAGCAGCGGCGCCATATGCTCGTAGAAGTCGGTGGATTCGGCGATGGTCGCCGCTTCCCCCGGTACCCCGTACTCGAGCCCGGCGCGCTGCGCCCACTCCTCACAGAGCCCGTGGAAGTGCCGCACGGTTATCGACCCGCCGCCCTCGCCTGTCGCTGTGGACGCCGCCCAGGCGGTGAGGTGGTTCGCGAGCGGCTGGTTGTAGCAGAGCACCAGCACCCTCGCCCCGCCTGCCGCGAACCGCCGCGCCCGCTCCATCAGCAGTTGCGTCTTGCCGGTGCCGGCATAACCCTTGAACAGCGCCCTCTTCGTGTCGGGTATCGCCTCGAGGAACATGCACTGCTCGGCGGTAAGCGCCACGAACCGCTCCTGTTCCTGCTCGAAGCGCACGTTCAGGGGCACCGTGACCTCGTAGCGCGCGAGCAGCACCTTGTCCAGGAGCTCTTTGTACTCCTGCTCGGTCAGCTCCCGCGAGCCCGAGCGCTTGTTGCGCCAGACCTCGAACAGCTCCTCGACCCGCGCTTCGATCGTCTCGCGGTCGCGGTGGTCGAGTACGATCTTCCTGTCGGCGTGGAGCGGGAGGTCCTTATCGGGAGCGACCCCGTCGGGGAAAGCGACCGCGTACCCGCACGTGATGGGCAGCGGCTTCGGCTTCGGCAGGTCGCCCAGCACCTTGCTCGCCCGGATGCGGTCGGCGAGCGTGTTCATGTTGCGCTCCGCCTGCATGAACGGGTCCTTGATGACATGCTCCGCACCGCCGTGCGAGGTCGATATCCACTGGTCCTTCGAGGGGACGCGCCGCACCTTCCCACCCTTTACCTCCACGACGATGAAGCCTTTCTTCTTGTGAAGGATGAGAAAGTCGGTCTCGCCGCGCTTGATGGAGCCGCCCGAGGACGCCAGCAGGTGGACGCCGTGGAAGACGCGGTATTCGTCGGAGAGCCCGTCCTTGAGCCACTTGTAGAACAGCGCCTCGCCGTGAGGGTGGGCGCCCGTCTCTATCTCGGGGATCATCTTTGCCATTCGCTGACCTCTCGCGCGTGCCGGCCGCCGGTCACTCGCCGAGCTCGATACTTATGATGCGCGCGATCCTGTCCAGCCTGAAGGAGCGCGTGAGGCCGTCCTTGCACGAGGCCTCGAGGTAGTGGCCGCTCTTGACCGAGAACACGCACAGCGGCTTGACCTGCGTCGGCCAGGGGCCTCTCGCCCCCGCGCCGTACAGGATCGTCATCCGCGCGCCGCAGTCGATCGCCTCGCTGATCGACCGCCTGACCTCCTCCAGCTCGGACGGCACCCGCGCGTCGACGTCGATGTTCGTCCCCATCCGGGCCGACGAGCACTGCTCGAGCAGGTGGGAGAGGCTCCGCTCTTCCCAGCCGCGCTCCGCCGTGACCGCCTTCTCGAATATCTGCTTCGCGGCGACCGCGTCCGAGAGCGCCCGGTGGAAACCCCCGGGGTCTATCTCGAGTAGCCCGGCCACCGTCTGCAGCCGGTAGTTGGGCATCCTCGGGAGGAACCGCTTGGACACCTTGATGGTGCAGAGCACGTCGTTCGGGGGCAGGTCCATCCCCGCGCGGACCAGCTCGGTGGTCATGATCGACACGTCATAGCGCGCGTTGTGCGCGAGGAGCACGCACCCGGACGCGAACTCGAGCAGTTGCTCCAGGACTTCTTGCGCCCGCGGGGCTCCCGAGACCATCTCGTCGGTGATGCCGTGGACCCTCCTGGCTCCGTGCGGGATAGAGCACCCGGGGTCGACCAGGGTCTGGAAGCACTCGCCCTCCTCGCCGACTTTGAACCTGACCGCGCCGACCTCGACCATGCGGCTGAAAGACGATAGCCCGGTGGTCTCCAGGTCGAGCGCGCAGAACCCGGCTTCTCCGATGCGCACGTCAGGCGCTTCGCGCGCCTGAGCGCCACTCTTTATCCGGGACACAGTCTTACCTCTTGCGTTATCATGAGCCAATTCTACACTCAGGGGGCGACTGAGTCCGTGAGCCTCCTCAACTGACCGGCGGCAGGAAACCGACCAGACAGACAGAAAAGGAGACCGACCAGCCAGGTGGATATCACATCAAGCGCGCGTGCAGAGCCGCCTCCCGGGGGTCGGACCATGCACATGGTTTCGAGGGAGCAGGAGCAGAAACCGGCGGAGTACGGCTGCGAGGAGTTCGGCAGGCTCTCCAGCGTCCTCGTCCACACGCCGGGCGAAGAGCTCCGCTGCATCAACGAGTTCAACTACCGTCAGTGGCTCTTCGACCGCGTCCCGGACATCGAGAGGTTCGCCGAAGAGCACACCCGCTGGTGCAGGCTGCTCGAGGAGAACGGCGTCGAGGTCAACCAGCTCGCCGACCACGTCTTCGAGAACCGAGACCTGATGCGAGAGCTTCCCAACGTGATGTACCTCCACGACATCGCCGTGGTCTCTTCACACGGGGCGATTCTGTCCCACATGCTCTGGCCGGCACGGTGCGGCGAGGAAGTCGTGGTAGCCGAGGCGCTCGCCGACCTGGGCATCCCGGTATGGATTGATTTCCCGCAGGCGGATGACGGCTTCGAGGGCTGCCTCCTCCTTTCCCCCGAGACGCTGCTGGTGGCCTTCACCGAGCGGCACACCGCAGGCTCGATCAGGAGGTTCATCCCGCGGGCCCTGGAGGGTTTCGACGAGGTCATCTTCGTGGACATACCGAAGAGCCGCCGTTACATGCACCCCGACACCATCTACAACCGGGTCAGCCACGACCTCGCTCTCGCTTACCTGCCGGCCTTCGAGGAGACGGTGCTCTACAGCGGCGGCACCGCGCGGGAGATCGATATCACCGACTTCATGGCATCGAAGGGTGTCGAAGTCCTCGGCGTGAGCGACTCGGAGCAGGAGAGGCTCGCCTGCACTTTCGTGCCGCTCGAGCCTGGGGTGATATTCCATTACGATACCGCGCTCGACGCGGGCACCGCGAAGAAGCTCGAACGCCGCGGAGTCGAAGTGATCTTCTTCCACGCCGACGCAATGACGGCCGGCGGAGGCAGCCTGCGCTGCGTCACCCTCAGGCTCAGAAGAAACCCGGACGCCTGCCGCTGAACCACCGCTGAATCCACGCGAAGCGCCACCAACCCCTCTTCTGCACCTGGAATGCAAAAAGGTGCCTGTCCCCTTTTTGCGTTATGGCCGGATCACGTCGTGCGCTTCGGCCTCCTGCACCGCCCGCTGGCCGGTGACCAGCCTGGTGGGGACCTCGGTGATCACCATGCCGCAGAAGATCAGGGCGCAGCCAACCCATCCCTGCCAGTTGAGCCGCTCGCTCAGCAGTATCATCCCGAACACCAGCGAGAACACCGGCTCCATGATGAGGACCATCGAGGTCCTCGAGGGGGTCAGGACTCTCTGGGCCCATCCCTGCACGTAAAAGGCCAGCGCGGAAGCGAGGATCCCGCACACGATTATGGACATCCACACGTATCCGCTGCTCGGCGCTTTGAACGTCTCGAAGGAGAGGCCCAGGATCGTGTTGCCCACCGCCAGGACGCCCATCTGCACCATCACCAGCAGGGGCAGGTCATACTTCTTGGTGTAGCCGTCCAGGAAGATGATGTGCACCGAGTAGGTGAAGGCGCAGACCAGTACCAGCAAGTCGCCGGAGTTCACCTTGAAACCCGCCTTGACCGACAGGAACCCCAGCCCGATCAGGGCGACCACGACCGCCACTATCGCCTTGGGCGACTGCTTGTCCCCGAGGAAGATCCACGCCAGCAGCGGGGTGAACACGATGAACAGCCCGGTGATGAAGCCCGCGTTCCCCGCAGTCGTGTGCTTGAGCCCGAAGGTCTGGAAGGCGTAGGACATGATGAGCAGGCTGCCCAGCAGCACTCCCGCCCCCATCGTCTTCCTGTCCAGCCTCGAGAGCCGGGGTATACAGAGGACGAAGGTGAGGGCGAACGCCAGCCAGAACCGCCAGGCGAGGAAGACGAAGGGCTGCAGCTCGGCCAGACTCTTCTTGGTGAAGGTGAAGGTCAGGCCCCATATTACAGTTATCCCGATGAGTGAGAGCTCCGCGCGCCTCTTAGGGCTGAAGAGCAACTCGCGTGTCCGTTCGTCCATAACACCCCGTCTCGAATGCCCCCGCCGCGCCCGTACTCTTATACCACAAACGCCCCGCGCGCCCTGACCTGCCGGAACGCGGAATTGCCAGAATCTGCCTGCTTATTGCCCCTGGACTCTCCGCACACATATAATTGCCGTTGCGCGGCGTGCGCCGCGCGGGGGTGCGGGCCCGGTCTGGTGGTCCGTGAACACTGGGGAAAAGGAGGCAGACTGTGAGAAGCAATTGGACAAAGGCCGCAATCGGCCTGCTGCTGGTGGCGCTGTTCGTGGTGCCTATGGCAGCCGGGTGCGGCAGCACGAGCGGGGAGACGCTGACGAAGGGCAAGCTCACGATGGGCAGCGACACCTCGTACCCGCCTTTCGAGACCATGGAAGGCAGCAAGCCGGTGGGGTTCGACGTCGAGCTCGCGCAGGCGATAGCCAAGAAGATGGGCATCACCCTCGAGGTGATCTCGACCGCGTGGGACGGCATCATCCCGGGCCTGAAGACCAACAAGTACGACGTCATCATGTCGGCGATGACCATCACCGCTGACCGCAAGAAGCAGATCAGTTTCTCGGACCCGTACATCGACAGCAACCAGTCCCTGTGCGTGGCCAACAACTCGGCCATCAAGTCGACTAAGGACCTCAACGGCAAGGTCGTAGGGGTCCAGATCGACACCACCGGCCAGACCAAGGCGGAAGAGATCCAGACTTCGGCCGGGATCAAGGAGATCCAGAAGTTCGACACGATTCTCGTGGCGTTCGAGGCCCTCGAGCAGGGCAAGATCGATGCCATCATCAACGACTACCCGGTGAACATGTATGTCAGCGGGAAGCGTGGCAAGACCAAGGTCGTCGAGACGATCAAGACCAACGAGCAGTACGGCATCGGGGTCAACATGACCAACACCAAGCTCCTCGGCAGCATCAACAAGGCACTGCAGGGCTTGAGGGACGACGGAACCTACACCACTATCTACACCAAGTGGTTCCGCTCCGCTCCTCCGACCGAATAAGTTACAGAGCATCTAAGTAATACTGCAGTCATGGGCCTGCGTTCAGACGGATGCAGGCCCATGTTTCTGTAACGACCACCGTCTGAAAGGTCTGACATGGACGGACCCGACCCGGGCCTCGGCCTGGGGGCCGAAAATATCTCGGAATTCGAGAAGCCCGATGTGAGCGGTTGGGCCAAGGCTTCGCTCATCATGGGGATACTGGGCGTCACCGTGTTCCCGTTCGTGGGGGCCATCCTGGCGATCGTGTTCGCCCGTATCGCGAAAAAACAGATCCTGCGCACCGACCTCGGCGGTGACGGGCTCGCCACCGCGGGCCAGGCGCTCGGGGTAGTCGGCCTTCTCCTGCTGGCCATCGGCATATTCATACTGATAAGGCACGAGAGCTTGAAGGCGTTCGTCAACGACTTCTTCAACTGGGAAACCATCAAGTTCTGGTGGCCGAAGGTAGGCAGGGCTTTTCTGACCACCTTGAAGCTGGCCGTCGTGTCAGAGTTCTTCATCCTTATCGTCGGGCTGCTCGTCGCGCTGCTGCGGCTGTCGAAGGTGAAGACCTTCCGCGTCCTGGCGACCATTTACATCGACGTGATACGCGGGCTGCCGCTCATCCTCCAGATATTCATCGTCTACTTCGGGCTCTTTTACCTGGGCCTCAACTTCAGCCGCTTCACGTCCGGAGTCGTGGCGCTGACCCTCTGTTATTCCGCCTACGAGGCGGAGATCTACCGGGCCGGGATCGAGTCCATACACAAGGGGCAAATGGAAGCGTCGCGCTCGCTCGGCATGACGTACATGCAGTCGATGCGCTACGTCGTGCTGCCGCAGGCGATACGACGCGTCATACCGCCTCTCTCGAACGAGTTCATCATGCTCACAAAGGATACGGCCCTGGTCGCCTTCATCGGGCTCTCTGAGGCTTTCCTGGTCGGCAAGGAAGGGATGGGAAAGGCCGCCAACGTCACCCCTCTTGTCGGGGTTGCGCTGTTCTTCCTGCTGGTGACCATACCTGCCATGCGCGGCGTACAGTACCTGGAGAACAGACTCTCGAAGGGTGATTGAAACGGACGATTCCAACATGAACAACGAAGTGAAGACCGAGCCCTCCGGCGAGCCGATGATCCGCATCGAGGGCCTCCACAAGAAGTTCGGGGACTTCGACGCGCTCAAGGGCATCGACCTCGAGATACTGCCGAAGCAGGTGGTCGTAGTGGTGGGACCGAGCGGCTCCGGCAAGAGCACGATGCTGCGCTGCGTCAACGGGCTGGAGCTGGCGACCCGCGGGCACATATACATCGAGGGCACCGAGGTCACTCACAAGAGCACCGATATCAACAAGGTGCGCGAGAAGGTCGGGATGGTGTTCCAGAGCTTCAACCTCTTCCCTCACCTCACCGCGATCAAGAACGTCACGCTGGCGCCGCTCAAGGTCAGGAAGATGAAGCCGGAGGAAGCGAACGAGAAGGCCCTGGCGCTGCTCGACAAGGTCGGGCTCGCGGACAAGGCGGACGCTTTTCCCGCTCACCTCTCGGGAGGGCAGCAGCAGCGCGTCGCGATCGCGAGGGCGCTCGCCATGGACCCGGACGTCATGCTGTTCGACGAGGTGACGTCGGCCCTCGACCCCGAGCTGGTCAGCGAGGTGCTGGACACCATGAAAGAGCTGGCGTTAGAGGGCATGACCATGATGGTCGTCACCCACGAGATGGGCTTCGCGAAAGAGGTCGGGACCCGGCTCATCTTCATGGACGAGGGCCTGGTGGTCGAGGACGGCGATCCCACCCAGATCTTCAACAATCCTCAGCACCCGCGCACGCAGGACTTCTTCTCAAAGATACTGTCGCACCTGTAAAAAAGCGCCACCGGGGTCAGACCCCAGTGGCGCAATCTCCAGGATTTGTTTTCTCTACTTGGCTTCCTTGTCGTCTACCCAGCCCGAGAACGGGTTGCCCTCGGGGTCCATGCAGACCGAGAACCAGCCCCATCCCGGGACGGGCAGCTTCTCCATCATGACCATGCCGCCCTTGTCCTTCACCCGCTGGTTGAATGCCTCGAGGCCGCCCTCGGCCAGGAAGTAGTTGATGTTCCCCTGCTCGGGCATCATCTTCTTGCTGATGCCGCCCATGACGGTGCCCTCTTTGTCGCTCGGCATGACGGTGTTGTACTCCATCGCAGCCATGGCCTCCGCGCCCTCGCCGGAGTACTTCTCGATCTTCCAGCCCATTACGGTGCTATAGAAGTCGACCGCCTTCGGGACGTCATCCGCGTGGATATCGAAGTAATACAGTTCTCCCGGCATTGCGCTCTCCTTTGTCTCGCTTCCGAAAATGCACCACCGGGGTCAGGCACCAGTGGTGCATTGTGACCCCAGACTGCCGGCGGGACGCCGGCGCTACGGTTACATCTTCGCGTCCTTGTCGTCCACCCAGCCGCCGAACGGGTTGCCTTCGGGGTCCATACACACCGACATCCAGCCCCAACCCGGGACCGCCATCTTCTCCATCATCACCGTGCCGCCCTTGTCCTTCACCCGCTGGTTGAAGGCCTCCAGGCCGTCATCGGCGCGGTAGTAGTTCATGAGCGTCTGCTCGGGCATCGCCTTCTTGCCGATGCCACCCCCGACCGCGTCCTCTTTGTCCGGGTTGGTGTTTATGAGGTAGTACGCCATGTCACCCATGCCCGGACCCTCGTACTTCTCGACCTTCCAGCCCATCACGGCCTTGTAGAAATCGACCGCCTTGTCGACATCGTCCACCGGGATATCGAAGTGAACCAGCTCACCTGGCATTTGCATCTCCCCCTTCCGAAGTTCTCTTGCACAGGTCATATTCACTCCGGGGAACGCCCCTCCTGTGGCGGATTCAGCGCCGAGCCGACAAAAACGCAAAAAGGGGACAGGCACCTTTTTGCATTTCCTGGTGTTCATCCGGCAAACCGAGTAGAAATGCAAAAAGGTGCCTGTCCCCTTTTTGCGTTTTTCACCGCCAGAGGTTAAGCGGCGCCGGTGAGCATCGTCTCGAATACGCCCTGGCCTTCCAGGGAGTAGTCCCGCCCGCCCAGGCGCATCTCGACCGAAACGTCCATGACGTGCTGCAGCCAGGCTAACTGGCGTGGAGGAGCCATCCCGAAAGGCGAGAAGCGGAAAGCCTCGAGCTCGCGGACCAGGTCCATCTCGGCGCTCAAACGCAGCCCCGGCCAGCGCGCCGTGAACAACGCCCGCCGGGGAACGTCATTGCGCTCCGCCGGCTCATAGGCCTGGCGCTCCAGGATCTTGTGGTGCAGCGCGAGCCCGGTGACGTCCCAGCGGTCCGCGATGAGCTCCCGCCCCTTGTAGATCAGCAGCGAGCGGATGACGGCGTTCATCGTGCGCCTTGGCGACTGAGCGACCGGGAAGATGAATGTCCAGTCCCCGATGAAGAAACGAGTCCAGTACCAGTATGTGAAAGCGCGCTGGATCGGAGCGTCCGTCCGCCCCTGTTCGTGATAGCCTTCGCCGCGGACCTCGACCTCGCCGTCGGGCAGTATCAGCCTGCCCGTCACCCTCCCCCGCGGCACAAAAGACACCTAGTGCATGTACTTGCCGGGAGCGAGCGTCCAGAGCGCGGGCTTCATCATGTAGCCCTTCCTGCCCGGGAACGGCCCCCACGGCGGCAGGGTGTCCCGGTACGAGAGCTCAAACCCGACATCGCCCTGCCTGAAGCTCAGGTCATAGTCCCCGCCCTCGCCCTCGATGGTGTTGGAGCCGAACCTGACGCTCATGGCGTCACGCGAGCCCTCGAAGTCGCCGGGGTAGTACGCGTGCGAGTGGTGGTTGTTGCCCTCGGGGTCCATGATGACGAACGTCACTCCGGGGACGGGACCGTTCGCGTCGTCGTTCACGTCGCCGATCATCTGCGGCATGCTGATGCTCATCAGCCGGTGCCCGCTCTCGAACTCGGCGTCGAAGTACCACCACTGCAGCAGGCCGCCGGCGCCCTCCGCGGCGTAGTGCCCCGACTCGTAGGGCAGAATCCTGCTGCCGGTCCCGCTCATCGCCAACCCCCTCACCGCCGCGACGCTCATTCCTGCGTCGATGTTACACGGGGGCGGGGCGCAAGGGAATCCACGCTCGCTGTCCGCTATACTACGGGCATGAACCTCGAGCCCCGGGTCCTTAATACGATACGCAGGAAGAAGCTCAGGCAGCGCGTCCAGGAGGCGGCGATATATGCGGCGCTGGTTGCCCTGACAGCGGCAGTGCTCGCTCTCATCATCATCCCGTTTGCCGCGGGCAACACCAGTTTCAGCCCTTTCGTCCGCAAGAGCGGCCTGTCGGGCTTGATCACCGTCAGCATCGTGTTCGCCGGCGCGATAGGAGCGGCAGGCGTCGCACTCTTCCTGGTGTCGCATTTCCGCGACCGCGATTATTACGCGGGCTTCACCCGTAAGGCCGGCGGCTACGACCTCAAGCAGCTCGCTCGGTTCCTCAACGCCCTCGAAGGGGCCGCATCGAAGGCCGGTGTGGACGCTCCGCATGTCACCGTTCTCGACAGCTCCGTGCCCAACGCTGTCGCATTCGGCGGAAGAGAAGATGCATCCATCGGGGTCACCTCGGCGGCCCTCGATTCGAGCCTCGAGTATGCCGAGATGGAGGCGGTCCTGGCCCACGAGCTCGCCTCGGTGATAGCCGGTGACTACCTCCGGCGTCCGGGGGCACGGACGTTCGACATCGTTTCACTCGCGATGCTGTGGGTGCTCGCGATGGTAAGCCTCGTGGCTATCCCGATAGTCCGGCACGGGCACTCCGCGCTCGTCTCACTGGGGGTGGTGGTGGTCGTCCTCGCGTACCTGGTCCTGCTCTCGCTGTGGATGCGCTACCTCACCAGGTCGCGGGAGCACGACTACGTGCTCGCGGACTCGGTCGCGGTGAAGATGACGGGAAACCCGGAGGCGATGCGCTCCGCGATCAGCAAGATGGACGGCCTGGTGAACGCCGGGCGCGGGAAGCCGTTCCCCGAGAGCGAGATCGGGCTCAAGTACCTCTTCGCGCCGCCCCACAAGTGGAGCGAGGACTCGATGGCGTTCCTCAAGCGGAGGGCGGTGGAGCTCGACTACAACATGAAAGAGGCCGCGGCCCAGAGGAGGGTGGCTAACCTTCAGGAGTCGATGGACGAGTTGTCCGAGTGGGGGAAAGACCTTCTGGCCGAGCGGCTCGAGAACATCAGCGAGATCGAGGAAGGCTCCTGGCGCGCCTGGTGACGTCGGTCATTTTCCACTTTTCTTTACACTTTTTCGCGGGAGCGCGCGGAAGGACACCTGAAAGTGGAAAGAAAAGTGGAAAACGAACGACGTCATGTGAGGGCGGCGAACGACCTGACCGCCCTCTCCGGGATCGGGTACACTGGCACGCCGACGTCTGTCAGGTGCGCCAGCGCCTCGTCATCCCTGCCCCAGAAAGAAGAGACCAGCAGCGGCTTGCCGTATTCGGCGGGCATGCCCGCCAGCTCATCCAACAGGGCGAAGGCGCGCGGCGTCAGCGAGTCGATTTCCAGCGTGAACCGGTCCCCCAGCGCCGCTTTCCTGGTACGGAACAACCACGAACCGAAGATCCCGTACATCACCATCCCGTCCACCTCGCCGCTCTCGAACAGCAGCCTCGGCACGCGCAGATAGTAAGCTTCCATGTCCAGCATGAACGTGATGTCGATCGGGTTCGCGGTCGCGGCAGTGTGCGGCAGGTACTCGCGGAGCTCTGCCTGCAGGCCTTCCGACAGCACCGGGACCTCCAGGCCGGCACGGCTCGCGGCGTCCGCCATGCTGGCGCCCGGCCCTCCCGCGTTGGTGTAGACGCAGAGCCTCCTGCCCGGAGCACGCGGCTGGGTCGCCAGCGCCCACGCCCAGTCCAGCAGGTCTTCGATGTTGCAGGCCCGGAGCACGCCGGTCTGCCTGAGCATCCCGTCGTAGATGGCGTCGTCTCCACCCAGCGCCGCGGTGTGTGAGAGCCCTGCCCGTGCCCCGGCGCCGGTCCCGCCCACGTAAAGCGCGACCACCGGCTTGCGGGCCGTCGCCTTCCTCGCCGCCGCCATGAACTTCGCCCCGTCCGAGACCCCTTCGATGTAGAGGGCGATGACGCGTGTCGTCGGCTCTTCCGCAAAGTACTCGATGCAGTCGGACATGTCCACCACAGCGGAGTTGCCGACGCTCACCGTATGGCTGAGACGCATGCCGATGCGGTGGGTGTGACCGTAGACGTGGCAGGAGTTGGTCCCGCTCTGGCTGATGATGGTCACGCCGCCGGGCTCCTGCTGGTACGGGTAGTAGGTCGTGTTGAGCCCGATGTTGAAGTTCGAGACGCCGATGCAGTTCGGCCCCATCATCGTGATGTCGTACCTGCGCGCGACCTCAACCAGCTCTCGCTCGAGCGCCAGCCCCGCGTCACCCACCTCCCGGAAGCCGCCCGAGGTGACGATCGCAGCCGGAACGCCCGCCTCACCGCACTCGGCGAGAAGCCGCGGCACGATGCCCGTCGGCAGGACCATGACCGCCAGGTCGGGTGCCTCGGGCACGTCGCGCACGCTCCTGTACGCGCGCATGCCCATGACGTTCTCTTCCGAGGGATGGATGGGATAGATGGGCCCGCTGAAGCCCTGCATGATGAGGGAGGACAGCTGCCCCGTCCCCATCTTCAGGGGGTCGTTGGAAGCTCCGTAGAACGCGATCGACCGCGGGTTGAAGACCCGGTCAAGCCTTTGCAGGGGCCGCCTCCTTCTGTGGGGACCCCGCGCTCTTCGCAGCCCGCTTTTTCCTGATGCCGCCCTGCAGGACCTGGGCCATGATCTGGTCCGCGCTCTTGACGAACGAGAACGCCATCTCCTGCTTCACGAAGTCGGGCACTTCCTCGAGGTCCTTTTCGTTCTCCTCGGGAAGTATAACCTTCTTCACCCCCGCGCGGTGCGCGGCGAGGACCTTCTCCTTGATGCCCCCGACGGGCAGCACCTTTCCCCGCAGCGTTATCTCGCCGGTCATCGCGACGTCTTTCTTCACCGGCTTGGAGGTGGCCGCCGAGACCAGCGCTACGGCCATGGTGACCCCGGCCGACGGCCCGTCCTTCGGGATCGCTCCAGCCGGCACGTGTATGTGGACGTCGTTCTTGTCGAAGAAGTCCTCAGGGATACCGAGCTTGTCCAGGTTCGCACGCGCATAGGTCACCGCCGCCCGCGCCGACTCCTGCATGACCTCACCCAGTTTGCCGGTGAGGGTCAGGCCTCCCTTGCCTGGGTAGGACTCCGCCTCCACGAACAGGACGTCGCCGCCGACCTCGGTCCAGGCGAGCCCGGTAGCGACTCCGACCTCATCGTTCTCCTCGAGGACCTCCTGGCGGAACTTGATGGGCCCGAGCATGTCGTGAAGGTCATCGCCGCCCACCTTGAACGGCCCCTTCTCGCCCTCGGCCACCCGCCGCGCTATCTTGCGCATCACGCCGGCGATCTCGCGCTCGAGGTTGCGGACCCCGGCCTCGCGCGTGTAGTTGCGGATGATCCCGTGCAGCGCGCTGTCCTCGATCGTCACGTGCTTCGCTTCGAGGCCGTGCTCCTCCAACTGGCGAGGCACCAGGAACTGCTGGGCGATCTGTTTCTTTTCCGGCTCGGTATAGCCGGGCAGCTCCAGCACCTCCATCCGGTCGAGGAGGGCGGGCGGGATCGTGAACAGTATGTTGGCGGTCGTTATGAACATGACCTTGGAAAGGTCGAACGGCACGTCGAGGTAGTGGTCGCTGAACGAGTTGTTCTGCTCGGGGTCGAGGACCTCGAGCAGCGCCGCCGCCGGGTCGCCCCGGAAGTCCACGCCCAGCTTATCCACCTCGTCCAGCATGAACACGGGGTTGTTGGTCCCCGCCTTGCGTAGCCCCTGGATGATGCGCCCCGGGAGAGCGCCCACGTACGTGCGCCGGTGCCCCCGGATCTCGGCCTCGTCACGCACGCCCCCGAGGGAGATGCGGTGGAAGTTACGCCCGAGCGCCCGTGCTATGGAATGCCCCAGGGACGTCTTGCCCACGCCGGGCGGGCCGACGAAGCACAGGATGGGGCCCTTGGTGTCCTTCTTGATAGTGCGCACCGCGAGGTACTCGACGATCCTCTCTTTGACTTTCTCCAGGTCGTAATGGTCCTCGTCGAGGATGCGCGCCGCGCGCTTGACGTCCAGGTTGTCCTCCGTGCTGGTAGTCCAGGGGAGGTTTATCATCCAGTCGAGGTAGGTCCGCGCGACCGTGTACTCCGCCGCGGCAGAAGGCATGTTCGCAAGCCTGTCCAGCTCGCGGTCGGCCTCCTTGCGCGCCTCCTCGGACATACCCGTCTCGTCCAGGGCTTCCCTGAGCTCGTTGATCTCCAGGGTCTTCTCGTCGACCTCGCCCAGTTCTTTCTGGATCGCCTTGAGCTGCTCGCGCAGGAAGAACTCGCGCTGTCCCTTGGAAAGCTCGTTCTGTACCTGGCTCTGTATCCTCGAGCCGACCTCCAGGACCTCCACCTCGTGGTTGAGGAACACGGTCAGCTTGCGCAGGCGCTCCTTGACGTTGAGCTCCTCCAGGACCGCCTGCTTCTGCTTCGTGTCGAGGTTGATGTTCGCGGCCAGGAAGTCTGAAAGGTCGTTAGGCTCGTTCACGTTCATCGCGGCGATCAGGATCTCCTCCGGGAGATACGGCGCCAGGTTCACGATCTGTCTGAAGAGGTTCAGCGCGTTGCGCGCCAGCGCCTCCACCTCGACCGTGTCTTCCATCACGTCCGCAAGGCGCTCGATCTTCGCCTTGGGGTACGGGTCCGTCTGGGTGTATTCGACCGCCTTGATCCGCGAGATCCCCTGCACCAGGAGCTGCATCTTGCCGTCGGGCAGCTTGAACATCCGCGCCACGGCGACCGCCGAGCCCACGTCGTAGAGGTCTTCGGGCCTGGGTATATCGTCCTCGACCGCTTCCTTCGCCGTGAACACCGCGACGATGCGGTCCCCCGCCAGGGCGTCGTCGATGAGCTTGATGAGTGGGTCCTCGGTGACGAGCAGAGGCGCCACTATGTGCGGGTAGATCACCGTGTCCTTAAGGGGCAGCACCGGCAGCTCCTCGGCGATCTCTATCTTGTCGACCGAGTTGCCGCCCTCCTTGTCCTGCACCGGCGCCGCCTCACCCACCGGATTGATTATGGTGCCGCCGCCCGGCTCGTCCTCAAGCCACATCGGGACTCCCTCATTCCCTTGATTCGACGGTGGTAACATCTATCTCCACCTCCCTCGGGGGCTCCTTCGAGACCTTAGGAAGCCTGACCTCCATGAAGCCGTTCGAGTAGACCGCGTTCGCCGCTTCGGCGTCCACCTTGCAGGGGAGCGGCACCTGACGCTCGAACGTGCCGTAACTTATCTCCATCCTGTGATACAGCCTGCGGGGAGCGGTGGCGGGCTCGCGCCTGATGCCGTTTATGACCATGTGGTCGCCCTGGACCGCGATGTTGACGTTACTGATGTCCACCCCGGCGAGGTCCACCACCACCACGACCTCCCTGGCCGTCTCCGAGATGTCGCACAACGGTTGCCAGGCCTTCTCGAAGAAAAAGACCGGCCTCTTCCAGCGACCGAGGTGCTCGAAGAAGCGCTCGACCTCGCTCTGGCTGTCCTGGGGGCCCATGAGACGCAATCCCTCCTCCATGATGCCGCCTTTCCCTGTCCGCGCCCTCTATCCTATCCAGTCCGTCTCACTGAGAAGCGTAGTCGGAACCTAACACGACCACAACCTGCGCCCCGTATTCGGACGTCAGGCTCGCGGAGCCCTGGAGCACCGGCTGGCTGGCGCCCGCCAGGTCGGCCGCTACTGTCCCGGCCACGGTGCTGTCCCCGTCCGCGTAGTACAGCGTGGTCGTGGAGTACCTGCTCTGAGCGTTGGCTACCTTCAGCGGCTGATAGCCTTTGCCGGTGAGCTCGTCGGCGACCTTGCGCGCCAGCCCCGCGGTCCTCGAGCCGTTCAGCACGACCACCTTGATGTCGGCCTTGCTCGAATTGCCCGTGTCCGCTTGATTCTCCTTCTCTGGGGCTACTTCCTGCTTGCTCTTGAAGGAAGCGAGCATCTGCTGGAACGCCGCGTCGTCCACGATGTAATACCACACGCCGCCGATCACCTTGGGAGTGCCGGGGGCGGTGGACATCTGCAGGTTCGTCCCGCGCAGCTTGCGGCCAAGGCTGAGCATCTTCATGAAGGACAGGTCGGTCTTGACGTCGTTGGATACCGCGTCGATGACCTTGACCAACTTGAACGGGTTCCGCTGGTGAGACACGGTGCCCAGCATCGCCTGCAGGAATTTACGCTGGTTCTTGATGCGGTCGAGGTCGCCGCCCGGGACCGCCTTCACGTCGTGGCGGGCCCTGACCAGCGCGAGCGCCTGGTCGCCGTTGAGAATCACGTCGCCCGCCGGGACGTAGCCCGCGTAGATGTCGTTTATCGTCTTGTCGACGTGCATCTTCACCCCGCCCAGAGCGTTGACGATGTCCTTGAACCCCTGGAAGTCGATCTCGACGTAGTGGTTGATCGGCAGGCCCGTGAACTCGCGGACGATATCGATCGCCAGCGCCGTCCCGCCGAACGCGTGGGCGGCGTTGATCTTGTTGTATCCCTTGTGGCCCGCGATCTTGACGCGCGTGTCGCGCGGGATGGAGATGACGGCCGCCTTGTTCCCGTCCGGGTTCACGCTCACCAGCATCATGATGTCGGTGCGGCTCTCCACTTCGCCCGGGACGCTCCCCTTGTCGACGCCCATGATGAGCGTGGTCTCGGGCTGCCCGCTCCGCCTGGGGTCGAGCACCTTGGAGACCGCCGGGAGCTTCATCCTGGATTCCTTGCCCTTCAGCCAGACATATCCCACTACGAAGAGCGTGATGATGATGGCGAGCAGGGCCAGGGAGCTGATGATGAGTACGGGCTTCCAGCGCTTTTTCTTCTGCCGGCAGACCGTCGGCTGGTCCTGGGGCGTCCGCGGGGCCCGACGCTTTGTCCTGCGGAGCCTTTTCCTGCTCCGGTAGATCGTCGGTTGATCCTGAGTATCCCGCTGCTCCCGGGGCCTGTCGATGAACGGGTGGGTCGCTATGTCGCGTTCGTGTTTATTCATGGAATCGCCCCCCATCTTCGAGGGGGGCCGTTTGTTGCGGTCGCTATGAAGCCTGCTCTCATATGTGCTCTCAGTCTACACCAAGTGAAGTGTGTTTGTATCGCTCTGACCCGCCCGCGCGCGGGCCGGCCCGCAGTCCGTTCTGATAATATGTTCCCAGCCGGTCGCCAAGCCGGACATGGCTCGCTCAAGGTCTCCTGTGGGAGGTTCGAGGCATTACATGAGGTATCCGGAATCCATGCTTTCCAGCGACGAGTCGGTTGTCTTCGACGTCCATCACCATCCGTTCGTCCTCTGGAAGCCGCTCGCCCTCTTCTGCGGTTTCCTGGCCGTATGGCTCGTGGTCCTTTTTCTTGTCAGCAGCGCAAGCAGCGCCGCCTGGTTCGTCTACGGCGGCCTCATCATCCTGCTGGGCCTCTCACTCTTCATGGCCTGGAAGGTGCAGGTCTGGTCGCACGCGAACCTGGTGCTCACGAACCAGCGCCTCATCTATCAGACAGGAGTAATTACGCGCCGGTCGCGCGAAATACCCCTCTCCAAGATTAACGACGTATCGTTCTTCCAGATGGTTCTGGGGAGGCTGTTCGGCATGGGCGACCTCGTCGTGGAGTCGGCAAGCGAATCAGGCCCCTTCGCGTATTTCAACGTCCCGGCGCCCGAGCGGCTCAAGATGCAGGTCATCGAGGAGATACGCGCCGCGCACTCCGGGGCGCCCGACCCGGTCTCTATCCAGCAAGAGGTCGCGAAGGCGGTCGAGAAGCACCAGCCCACCGCGGAGATAACGGCCCTGCCCCCCGAGCGGGCCCCTCTCTACTCGGAGATCGTTGACCAGATCGAGCGCCTCGACGCTATGCGCGAGCGAGGGACCCTCACCCCTGAGGAGTTCCAGCAGGCGAAAGAGGCCCTGCTGAACAAGCTGTCAAGGGAGCGGGACGTTGATCGCTGACTACCATATCCATACCTTCATGTGCGGGCACGCGGGCGGCACGATCGACCAGATGGTGGAGTCGGCCATCGCGAAGGGGCTCGACGAGGTTGGCATCGCGGACCACATGCCTTTGTTGTACTTCGAGGACCCCGAGCTCGCCATGGCGCCCGCGGAACTGCCGTTGTACGTCGAGCGGGTGCTGGAGCTGAAGGATCGGTACAGCGACCGCATAGTGGTGCGACTCGGCATCGAGGCGGACTATCACGCGGCGACCCAGGAGGAGCGGGCGCGCCTTCTAGGGCAGTACCCCTGGGACTACGTGATCGGCTCGGTGCACATCCTCCACGACTGGGTCTTCGACGACCCGCGGCGGCTTGAGGGCTATGAGGGCCTGGACATCGACCAGTTCTTCATCGATTACCTGGGCGAGGTGCGCGACATGATGGCCACAGGGCTGTACAACACGGTCGGCCACGCGGACCTGGCGAAGAAGTTCAACGTCCGTGCCTCGATCGACCTCGAGCCGTACTACCGCGAGGTGCTCGAGCAGGTCAAGGCGGCGGGGGCGTGTTACGAGGTGAACACGGCGGGGCTGAGGTGGCCGGCGGACGAGATGTACCCGGAGCCGGCGTTCGTAAAGCTGGCAGCCTCCATGGGAGTGCCTGTCACCCTGGGCTCGGACGCGCACACTCCGGACGACGTCGCCAGGGACTTCGACAAAGCGCTGGCGCTAATCCGCGACGCGGGGTACAGGGAGATGGCCGCCTTCGACGGCGGGCAGATGCGGCTGGTCCCGCTGGACTGAAAACGCAAAATGGGGACAGGCACCTTTTTGCATTGTCTACCCGGTTCGCCGGATAAACATCAGAAAATGCAAAAAGGTGCCTGTCCCCATTTTGCGTTCTATCTGAAAGCCAACCACCAGACTACCAGCGTCGCCAGCACCAGGGCGGCGATCGCGATCCATGGGATGATGGGGTCGATCACCGGGGCCGGGCGTCTCTGGCCTTCGTCTTGAACCGGCGCGCCGGGGGCTCCTCCGGCAAGAGCGCGCAGCCTCTCAGACACGGTCGCCGACCCCGCGCCTTTTTCGCGGGCGATCTCTTCTTTCAGCCTGCAGACGGGGCAGTCACGAAAGGTGAAAGCCTCCTCGGACGGGGCAAGCCCCAGCGCGGCGCCCAGCTCTCCCGCGGCGCGCGGACGGGCGAACGGGTCTGCCGCCAGGCAACGAGGCACGACTTCCCTGACGCCGTCGGGTAGCTCGATCGACATCAGGACGCTCAAATCTCCCCCCGCGGCCACAGCGGCCGCGCCGGTCCCTCCGAACAGGGCCAGCAGTATCAGGCCCAGCGCGTACACGTCCGCGGCAGCCGTGGCGTGCCCGGCCGTGCTCTGCTCGGGCGCGAAGAAGGCGTCGTCTAAAGCCAGCAGCGCGGGATACTCGCGGTCCAGGTACCAGAGGCCGAACTCCGATAGCTTGACCGATCCCGCGGGCGACACCCAGATATTGGTCAGGCCCAGGCCGAGGTGCAGCACCCCGAGCACCCTGGCCGATTCGACGGCACTGATGATTTGAGCAAATACCGTGATCGGGTCGAGCGCTTCCGAGGCATCCCGTCCCTCGACAAACACGCCGAGAGGAACGCCCTCCGGCAGGTCGGTGGCAAGGAAGGGGCCGGACTGCGGGTTGCCCCAGTCGAGCGGCTGCAGCACTCCAGGGTGGTCGACCCTCGCCCAGGCCTGTATCTCCGCCGCGGCGAGCTCCCATGGCGCGGCCTCCCCGATAGCCTGGACGAACCTGCGGAACAGCACCTCGCGGCGATGCGGCACGTAGACGGCCCGGTGCAGCTCGCCCCAGGTGTCTCCGGCCAGCAGCTCCTCCAGCATGTAGCCTTCGTTGATGAAGAGTTCTCTGTTCTCGTCCATGGTTGCTCTGCTTGAAATAGTACAGCAATACAACCACATTGGAAAGGGGCCGCCCCTGCAAAATAAAGGTTTGATGCCTTTTCTGCACGGGCAGGAAGCATACCAATCGCGTCGAACCAGTCGGTGCAAGAGCACACACGGGAGGGAACGAAATGCTAGTCTGTCCTAACTGCGGCCTGGAGATCGACCTCACCAACATCGGGGAGCCGTGCACCAACTGCGGCATCCAGATCCCACAGGACATGATGGAAGAGCCCGAGGTCGAAGAGAAGGAGCAGGAACAGAAGGATTGAACGGCCCGTCGCTCAGATGCCGTCTACCGGGACGTCCTGCTGCTGGTGGCTGAAGCACTCCGTCGACAGGTAGCGGTCCCCTCTGTCCGGGAACACAACGAGGACCGTTCCACTCTGCATCGTAGTTGCCTGGTGGACCGCCTCGCACATCGCCGCGCCGCTCGAGATCCCAACAAACAGGCCTTCCTCACTCACCAGCGCGCGAGACATGGTGAACGCCGAGCGGTCGTCCACGTTCATCTTCTCGTCCAGGATGCTGATGTCGAATATCGGGGGCATGTAGTCACCCAGGTTCCGTAACCCCTGGATGCGTGAGTTCGGGAACGGCTCGACGGCTACCACCTTCGTGCCGGGGTCGCGCTCGCGCAGCTTGCGTGAGACCCCCATCAGCGTGCCGCCGGTCCCTATGCCTGCGACCAGCACGTCGACTCTGTCCGTCTGCTCGAGTATCTCCTGCCCCGTCCCTTCGTAGTGCGCACGCACGTTGTCCGGGTTCGCGAACTGGTCCGGCATGTAGTACTTCGGGTCCTGAGCCATGACCCGCGCTAGCTCGATGGCCCCGTTCATGCCTTCCTCGCCGGGGGTGAGCACGAGCTCCGTGCCGAACGCCTTGAGGGCCTGCTGCCGCTCCACGCTCATGGTCTCGGGCATGACTATCTTCACCTGGTAGCCTTTGACCGAGGCGACCATCGCGAGGCCGATGCCGGTGTTGCCGCTCGTCGGCTCGAGGATCGTGATCCCCTGCTTCAAGTCGCCACGCTCCTCGGCGCCCTCGATCATGAACAGCGCGATGCGGTCCTTGACCGAGCTGCACGGGTTGAAGCCCTCGAGCTTGGCGAGGATTCTGACCTTCGGGTTCTTGTTGAGCCGCTTGATCTCGACGACCGGGGTGCGGCCAATGAGGCCGACGACCCCGTTCGCGGCTGTGTCAGCCATGGCTGGGACCTCCTGTGATGTTCCGCAATTATACATCAACGCTCTGGCGCTCACGCACCACCGGCGCCTGAGGGCGGTGGCTCATTTCCGCGGGAACCCGTCAGGCGTGATGTGATATATTCCATCGCAAGGTACTACTGCGCCAGCGGGGTCCGACCCTGGCGCGCACCTGCTGAAGGAGGACTGAAGCATGGCCGACGCGAGTAAGGCAGGCCTGACCGACTCGATCGTCATCGACCGCACCCCCGAGGAGATAACGGAGGAGCTTCTCGACTTCGAGTCTTACCCGGAGTGGATGTCGGGAGTCATCTCCACCGAGGTGGTCAAGCGCGACAAGAAGAAGCGCGGCACCCAGGTCCGCTACGTGATCGACGCCGTGGTCATCAAGCCCAAGTACGTCCTCAGCTATGCTTACAAAGACAAGGAGAACAGGATCGAGATCGGCTACGTGGAGGGCGACCTCGACGACTGCAACTCCTGGTACCAGTTCGAGCCCGTCGACGACGACAAGACCAGGGTCACCTACCACTACGAAGTCTCTTATTCGATCCCGAAGGCATTCCTGAACCCGGTCACGCGCCGCATGCTGAAGACGGTCGACAAGCGCGTCATGAACTCCGCGCTCAAGGACCTCAAGAAGCGGGTCGAACGCGGCTGATCAGAGCAGCAATCATGGCTTCAAAGAAACCCGACATAGCAGTTTTCGCGTGCTCGAGTTATGACCGCGAGCGCATCGAGGAGAAGGTGGCCGAGGCGTTCCGGCTGTTCGGCGGCCCGACGGCGATCGTCGGTAAGGGCGAGTCGGTCTTCGTCAAGGTGAACATGGTGGTACCGTTCGAGCCCGAGAGGGCGGTGACCACCCACCCCGAGGTCGTGCGCGCCGTGGTCGCGCAACTCCAGAAAGCCACCGACCGCGTCGTGATCGGCGAGTCGCCCGGCGGCCCTTACAACAGGACTATCCTGAAGCGGGCATACGAGAAGACGGGAATGGCGCGCGTCGCCGAGGAGACGGGAGCGGCGCTCAACTACGACGTCTCGGAGGTGCAGGTCCCGCTGCCCGAAGGTAAGCAGATGAAGCGCCTCGTCCTCTGCAGGCCGGTAGTGGACGCCGATCGCCTGGTCTCGATCTCCAAGCTCAAGACGCACGTCCTGATGGGCCTCACCGGCGCCATCAAGAACCTCTACGGGACCGTGCCCGGGATGCAGAAGTTCACCTATCACTCGCGCTTCCACAACGAGCCCGAGTTCGCCGAACTGCTGATAGACGTGGTCCTCGCCGCGAAGCCCGACTTCCACGTGGTCGACGCCATCTGGGGCATGGAGGGGAACGGGTCCGTCATGGGAATACCGAGGCACATGGGGATGCTCGCGGCGGGACCTGATCCGTACGCCCTCGATTGCTATCTGGGCAGCCTGCTCGGGCTCAAGGACGGTTTCAATTTGCCGCTGGCGGCCGCGGTCTCCAGAGGTCTCTTTCACGGGGACCCGGCTACGGTGAGCGTGGCGGGAGACGACCCCGCGGGGCTGCGCGTCCGGCACCTCAAGCTTCCCACCAAGAAGAGCCTGATCAACTGGCTTCCTTCACCGCTGATGCGCAGGTACAGCGCGCTGATGCTGATACGCCCCTATCCGATTGGAGCCCTGTGCACGGGCTGCGCCAAGTGCGAGGAGATCTGCCCCGCGCACGCCATCACGGTGGTGGACGGGACGGCGGTGGTCGACCCCGGCAAGTGCATCAGGTGTTACTGCTGCCACGAGCTGTGCGAACACGGGGGCATCGGGCTCGAGAGGCCGATCCTCGCGGGGCCCAGGCGTCTGTTCGCATGAGCCTGACCGGCTAGGGCTAGACGGAAAGGTAGACGGTGCCTGACCTCTGCCGTCAGTCAACCCCGACCATCACGT
>Ga0209538_1000347_pt1 | contig 28213 bp, 20 predicted proteins | sample BarGraNGADG00211_2_FD_184492 | JGI IMG/M metagenome (GOLD analysis project Ga0209538, IMG submission 184492) | Arctic peat soil microbial communities from Barrow, Alaska - Barrow Graham LP Ref core NGADG0004-211 (SPAdes) (version 2) | ecosystem: Environmental > Terrestrial > Soil > Wetlands >... | reverse complement strand
GATCTTTCATTACAGGCTTCTTCTGATGTTCTTGAAATATCTGTTCCTATTGGACAACGCAATATGGCGATCGGCTATAATGCCGTCAACAGAAAGCAATTATCGTTAAAACATAAAAAGGTGCAGTTTGTTGAAAACGCCTCCCTTCGAAACCATCAGTTCAGTTATTGGCTTTTCTAAGATAAGTGCGTTTTGTTTTTATCATGTCACCCCTCCGGGGCTAAAATTCATATATCCTATTTTCTACAATCATGACGTCCCTCCAGGACTGAAGATTAGCAATCGTATATACCTTTGGGAATTGAAGAAAAGTGCCGTAGGCACGTCATGATTGTAACACACAGCAACAACAGTGGTTAAGCCCCGTAGGGGTGACATGATCAGATAATTGTAACTACAATTTATAAAATAAAATATAATCGAATAAGCTTTAACTTTGTGTTTTCAGCAAAAACAATGAAATGAAGATCCGATTTATCATATTTCTATTTAGCCTGCTATTCAGCATTACTGCTTATTCACAAGTCGAAAACCTCCACATCAACTGGGGTGTCGTTCAAAACGGATACCAGGGAAAGCTGTTGTTCGTCTCTGAATTCACTTTCCAAAACAAGGGAAAGCTCGAATTCAAAGATAAGACCTGGACTTTCTGGTTTAACTCGTGCAAGAAAGTCTTTACCGACAGCGTCTCCCCACAGGTTAAGATCACCCGGATCAATGGTGACTTCTATAAGATGGAACCCACAGCTTCGTTCCCATCCTTAAAACCCGGAGCCGAAATAAAAATCAGAACCGTTTCAAATACCTGGGCCTTCATGCCGGCAGATGCTCCTGAAGGTGGTTATTTTGTGAAAAACGGAACACTCATTCCGGCTCAGATCCATGTGCTTCCTTTCCTGAAACCCGAACAGACTATGCGCTTTTCCGGTGACAAGATGCCGGTGGAAACATCTGAAATCAGATTTAAGAAATTTGCAGACTTAACAGTGATTCCTAAAGATTGGTTGGTCCCCATCATTCCATCACCTACCCTTCTCAATAAAGGCAAAGGGTTATTGAAAATTGCCCCTTTACTGACAATAATTACATCGCCCGAGACACAAAATGAAGCGAATATGCTGGCCGACTTTCTGATCAAATCAGGAAAAAAGGTTAATATCCAGATCGCTACACTTAATAAAGCACAAAAACCGGTCACAGGTCCCGGTATCATTAACTTGAAAGTTGAGAAGCAAAACAACACCCAAAGACCTGAATTTTATTTCCTGTATATCAATCCTGAAACCGGGATAAGCATTACAGCCGAAGAGAATACCGGTCTGTTTTATGGGATCCAGAGCCTGAAATCTCTATTCATCAAGTTTCCTGCCGCATTGCCCGAAATCACGGTCATGGACAACCCCCGTTTTGTTTATCGTGGTTTAATGCTTGATGTAGCCAGGAATTTCCAATCCAAAGAAACTGTCTTAAAGCTGCTCGACAGGATGGCTTTTTATAAACTTAACCGACTTCATTTCCATCTTTCTGATGATGAGGGATGGCGCATTGCCATTCCCGGGATACCCGAACTGACTGAGTTTGGTGGATTCAGGGGGCATACTGCCGATGGAAAAGATCATCTGTTTCCTTCAAATGGCTCAGGTCCTTTTTCTCAAACAGGGAAATCGGATGGCTGTGGGTTTTATTCAAAAGCCGACTTTGTTGAAATGTTGAAGTATGCAGCCGACCGCCACATTGAGATCATCCCTGAACTAGACTTGCCCGGACATTCCCGTGCAGCTGTTCAATCTATGGAGTATCGCTATAATAAGCTGATGAAACTGGGGAAAACTGCTGAGGCTGATGAGTACAGGTTATTAGACCCCAATGATCAGTCTGTTTATGAATCGGTTCAAATGTGGAACGATAATGTAGTGAATCCCTGCAAGGAATCGGTATATCATTTCATTGAAAAAGTAACGGATGAATTGGCAGCAATGTATCAGGAGGCCGGGTTGAAACTGAACACCATTCATACCGGAGGAGACGAGGTGCCGCAAGGGGTCTGGACGAAATCGCCTTTGTGCAATGATTTCATTTCAAAAAATCCCGAATATCCAAATACAAAGAGTCTGTCGATTTATTTCAATAAACGGATCAGTGATCTGTTGCTCTCAAAAAACATGAATACTGCTGGCTGGGAAGAAATCGCCCTAATGCATGTCAATCAGGCCGGAAAACAGACTATTGTTCCAAACCCTGATTTCACTTCAAAAAGGATGTTTCCATATATCTGGAACTCTGTCTGGGGTTGGGGGGGTGAAGACACCGGATATAAACTGGCCAACGCGGGATATAAAGTCGTGTTGTGTAATGCGCCATATATGTATCTGGACCTCGCTTATTGCAAAGATTCTGTGGAACCGGGATATACCTGGGCCGGATTTATTGACACTAAGACGATCTATTCTTTCACACCTACCGAGCTGCCCAATTGTGCTTTCACAGACAGGTTGGGCAATGGTCTGGATCAGGATGTCATCCGGAAAACCTTTACGGCTTTGACTCCTGAGGGGAAACAAAATATTATGGGTATCCAGGCCTGTCTCTGGGGCGAAAATGTCAAAGGGGCCGCATTGGTCGATTACATGCTTTTCCCTCGTCTATTGGCGCTGGCAGAAAGAGCATGGGCAAAGAAACCTACATGGGAGTCTGAAACCGATCCGGCAAAACGGAAAGAGGCATTGAATGCTGACTGGAATCAATTTGCAAATACCGTGGGACAGTTGGAGTTAAAGGTGCTCGACCAGATGGGGGTTAAATACAGAAAGCCTTCAAAGGGAAAGTTTATTGAAAACGGAGTCTTGAAAACGAACAGTGAATTCCCCGGATCAAAATAAAAAATCATAAAGTGAAACCATTGATCCTTTGTGATAAACGACTCCCAACACCTGCAAAAATCAGACTGGCTGAATTTGGAGAGGTGATTGGAATTATTGGTAAAAATATTACCTATCCAGCCATCTCTGGACATCCGGATGTGTTTTGTTGTCCTGTTGGAGAGATGCTGGTTGTATCCCCTGCCTTGCCAACAGAATATACTGAGATATTCCATATCAATGCTATAAAATGGGTTTATGGGGTCAAACCAAATGGTTTCACCTATCCGGATAGTTCTTGCTATAATGCTGTTGTTTCAGATCATTTATTGATTCATAATCTGACAATTACTGATCCGAAGATCTTAGAACTTGCCGGGGCAAGGAAACAAATACATGTCAACCAGGGATATACACGATGCAACCTCCTCTCCTTACCCGGGGAAAAGTTTATTACTTCTGATAAAGGAATCTTTAAAGTACTAACACACGAAGGCTTTGAAGTATTGTATGTAAACCCGGAGGGAATTTTGCTTGAAGGTTTCCCAAATGGTTTTATTGGTGGAGTTTGTGGGGTTTTTGAAAACAATGTTTTTATTGCCGGTAGCCTTTCATGTTTTCCGGAGGGTCAGAAAATAAAGGATTTTCTATCCCTGCATTCGTTGAATATCATCGAATTATATGACGGACCTTTATTTGATGGGGGATCGATAATATTTATTTAATAGCCCTGAAAGGGCTTGTTTATTCTTTAACTGCTTTGTCGACAAATGTAAACACTTTCGAAGGTGTGTGTGATGACTTCATCAATGCTTCCATTTTCTTTACAACATCCTGATGTTCAGAAGAAATGTTTTTGGTTTCGCCCTGATCATTTGATAAATCATACAGCTCGGTTGGTGGTTTAGGTGTGGCTGTTATATTGTACTGAACCGCTTTCCACTTGCCCATTCTCATTGCAATCCGACCTCCATTTTCATAAAACTCCCAATAGAGATATTCATGCTGTGGTTGTTTCCCTCCCAATAAAGTTGGCAAGAAAGAGATCCCGTCGATACCTGCCGGAGTTTTGATTCCTGCGATTTCAGCCATAGTAGGCATTACATCCCAGAAAGCAGAAACATGATCAGTCGTCTTACCGGCTGCAATCTTCCCTGGCCACATGGCAATCATTGGTTCACGGATCCCACCTTCATAGAGATCACGTTTGTAGCCTTTGAGTGGACCGTTGCTGTCGAAATAGTTAGGATCGGCGCCTCCTTCTACATGTGGACCATTATCGGATGAGAAAATAATTAGTGTATTCTTTTCGATACCAAGTTTTTTGAGTTCTGCAACAATCTCACCAACCTTCTCATCCAGCAATGTTACCATTGCAGCAAATGTTGCATGGACTTCAGGTTGAGAGCCATAGGGACCTTGACGATAGTTTGGTCCCGAATCAACGACCTTGAATGATTTCTCAGGGAGAAATTTATTCCTGTATTTTGCCACATACTCATCCGGAGCAGATAACTCGGCATGAGGGATCGTCGTACAATAGAACATGAAGAATCGGTTATTCTTGTTCTTATCGATAAATTCAATGGCATTTTTGTGGATAAGATTGGGCGCATAAATGCCTGTTTTATGATCTGCATTTTCAGGTAAAAGAATCTTTTCCTGATTGTGCCACAGGTGGTCGGGATAGTAGTTGTGTGCCAGTGACTGACAATTATATCCGAAGAATTCATCAAAACCCTGCTTGCCTGGATCGCCTTCAGTCCCGATATATCCCAGTCCCCATTTTCCAAATGCCCCCGTTTTATATCCTACCTGCTGTAACAGCTTTGGAAAAGTAACAGTTCCTGCCGGTAAAGGCCATTGACCTTCAGGTTTAACGCCTAGATTGCCACGAATTGGCGTATGTCCGGTATGCAAACCGGTCAGAAGAGAAGATCTGGAAGGGGCACTGACAGCACAGCCTGCATAATGATTGGTGAATAGTAATCCCTGTGAAGCGAGTTTATCAATATTTGGGGTACTAAACTTCTTTTGTCCATAACAACTCAGGTCACCATAACCCAGATCATCTGCCAGAATATAGATGATATTGGGTTTTAATGATTGATTACTCTTTCTTACAACACCCTGCGTCTGGCCGCTTATACTTCCGGCAATCAGTATTCCCCCGAGCAGTAATTCTCTTTTCATTTGAAATAAATTAAAATTAAAACCATAGAGACTGGTTATTCTTTTGTTTTTGCCCGTTAGGGCATTAATGACAACAGAAAAATTGATACCCCAGACCTTTGTCCGTAGGACATTAACATTAATTTGTTAATCCCCTACGGGGAAAAGATTTATATAGCAGGTTGTTCTATTGTCATTTATGTCCTACGGACAATAATAAACAGCTACATTATTTCGGTTAATTATTTGCTCTTTAAAGCAAGTTTCAATGCGCTGGTTGTAGTGTAATACTTAGCAATCATATTGGGCTCTTCCCAAACAGGTAGTTTTCCAGCTTTCAGATAACTAAGGAAACGCTCTGTAACCTGTCCAAAATGAGCTTCATGACCAACCTTGTATTTATCGGGAATGTTGACTTTCCAGGTTGTAGCATTTAATTTCTCCAGCGTACATCCTGTAGTCGTCATATTTTTAACTACTGCATTTTCAAGTTCTTTTTCCAGAACAGCAAGATTGGCTCCTTTGTTAGCATAAACATAAAGGGTGGGCAAATATTTTTCTTCTTTCCCCTGATGAATTTCAAGATTGCACAATGTGCCGCGGGTAACGGAATAATGGGTGTCTCCACTGCCTTCGGGGGCTTTATATCTCCATTCAGCTGTAACCTTTATATAAACACCTTTGATCTTGTAGGTCATTTCTCCGTTAGCATATTCCTGTAGCTTACCATCTTTGATTTCATTTTTGAGATATGCAGGAAATTCATTCACCTTTGTGACATCTTTAAATTCATCCAATGTAATAATGGTTGGCCATCTCTTTGCCGAAAGCATTTGTATATCTGATTTCTGAATGATTTGTTCAGGAAAACATCCCCACTGAACAAGATCAATAAGGTGTGTAGCGACATCAACAATACCTTCGCCTTGTTGCCTGATATCAAAAGCCCATGCCGGACGGATGAGTGGACTTCCGGATACAGTTTTATAGAAAAAATGCACACTTAACTTTTCAACAGCAGGTTTTGCTGCAGTTCCGATTTGTAACTTTCCAAAAAGAGCCGGAATATGTGACAGTTCTTTTTCCATCATTGAGGTAATTTCAGAACGCTCCGTCATGATATCATACAGCAAAACCTTTTTCGCTTTCGCAATTTTAAAGGCTTCCTCGAGTTCACTGAATTTTTCAGGAGTTATAACCATAGGTTTATCGGCAAGTACATTCAATCCGGCAGCTACCGATTTCATGATATAATCTGTCTTGATGCGGTTGTTACCAGCAAGTACGACTACATTCCCTGGCTTTTCCTTAAGCATCTTTTCGAAATAATCTGATCCGGTATAGATCTTTTCTTTCCATGCAGTTGGTATATCAGCTCTTGTATTGTAACCATCTATTTTTTTCAGGTGTTCGCTCAGATCATTACCTGCAACCGGAGAAAAGACAAATACCTCCGGACTAATCTGGTCATACATGTTTTTTTGAACCAGTGCTGCATGAAAATGACCGGGATCCAGGATCATCAATTTTACTTCGCCTTTAGCACCAGTGAACTTATGCACCTGATTTCCTTTAATAACCGGTTTAATTTCTCTTCCTGTAAAAGAAGTAATCAGGAAAAATACAGCTAACATCGCTAACAGAATAAGTTTTTTCATTGTAAGTTATTTATTTTTTAGGTTGTTTGGTGGAAATTTAAGACACGATGAATTTCTTAGGTTAAAGACCCGCAGACAAATTTAAGCAGTTTCTGACAATTAAATGCTAAGAAAATCTTTTAAAACATAGTCGGTTCCATATGGAAAACGCTGTGGACGGGAGAGCATGCTGTTGGCTACATCATCGTTCTGAAATAAATGGTCCCAGGCACTATTTATTCAATTTGTGAGACAGTGTCTCACAAATTGAATTGGTTGAATTATATTGAACTCTTAAAGATTGATAATGAACTTGAACGATCTTTTTAGGGAATAATGGGGTCAGCTACGATTTCTAAAAGAATTGTGGCTGACCCCATTATTCAACGATAAACCAGTGACCGAAAACTCCAATAAGACCTTCCCAAGACTCTCATAAAACTCTCATAAAAGCCTCCCTTTCTTTATATTTTCTTCATGTATTCTTGATATATTCTTATTCTGATCTTAGTTCCGGAAGATGAAGAAAGCACCAAGAAAGAATCAACAAAACCGAAAGATTATGATGTGTTGGGGTAAGTATTAGGAAGATTGTCTAAGAATTATCGGAACGCAATAGAACAGATAAATGCCGGTAAATGATAACTGAAGCAAATAGTGGTCCAAATATTTTGGCAAATAACACAAAACACGTCTTTTCCCCTCGAAAGAAAATGAAGACAAAAATCAGAGATGAAACAGAAAAATAATCCATAAAATTTGGATATGACATAAGGGTAAACCACACATTGGTCCCACATTCACCCCACATTCACGTACATTCACCGAATAGCTTCATGGGGGCCAGGAACGGCGAGGCCTCGGAGTATGCTCTTTGAAGGTGTGTGGAAAGGATAAGTCGTATCAGGATGTCCTCAAGGTATTCAACGTGAGATCCGGGAGTCATGAAGGAATGATAAAAATAATAAAAATCAACTGACTTGTAAATGGCTCCTTGCAGGCAGATAATTTGTGTAAATTTGCAGGTAGAGAAACTTTAAAAAATCAGTCATGCGTCCATTTGTCACCCGATTTACTTTTCTGTTAGGCTTATTGTTAGTACTCACCGGAGTGTTGCTAAATATGGAAGCTAAATCCACAATGTCTTTGGTTTTAGTATTGGTCGGTCTGGTGGTTACTTTGGTGTCATTGTATGTTCAAACCCGTCTCAAGAAAGAGGAAGCGGTCGAAAATTATCCCGAACCCGATCCGAAGGACTTTGAAGACGAAAATGATGATACTTACACCATAGAAGAACAAGAAAAAAAGTAATCAAGATTTGATTAATCCGGATACCATACAAACCGTTATTGAAGCTGCCCGCATTGAAGAGGTGATTGGCGATTTCGTTTCCTTAAAAAGACGGGGAGCTAATATGTGGGGAAATTGTCCTTTTCACAATGAAAAGACACCCTCATTTTCGGTCTCTCCTGCTAAGGGGATCTATAAATGTTTCGGATGCGGAAAGGCCGGTACTGCAGTCAGTTTCGTGATGGAGCATGAAAAGCTCACATTTCCTGATGCCATCAGGTTCCTTGCCAGAAAATACAACATAGAAGTCGCCGAAGAAAAGCAGACAGATGAACAGATCCAGGCCGGAAATGAACGTGAAAGCCTGATGCAGGTCACTGCCTTTGCTCAAAAATATTTCTCAGATCAGCTCTTGCAAACCGATGAAGGCAAGTCAGTGGGCCTCTCCTATTTTCGTGAGAGAGGGATAACCGATGAATCAATATCAAAATTCATGTTAGGTTATTGCAACAGCAGTTGGGACGACTTCTCAAAGCATGCACTTGCAGAAGGATACAAGCTCGACTTCCTGGATAAATCGGGATTAAGCATTGTAAAAAAAGAAGAAAATAAACTGTTTGACAGATTCCGTGGGAGGGTAATGTTTCCTATTCAGAATCTGACCGGACGGGTTATCGGTTTTGGTGGGCGCATCATGTCGTCGGATAAAACCAAAGCCAAATATGTCAACTCACCTGAGTCGGAGATCTACAGTAAAAGTCATACACTCTATGGCATCTTTCAGGCTAAGAGTGCGATAGTATCAGCCAATACTTGTTTCCTGGTTGAAGGATATACCGATGTGATTTCCATGCATCAGGCCGGAATTCACAATGTCGTGGCCTCTTCAGGCACCTCTTTGACCAATGATCAGATCAAACTCATCAGAAGGTTTACGCCAAACATCACGATACTGTATGATGGCGACTCAGCCGGCATAAAGGCTTCATTCAGAGGCATCGATATGATTCTGGAACAGGGAATGAACGTCAGAATCGTTCTCTTCCCCGATGGGGAGGATCCGGACTCTTATGCACGGAAACACAGGTCGCAGGAGGTCATTGACTTCATTGAAAAAGAGGCCTCCGATTTCATCACCTTAAAGACCAATTTGCTGCTAAGTGAAACCGGGAAAGATCCTATCAAAAAAGCCAATCTGATCAAAGAAATCGTTCAGTCGATCACTTTGATCCCGGACAAGATTGTCAGGACTGTCTATATCCGTGAATGTTCTTCGCTGCTAAATATCGAGGAGCAGGTGTTGAATACAGAGGTAAATAAATTACTTCGACAGAAACTGGTTAAGGATCATAATCTTGATCCACAAAGTATCCCTGAGCCGGAACAGGAACAGATTCAGGCTGAACAGCAAAAAAAGGAAGAAGAAAATAATTCAGAAGGACAGGAAAGAGAGATCATCCGTTTATTGCTGTCCTATGGTAATGATGACATCTTGTTTGAACACGAGGATGAATTCAAGCAAATTATAGAGGTTCCCGTTAAGGTTGCCTTGTTTATTGTGAACGACTTATCGACAGATGAAATTTCTTTTGAGAATCCTGTTTATCAGTTTATTTACGAAGCTTATCTGAATGCAGTCAAAGAAGAAACGTTTCCGGATAAATTATTTTTCCTGAACCACAGTGAAACCCTGGTCTCAACCACAGCAGTAGAATTGTTGTTTACCCGATATGAAGTCACGGCTTCGGGATGGGAAAAGAGCAATATTTTCATCAAGGAAGAGCCAACCAGATTGAAGAAAGTTGTCCTGCATTCTCTTTTGGCCATGAAGGCACGCAAGGTTGAACACATGCTGGATGAATTACAACAAAAGCTCAAAGCAGAAACCGATGGAGATGAGATGATGATACTTATGCAACAGTTTCAGACCTTAAAGTCTATCAGTATGCAGATCCAGTCTGAGCAATTGGGCAGGGTGATTACCAAATAGCGGCTTAACGCTTCCCTCCAAATTCCATTACACAATTTGACTCATATACACTGCGATGCGGTTGAATAGAGACGCCGACATATTTCAATTTCGGGTCAAGTATGTTTTTGCGATGCCCCAAACCTGTTTCCCCTTTATCAATCAGCAGCCCCAGAGCAATTTCAATAGGAATATCGCGTCCGTAATAACAGTTCTCCGCAAAATTTGTGTAGTAATCTTTGGCTTTATTGAAACGGGAGTTAAATCCATTATGGCCTAATGTTCCTCTATTGCCTGATTCTACCGCATGATTATAAGCCAGTTGAAAAAGCAACTTATCGGTTCCTAATGCCGGAAATGAATTTTGTTGCTCCAGTGTTTTGATCAAAGATTTTACATACCAGTCACTTTTAATGTTTTCGGAATTCATGTAAGGTTCAAGAATAGTTGAAATAAATAGTGGACCATTCACCCGGGCAAGATTACAAATAAAGACAACATCCTTTTCCTCCTGATTCATAAAGAGAACGTCGTTGTCTACACTGGCATTATTTAACTGTTCGATGGGCCAGTTTTTTAAAAGGTTATCTATACTTACAGGTTGCTGACCATAAGTCAGGGTCGTTGTGAAAAGTAAAATTAAAGTGAAAAATAGCAGTTTCATTTCAGTAAGATTATTTAAATGCATTTAGAGCAAATATCATACCCCGATGCAGTTTTGAGCTTCTTGTTAACAAATGATGGGACTTTTCAAATTCAATATTAATGCCAAAAATAAATAAATACAGTGTATTATGGGATGATTACGCAGTTTTCTGAGTAAATTCGCTCACTGAAAATATTTATTTTTAAAAGCTTTATGAAAACTCCTCCTTACCTGCAAAAAGGTGATTCCGTAGCCATTGTGGCCCCTGCAAGAAGCGTCAGCATCGAAGAGATGATGCCGGCTATAACACTTTTCGAAGAATGGGGCCTGAAAGTGGTGCTAAGCGAGAATCTTTTTGCTGTTCACAACCAGTTTGCGGGTACTGAAACCGAACGCGCTGAAGACTTTCAAAAGATGCTGGATGATGAAGATATCAAGGCGATCATTTGTGCCCGGGGAGGTTATGGAGTAGTGAGAATCATTGATCTGCTCAATTTCGAAAACTTTATCCATCACCCCAAATGGATCGTGGGATACAGTGACATCACGGTGTTTCATTCTCATATTCATACACGCTTTGGAATAGAAACACTGCATGCAACCATGCCGATTAACGTCTACGCCAATCCGAATTATGAATCTACCGAAAGCATGTATGCAGCACTATTCGGAAATCAACTTTCTTATCAGATTTCAACTTCGTCTTACTCGAAAGCAGGAGAGGGGAAGGGTGAATTGATTGGTGGGAACCTCTCAATTTTATACAGCCTGAGTGCGACAGAATCGGATATCAATACCGACGGAAAAATTCTTTTCATAGAAGATCTGGACGAATACCTCTATCATGTCGACAGGATGATGCAGAACATGAAACGGTCAGGGAAGTTAAATTACCTCTCCGGTCTTATCATTGGTGGATTGACAGAGATGAAAGACAATACAATACCTTATGGGGCAACGGCTGAAGAAATCATCCTTGAAGCCGTTTCTGAATATGATTATCCCGTCTGTTTTGGTTTCCCTACCGGACATTCTGATGACAACCGAGCATTGATAATGGGCCGGGAAGCTATATTGAGTGTCTCAAAAGGAATGTCGGAACTGATCTTTATTTAATATACTCGTCCATTACTTTGCTCAGGCTATTCTGACAAACCTTACAATAGATCCTATGTCGGGTATACATAATACAATCAAGCTGTGAACGATACATTCCTTTGGGATTATACCCTGCACCTTCAAAGGCTCCAACTTTATCCTTGTATTTTTCCTTTGCGAAAAATGTATCCTCACCCTTGAGTTGTTTATCAAACAATGCCTCCATCACCGGTTCGGGCAAAAGGGCTGCACGAATACTGTCACGTGTCTTCTGAATATTGTAACCAAATTTATCAAATTCTTCCTTGTTCCATGGAGTGGGTAGGGGAGTTCCGGTTTCAACCAGGTCCTTCCATTTCAGGTTCTTCTTATCAAACATGGCCGTGATATTTGTCTCCCAAGGTTCAACAGTAATTTTTGGAACCTCATAAGAGACGGCAGATGTGTAGTATTCATCGGCAAGCGCTGCCATGTGATGTCCCAATTCATGAATCATGATATATTCGGCAAACTTATTGTCCGCAGAAACTGTGGTATAGAGACCATAGATCCCACCTCCGCCATAGGTCTTTTCATTGATCAGAATAACCATGAAATCATAAGGCACGACAGAAGCGACATCACGGATCGTTTTATTGTCATAGGTCAAAGCATAACGTTCAGAATCAAAGCTGCTGTAATGAACCGACAGGGGAGTCCGCTTGTAAATATTGTGATGGGGCTTGGTGACACCCGACATTTCTGAAGGAGTTTCAACCAAACGGACATTGAAATCCTTACTTCTTGACTTAAAAGGTTCGGCACTAAACAGAGCTCCGGTGAGCCGTTTAGCATCTTTTCTGAACTTTTCCATTTCAGCCTTGGTATAGCCATCACCAAGAATAACGAGATCAAGCTTTTCTGAAGCAGGTCCATTTTCCATCAAAACATCAACTTTATTGGCATGGATTGCTTCAGCAGGATTGACTTGACGGGAATCAGGAACAATATCTGTTGACCAGATTGCTGCAAACTTATTCTGGGCATCACGCTTTTTAACAATAACAGTAACTGGTTTTAGCGGCCATGGGAAACGAAGCGACTCATGAAAAGTCCCCCATTGCGTCTTGGCCTCCGGAATACTCTGCCACTCACCAAACACGTTTGCAAAACCACGGGAGTAAAGCAATACTTTTGACTCCTTGTCGATGACTTCAAAAAAGTAAAGTCCGAGATCCAGTTTATCAATCAACAGGGTCTTACTACCCGGCCAGACACCATCATTCACAGTCTGATCTACAGCAAAATGTTCCTCTGAAGCCGTACCGGAATGAAAATAATCCAGTCGCATCGTTTTATCTTTGAAGTAAGTATCAAATTTCATATTGCCATTGTTGACAACGGTAATGTTTGGTGTCATTGCTGCACCATTGTTTTCGGATGTTTGCTGCTTTGGTTTGCAGGACACCAGTGCAATTGTAATGAGTAAAAGCATTAATCTACGGTTCATGACTTAAAAGATTAAAAGTTGTGATGAAGGTAAATAAATTTCAGAAACTGTTTAAGTTTTGTCCGTAATCGTAATCAGGATAATTATTTATTTTACAATAAGTTCATCAAAGAAGATCCAACAGGGATTCCCTTTCCCGATATGCCAGTCCGGCAGTAAGCCCGGGTTCTTGGCAGTCACTTTAATATAACGGGTCTTGATTGGTTCAGAAAGTTTAAGACTGAAAATCTTTTGCATATCCCCCAGGCTTTTGATCGGAAGGTCATTTTGTACTGCACCAACTCCCTTAAACACCTTGCCATCATTTGAAACCTCATAGAAAACACTGTATGGAAACAGAATCCAGGAATTTGCACTGCTGAGCATGCTCAGATTGAGTTCATGAATCGTCTTTGTCTCACCAAGATCAACAATAGCTACCAGATCATCATAACTAATCCCTTGCCAGAAACCATCACCAAATGACGACGAACCCAACATACCATCACATAAATTATTCTTCCCTGTCCCCGGATAGCTCTTGCCCGCGGGATTTATCATTGTTACCTCAGCTCCCAGTGCCTCATGGATCACAAATGTCCGACTGGTCAAAGGCCCTTTCGGATAGTTATTCTGGAACGACTGCAGCTTAAACTGAACCGGCCCTTTGAAACGAACCTCGTTATTGATAACTGTGGGAGAACTCTTTGCAGGATCTGTGCCATCCAGTGTAAAATGATAATCAAACCCTTTACTCAACTGGTTGACTTTTGCAACAAACTCACCACCTGTTTTATCGTAGCTGAATGCCATTGTATAAACCGGTCCTTCGGGTCCATACTTCACTCCCATTTTCTGAAGACGGATATATTCTTTTTGAACCCTGAGATTGAAATCCGGATAAGGTTGACGGGTTTTCCCATTCCACATGCCTTCAGAAATCGCCAGTATTCTTGGGAAGATCAAATAATCTATTCTGTCCCGATCCAATACACGCTCTGTCCACAAGGCACATTCACCTCCCAATATGTGTTTTCGAAGATCTGCCGGGAAGTCATCCGGCATGGGATAAAAACCATACACCTTTTCCAGGGTCAGTCCTTCAGGCATTCCATTAAAATAGGTATGGCTGGTTGGAGTCATAATAATATCATTACCATTAGCCGCGGCTTCTTTGGCATATTTCCAATCCCTCCAAACCTGGATGGTTGAATTTGGCGTCACACCTCCTTCAAGAATTTCGTCCCAACCAGTAAGACTGCGTCCTTTTGAATTGAGAAATTTTTCGATCCTGTGAATAAAATAGCTTTGTAGTTCGGCCTCATTATTAAGATGCTCATCCTTTATGCGTTTCTGACAATCCGGACACTGGCTCCAACGTGTTTTAGGGCATTCATCACCCCCGACATGAATATATTTGGATGGAAACAAATCCATCACTTCGGTCAGGACATCCTGCATAAAACTGAAAGTAGATTCTTTCCCGGCACAATAAACATCTTCAAAAACGCCCCAACCAATGGGAACAGTAAATGGGCCACCTGTGCATGATAACCATGGATAAGAAGTCAGGGCTGCCATGCTGTGACTCGGCATTTCAATTTCAGGAACGATAGTGATTCCCCTTGACTCAGCATAAGCAACTATTTCACGGATCTCATCCTGCGTGTAGAAACCCCCATAACGACTGCCATCGGCTTCTGTTCTCCAGGCCCCGATTTCAGTGAGTTTCGGATATTTCTTAATCTCGATCCGCCAGCCCTGATCGTCAGTAAGGTGCCAGTGCAACACATTGATCTTGTAAAATGAAATCAGATCGATGTACTTTTTCAACACCTCTTTTGGGAAGAAATGGCGTCCAATATCAAGCATCATTCCTCTCCATGTAAATTCAGGTTTGTCCATGATTGAAAGAGCCGGAATAATCATTTGCTTTCCTTCGATGGGCATCAGCTGACGCAGTGTTTGAACTGCCATGAAAAATCCATTGGCCTGATTAGCGCTGATGACAATATTTTTCGGGGTTACTTCCAACCTATATCCCTGGGGTCCAAGGAATGTCTCATCTGACCACTTCAGGACAATTGCATTGGGTGTTTTAGGATCGATTGCACCCTTTGAGAAAACGATCTTGGACTTTGTCCCAGATAAAACCACTTCAGCTAAAAACCCTGCAACTAATTTGTTCTTTTCATCAGTTACTATGATCGTTTTGGCATTGATTTTAAATTCCCCGTTAGCGATTTTTAATTCTGTAGGGTAGGGGATGAGGTTGAAAAACTTTTCGTTTTTCTGTGCCTGAGCACCCAAAATGGATAGAATTAATGCCAATCCGGATAAAAACAGATGCTTCATGAGATGAGTTTATGATTTGTTCTTATTGGTTATAAAACTGTTCGTCAAAAATACAAATAGCTGATATTAACTAAAAAGCCCTGATGCATCAAACGTCTTTGTCTCCTGCCCTCTTGCTTCATGATATCTGGTGGCAATCGCTTTCAACATGGGGTCAGCATGTTCGAGAAACATTTTATATGACACACAAAAATGGTTGTTTCCTTCGTCTCTTAAGTCTTTTACTCTGTCTTTGGTGCAGCCTCCATAACAGTAAGACTTCCATTTGCAGGTCAAACAACTTTCAGGTAATAGGGTCTTCCGTTTTCCGAAAGCAATCATCGCTTCCGAATTCAGCAAATCGATCAACTGATCATCAGTAATATTCCCCAGTTTGGTTTCAGGCGTTACAAAAAAGTCGCATGGATAGATGTCTCCATTGTGTTCAACAACCAGATAAACACCACATTCCCGCTTTAATGGGCACTCCGGTGCTTCCATGCCAACATAACGGAAAAAGACCGACTCAACATGTCTTACAGAAGTCGTCTCCTCCCCTTTGGCGTAATCAGTCATCCATAGATCAAAAACATCACATAAAAACTTTCCATATTTCTCTCCGCTAACTGAGAACTTTGCGGCCTGATTTGCATCGGTTTTATCGGTTTCAACGATTGGGATAAACTGCATCCAACCCAACCCTATGGCTTTATGATAATTATAGATCTCTTTGGCATAGTTCACCGAATAATCGGTAACCGTTGTCATGGCGTTTACCTCAACGCCTTTTTTAACAAGCATTCTGGCATTGCGTGACACGATATCCCAGGATCCTTTTCCATTGGGAGTCTTACGATAATGATCATGAATATGTTGTGGTCCGTCCAGAGAAATACCAACCAGGAAATTATATTCCTTCAGGAAATCAGCCCATTCTTCAGTCAACAACAATCCGTTTGTTTGCAAACCATTTCCAACGACTTTTCCCTGACCATATTTGGTTTCCAGTTCAACGACTTTCTTGAAAAATGGTAATCCCATCAGCGTAGGTTCTCCACCCTGCCATGTGATACTGACATCATTACCTGATTGTTTCATGACTTGCATGATCATATTTTCAAGCACCTCATAGCTCATCCTGTGTTTGCCCGGTGCAAACATCCCGGCCTTGTCCAGATAAAAACAGTAGGTACAGTTCAGATTACAATCCGGTCCGGCCGGTTTTACAAGCAGTGAATTTATGCTTTTCATCAGATTTTCATTCAGTCCACAAAGCTAATCTTCCTGTTGAATATATTCAAACCGTAAATCGTTAAACTCCGAAGGAGTGAAATGATTTTAGAAGAAATGATTCGGGATTGAAGAAAAACCCCGAAGGGGTGACATTATTATAGAAATTTGAATAGCAACACAATAAACCCCGAAGGGGTGAAATTATTATAGAATATTACAGATCAACGCGTTGAACCCCGAAGGGGTGAAAGTATTATAGCAATTTGAATCACACAACGTTGAACCCCGAAGTGGGTGAAAGTATTAATGGATCATTAATTAATACTTTCACCCACTTCGGGGTTCAAATTAAAAACATCTCAATGCTATAATACTTACATCCCTTCGGGATTAAAACAAAAAAGACCGGTAATAATACCAGTCTTTTTTGTTGAGGTTTCGAGCGGATTCGAACCGCTGTGGGAGGTTTTGCAGACCTCTGCCTAGCCACTCGGCCACGAAACCAAAGTTATTTGGGGATGCAAAGGTAATGAAAAAATATAAATAAGCAAGATTGGCTAAACCGAAAGATTGGAAATTGCTGTCAGACAGTCCGGACAAAGACATCCCTGATACTGATCTTCAATTTCTTTCAGCGCTTCATCATTGAGACTGATTTCATAACACCAGCATTTTCCCGACATTCCACATCCAAATGGTTTTCCACATTTGGCACAAAACTTCGTCTCCTGGTTCTTATCAGAGAAATCATTGCAATCTTTCATACTTACCTTTCATTTTCAATTGTGACATTTACACTATGGATCTTTCCGCCCAGGGGTGGATTCAACTTAGTGACCTTCACTTTTGAACGAACGACCTGTGGATATTTCGATTGAAAAACATCCAGAATTCTCCTTCCAACATGCTCAAGCAAATGAGAGGATTCTTCCATCTGCCCTTTCACCAATTGATACACTGCTTGGTAATCAATTGTATCCTTCAGATTATCCGACTTTTCTGCTGCATTTGTATCTACTTCAAACCATAAATCAACGATAAAGCGTGTTCCAATAACCCGCTCTTCCTTGAAGCAACCATGATAAGAATGAAATTCCATTCCTTCTATTGATATCCACGACATGACGTCTCCTTTTTTGCGTGTGCAAAATTACGCATAAAGAAGCCATTTAACTAAAAAGGAGTCTTCAATGCGCAAATATTGTCCCTCTCTAAAGGCACTTTAACCAATATTGAAAGTTTAAAACTCATTTTTTTACACATAATGATATGGATTTTTACAATTAGGCTTAACTTTGTAAGCTAAATACCAAGCATTTTAAATGGGAAACCCGGAAGACAACAAAGATCTGTCCTTAGCAGAAAATGAAGGCAAGAACCCCAGGACTGCCAATTTCATCAATGCCATCATTGAAGAAGACCTGGCCAGTGGGAAGAATGGGAAACGAGTTCATACCCGTTTTCCGCCTGAACCGAATGGTTATCTCCATATCGGTCATGCTAAATCTATATGCCTCAATTTTGGTCTTGCACAGCAATACAATGGCTTGACCAATCTGCGTTTCGATGATACCAATCCAACCAAGGAAGATGTCGAGTATGTTGACAGCATCAAGGAAGATGTGCAGTGGCTAGGTTTTAACTGGAATGGCCACGAATTATATGCCTCCGATTATTTCGAACAGCTTTACGAATGGGCAATACTGATCATCAAAAAAGGCAATGCCTATGTAGATGATCAGACAGCTGAAGAGATCAGCCTCAAACGTGGAACGGTCATGAAACCGGGTATCGAAAGTCCCAACCGCAACCGTTCTGTTGAAGAAAATATTGATCTGTTTACAAGGATGCGCAATGGCGAGTTCCCCGATGGGACCAGAGTCCTGCGTGCCAAAATTGACATGGCCCATCCCAATATGCTGATGCGCGATCCCTTGATGTACCGTATTATCCATGCTGATCATCATCGCACCGGTTCAGATTGGTGCATCTATCCGATGTACGATTACGCACACGGACAAAGCGATTATCTGGAAGGCATCACCCATTCTATCTGCACCCTTGAATTCGAAATACACCGCCCGCTATATAACTGGTTCCTTGATCAGATTGCCGTTGACAGTTATCGTCCACGACAGATTGAATTTTCCCGTCTCAACCTGACCTACACCGTGATGAGCAAACGAAAACTGCTCAGGCTGGTGAACGATGGTCTTGTTAACGGCTGGGATGACCCGAGAATGCCGACCATTTGTGGACTTCGTCGTCGTGGCTATACCCCTGAATCACTACGCAACTTTGCAGAGATGATCGGCGTTGCCAAGCGAGATCAACTCATTGATGTTTCTCAGCTTGAATATTGCCTTCGCGAAGACCTCAACAAAAAGGCAAACCGTGTAATGGCTGTGCTGAATCCTTTGAAAGTGGTCATCACCAATTTCCCCGAAGGACTAGTTGAAGAACTCGAAGCCGTTAATAATCCTGAAGATCCATCAGCAGGTAGCCGGAAGATCTATTTCACGAAAGAATTATACATTGAGCGCGATGACTTTATGGAAGAACCACCAAAGAAGTTCTTCAGACTGGCTCCCGGAACCGAAGTCCGTATGCGTTATGGCTTTTTCATTCGCTGTATAGATGTCATTAAGGATGCTTCCGGAAATATTTTAGAGCTCCATTGTACTTACGATCCTGCAACCCGTGGAGGCAATTCTCCCGATGGCCGCAAGGTAAAAGGCACCATTCACTGGGCCTCTGTAAGCCATTCCATCGAAGCCGAAGTCCGTCTTTTTGATCGTTTGTTTTTAAACGAAAACCCCGATGATGTTGAGGAAGGAGAATCCTTTATCGATAACCTCAACCCACAATCACTGACCGTATTGCCAAAAGCATATGTTGAACCCGGACTAGCATCATCCAAACCGTTGGATAGTTTCCAGTTCGAACGGCTTGGATATTTCTGCACAGATTACGATTCCAAACCCGGAAAGCTGGTCTTCAACCGCATCTCAACCCTAAAAGATTCCTGGGCCAAGATCGAAAAAGCCGCACAATAATCCTGAAAACCGATGTAGGGATGGCCCTTGTGTCCATCCAAAAACTTGCTGATACTGGCTGATGCAAATTTGTAATCTGCATTAGTTTTTTTTGGCGACACTAATGGTCTCCCTAAAACATAAATGGTTCTTATTAATTGAACAATAACCTTCACCCCTTACAAACATTGATCTTTTCCAATAATTTCCGCCCTCGTCTTTTCTAATTTCAAAAAATAACGTACTTTTGCACTGGAATTGTCCGATGGTGTAACTGGCAACACGTCTGTCTCTGGATCAGAAGAGTCCAGGTTCGAGCCCTGGTCGGACAACAAGAATAAATAAAAAGCCTCTGTAATTTAAAAATTGCAGAGGCTTTATTTTTTGATTTTAGATTCTATTGACTTTAATATTTAACAAATCATGGAAAACTTTAACTCAAAAATTGTAGCTGACCCCATTACTACTATTCTTTTACAGGTTTAATATTTGAGAAAGCTGCGATTCAAGTCCATACTCACCAGGTTGAGGGCTATTTGCATCCATCTTTTCAAATTTCCCTGACTTGTTGATGATTACATAATGTGGTATGGAGTGGATGTTTAAATATTCAGCCAGTGCAGATTTAAAATTGCCCGTTACCCAATAATGGTTTCCCGGGACTTTGGTCATCTTCAATCCATCTCTCCACTCTTTTATCGTATCATCCAACGACATAAATACAAATTCTACTTCTTTTTTGTTGAAATCCTTTTTGACCTTGTTGACTTTCGGCATTCCAACCCTACATGGCCCACATCAGCTGGCCCAGAAATCAAAGACAATCACTTTATTCTTTGATTTGGCGAGCAGATCTTTGAAAGTGAGTTTATGTCCCATACTGTCAATTAATGCAGTAAGCAACACTTTTTTCGGTAATGGAGTTAAGTATTTGTTTAACTTGTCTTTTAGGGGAGTAAAATATTTTCTGCTTTCATGATTTATAACCTCTTTGTCGATTTTTTCAAACAGTTCTTTGGTTATAAGACTGTCTTTCGAAGAGTAACCTGAAATTAAAGAATTGGCCCAATTTGTGAATAAAAACTCTTTAGTAAGTCCATTTGAATATTCATTGATCAGTTTTATCTCGTTATCGCCTGTTTTCATTCTTCTGTAATCCAGATATTGAATTGCTGCTAAATCATACTCGCTTTTATGAACCATACTGTCATTTGTAAGTTTTATTTGATCTAAAACAGCCGAATAGGAGGGCGGCACTTCTTCTAAAGGAATTCTATTGGCAATGATAGGAAAAAGCAATTGTTCATAAAAAGCATAAACGATCTGATTGTAAGCGTAAGCTTTGAATTCTTCCGTAAGTACATGATCTTTAGAAAAATCTTCTAAATTCTTCATCAAAACTTTTTTATTGGCATTCAGTAAATCCAGATAAGTGGACAGCTTATTATTGAAATTATATTCGAAAAACTTATAATTCAAAGCCGTTTTAAGACTGTCATACTTCGATGCATAAATGTAAGGATCTGCATTTCTGCCATTAAAAGATATTTTTAAAGGAATAAACAGACTGCCACCAGTAAGTGTTGCAAAAACTGAATCTCCCGGAGTAACATAAATTGGTCGATAAAAGAAACCAAGCACTTGCGGATGTGTGATATTAAACTTAAACTGAAAGTTACCTGACTTATCAACTTCAGCATTTGCGATTTTTGTTGTAAAGCAACCGAATCCATTATTATCGATAGTTATAGTTCCATCCTGATCATAATTTGCTTTACCACTGATCGTAACAGTAGACTGCGCATAGCTTGTATTGAATTTATATACTAGAATTAAAACTAAGATTGATAACCTGAAATAATGTTTCATAGCACAGCTTTTTATCGTAATTATTTAATTCATTTTCAACTCATTTATACAATTCTTGATTAGGCTTTAAATATTATCACTCAAATATAATCTGTAAATATCTACCAAAGTTATTAATAAAACAACTAATAGAGTAGTTATTGAATGGGAGAATATAAGGTCATGCTCCAATTAAATTCAAAAGCTCAATCAAAATAATTTTCTTTTCAAGATTCTCTTTTACTTTATTAATCCTTAATGTATTAATTAAGAAAAGCAATGACAGCAAAATGAATCCATAAAAATTATTCATATTTAAGAAAAATCCACAATTAAAGATTGAAGTTAAATCAGTGCCCTGGAATTGTTTTATAGTTGCAAATACCCATGAAAAAACAGATAACCCACTCAGTAAAGCCAACGTAATAATAGTAAGGACTTTATAATATCTAAAATTTTGCATTACTCCTTTTAAAGTAAACTTTAGATGATCAATATTATCATCCAACAATTCATGATTAAATGATTTACCCCAGTATCTGGGAAAAGTTTGATCTATTGCAAAAATCTGAATTTCGATATCATGTTTAATTTCGTTTGCATCCATGGCGCTAATTTTGAAAAGATTCAATTTGTAAAAAAAATCTTAATAATGTTTGTAAATATCGATATATATTTCTTACAAATTCTTAATTAACAACTACCTTAAGGCAAATATGACACCAAAATGACCACTCATTGTATGAACCCCCCTCTTTTTTGGATGAAGTAATATTTTTCTTGTTTTTTGTTTTAAAATCTTGTTACACTGTTTTAATTATAGTTCAAACTTTTGCCAAAAAGAGGAAATGTTTTAATTATAATTAAAACTCTTTTTCTGATTGATAACTCCAAAAACAATCATGAACATAGATTATCGATATCTAGTAACCGGGAAAATGATCCTTCTCCCCTAACTCTTACTCCGTTTGGTATTGTTTTTTAACTAATTTTACCTTCTTGACCATGGGGAAATGGAGTAAACAATCTTTTATTTCTTTAAGAAATATTGGAAGGTCAATAAAAAACAAATTGTAGCTGTCCGCATTACTACCAAAAAGTATAGATTCACTATTTTAATGGATTATGGTTATGAATGATCGGGATAAAATTGAAGAAGCACTCGTTATTGATTTAGACGGAGTTAGTTTTAAGGATCTCTTCATCCTTGAGGAGCTTCAGCGGTTTCAGGATTTATTTGCTGAGGTGCATGAAGTAGCATCAGTAATTACACAGCCTGATGGCAGCCCGATTACCAATCCTAGCAACTTTACCCGCTTGTGCAAAGACATCATTCGCACAACAGAAGTTGGTTGCAAAAATTGTTTCCTTTCTGATGCGATCCTTGGTCGCAATAATCCAACCGGACCAATTATTCAACCTTGCTTAAGCGGTGGTTTATTGGATGCCGGAGTAAGCATTACGGTAGGCGGCAAACATATCGCCAACTGGCTAATTGGGCAAGTGAGAAACGATGCCTTAAATGAATTGCAGATATTGGAGTATGCAGATAAGATTGGAGCAAACCGTGAAGAATTTATGCACGCGTTGAATGAAGTTCCGAAAATGTCAGCGGCGAAATTTAATAAAATAGCACAATTGCTTTTTGTATTAGCCAATGAGCTTTCTGTTAAATCATACAATAGACTGAAACTTCAATTACAAATTGCCGCATATGAAAAAGTCACAAAACAATTGGAGGAAAACAGGGAGAACCTGTCCACCACTTTATATTCCATTGGCGATGGTGTAATTTCAACAGATACAAATGGATTGATCGTCAACATGAATCTAGTAGCCGAAAAACTTTGTGGTTGGGATTTGACTGATGCCAAAGGAAAAGAATTGACTGAGGTTTTCAACATCATTAATGCTGAAACCCGCGAATCTATTGCCAATCCTGTAAAAAGAGTATTGGAAAGTGGCGATATCATTGAGCTTGCAGGCAATAATGTTTTAATTTGTCATAATGGTGAAGAGTTTCATATTGCAGACAGTGCTGCTCCTATTCGCGACAAGAATGGAAATATAACCGGTGTAGTTTTGGTTTTTTCAGATGTCACAGAGAAATATATTGCTCAGAAAAAGCTAAAAGATAGTGAGGAGAAATTCAAGAAAGCCTTCCAGAGCAGCAATGATTCCATCAATATCAATCAACGCGATGGATCGTATATTGATGTTAATGATGGATTTACAAAACTTACGGGTTATACCCAGGAAGATGTAGCGGGGAAGATGTCAACCGATATCGATATTTGGGCAATTCCCGAAGATCTCGAAAAACTGCATGTGGGTCTCATAGAGAGAGGTTTTGTTAAAAATCTGGAATCAAAATTCAGGTGTAAAGATGGTTCCCTGAAAACTGCCCTCCTTTCGGCCGATATCATTACCCTGAACAATGAACCTCATCTTCTAATCATAACGCGGGATATCACTGAGCGCAAACAGATGGAGGAACAGATCCTTAATAGTAAACAGCAGTATGATAATTTGGTTTCCAATATACCTGTGGGGGTATATATCCTGCGAACGAAACCCGAAGGTACATTTGCACTTGAATACGTCAGTCCCAGAATGGCTGAAATGCTCGATTTAAGTATTGAAAGTTTACTGACAAGTGCAGATACTGTTTTCAAAGCAATTCATCCTGATGATTTAGAGGGATTTGCCAAATTAAATCTGGAAGGCATACAACAAAACCGACCTTTCGACTGGAAAGGGCGTATCATAATTAAAGGAGATGTCAGGTGGATGCACTTTAGATCACGGCCTCAGGAACTGGAGAATGGAGAAACTTTGTGGCATGGATTAATTGTTGATATTACAGAACGAATGATTGCTGAAGCAGAAATCAAATATCAGAACAAAGAACTTGTCAAACTGGATGCCGAAAAGGATAAATTTTTCTCTATCATCGCTCATGATCTGCGCAGCCCATTCAATAGTTTTTTAGGGTTAACACAAATCATGGCTGAAGAATTACCAAGTCTTACGATGGCTGAGGTACAGGAAATTGCAATAAAGATGAGCAAATCGGCCACTAATTTATACCGTTTACTAGAAAACCTACTGGAATGGTCACAAATTAAAAATGGAGCATTTTCTTTTAATCCCGAAGTCGTTCAATTGCGTTTAATTGTTGATGTATGTATTGATATGGTCCAGGTATCTGCCAAAAATAAAGACATTGAAATAGCAAATGATATTGCAGGTGGGGTCGAAGTTTTTGCTGACCGAAACATGATTCAAACCATCATCCGCAACCTTGTTTCAAATGCCCTGAAGTTTACCCCCAAGGGAGGAAAAGTAAGCTTATCTGCTATAATATCTAAAAGACAATCCGTCGAAATTTCTATAAAGGATTCCGGTATAGGAATGAGCCGATCTCTCTTAGATAATTTATTCCAGATTGATTTGAAAACGAACAGGTTGGGTACAGATAACGAACCCAGTTCCGGATTAGGATTGTTGCTTTGCAAAGAATTCGTTGAAAAGCAAGGCGGAAAAATCTGGGTTAAAAGCGAAGTTGGGAAAGGAAGTACTTTTACATTTTCTATTCCAATGGCTTAATGGTCAGCTTTAATATGTTTTTTAACTAATTTTACCTTCCTGATTCTTAAACATTCAAATAAATAAATCATGGAAAAGATAAATAAGATCTGTCAGAGTTGTGGAATGCCCTTGAAGAGAGACACCGAAGGAGGAGGGACAAATAGCGATGGTTCAAAATCATTGCTCTATTGCAGCCATTGTTATCAGTCCGGCCAATTTACCATGCCGGATATTACAGTTCAACAAATGAAAGATCGGGTGGTTGAGAAACTGGTTGAGATGAAATTTCCTCGTTTCATCGCTAAACTTTTCACTCTCAATATCTCCAAACTGGAGCGGTGGAAAACCACTTCAGGAAAATAACCCTGAAAGTCACAGAACGAATCGAAAGTAAAAAATCTTCATTTTACAAAAATTATGCTCCCTATAATCACTATAAAAATGAAACAATTTATTACCACCATTTTAAAATTATCGCTGGTGTTATTGATGATCCTTCCTATCAGATCAAAAGCTGCTGTTCCAAATGCCCCTTTTAACTTGAGAAGCTCCGATAAAATCAACCCGGTAGGAGTCAGCGACAAACCCTATTTCGGATGGTATGTCAGCGATCCGGACAAAAACGAAATCCAGTCAGGCTATCAGATTTTAGTGGCTTCTTCATTGGAAAAATTGAAGGCCAACACGGGCGATATCTGGAACAGCGAAAAAGTGAGTTCAGGAAAACAAAACTATATCTTTTACGGAGGAAAAGCGCTATCGCCTGCAACCCGTTATTTCTGGAAAGTCAGAACCTGGGACAAAGATGGAAATGTCGGTCCGTATTCTGCAGCGGCTAATTTCGGAACAGGTTTGCTGACCAACAAAGACTGGGCCGGCTCAAAGTGGATCAAACGAACGACGACATCGCCGGATGATTATACTTTTTTCAGAAAGAAATCTGCGCTACCCAACAAAACCATTCAACGTGCAATAGTTTACCTCAACGCCTGCCAGAGTTATGAACTTTTTGTGAATGGCAAATTCATCGGCAAGGGCTCCGACAACCATTATCCACAATACAGCTATTACAATGCATGGGATATCACCGCTGCATTAAAAGCAAACAGTGACAATGTAATTGCCTGTCTGACACATTGGTATGGTGGTGGTCAGGGAAGGGCAACAGGATCCCGGGGATTGATCGTTAAAACCATCATCGAATATTCGGATTTAACCACTTCAACGATTTGTTCCGATAGTACCTGGAAGCAAAAACAAGCAGAACAATGGGTAACGGGTCAACCTCAAAGAGGTGGAGAAGGTAACGGTCGGGTCGAAAAAATCGATTCCCGCAAAATGATTCCGGACTGGAACACCTTGAGCTACAACGATTCTTCGTGGCAATCGGCGACAGAAATCGGCCCTCACCCTGTTGCTCCGTGGGTGGGTACTTTAAGATCTGATCTCACCAGAGTTGTTGAAAATGAGATTAAACCAGTTTCAGTTACCGACTTTGGAAAAGGAAAATATGTGATCGACCTCGGAAAAATCTATCCGGGAAATTTTAAAATCACCTTTTCAGGCGGAAAGTCGGGTGATTCAATAAACATGTATGGTGGTTTTGTTTTAAATACAGATGGCACTGTTTCTACAAAGGTCAGGCAGAGTACAAATTTGAATTTCTACTTCATCCACAATGGCGCCAAGGCTCTCTTCAATCCTGCGGTTTACCTGGGAATCAGATATCTACAGGTCAACAACTCACCTTGTGTCCTGACGAAAGAAAATGTCAGCTACATCGTCAGACATTTCGAACTTGATCCTTCGCGCTCGGCATTTAACTCTTCCGATAAAATGCTCAACAGCGTTTGGGAACTCATGAAACATTCACTGATTGCTGGTGCAATGGAAGGTTTTGTCGATACCCCGACCCGTGAAAAAGGCGCTTTCCTTGGAGATGGCTGGTCACAGGGTGCTCCTTCGTTGAGCGTGATGGGAGACCGGACGATGAACAATCGCGTGTTACAGGAATTTCTCGATTCGCAGGATCAGTACTGGCCCGATGGCAGGCTGAATGCCGTCTACCCCAATGTTGACGGGGCACGCGACATTCCTGATTACACACAATCTTACCTGGTCTGGGTCTGGGATTATTACACGCAAACCGGAAACGCCGAATTCCTGAAGATGAATTACGAGCGGCTGAAAAAAGTGGCCGATTATGTGAATACTTACAAAAACGACACTACCGGATTGATCCACAAGCTCAAAGGCGGCGGCGGTTCTTATCTTTATGGCATTATTGACTGGCCCCCTGCAATGAGATATGGTTACGATGTGAAAACGGATTCACGCACGGTGATCGATGCTTATGCCTATATCGACAATGACATTCTTTCAAAAATTGCCGGTGTTCTCGGAAATATTTCAGATCGTGACGCCTATAAACTGAAAGCAATGAATATGAAAAAAGCCATCAACTCACTGTTGATCAACAAGGATGGCGTTTATATTGATGGTTTGAACAAGGACAAATCACAGAGTACGCACGTGTCGCAACATGCAAATATGTTCCCGATGGCCATGGGCTTAGTTCCCGAAAAGAATTTTGAAAAGGTCACCGCAGAAATCGTTAACCGCAAAATGAGCGTGGGGATGGTCACAGTCCGTTTCTTGCCGGAAGCGCTTGGCAAGGCCGATCAGGGACCACATCTATTTGATTTATATACAAATACCGAATGGGATGGTTGGGCCAAGACGGTAAAACTTGGCGGAACCGTCACATGGGAATCGTGGGATGCCAACCTCAACGACAACAGCATGTCTCACCCCTGGGGCGCTGCAGGTCTGCTTGGAATGCAGGAATATATTCTTGGAATTCAGGTTTTAAAACCACAACACGAATTAATTCAGGTGAAACCTTTAGATTTTGACAACAAACTTTCCTTTGTTAAAGGCGTTTATCCAACCGATAAGGGAGATATCGTAATCAATTGGAATAAAAGCGCCACCGATTATTCGATGAAGTTGACAATTCCAGTTAATATAAGGC
>Ga0209538_1000346_pt1 | contig 28243 bp, 31 predicted proteins | sample BarGraNGADG00211_2_FD_184492 | JGI IMG/M metagenome (GOLD analysis project Ga0209538, IMG submission 184492) | Arctic peat soil microbial communities from Barrow, Alaska - Barrow Graham LP Ref core NGADG0004-211 (SPAdes) (version 2) | ecosystem: Environmental > Terrestrial > Soil > Wetlands >... | reverse complement strand
TGATGCGGATGTACCTGCGCTGGGCCGAGCGCCATGGCTTCGAGGTCGACCTCAACGACGTGCAGCCCGGAGACGGCGGGGGCATAAAGAGCGCGACGTTCACCATCCACGGCAACTCAGCCTACGGTTACCTCTCGTGCGAGAAAGGGGTCCACCGGCTGGTCAGGATATCTCCCTTCGACTTCTCGAAGAGGCGCCACACTTCTTTCGTCTCGCTTGACGTGATACCGGAGGTCGACGAGGAGCTCGATATCGAGATAGACCCGAAGGACCTGCGGATCGACACCTATCGCTCGTCCGGCGCGGGCGGCCAGCACGTCAACGTCACCGACTCCGCGGTGCGGATCACGCACATCCCGACCGGCATCACGGTCCAGTGCCAGAACGAGCGGTCCCAGATCAGCAACCGCGCCACCGCCATGAAGATCCTCAAGTCCCGCCTGTTCGAGCTCGCCAGGCGTGAGAAGGTCAAGGAGATAGAGGCCCTGCGCGGCAAGAGGATGGACATCGCCTGGGGCAGCCAGATACGCTCGTACGTCTTCGCGCCCTACCAGCTCGTGAAAGACCACAGGACCGGCGTGGAGACCGGGAACGTCCAGGCGGTCATGGACGGCGAGATCGACCAGTACATGCAAGAGTGCCTGCGCTGGCGCAAGAAGCTCCAGGGCGAGGGCGCCGAGGGCACTCAGGCCGGAGGAAAGAATGGCTAGCGAGAGCGCTCCCAGGATCAGCACGGACCTTCACGTCCACACCGTATCCAGCGGGCACGGTTTCTCCACGATACGCGAGATCTGCGCGGACGCCGCCCGGCGCGGGATCGAGATGGTCGGCATCACCGACCACGGGCCCTCGATGCCCGGTGGGGCGCACATCTACCATTTCACGAACATGGTTGTCATGCCCCGGGTGCTCTCCGGGGTCAGGGTCCTGCGCAGCGCGGAGTGCAACATCCTCGATACCGAAGGCACCCTGGACATCCACGACCGCGCCCTCGGAGTCCTCGATATAGTCCACGCCGGCATCCATCCCCTGACGGGTTATGAGGGGGATTCAGTGGAGGAGAACACACGCGCGGTCGTCGCCGCCGTCGAGAGCGGCAAAGTTGACGTGCTGGTACACCCGGGAAACCACGTGGTACCCTCTAGAGTACGGAACCGTTGTCAGAGCCGCCGCGTCCAAGGGTGTGCTGTTAGAGATAAATAATTCTTCGTTTACGGTGGTCCGCCAGGGGAGCCTCGATAACTGCCGCGCAATACTCACGGAGGCCAGGAAGACAGGCGCGCGCGTCTGCGTGGGCAGCGACGCGCACGACGCGTCACTGGTAGGCGTCTTCCACAAGGCCCTGGAGCTCATCGACGAGGTCGGCATTCCCGACGAGCAGATCGTCAACCGGGACGCCGCATCCGTTCTGGAGTTCCTGGCCGAGCGGGGCAAGAAGGAGATTTCCTTCTCGTAAGCCAAATATATATGGCCCGAAAATGTGCGGGCCTGTTTGTCATTGACTCCGAGTTGGAGGGATTGTCTTTGATCAAGTTCAGAAGGGTATCAAAGGTGTACCAGGGCAACATATACGCCCTGGACGACGTGACCGTTGATATCGAGAAAAAAGAGTTCGTGTTCCTGGTCGGCCCCAGCGGGTCGGGCAAGTCCACGTTCATTAAGCTTATGCTCAAAGAGGATGAGCCGACCAGCGGCCAGGTCTATATCGCCGATACGAACCTGGCCGAGATAAAGAAGTGGAAGATACCGTACCTCCGGCGCAAGGTCGGTTGCGTGTTCCAGGACTACAAGCTCCTGCCCAACAAGACGGTCTACGAGAACGTGGGCTACGCCCTCGAAGTGACGGGCAGGCCGCGCCGCATAATCGAGTCTTACGTCCCCGAGGTCCTCAGGCTGGTCGGCCTGAGCCATAAACTCGAGTCGTATCCCGACGAGATGTCCGGTGGCGAGCAGCAGCGGGTGTCCATTGCCCGCGCGTTTGTGAACCGTCCGCCCATACTCCTGGCGGACGAACCCACCGGTAACCTCGACCCGTCGATGTCGATAGGAATCGTCAAGCTCCTCGAAAGAATCAACAACACGGGCACCACGGTGATCATGGCAACCCACGACCAGGATATCGTCAACACCTTCAAGAAGAGGGTTGTCGAGCTCCGCGACGGGCGTGTCATCCGCGACCAGGCCCGGGGGGTGTACGGCTATGGCAGTTAACTTCATGTACTTCCTGAAAGAATCCGGCTCGTCCATGAAACGCAACATGGCCCTCACGGCTGCCGCCGTGATGGTCACGAGCCTTTCCCTTCTGATACTCGGGGTGGTGGGCATGTCGGTCCACGCCGGCAACGGGCTAGCCACGAGCATGAAGGAGCGGGTCGACGAGGTCCGCGTGTTCCTCAAGGACAACGTCACCGTCGAGGAGCGCTCCAGCATGCAGTCGTTCATCCAGAAGATGCCAGAGGTGAAGAGCGTCAAGTACATCTCCAAGGAAGACGCGCTCGCGGAGTTCAAGACGATGTACAAGGACGAGAAGTCGCTCCTCGACGAGATAGAAGGCAACCCGCTACCGGCCGAGTTCAAGGTGCGGATGACCGACCCCAAGTACAACAACACCGTCGCCCAGCGCATCGAGTCCCGGCCTGAGGTCAGCGTCGACGAGACCGGCAAGAAAGAGATCAAGAACCCGCGCGACGTGGTTAACAAGGTGCTCAGGATAACCGGGGCGGTCCAGAAGTTCGGGCTGGTGATCGTGGTCGCGTTCGGCCTGGTCGCCGTGGCCCTGGTCTCCATCACGATCAGGATGGCGATCTACTCGCGCAGGACTGAGATCGGCATCATGAAACTGGTGGGTGCGACCAACTGGTTCATCCGCTGGCCGTTCATGATGGAGGGGGTGGTCGAAGGGTTCTTCGGTGCCATTGTGGGCATCATCGTGGCCCTGCTGGTCCACGCCTGGTTCATCGCGAAGCTGGAAGCAGCGGCCGAGGGCACCAATCTCGTCGCCGGCGGATACCTGGTCCTCCTGTCCTTCGTGCTCGTCGCGATCGGCATAGTGATCGGCGCGGTGGGGAGCGCACTGGCGCTCAGAAGGTTCATCGAGGTCTAGAACCGCACTAATCGATGAATCGTCTTAATGAGCAGGGCGCGCCCGAAGGAACGCGCATCCTGTTCTAGAACAGGAAATACGTCTATCATTGATTGCGGGCCTCCGGGCCCGCAATTCTATTGTATGTTTCACAGGACTGGCGCCGATGGCGCCGAACAAGGAGCAGACTTGGACGAACAACAAGGCAATCCACCACAGGACGCGGGACAGCCGCCCCAGCCGGTACCTCCGAGCCCCCCGGGCGCGCAAATGCCTCCGCCGGGGCAGCAGTGGCAGCAGCCGCAGGCTCCCGGGCAGCAGCCACCGCCCGGGCAGTATCCGCCTCAGGCAGGGCAACCCCCGGCAGGGCAGTACCCTCCTCAGCCGCCGTATCCTCCGGCTGAGCAGCAGCCCCAGTACCAGCAGCAACAGCCTTACGGGCAGCAGCCGCAGGCTTACCCGCCACAGGCGCAGCAGTATGGCGCCCCGCCCACGCCTCCACCTCGAAAGCGGATGTCTCGCTCGAGCGTGATAATACTGGGCATCGTTATCGCCGTCCTGGTGATCGGCGCCCTGGTGGGCATCGCGTTCGTCGTGGACAAGACGGTGTTCAAGAGCAGCGCCTCCGGCTTCAGCCTCCAGGACCAGCCCAGTTACAAGGAAGCCCTGTTCGACATCAAGAGCTATTACTTCAAGCCCTACGACCAGGTTAAGATCGAAGCCGCGGCGAACGCGGCGGTGGCCGCCGCCAAGAAGAAGGGCGTAACCTCGACCACCGAGCTCACCAATACCGGCGTCACGGCCCTGGTGAAGGCGCTGGGGGACGCACACAGCGAGTACCTGACGCCAGCCGAGAACAGCAGGATGAACCAGGACCTCAGCGGTTCTTTCTTCGGCGTGGGGTTCACGCTGCGGCTCGAGGCCGTGACGGGGCCCAATAAGGGATTGCCGGCGCCTACCCAGTCGAACGGGACCACGCCGTCCACGACGCCGAACGGGACCACGCCCAGCCAGACGCCTGTCACACCGGGACCCAACTCGAGACCCGCGGTCGCCTCCGTCATCAAAGGCTCGCCCAGCGACAAGGCCGGCATCAAGTCCGGTGACATCATCATGTCGGTCGACGGCAAGGACACCCTGGGAGAGAGCCTCGACAGCGTGGTGCTTCGCATCCGCGGCAAGCAGGGCACCAAGGTCGACATCAAGGTCTCGCGGCTGGGCAAGCAGATGGATTTCGTGATCACCCGCGAGAAGATCCAGGTCCCGGACTTCGAATCCGAGCTGGTCGACGGTAAGTACGGCGTCCTGAGACTCTTTGAGTTCAACCAGGGAGTCGGACAGAAAGTCCGGGCCGCGGTGAAAGACCTGCAGGCCAAAGGCGCACAAGGGTTCATCCTGGACCTGCGCGACGACCCCGGGGGCCTGGTGGACCAGGCCGTGCAGGTCGCGAGCATCTTCATCCCGAGCGGCCAGATCGTCTCTTTCCAGACCAAGGGCCAGCCTACCATCAACGAGGTGGCTCAGGGCGGGGCAGAGACCGACAAGCCGCTGGTGGTGCTGGTCAACGGCGGCAGCGCGAGCGCCTCGGAGATCGTGAGCGGAGCCCTCAAGGACCATGGGCGCGCCACCCTGGTGGGGACCAAGACCTATGGCAAGGGCTCGGTCCAGAAGGTCTACAACACGGGCGACGGCGGGGCCGTGAAGCTCACCATTTCCCTCTACTACCTGCCGAACGGCGAGTCCATCGACGGCAAGGGCATCGTGCCCGATATCGTCGTGCAGAACAAGAAAGACCCCGCTGCCGAAGTGACCATGCAGATGGACAAAGCCAAGCAGGTGCTTCAGAACCTGATCGACGGGAAGCCGGCGACCGGCCTGCTTCCGGAGGACCTGCTCGCGGCATAGCGTCAACTGAGATCGCGCAAAGCTGGCGCCCCGGCGCCAGTTTTGCTTTTTGAGGGGTTGCCGTGCGTCATTTACCGGTCACAAGGCGGTGTTATACTCTCAACATGTCCAGGAATGAGGACCGGACGGGAATCCAGGTAAAGGCCACAAACCGCAAAGCCCTGCGCGATTATCAGATCGAGGACAGGATGGAAGCGGGCCTGGTCCTGATGGGCAGCGAGATAAAGTCGATACGCGAGGGGCGGGCGTCTCTGGTGGATTCGTTCGCGACGATCGAGGGCGGGGAGGCATTCGTCCACGGGATCAACATACCTCCCTACCTGCAGGCGTCGCACTTCGGTCACGAGCCGACCAGGACGCGCAAGCTGCTGTTGCACAAGGACGAGATCAAGCGGCTGACCGGGAAGATAGCCGAACGGGGCTATACCCTGGTGCCGCTCCGGTTGTACATCAAGGACGGCAAGGCCAAGCTCGAGCTGGGCCTCGCCCGCGGCCGGCGCCAGTACGACAAGAGGCGCGAGATGGCCGACCGGGACGCGGCTCGAGAGATGGCCAGGGCCGAGCGCAGGAAAGTGCGCTCGGTGGCGGAACACTAGTAATGACAATAACGTGGGGGCGACAAGGTTTCGACAGGACTGAAGGAGGCGACGGTGCGGGCCGAGCTCCAATAACTCGTTAAACTGTTGGAAAACAACCAAACGCCAACTCTGAAATGGCACTGGCTGCTTAAACAGCGGTCACGTCCTACCGGGTGAGGCCTGCGGGCCTGGATAGGACGACGGTTAGCAGGATAGCCCAGAGCCGGGGTCCCGACGGCGAATGGGCGAAACTTTCCGGGACTGGCGAAGGCAAGGCCTCCCGCGGGCCGAACCTGAGCGAGACTTAAACCGCGGGATACGCCCGTAGACTCTGTCGCTGAAGCACTCTTGGACGCGGGTTCGATTCCCGCCGCCTCCACCACTTCACAATCGAACTCCCTCCAAAGGCGGGGGGAATCGAACCCCACCCCACGCGCTTCGCGCGCGGTGACCCCGGGGGCCGGGGGAATGTCCCCCGGCATTAATTCACTCATGGGGGGGGTTTCGTAGAGGGGCGCGAGCCCCCCATGCGGGAGCGGAACCCTGTCCAGCGGCCCCGGACGATATTCACTGCCAAGCCTGGAGGCGCCTTGTACTCCAGCGTGATGCCATGACGCTGGGCTTCTTCACTGAAGATCAAAATCTAGCAGGATACTTGTCATCGAATTGCAGAAGCCTCAGGGTGAAGCGACGGGCTCGACTCCCGCCGCCTCCACAGGGGGAGTGGCCACAAATGCGATGGCTGATGAGGAAGAGTACCACTGCAATCATCTTCTGGGCGGGCGTAATCGGCCTATCTGTAATTGTGCTTCTGCTTGGGGCGATGATAATCGCGAACAAACCTTGGCAGCAGACTCCTCGCAATGAAGCGTTCACTGACTTCATGAACCAGGTGGACCAGGGGACTGTTTCCAACGTCAAGATTTACGAAAAGGATCAGACCATTGACGTGGAGATTGAGAACGGTAAGAAGTACAAGACCGCTTTCCCGCCCAACTTTGATCTCAAGAAGTTGCTCGCTGGCAAGGTGAAGACCATTGATTTCGACCCCCAGACCAACACCAGTATCTTTTCAATAGCGATCCAGATCGGACCCCGCGTGCTGTTGGTCGTGCTCATTTTGGCCTTCATGACCTGGATAGTCCTGCTCATTGTCTCCTTTGCTGTCAGGACAACAGGGAACAAAACCTGAATTCCAGGGTCCAGAAGCCGAAGGCTGTGGGGGTTCAGTGGGCGTTGGCGGATAACTACTACCGGATCCTCTTCAGATACCCTTCCGGATTGTTTGTCAGGATGTAACGCTCCCTGCTGGCATCAACGACAAACTCTTTGTTGCCCCGCAGGAACTCACGCGTAGCCGCCAGAGGCCCGCCCCGGCTGCTCCGAGTATCTACGGATGGGCGTGGTCGTTTCCGGTGCCGTCGACGCTCGAATGAAAACCGTCCGCCAGCCGTATCTCCTCATAAATACGCGCGCGGAAGTACATGCTCCAAAGGGGTGAGACTGGTCATGAACAATGAATCCGTACGGACGGGGACCAGTGTGAAGGAGCTCCTCATCAACAAGGAACTGGTGCTGGACTCTTTGAAGGCGGCCTGCCTGATCGGAAGCTGGGCGAGATGGGTCAAGAGCGGGCCGGCGCCCGATGCCGAAGGATGCACAGGTAACGGGCTCGAGGAGGACCTGGAGTCCTGGACGCTCGTCGAGGAGCTGTCCAGGCCCGGAATCACGACCTACGACCAGGTCGTGGAGCCCCAGGCGCTGGGCGCCATAATGACGGGATTGTCCGTTGCGCTGCTCCTTTCATCAGACAAGTACGAGTATTTCGAGATCAGGCGGGAATGGTACAAGATCGGCAGGTGGCTCAAGGAAGAACACGGCATCGAACCCGGCGAACACGTCTGCGCGTTGCTCGACGATTCGGCGGCAAGCATATTGTCCGTCGAGAAGAACCTGGACGTGATCGCCAAGTACCTGCCCGAGCTCAAACAGGGTTGGAGCGACGGCAGAGCAGACGGCGTCCAGGATTACCTGACAGTGATGCGCCTCAGGCTCGTTGCAGGTAACGCCGCTACCGACTAGCGATGCGGAAGGCGAGGAGAACCGGGGGGCAGAATATGTTCCAGCACAAGGCAACGCAAGCGGCGCGCGCGGCCCGCCTCGCGCTCACGTGCCTGTTGGTGCTGTCAGCGGCAATGGCTCTCGTGTGGTACGGGACCCAGCTTCTCGAGGCCAGGCGGTCGACCGCCGAACTCGAATCGCAGTGGCGCGGTGGCTTGACCGTGAGCGTTCACGCAAACCCCCAGCCAGGCGACGTCGTGGGCCGGATCGCTGTTCCCAGGCTGGGGCTGGACACTCCGATGGTCGAGATGGCGGACGTCGATGACATGGAGAACCTCAACAAAGGGCCCGCGCACATCGCCGGCACCGCCTTGCCGGGAGCCGCGGGCAATTGTGTCATCGCCGGTCACAGGACGACCCACAGCAAACCGTTTCTGCACCTTGACACCCTGGCCGCAGGGGACGAGGTGCTGCTCACGGACCTGGGTGGAATCAGGCACCGCTATCTGGTGACCGGCTCCGAGGTCGTGGACCCGGATGACGTCCGGGTCATGGACCCGACGCCTCAACCGTCACTCACGCTCATCGCCTGTCACCCGCCCTTTTCCGCCAGGTACCGACTGGTCGTCAAGGCGGCATTGGCGCAATAACAGGAATACACATGGTCCGGGCGAATTGATTTTTGTCGGTGTGAGGGGTTGCTGGACGGCAGTTCGCTCGTTGATAGAATATATAGGGAACAGACAGGAGCCCGGAGTTATTGGGGAGCCTCCCAGGAGTAGACATTGAAGGCAAATGGGTACCGGGGCAACCGCACCCGGGGGTTTTCAATCGAGAACGTCTACGAGCGATACCATCCGCAGGTGTTGCGGTTCTTCCTTGGCAAGGGGCTGCAGCACGATGCCGCTGAGGACCTGAGCCAGGAGGTCTTCTACCGGGTGCTGCGCAGCGGGAAGCCGCTGGTCGGCGAGGACTACACACGAAACCTGGTTTTCTGCGTCGCGCAGAACCTCCTGATCGATCATTTCCGCAAGAACAACGGTTCCGTCCAGGAGAGGACCGGGTCCGAGGACGACGTGGCGGCGGCTGACGGCCTTTCCCTTTCGTGCGACCTGTCCCCTGAAGACGTTATCATCTCATCTGAGACGAGCGAAGACGTGAAGCAGGTCCTGTCCGGCCTGCCGCCCCGGCACGCCCAGGCCATCATGTTGAGGGAGATGGAAGGCCTGTCTTACCGGGAGATGGCCTCGCGGCTGGGCATGTCGGAGAAAGCGGCGGAGAGCCTTCTTCACCGGGCGCGGGTGCAGTTGAAGAGCGGCCTCGCGGAGGCCGGCGAGCGCAGAGGGGGCTGGTGGTCCACGATCCCGGTTGCCCTGTCTTCCATGGCACGCGTTACGGGAAGGAAAGCCGCTTCGATTCCGCGATGGGTCGCGGCGCGCGCGGCCGCCTTGTCCGCCGGCGTATCCTCACTGGCCATCGGCCACTCGGCCATGATGCTACTGCTGGTGCTGCTGCTTGTGGGCTCCGCTGTAGGCGTAGGGGTCGCTGCCAGCGCTACGTATCCGGGCGCCGCTGTCAGTCCCGGCGAACAGAAGAGAGCACAGACGATTTCGGAAGCCGGTCCGGGCGCGCCGGGCGCCATTGCCGCCGATGCCCTCAAAGTGTCTCAGAAACCCGTAAGCGAGCCTCAGCAGGCACAGACCGCAGTCGAGAACCAGGGTCCCCAGGACGCTCTGGCTCAGACCGGAAACATCACGAGAGGCTTGCTGAGTGATGTTGGAGGGATCCTCGACCTTCTGACCTCCAGACTCGGCGACGTGCTGAACGAGGTCACTGACCCGCTGTTCCGGGTGCTCGGAAGCCTTGGCCTGCCTCAGGGGTTGCTCGACCAGGCGCAACAGGTAACCGGGCTCGCCCTGGCGAACGACATCCAGGGGGCCCTGGTGGACACGGGTATCCAGGCTACGTATGTTCTCGAGGACGCAGTTCGCGGAGTGGCTCCGGGCGTCACGGCCCAGCCGGCTGCCAGCGCCGCGCCTGCGACTGCCGGCCCTGCCAGCACCGGTTCGCAGCAGGCCGCTTCCAACTCGCCTGGCCAGCAGCAGACAGCGAACCCCACAGCCAGCACTTCCACCGATACCCAGAAACCCTCCAACAGCCCGCATACGCAGCCTTCGACCACTACGACTACGACGAACAAGACCACCCCCACGAATCCGACGACGAGTCCGGACGGCGGGGTCGTGGATACGGTGATCGATTTCGTCAACGGCATCCTCTGAGCTGACTCACGCCTGACTTACGTCGTTCGATTTCCACCTCTGTTTACACTTCACCCGCAATTTCTGTCCATGAGTAGAGGGAATCGAGGTCAGACATCCCGTGGCAAGGTTGACTCGAAGAGACTCAACGGAAGGCGGGCGGTCGCGGGTTAGTGGATGATGCGGGAGGGGGGGGTGGGGCGGCCTCCGGAACTGTGACTGAAGCCGCCCCGTCCAGTGTGCTGGTGCTAGGAGGAGCGTGCTTTCATCAACATCTCGAACTTCGCGACGATCAGGAGAGCGGCCGCGAGCACGAGGATCGAGATGAGAGCACCGGTGAAATCCGCCCCGGTGTAAGGCAGGTGGTCGTAGGTGTTGCCTACGAGGGAATCGTCAGCCGCCGGGTCCAATTGCAGGCCCGACGGACCGGTGGGCGCAACCGCCGCGGTGGCGGCGGGGGGCGGGTCTGATGCCTGGGCTGCCGTTGGCGAGGCTGGTGCCACCGGCGGGATAAGCAGCCGGTTAAGAAGCGACTGCAGCACTGTCAGCAGCCTCTTGACGATAGGCAGGTTGGCCAGCTCCGGTGGGATGAGCTTGGTGATGTAGCTGATTATCATTCCGGTCTGAGGTATCTGCGCGGGACCCGTCAGGTTCTGGACCAACCCCGTCACGTCTTTGACCAACCCCGCAACGGGCAGTTGGTTGGCGACTGCTTGAGCCTGCTGCGTCAAGACGCTCACGCTTGGTACCCCGGTGGGGAGGGCAGGGATTTTGCCCCTCAGGTCCGGCACCGGCACCGCTTCGACGATCCCGGTCACGGTATCCGTAGCGGTCGTGACGGTCTTGACCACCGTGGTCGCGTCAGGCACGGGGAGCTGCGGGACCTGCGGGACGTTAGCGTCCGGCAGTACGGCATTGGTGACCTGTTCGACCGTGCCCGGGATGTCCACCGGCAGGTTCGGTGCCGGCAACTCGATCGGGATTGTGATGTCGGTGCCGGGCACCGTCGTGGTGCCCGCGCCGGCCAGGCCTGCCAGCGAGGTCACCAGGACCAGCGCGGCGCCCAGGCACGCAAGTACCCTGAGAGCGTTCTTCCTGTTCATTACGATCGCCTCCATTCTGCTCCGCGACTTTGGCTGTTCCTGCGATAGATACGGGCGTCGGGCAGCTTTCATTCGCTGGCAGGGGTCAGGCACCGTCCACCTTTCTGTCCACTATTACTATTGGAGGTTCCAGCAGACCCCCCACAGTGGTTACCGCCTATTCCCCCGGGCGTGTGATTACCGATCCAATGCGAATGAAAACGAGAGACCACCCGTATTGAGGGGAGCAAGGCAGCGCACGACAAAAGCGGAGGCCACCGATGAGCAGAAAGATCAAAGCGGTAACCGGAGCGATGATCCTGGTAATTCTGGCGGCATTTCCACTCGGCTGCGTAAACACCGCCGGCATCAAGAAGATGGACCTCACCGGCCAGTTGAAGAAGTTGAACAAAGAAGTCTCCGGTCTCAACGATAAGACCGCTTCACTCCTCGACGTCATTCAAGCGCTCGATGCCAAAGAAGCGCAGTTGAGCGAATCGGTCGTTCTGCTCGGAGCCGTGGACGACAAGACGAAGACGCAGATCTCGACCACCCGGCAACTGGCGTCGATCGTGCGAACGCAGCGCTCCAAGGTGGCCTCGGTCCTCGGGCTCGGACAGCAGGTCCTTGCGGTCGAGTCGGGCCTCAAGGGTCACACCGAGGCGCAACTTGGCATGGCGGGAACCACGCTCGACCTGGTGCGCGCCCTGATGGTGAACCTCCAGGACTTCAAGAGCACCAACGACGGCATAAATCACAAGATGGACCAGGCGCTCAGCATCATGAGAAACATGTAGGAGTGGGTGGAGATGAAACCCAGGACCAGGAAGATCGTAATGGTCACCGGAGTAGTAGTACTCGTCGGATTCATGGTCAACACGCTGCTGATGCTGGGGCAGCTCAAGGGCCTTGACTCGCAACTGTCCACCAACAGCCGGCTCCTGGCCAAGGCAATCGCCTACGAGGATGCGATGGGGGTCAAGAGCGGGAGCATCAAGAAGATGGCAGACCAGTTTGACGCGCTCCTGACGAAGATGGACACCGCCCGCGGACTCGCAAAAGGGATCGCTGGCGACGCTGAGCAGATCAGGCAGATGAACGACGCTCTGCTGGCCGCCAATCGACAGATCGACGGCATCATCGTCGAGAACTTCGATCTCGCCAGCCAGATCGCCGGCCGGATGTCCTCAGTGGTCGGGGTGATGGGTGGCGCCGGCGACCTTCTTACGGCGATAGGCGCCTCCGCCAGGGGCCAACTCGGCAAAGTCGCCAGCATGTACGACCTCGCCTGTCAGAACAACGCAGCTTTGCCGGCTCTTCCTTAAGGGGTGAGGAGAGATGAAAGAGAGGCTCAAGAAGATCACGGGAGCAGGGGTTCTCGCGACGGCGGCCGCTATCGCGCTGATCACCGCCCTCGGCACGACGGCGACGCTGGGGGTTGCCGGAAACGTCAATCACAAGATAGAGGTCGTGCAGAAGCAGATCGCCAGGTCATGCGAGCTGAACGAGTCCATGAAGGGCGGCCTCGACCCGACCGTCGCGCTCAATGACAAGGCCGGTATCGTCGGCGGGTACATCAAGGAGATCCTCAAGACGATGAGCGGCATGCGCGACGGGCTCTCCGCCATGGTGGACACCATTCAGAAGACCAACGGCGTGCTTTCCGGCGTCGGCGGGCACACGGCGAAGCTCACTGAAGCGCTGAACGGCCTCATCCCCTGCATCGAACAGCTTGCTGAAGCCGTCCAGAAAGGGAACGTCGCGTCGGGATCGTCTCTGGGACTGCTCGACCAGATAAACAGCCTGAACTCTTCGATCGCGGGCGAGATGTCGCAGATGCACAGCAAGCTCGCGAGTTCGGCGACCTACAAGATCGTGTTCACGTACGCGATGCCCGTTCTGCCCTGAAGGCGTGTGAACGAGATGAAGAGGAAGACGCGATAATCCTGGGGGCGGCGATGCTGCTGGTGGGCGCCACGGTATTCGCAATCGTCCTGGCAAGCCACGGGGTGCTGGGGTCGCTCAACGAGAAGATGAACATCTTCAACATGGTCGACGGCAGCCTGGGCACCATGCGTGACCTGAACGCAAGCATGACCAAGGTGAAATCCAATGTCGACGTCCTCAACGGCAAGCTGGACCTCCTGGGCAAGACGAATACGCTCTTGAAAGATCAACTGGGAGTTGTCGATCGCCTCAACGGGTTGATGGGCGCCCAGAAACCGCTGCTGACAAAGACAAACGAGTCGATAGGCAGGCTGGAGTCCAGGCTCCAGGAAACGCTTGGCGGGGTGCGGGCGCTGGACCCGGTGATGGCGGACCTGGTCGCCGGCATGCAAGGGTCTCTGGACCTCACGCGCCAGGTCGTTGACGGTACCGGACAGATGGTCGCCATCGCGTCACAGATCTCGGGTCTTTTCGACCAGACGATCGGATACCTTGCCAGGATCCAGCCGCTGAGCGCAAAAGCCAAGGCCTACATGCGAGGCGACCTGCTGTCGAGGCTTGGGGACTTCCTGCCGAAGACCGCCGCGGCTGTGACCGCCCTGCTCCCCGGGAAGACTCCCGCCAGCAAAACCAATTCGCCGGCGCAGCCCCAGGGCCCGGCCCAGGCTGCCGTAACGAGCGTCCAGAAAGTCGTGGACACGACGGTGAAGACAGTCGTGAAAGTGAAGGAACGGGTGCTGGATCCACTGCTGGACCCGGTCACGGATCTCCTGAAATAGGTGATGGTCATGAAAGCAGTAAAAGTGTTCCTTGTCCTCGTCATAGCGGGAAGCCTTTCCCTGACAGGGTTCACCCTGGTCAAGGTGATCGGCGTCCAGCGGACGATCGGTCAGAAGCAGAAGGCGCTCGTGAAGGGCGTGGAACTGCAGAACAGTTCAATCGTGGAGATATGCGGCGCTTTCAAGCCGACCGAAGAGATGGTCGGCAAGACCGAGAAGATGCTGACGGACCTCACGGCCCTGTCGTCGGTCGTGGTGGACATGAACGGCCTCGTCGCCGAGGCCAACGAGCTCCAGGGAACTACCAACGGGTTGCTCCAGGCGAGCAACGAGAAGATGGGAGGGCTGACGGCGGCGGCCGGGGCAGCCAAGGCCCCGCTGGACAAGGTGCGAAGTTACACAGGCGTGACCAGGGAGTTCATCAACCGCACCGTGGCCGCCCTGCAGCGCATGGCGGGCGGGCTGCGTTCGACAAACAGCAGCGCCGCGGGCATCGCAAACATGATGGAAGGCAAGTTCTAGGAGCGCACTATGTTCTTCATGGCTTTGATAATCATGGTCACACTGGCAGCAGTCGCGCTCGCGGTATACGCCCTCTGGGACACCATCTGGAGGGACGGCCGCGTGACCGGCAAGGTCCTCGTGGGGATCTCGGGGCTCTACGCGGTGACCGCGGTGACCATGCTCCTGGTTTCGCTGGTCAACAGGTGATTCAGGAAGGGGTGGCATCATGCAGCCGTATTACCTGCAACAAGTAGAGATTGCCGGGGCCGGCCGGGAACCCGTCAGGGTGGGGCCTGCCGACGTGAGCGCCCTCCTGCGACGCGTTCTGTCGGAGAGGGCATGGAAGCTCACGATAAGGCGCGAGCGCGAGAGCACGAACGCCTCCGCTGACGGAACGCGCGTCTATCAGGCGTTCTCCCGGCGCATCGCAAAGGCGTAGTCGTCGCCCCGCGCCGACAGCGTGACACGGATCAGCAGCGCTGATCACGAATCGTCAAGTGACGGCGGACCCGAAGGGCAGGTGCGCGGGTCCAGGTCTGAAGCTCGCAAGGATTCCGAGACCACTACGACTCCGGCAGACGCGGACGGCCTCTGCTGAGAATCTACCCCCCGCAAGACCAACCTTCTTTCCTCCAACTCGCCAATCCGGTTTTGCCTGCCCCGGCGTTCTGCCGGATAATAGACTCTTGGATTGCTCGAGGATGGGAAGCGAGAATCATGAACGACAGGCCTATAGGCATATTCGATAGCGGAGTCGGAGGCCTCACCGTGGTCAGGTCCGTGATGGACCTTCTGCCGGGCGAGCGCATCATCTACCTCGGCGACGGCGCGCGGGGACCGTACGGCCCCCGCGACATCGACGAGGTGCGCGGCTTCGCCCTGGAGATCGTCGAGTACCTGCTCGGCTTCGACGTCAAGCTCATCGTCATCGCGTGCAACAGCGCCACGGCCGCGGCCCTCGAGGAGGCGCAGCGGGAGTGTGACATACCCGTGGTCGGCGTCGTCATGCCCGGCGTGCGCGCGGCTCTGCGCCGTTCCAAGCGTCTCAACATCGGGGTGATCGGCACGAAGGTCACCATCACCAGTGGCTCGTACGAGCGCGCCATCGAGCGGCTCGATCCGCGGGCGCGGGTTTTCAGCCAGGCGTGCCCGGAGTTCGTGGAGTTTGTAGAGCGGGGAGAGGTTACGGGCGACCACATCTCCGAGATGGCACTGGGTTACATCGACCCCATGCTCGAGTCCGGGATCGACACTCTCATCATGGGATGCACTCACTACCCCCTTCTGGCCCCGCTCCTCCACGAGGTGGTGGGGCCGAACGTGGAGTTGATAAGCAGCGCCGATGAGACTGCGGCCGAGGTCCAGGACATACTCGATCGGCTCGGATGGCTGGCCGACAGCGAGAGGCAGGGCTCGATGATGTTCCTCACCACGGGGCACGTTGAAAAGTGCCAGGAGCTGGGCAGGATGTTCCTGGGGCCCGAGGTGCGCTCAGTGGTTCCGGTCGCGTTCGATTGCCATCCCGAGATGGACTTCACACCCGCGGTCGAGGAGGACGAGTGAGCCTGAAGGTCACGGTCTGCGGAAGCTCAGGGGGATACGCGGGCGCCGGCAAGGCGTGCGCGGGTTTTCTGGTCCAGGACGACGCCGGGACGCTGATGCTGGACATCGGCGCGGGTTCTCTCTCTAACATGCTCAAGTACCTCGAGGCGGACGAGCTGGGCGGCGTGGCGATAACGCACATGCACTGGGACCACTATGCGGACCTTGTCGGCCTGTGCACCGCGCGCCGCTTCTGGGAGACATCGCTGCCGCCCCTTCCCGTGCTGGCGCCGCAAAACGCAAGCGATATCCTCGGCAGTCCTATCTCGGAGGAGAGCCGTCCGGAGTTCTTGAGTTGTATGGACATACAGGAACCCGACACGGAGGAGCCCATGGATTTTGCCGGGTTCACCGTGTCAGCCAGGCCTTCGTCGCACGCGGTCGACGGTTTCATCTTCCGCCTGGAGGCGGAGGAACGGACGATCTGCTACTCGGGCGACACCGAGAGGTGCGACGCGCTGGTCGACCAGGCGCGGGAGGCGGATCTCTTCATCTGCGAGGCGACCTTCACGAGCGAGGTCACCGTCAAGATGGGCGGGCATATGACCGCTAGAGAGGCGGGCAGAGTCGCAACGGAAGCCGGGGCGGGCAGCCTGCTGCTGACCCACCTCTGGCCGACGCTGGACCCCGAAGTGGCTATCGAGGATGCCGTCAAGGAGTACAATGGCCCGGTGGACCTTGCGGTCGAGGGCCTTACGTTCTTTGTGGGGCCGTACCCCTGCGCGACCTAGCTGGCAGATTTAGGAGGCGGAGTTGATAAGGACCGACGGTAGAAGCCCGGAACAGATGAGGCCTGTGAAGATCACGCGCAACTTCATCCAGCACGCTGAGGGCTCGGCCCTCATCGAGCTCGGCAACACGCGCGTAATCTGCACGGTGACGTACGAGGAGAGCGTGCCGCGGTTCCTGACCGGCTCCGGGAAGGGATGGGTGACGGCCGAGTACTCGATGCTACCCCGCTCGACTGTGGTCCGCAGCCAGCGGGAGGCGGTGAAAGGGCGCCAGGGCGGTCGCACCATGGAGATACAGAGACTGATAGGCAGGTCGCTGCGCGCGGTCACGGACATGTCGGTATTTCCCGAAAAGACTTTCCTGGTGGACTGCGACGTCATCGAGGCGGACGGAGGCACCAGGACCGCGTCGATCACCGGCGCCTATGTGGCCCTGGTGGACGCCTTTGAAACGATGATCGACGAGGGAGCCATCCCGGCCTCACCCGTGATCGGCAATATCGGGGCGATAAGCGTCGGGGTCGTCAGGGGGGAGCCGTGCCTCGACCTGTGCTTCGAGGAAGACTACCACGCGGATTTCGACTTGAACGTGGTAGCCAACGACCGCGCCGAGATCATCGAGATCCAGGGGACCTCGGAGCACAAGCCGCTTTCTCGCGCCGATCTCGACAAGATGCTCGAGCTGGGTATGGCCGGGATAAACGACCTCATCGACTACCAGAACCGCATCCTATCGGGAGAGATCTGACAGCCGCGATGGACCTTGTCATCGCCTCCAAGAACCCCGGCAAGATCAAGGAGATGCGGGGCGTCCTCGATCTTCCCGGACTCCAACTCCTGACCTTCGAAGACCTCGGCGATTGGCGGGAGCCTGAGGAAACCGGCTCGACCTTCAAACAGAATGCCGTCATCAAGGCTACCGAGCTCTCGGAGATGTTCGGCCGCGCGTCGCTCGCGGACGACTCGGGACTGGTGGTGGACGCTCTCGGCGGACAGCCCGGCATCCACTCGTCGCGGTACGCGGGGCCGGAAGGTGACGCCGACCGTAACATCGCGAGGCTGCTCGCCGAGATGGAGGGGATTCCGCTCGAGCAGCGCACAGCCAGGTTCGTCTGCGTGGCCGCACTCGTGATTCCGGGAGGCGGGGTCGAGATCACACAGGGCGAGTGTGAGGGCTTGATCCTCGAGAAGCGGCAGGGGACGGGCGGCTTCGGTTACGACCCGGTCTTTCAGCCGGAGGGCTTTGCCCGCAGCATGGCGGAGCTTTCACTTGAGGAGAAGAACGCTATCAGCCACCGCGGCAAAGCCCTACGCGCCATGCGCCAGTTACTGGAATGAAAAAGAGGGGTCAGGCACCCCCCGTTTTTCATGTGAGGGCGAGGGCTAGCAGGCCTTTCACCAGCAGCGTGACCTCCTGGTCGACGAGGCGCGCGCAGCGGTCGCTTTCCTCTTCCGTCCCGCCGAGCGGGTCGTGTATGCCACTGGCCTGGTAGAAGCATGGGGCGAAGAGGGTCATGAGCTCGCGGACGTCCATGGGCACACCCGGCATCTGGCGGACTTCCTCACGCGGGATGCTCTTTACTGATTGCGCGGCCTGTTCCAGTGCATCTTCGAGTTCATCGGCCCCCAGCTTTCGGGCGAGCGAGCCCCAATCCTGCCCGTCGATGCTCGCGCCGCGGGCCTCCAGCAGCATCTCGATCGCTCCATTGACCTCGACGAGCGAGAAGCATTTCCGGCCCGACTCAGGGAACTGACCCGCAAGGACGTAGCATTGCTGCCTGGTCATAGTCATCGCAAGGTCCGCGCGCTCCATATGTTCCCGGTCGATGAGCACGGAGTTGGTGTCACACGCGGGGATGCCCAGGGCCTCGAGCGCACGGAGCGCTTCGGGATGGGGAGGGGAGTCGTCGTCAGCCTTGAGGCCGCAAGACTCAGAGGTGAACGAGCCGGACAGGTCCCCGAGGAGCTCGTCGGCGCGCGCCCTGATGATGCACTCGGCCATGACGCTCCTCATGATGTTCCCCGCGCAGATGAAGAGGAGATGCACTCTCGCCCCGCGGCTTCTCAGGACGAGCCGTTGGCGCCGGAGGGCGTCGCGGCGAGCACGTTCAGCGCCTGCTTCTCGAGCGAGAGGTGGAAGGTGGTGCCTCGAGGATAACGGAAGACCTCGCCGTCCTCCTGGGAGTAGAGGTCATCGAACAGCTCGACGTCGACTTCCTCGCAGGTGAACGAATCCACCTGCTTGAACCTGGTGTGCAGGGCCGGTATGACGCATGCGGCAACGATGATCGACTTGAGGCCGCCCATCGGTTTCACGACCGTCACATGTATCTTGCCGTCGTCCGGCCGCGCGCCCGGGGAGATATGGAAGGTGCGGCCATACTTGTCGATGTTGGAGAGCATGACGCCGATGAGCTTCCCATCGTAGATGATATCTCCGGACTGGAGGCGCATGCGGTACATGTCCATGCCTCGGAAGATTGCAGAGACCCCCTTCTTCAGGGAGGCGTACCAGTAGCCGGGCACCCCAAACCTCTTGTACTTCTGAGAGCGGCGCGCGAGGTCTCCATCCAGCCCGAGCCCGAGTATGTTGCTGCAGTACTTGACCTCGGTGTTCTGTCCATTGCTGATCTCGATCTTGAGCAGGTCAACGGAGCGGATGTTGAAATCGACCATCGCCTCGAGCGCGCGGTCCACAGATTCGATGTTCAGGGCCCGGCAGAAGTCGTTGGCGGTACCAGCCGGCATCGGCACGAGCACCACGTTCTTGTTGGAGCGGGAGAGCATGATGTTGTTGATGACCTGGTTTATAGCCCCGTCGCCGCCGAACACCATGATGATGCGCGAGCCCCCGAACCGCTTGGACCAGAACTCCATGGTCTGCCCGACGTCGTCCGGGTGGTCTGTCGAGGTCTCCTCGAGGTTCATTCCTTCGCGGCGTATCAGGCTGCGGACGTGAGAGGCTTTCTCAGAGCCACGCCTGCTCATCGGGTTCACGACCACGATCAGGCGCTCCTCGATGGTTTTTATCCTGTCGATCAGGCGACGCTTTTCAGGGTTGGTCAACGCTTATCCCTCCAGTGGGTAAGGGACAGTATAGCACTCTATACGGGGCTCGGGCACCGTTCATTCCTCTGCCCGTCGGCAGCCTGGTAAAAAGAGGGGGTCAGGCACTTTTTCACCCCGTTTTTTCACGCGCCGGATTTCTCTTCAGGATTTGAAAAGAAATAGTGAAAAAGTGCCTGACCCCCTCTTTTCAGGGCTTGCAGGGTAGACTTGGTCTGACGCGAGGCAGACGGCTCCTGGTCTTCAGGAGGGACATGAAGCTCATCGCCCACAGGGGCGGCAGGGGATTTGGAACGGACAACACGCTGGAGGCGATGGAGAGCGCCGCGCGCGCGGGCGTGCGGTCGATCGAGACCGATGTCCGGGCCACCGCCGACGGCAAGCTCTTGATATGCCACGACAACATGGTATGGGGCCATGTCGTCCGCCGCACTACTTACGAGGAGCTGAAGAAATACGCCCCCGAGCGGCCGCTGCTCTCGGAGGTCCTCGAGAGGCTCGCCGGGTGGGTCGCCTTCGACATAGAGATCAAGGAAGCCCCGCCGCGTGAGGTAGGGGAGATGCTCGACCTCTACGGGATCGTCGGCGACACCATGGTGACCTCTTTCGGCTGGCACATCCTCAGCGAGTACACCCGCGATTTCCCGGGTGCCGTCACCGGGTACCTCTACCGGATGCCCCGCGGCCGCAAGAAGCTGGAGCGGGCGGTCGTTTTGCGCGCCCGTCTTGTCGCGCCGTACTTCAACAGCCTCGAGGAGAGCGACGTGCGCGAAGCCCACGGGATGGGGCTGGAGGTATACGCGTGGACGGTCAACAACGACGATGACTTCCGGCGGCTCCACTCGTGGGGGGTCGATGCGATCATCACCGACCGCTACTTCCAGATGCAGCGCCTGCTCGAAGAGATCGAAGGCGGGGAGGCCGGGGGTCAGTCCTCGTAGCCGCCGGGGTGCGACTCGTGCCACAGCCAGGCAGTCTCGACGATGTCACGCAGGGTGGGGCGCGACGGCTCCCAGCCCAGGACGGTGCGGATGCGCTCGGATGAGGCCACGAGCACCGGTGGGTCGCCCTCCCGGCGCGCCTCCTCCACCACCCGGAACTCGCGCCCCGATACTTCCATGACCGTGTCGATCACCTGCCGGACCGAGAAACCCTTCCCGTTTCCCAGGTTGAACGCCCCGCTGTCTCCTCCGCGCCCCAGGTGGTCGAGAGCGAACAGGTGCGCCCTTGCGAGGTCGGAGACGTCGATATAGTCCCTGACGCATGTGCCGTCGGGGGTCGGGTAGTCCGTGCCGTAGATCGAGGCGTACGGCTCTCTGCCCAGCGCCGCCGCGATGACACGTGGGATGAGGTGCGTCTCGGGGGAGTGGTCCTCTCCGAGCCCCGCATCGACGTCAGCCCCGGCCGCGTTGAAATATCGCAGGGAGACGGAGGCCATCGCCCCCCGGAGCGCGAGCTCCTCCAGCATCCACTCGACCATCAGCTTGGTGAGCCCGTAAGGGTTGACCGGCCCCGACGGGGCGCTCTCGGCAATCGGTGTCTCTTCCGGCACGCCGTAGACCGCCGCGGTCGACGAGAAGACGAGCCTTCCGCACCCGCTCTCGCGCAGGCCGCGGAGGAGGTTGGTGCTTCCGGCCACGTTGGACTTGAAGTACTTGAGAGGCTCGGCGACGGACTCGCCCACCAGGCTGCGCGCCGCGAAGTGCACGCAGGCTTCCGGCTCGAACCTTACGCAGGCGGACGTCACGGCTTCCTCGTCCTCGATGTTGAGGACTTCCAGGTCGAGACCCTCGACAGCCTGCCTGTGTCCTTTTGAGAGGTCATCGACCACGAGCACCTGGTGGCCTTCCAGCGCGAGCATCCTCGACGTGACGGAGCCGATGTACCCGGCACCCCCGGTGACCAGGACTCTCATCGCTTCAGACCTTGTGGGCGCCCTCGCCGGGCGTGGTTACGGTGAAAAGGGCGTCGTAGTGGGTCGCCTTCCAGTACAGGGCGGGCATGCGGCGGATGTAGCGTTCGACGTTCTCGGTCTTGATGAGCGCGACCACGCAGCCGCCGAATCCCGCGCCGGTCATCCGGCAGCCGATGACGCCCTGGTGCTCCATCGAGATCTCCTGCATCGCGTCAAGCTCCTCGCTGGACACCTCGAAGAGGTCACGGAGCGACTCGTGGGACCGGTTCATCAGGTGGCCCAGAGTGACCGCGTCCCCGCGTTCGATGCAGCGGGCGGCTTCCTCGACCCGGCTGTTCTCGTAGATGACGTGCTCGGCGCGCCGCGCCAGCTTATCGGGGAGCGAATACTTGGCCCGCTCGAACTCGCTGATGGTGATCTCGACGAGGCTTTGCTTCGGGCCGACCTTCTCGCTCAGAAGGCGCAGCGCCTCCTCGCACTCGTGCCTGCGGGTGTTGTACTCGGAGGTCGCGAGCGAGCGCTTCACGCCGGTGTGGCCGATCACGATCGACACGTCCCCGAGGTTGAAGGGCACGTGCCTGTATTCCATGGTCCCGCAGTTGAGCAGGATGGCCTGACCCTTCCTGCCGAAGGCGACAGCGAACTGGTCCATCACGCCGCAGAACACTCCGACGAAGTCGTTCTCCGCCCGGCGCCCGACCCTCATCACCTCCATGGGGCTCATCTTGCACCCCAGGCTCTCCATGCCGATCGCCGTGACTACCTCCAGTGACGCCGACGAGGACAGGCCCGAGTCGAGGGGAAGGTCGCCGAAGTAGAGCGCGTCGAAAGGCGAGAGGTCCTCGCACATCTTCCGTGAGTACAGGTAGACGCCCCTCACGTAGTCGGCCCAGTCCTTCTGCTTTGTGATATCGGCGGGGAAGATGCGGGCCTCTTCGTCCACGCTCGCGGAGTAGAGGCGCGCCGGGGGCAGCTCGGATTTCCTGATGAGCATGTAGTTGCCCTGCTCGATGGCGATGGGAAGGACGTTGCCGCCGTTGTAGTCGGTGTGTTCCCCGATGAGGTTTATCCGGCCCGGGGCGAAGTAAGTGTCAATCTCGCCGCCGCGCCCGAAACGCGCCTCGAACTCGAGAAGTCTCTTGCCGATCTCTACTGAATCAAGCATCTGTTCTCCCGCCCGCTCTCATCCACCAATTCAAGTCAGGCAACCCGCCACCTGTTTGAACACCCCAATATTATATGCGTTGCGGCTGGAAGCGTGCGCGTGGTTACCGCCGGGAGCTCAGGACTGGTCATCCTTCAGAAGCGCGAGCTGCTCGTCGACCCGGGCGCGGAGCTCGGCGGCTTTCTCCTCGGGACGCGTGTCGTTGATGGTCGCCCAGGCCCCGGTCTCGCTGGAGGCGTTGAACTTGAGCTTGTTGTGGTCCCTCATCGGCGGGTAGAACTCAATGTGGAAGTGGTAGTAGGGATAGTCGCCGCCGTCGGTGGGGTTCTGGTGCATGCACATCATGTAAGGGAACGGCACGCCGAAGAGCGCATCGTAGGAACCGGTTATGACCTTGATCGCCTTGGCGAGCCCGCGCTTCTCATACGCTGTCATGATGGAAAGCGAGCTGGTGTGGAGGTCGGGCATGATGTAGACCTGGTACGGGAACTCGGCGAACGGCGGGACGAAGATCGAGTAGCCGTCGCTTTGATAGACCATGCGCCGGCCGTCATCCTTCTCGTGTTGAATGAGCTCGCAGAACAGGCACCGCCCGGTGCCTTCCCATTTGTCGCGCGCGCTGTCGAGCTCGGTCTGGATCCGGAGCGGCATAAACGGATACGCGTATATCTGGCCGTGCGGGTGGTGCATGGTGACCCCGACGGCTTCCCCGCGGTTCTCGAAGATGAAGACGTACTGTATGCCCTCGATGGCGCCCAGTTCCCGGTAGCGCTCCTCCCAGTGCTCCACCAGCTTGACGACGTGCTCGAGCGGGAGCTCGGCAAGGGTGACTTCGTGCTTCGGGGAGTAGAGGGTCACCTCGCATTTTCCGAATGCCGGCCGAACGGGTATCAGTTCGTCGCCCTCGATGTCCGGCTCAGGGGGGTCGAGGTCCAGTGAGGGGAAGTCGTTGTCGTAGGCGTAGACATCGAAATCGTCGGGGACTTTGCCCGAGCCTGGACAGAACGGGCAGGCTATGTCCTTCTCGAGGAGGGGGCGGTTCTGGCGGTGCGAAGACATGATGACCCACGTCCGCAATATAGGGTTCCATCGCAGCTCAGCCATCGGGCCTCCGGTTACGTGACTTCAGTGCGCCTCTACGCGTTGATTTTCTGCGAAATCCAGCAAAAACGCAAAATAGGGACAGGCACCATTTTGCATTCCAGATATTCATTGCACGAAACCGGGAAATGCAAAATGGTGCCTGTCCCTATTTTGCGTTATTCCCAGCGGAAGAGCTTGACCGCGGCCGCGAAGCACACGAGTCCGACCGCCGCGATCACCGCGAGGTCCCCGGAGACGTTTATGAGACTCTTGCCCTGGATCATCACTTTCCTCAGGGCATCGCCCAGGTAGTAGAGGGGAAGGCACTTCGCGATGAAAGCCAGGAATGCGGGAAGTATCGCGAGCGGGAAGAACACCCCCGAGAGGAACATCATCGGGAAAGTGATGGCGTTCGTCGCCATCTCGGCGGTCTTCTGCGTTCGGCAGAGTGACGCCACCAGGAAGCCGCCGGCCAGGAAGCACGCGGCGCCGAGGATTATGACGAAGGCGATATAAAACCAGTTGCCGTTGATGTGTATCTTGAACACCGACCAGCCGACCAGCAGCAGGATCGCCGCCTGGATGAGCGTCATGATGAGCGCCGACACCAGCTCGCTGCCTATGAAACGCCTGAGCGGCAGGGGCGAGACCTTGATTCGCCTCAGGATTCCCTTCTCGCGGTAGTTCACGAACGCGATGCTGAGCCCGAACATCCCCGAGGTCATGAGCGTCAGCGCCACCACTCCGGGAACGATGAAGTCGACGTAGCGCAGGTCGCTGGAGGTCACGGACTTCTCCGTCACCTTGATGACGTCGCTCGGCCCGATTGCGTTCGGGATAGCCTGCTTGGCCATTCCTATGCCTATCTCTCCCATGACCTGGTTCAGCGCGGTGCTCGTGATCTGCGAGACGGTGGGGCTGGACTTGTCCACGTAGATAGTCGCCTGGCCGGGCTTGTGCGTGAAAAGGGATTCCTGGAAGCCCTTGTTGAGCACGAGGATGGCGTTGAGCTTGCCGTCATTGAGCTGCTTCCTGAGCGCGGCCTCACTACCCTTGGTGACGTGGAAGGCGCTGATACCGTCCAGACGCTTGGTGATCACCCCGGTCACCTGGCTGTTGTCCAGGTCCGCCACGCCGAGCGTGATGCTCGCGGAGCCGGTGCGCCCGAAGATGGTGCCCAGCAGGAGCATCAGGAGCACCGGGAAGAGGAACATCCAGAACAGGGCGACCTTCTCCCGGTATGTCATCTTGAGGCTCGCGCCGACGAACTTGGCGAACTTCCTCACTCTTTGATCCTCCTGCCGGTGATCTTGAGGAACACGTCCTCGAGGCTCGCTCTCTTCATCGCCACATCGTCCGCTTTCGCGTTGTTCTCATACGCCGCCGTGAAAATGCCGATCAGGGTCTCCTGCGGGCTGTTGGTCGTGATGGTGTAGCCGCCGTTGCTGGCGACCACCTGCATCGCCCCGGGCACCTTCTCCAGCACCGAAGTGTCGACCCCGGGCGTCATCGTGAAGGAGATATTGCTCTCGGGGGAATACCGGTCTATCAGCTCATTGGGAGTACCCGTCGCGATTATCTTCCCGTAGTCCATGACCGCGACCCGGTCGCACAGGAACTCGGCCTCCTCGATGTAGTGCGACGTGATCACCACGGTCTTCTCGTGCTCCCTGAGGCTCTGGACGATCTCCCAGATGTTCCGCCGTACCTGCGGGTCGAGGCCCGTGGTCGGCTCGTCCAGGAACACGATGCGAGGGTCGTTCACCAGCGCCAGCGCGATGGAGACCCGCTTGTGCTGGCCACCGGAGAGCTCGTTCAGCCTGTTGCCTCTTTTCTCTTTGAGGCCGACAGTCTCCAGGAGCTCGTCAGGGGTCAAAGCTGTCTTGTAGAACGAGCCGAACAAGTCGATGGTCTCGTACACGGACAGGTTGTCGAAAAAGACCGTGGTCTGAAGCTGTACGCCGATTATCTCCTTGATCTTCCTGGCGTCCCGGCGCACGTCCATGCCGTCAAGGAATATCTCGCCGGAGTCGGCTTCACGGAGGGTCTCGATTATCTCCAGCGTCGTCGTCTTGCCGGCGCCGTTCGGGCCGAGGATGCCGAAGATCTCTTTGTCCTCGACTTCGAAGGAGACGCCGTCCACGGCCTTCACATCGCCGTAGTTCTTATGGAGGTCCGTGACCTGTATCGCCGGCATGATTACCTTTCAGGCGTTCGTGGCAGGATTCCTGGCACAACGGAGCACAAAGACTATAGCACGAGACGCGGGAGCGCTCGACGGCTTTTATCAACCTGAGCGCGCCCCGGCGGTAGCCGTCGCAGTGGAGGCGCTGAAAGACAAAGCGAAAGCACCGACCCCCTCTCACCGAGGTCAACTCCAGCCCAATCGGTTAGAATATTGCGAAACAGACTAACTTCCCCGGGAGGTACGGACTTGAACGGTTACTACGGCAGGATCCTCAAGGTTGACCTGTCAACCGGGAGCACCGAGGTCATAGAACCCGAGGAGCAACTCTACCGGGATTATCTCGGGGGCAGCGGCCTGGCCGCCAGGCTCTTCTTCGACATGGGCGCTTACGACGTGGATCCGCTCGGCCCTGACAACCCTCTTATGATCATGCACGGGCCGCTTTCCGGTACTACCCTCCCCGGGTGCTCGAGGCTTGAGGTCTGTGCCCGCTCGCCGCTCACCGGGATCTGGGGCGAGTCGAGCATGGGAGGCCACGTGTCCCCTCAGATGCGCGCCGCAGGCTACGACGGAATAATCATCACCGGTGCTTCGAAGAAGCCCGTGTACCTGTGGGTCTCGGACAAAGAGGTCGAGATCCGCGACGCCTCCGACCTCTGGGGCAAGGACGCCTTCGAGACCGAGGACCTCATCCTCCAGAAGACGGGCGACAAGCGCGTGAGGGTCATGTCTATCGGGCAGGCGGGCGAGAACCTGGTCAAGTACGCGGCGATCGTGAACGACAAGGGCAGCCTCGCCGGCCGCACCGGCATGGGCGCCGTAATGGGCTCCAAGAAGCTGAAGGCCGTCGCTTTCCGCGGCAGCTCCAAGACCGCCATCGCCGATGAAGAGGCCTACAAGGCGATCAAGAAGCGGGCCCAGGACGAGTTGAAGGTGAGCATCACTGGCGAAGGCCTCCACGCGTACGGCTCCAACGTCCACATGGAGATGGGCATGGCGATATCGGACGTGCCGGTCAAGAACTGGCGGGAGGCCCAGTGGGAAGAGGGTATGGACGCGCTCTCCGGCGTCACCGTCGCAGAGAAGATCATGACCAAGACGCACGCCTGCTACGGCTGCCCGGTGGCGTGCAAGCGAGTGGTCAAGATAGACGCCGGGCCGTTCGCCATGGAGGAGGGCCCCGGGCTCGAGTACGAGGGCGCCGCGGCGCTGGGCACCCTGCAGAGGTGCGACAACCTCGACGCTGTATCGAAGGCTAATGAGCTGACGGACCGCTACGGCATGGACTGCATCTCAGCGGGCAGCACCATCGCTTACGCTACTGAAGCCTTCCAGGAAGGCCTGATAACGAAAGAGGACACCGGCGGAGTCGAGCTCAAGTGGAACGATCCCGAGACACTGGTCAAGCTTATCGGGATGATCGCGAAGCGCGAGGGGTTCGGGGACCAGCTCGCCGAGGGAAGCCGCGCGATGTCCGAGAAATACGGCGGTACCGAGTTCGCGATACACGTGAAAGGGCTCGAGGCGCCGATGCACGACCCACGCGCCCTGTGGGCGATGGCGCTGACTTACGCGACCGGCATCCGCGGCGCGTGCCACGTGAACGACGACAACCTCATGGCCGAGCTGGGCAACGTCAGTTTCAAGGTCGTCGGCGTAAAGGGCACCAAGCCCCACAAGCCCGAAGGAAAGGCCGCCCAGACTGTCGCGGCCCAGAGCTTCGGGCAGCTCGCCGGCTCGGCGGTGATCTGCCTCTACGCCTGGTGGTCGATGGACGGAATCGAGATCCTTCGCGACATGCTGAACGCGGTTACCGGCGCCGGCTACTCCAACGATGAACTGATGGAGGTCGCCAACCGGATCTGGTACCTCAAGCGTTCCATCGGCAACCTCTGCGGCGCGCGCGCCGAAGACGACGTCCTGCCCGAACGCATCCTGTTGCCTCACCTGGAAGGCATGACCTCCAACCTGACAAAGGTGCTCTACCCGATAATGAGCATGATGACAAAGCGCAAGATCCACAACGAAAAGATAGCCGGCATCATGCAGAAGTCGACCGACAAGTTCATGCTTCCGAACCTGTTCAAGATCCTCAAGATCACCGGGATGCTCGTGCCCTGGGTGGGTGGCACCGACAGGCGCCTTCGCAACGCGGAGATAGCGGAGCTGCAGAGCCGGCTCGTGGACTTCGACTATATGATCAAAGACTTCTACCGCCTGAGGGAACTGGACGAGCTGGGGTTCGCGAGCCGGAAAAGGCTTGAGGGCCTGGGGCTGTCGGATGTGGCCGACCG
>Ga0209538_1000343_pt1 | contig 28412 bp, 26 predicted proteins | sample BarGraNGADG00211_2_FD_184492 | JGI IMG/M metagenome (GOLD analysis project Ga0209538, IMG submission 184492) | Arctic peat soil microbial communities from Barrow, Alaska - Barrow Graham LP Ref core NGADG0004-211 (SPAdes) (version 2) | ecosystem: Environmental > Terrestrial > Soil > Wetlands >... | reverse complement strand
CCAGTGGGGATACTAATCAAAAAATAGGAGCTTCTTTTATTGTACACACAATGATTGGCGCAGCCTCACCACACGGAACAGTAGCACCAACCTCAGACGAGATAGCTGAATGGACAAATAGAGTTAATAACGGTGCTGTTACGGTGGCTGGCGAATCCTACTATTACACTATTAACAGTGGATATGTTAGGTCTTCTGGCGGTACTTACGATGATAAATTTTATATTGAGTCTGGAACGGCAGATTCATGGGTTTTTAGAGACGGTGACGGTAGAATTGTGTATGCACTAAAAAAGAGATGCGCTAACCCTGTCGGTGAATTAGATGGGTTGCCCGTAAAGGTTGATCAGTGGAGTCTACATGCAACAAGTACAAACAATACTTCGGGTGCGGCTAAGCCCGGAGACACTATAGTATGGAATCATAGTTTGATTAACGATGGTGCTGGTCCGACAACCGCGTCGGTTCATAGTAATTTAGGTATTACTGGATTTAGTAATGGCTGGGGAACTACAGGGGAGTATGGGGGCGGGGATAGCCCGGCTGGCTCTGGTCTTGGTACGATTAGAACTATAACAGACTATGCCACTTACGGAGTTGTACAGGCTGACGTAGGTCATACTTTGTGTGAAAAGGTTCAATTTGATCCGTCGAATAGTACAGGTGGTCGTGATGGTCGCGGTAATGACTCTTGCGTCTATATTGCTCCAAATTGGAACATTACGGCAACAAGTACTATTAATAGAACAACCGCAGCGCCTGGGGATAGAATAATCTGGACTCATAATCTAAATAATGGAGGACCGACGTATACTACAGATCGCGTCTATAGCCGTCTTGAAATTACTGGAATCCCCGAATGGCCATCGGGTACGGATATTGCTGGCGCATATACTGAAGGTGGGCAGGGAATTGGGGTAATAAGAAATATTACTGACTATGCAACCTATGATGTGCAGCAGCGTGATGTTGGGAAAACACTATGTGAGCAGGTGCAATTTCAACGAATAGATAATGGGGCTTATGGTTCTGGTAATAATATTTGTATATATATTCCATATAACTGGGCTATTACCCCTACAAGCACTATTAATGATACGTCAAAAAATAAGCCAGGGGATACCATTACCTGGACTCACAAAGTGACTAATGATGGAAAGACAGCTACCAATAGAGATGTGTCTTATTATTATAAGGATGCTAGTGGTGCTGTAGATAACCATCAGTTAGATTCTGGTACGGCAATTAAAGGTTCTGCATCATTTGAATCAAGCTATACAGTGACTCAAGCCGATGTAGGTAAAGATATTTGTCGAGCTACTGGTGCAAATCCAAAATCATCTTCAGATACCGGGGTAACAACATCAGACTCTGCCTGCATAAATATTCCATATAGCTTTAGTCTTACGCCGGAAACAAAAATTTCAGTTGACAAACAAACTCCAGGCTCTACAATTACTTTTCAGCATAAAATAACTAATAATGGCAAAACAAAAACAAATGCGCCCGTAACTTATACTACGCATATATCTCGTGTTAATTTGCCTGCAAGCTCCAGCCCTAGTTTGGGCAATGTCACTGCCGGTACTAATTTGCAAGAAAAGTTAGATTACGATCCGATACCAGCGTCAAATACTGGCAATAATAATGGGTCGGCTAAAATATTAATTGATTGGTTCAATTATAGTTATCAAATCAAACAAGATGATGTCAATAATTGGGTTTGTGGTTATTTATCAGCAAAACCTGCATCGCAGAATAACCCACCAGAGTATGTTAGCAGTTTTATCTGTAAATTTATTCCTTACGATTATACCCTTACACCTAGTGTAACTGTTAATCCGTCGGAATATATAGAAAGTGGGGCAACTTATACTGTGTCTCCATCTGTTAATAATTCAGGACCAACTAAAAGCGAAAGTATTGAATGGCAATTAACAAGAACGATTGTTTTGCCTGGTAAAACGATTGATAACAAAAATGGTGGTATATCTGATACCGAGCCGTGTACATACTATGACAATGCCAATGCCGTTTGTTCGAGGGTTGAAACAGGTACGACGGTTTTTAATAATGATAGTACTTGGTTAAGCGGTACGAAACTTGATAAGTATATTTCTGAGGCTGGTGACTATGCGGTCGGTACTCATATCTGTTTTGCTTTGTCGGTTAAACCATATAAAAATGGCGAAAACAAATGGAGCCATTCTGTAGCTGTATGTATAATTGTTAGTAAAAAACCAAAAGTCCAAGTATGGGGCGGAGATTTAATTTCCGGTGGGGGTGTCACATCCAGCACTTCTATAAAAGGTATTTCTATGTTTGGTAGTTGGGTAGAATATGGAATATTTGCTGCTGGTTTAATTAAAGGCACTGCATCTGGATCTGCATTTGCTGGTAATGGTTTAACTCCAATTTCTACTCCCGTTTCTCCATGTGGATATAGCATGTTAAGTTTTGTTAATGCCGGAACCTCAGCTTGCTCATCTAGTAGTATAATTGGCAATTATACTTCATCTTGGCCGGTAACTGATATTGCAGCCAGCTTCCCAGGTGATGGTGAGCCTATTTCAGGTACTTTTGTACCAAGCAGCACTGGCGAAGGTGTGCATATCTATAGTGCGGGTGATTTAAAATTAGATACAAGTGAGCTATTTAAGAAGACGGTTATTATTAAGGCGTCAGGGACTGTAACGATAATAGGTAATCAGACATATAGTAATGGTCCATATACTAATGTTTCAGATTTGCCGCAACTAGTTATTATTGCTAAGGATATTGTAATAAATGGCGATGTTAAAAATGTTGATGCATGGTTAGTTGCAAAACCTGCAGTAGACAAAACTGGTGGTTCTATTAAGACCTGTAATGAGATAGGGAACACTGTGGGCAAATGTAATAATAAACTTACGGTTAACGGCCCTGTGATTGCCAAAACATTATATTTGTATCGAACAGCCGGATCTGGGATTGAGAATGCGACTGCAATTGGTGATCCTGCTGAGGTATTCAATCTTCGCGCTGATGCATATCTTTGGGCAACTGCTCGCGCTAATGTTAACAGCAAGATTCAAACGGTTTACACAACCGAACTTCCTCCACGATTCTAATATTTAGTTCTTGCTTGCTTTTAGTGCTCATGCTTATGTATAATAAAAGACAATATGGCATTAATAAAAGGATTGGGCGACTTTTTTGCGTTAGATATTGGCACCAACGCCGTGCGTGTGGTTCAGCTATCTTCGGCTGGTTCTGATAACTGGAATTTGCAACATTATGGATATGCCCCTGTAGACGAAAGAATTACCAGTAGTAATTCAGCTGAAGGTATGCGTCGTCTTGGTGAAGTAATTATGACCGCCGTCGGACAGAGTGGTATCAAAGAAAAAAATGTTGTTATTGGATTGCCATCTGCTAAAACCTTTACAACTGTTATTGATATACCAGCAATGGGCGAGGCCGAGCTTAAAAGTACAATAAAATACCAGATTGACCAATATATACCAATGGCTGCTAATGAAACTAAGGTTGACTGGGCCTTATTGGGGCAATCTTTGCATGATCCAAAACAGCAAGAGGTTTTATTAGCTAGTACAACTAACGCTTATTCTGAAGAGCGACTAGAATTTATTGAAGGTCTTGGTTTTAACGTAATTGCGGCTGAACCAGATCCTATTGCTATGGTTCGATCATTACTTCCAAACGGTATTAATGATGCACGACTTATTATTGACATGGGTGAGCGTTCAACTGATCTTGCAATTACCTTTGGTGGTAGTCCAAGACTTGTTCGCGCAATTCCAACTGGGCTTGGCTCACTTGTTAAAGCTGCTGTTCAGAATTTGAATGTTCAAGATGACCAGGCAAGACAATTTATTCTAAAATTTGGGCTTGCTCCAGACAGGCTTGAAGGCCAAGTATATCGTTCAATTGAAGGTATACTTGATAACTTTGCGAATGAACTAATTAAATCTATTAAGTTTTTCCAAACTCGTTATCCAAATACACCAGTTGGTGGAATCCTATTATCTGGTTTTGCTGCTATTGTTCCGCAATTTGGTGAATATATGATGGCAAAGACCGGTGTTGCTGCTAGCGTAGCTAATCCTTGGCAAAGAGTAAAAGTGGCCCAATCTGACCAACAACAGCTTGGTTCGATTGCATCTGAATTCGCAACGGTTATCGGACTTGCCCAAAGGAAGAGTATAAAATGATTGAAATTAACCTAATTCCAGACGTTAAACAAGAACTGATTCAAGCTCAACGTATTCGTTCAAACGTTATTGCAGGATCTGTTTTTATTGGGATTGTATCAATCGCGGTTGTAACGCTACTTGCTATCTATGTATTCACCGTTCAAGCCGTTCGTAGTGGCTTGGCCGACGCTTCAATCAAACAGGGTAGCAATGAACTTGCAGATGTCGAAGATCTTTCTAAAACACTAACTATTCAAAATCAGTTAACCAAAATTTCAGCTTTAAACGAAAATAAAAAGATTGATTCTCGTCTTTTTGACTTACTTACTGCAATCATCCCTCCGGCGCCAAATAATGTACAGTTCTCAAATTTTACGGTTGATTCAAGCACCAATGTTATTACAATAGACGGTCAAGCGACTAATAGTTATGCAGCCGTTGAGGTCTTTAAAAAGACAATTGAGGGTGCTACCTTTAAATATACTGATAGTAGCGATGCAAAACAGGAAGTAACGCTGGCCTCAAATATTAGTACTAGCAACACAAGCTATGGTGAAGATTCATCAGGCAATAAAGTATTACGATTTACATTAAGTTTTACGTATATACCTGAGCTATTTTCACCTGCTGCAAAAGGTATATCTGTAATAATAACGACCAACGGAAATGTAACTGATTCATATTTGGGTGTACCAAAGAGTATTTTTGTCGATCGTGCAGCAGATATAACGGAGGGCAATTAGAATGCAACCTAAAAGTGTAGCTTTTCGTAAACGAGCACAGATCGCCAAGGCAAATCAAGTAATGTTTTTGTGGGTTGCTGGAGTATCTGTGGTATTTGGAGTGGCCTTGGTTGGTACAATCTTCTTGACGCAAATGCTTTTCTTTAATGAAAGAGTGTTACAGGAAAAAGATCGAACTATTGCAACTTTAAAACAAAATAATGGCAATATTAAGGATTTGGAAGCACAAATTAGAGTACTTGATACAAATCAGGCACTTATTGACTCAAAAGCAAAGCCCGACGATCAGGCCATACAGGTTATTTTGGATGCCTTACCTTCTGACGCAAATTCACTCGCATTGGGAGCCTCACTTCAAAATAAACTATTATCTGGAATTAACGGCTTGTCTTTGGTTACATTGCAAGTTGATCCAGTAATTGGTATTGAATCACTAAGTTCTGATGGCATAGTCGATAATTCTTCAGTTTCAACCGATACTCAAGGCCAAATAACGTTTCGTTTTTCAGCAACGGGTGATGAAACAGCTTTGAAGCAAGCGCTAAAAAATCTCGAAAGCTCAATTCGCACAATCGATGTAACTTCTGTAAAAATAGAGAATCAAGGTAAAACACTTCAATTAACTGTACAAGCGAGGGCATTTTACGAGCCAGCTCGTGTCGTAGAATTAAAGGATAAGACGGTAAAATAATGAAAAAAACAGATATAGCAATGATAATTCTTATAGCCTCAGTAAGCGTTCTGATATCATTCTTTGTAGCGAAAAGTATTTTTGGTGATGTATATACTGGAACGGCAAAAGTTAAGGCAATCGACAAAATAGATTCATCTATTGTTGAGCCTGACACCGACGTTTTTAATAAAAATGCTATTAATCCAGCTGTCCAGGTTCAAATTAACGGGACGGAGTAAGGGCTAAATGGCGCTTCTTACCGGTGATATACAGGGAAAGCTTGTTAGCCTTCTTATTAGTGAAGGTTTAGTTAGTGAAAATGTTTTAGATGATGCCAAAATTGCCTCAACTAAGTCAAACACTCCTTTGCTTGGTTTGTTAACCGAACAGGGGATTGTTGACGATGAGCTGCTAACCCATGCCATCGCTCAAGTATCTGGAGTGCCATACGTAAATCTAACTAATAGTGTGATTGATCAAAGTATTTTGGGCTTATTACCTGAAGACATAGCTGAAAGATTTATGGCCGTTCCACTCGCGGAAGTCCAAAATCGTTTAGCGGTGGCCATGATAGATGCTAATAACGTTCAGGCTGTTGATTACTTAGCAAGTCGTATTGAGCGACCTCTAAAAGTATTTATGGCCTCAGAAACTGGTGTCCGTCACGTACTGGACCAGTATAAAACTGATCTTTCGAGCGTTGGTGAGGCAGCTGAAGCAAGTCAGGTTGAAGCAACTCAAGAATCAAATAGGGAAGTCAAAACAATTGTTCAAGATTCGCCAATAAGTAAAGCTTTAAGCACTATTTTGGAATATGCCTTGAAGTCACGAGCTAGTGATGTGCATATTGAGCCTCTTGAAGATGCTTTAAAGATTCGTTGTCGTGTTGACGGTATGCTTCGTGAAATTATGCAACTTCCAAAAAGTATTGAGCCAGCACTTGTTAGCCGTATAAAGATTTTATCTAATCTAAAAATAGATGAACACCGCATGCCTCAAGATGGTCAGTTTACTGTCAAAATAGCCGGTAAGGAAGTCGACTTACGTATCGCAATTAGCCCAGTTATATGGGGCGAGCAAGTCGTTATTCGTATTCTTGATAAATCTGGTAACTCATTTAACATTGAAGAAATGGGATATGCTGGCCGGGCGCTAAGGGCAATTAGAAAGGGCATTAAAGCCCCAAATGGCATGGTGCTTACTTCGGGCCCAACCGGTAGCGGTAAAACCACTAGTCTTTATGCCTTAATCAAAGAAATTAAAAATGACAGTGTTAATATTGTTACACTTGAAGACCCAGTTGAATATAAAATGAGTGGAGTTAACCAAATTCAAGTTAATGGTGATGTTGGCTTAACTTTTGCAAGTGGATTGCGCTCAATTCTTCGTCAAGATCCAGATGTTGTTATGGTTGGTGAAATTCGAGATAGTGAAACCGCAAATTTGGCGGTACAGGCCGCCCTTACGGGCCACTTGGTATTTAGTACCCTTCACACCAATAGCGCCGCCGGCGTGCTACCAAGGCTGCTGGACATGGGTATTGAGCCATTTTTGATTGCCAGTACAGTTAATACAATTATTGGACAACGACTTGTTAGGCGTGTGGCAAAAAAACGTGAGTTATATCTGTCAAACCCAATTGAAACTAGTAATATATTAACGACTGTCGGGCATCTATTACCAAAGACGCCTGCCGACGTTGCAAGAGTTTCTCAAGATTTAGGCTATAAGGACTTGCCCCTAGCAGGCCAAAGCGCTTATACTTTAGTTAGAGGTATTGATTCCCCTCAAGCTCCAGCGCCGCATGGCTATAGTGGGCGAGCTGGTCTTTATGAGGTAATGGACGTCAACGAAGATATCCAGAACCTAATTGTTGCCAGAGCAACGAGTGCCGAGATACAGCGTAAGGCTCAACAACAGGGGATGATAACGATGCGGCAGGACGGTTATTTGAAAGTTTTACAGGGTATTACAACTATAGAAGAAGTAAATCGCGTTACGTCAGACACAGCATAGTAAAAAGGGGTGGAAAATGAACAATCAAGAAATAAGAATTGAAACATTACTAGAGGAAGTGGTTCGCAAGCGAGCCTCTGACCTACATCTTCAGGTTGGCTTGCCGCCAATGCTGCGCATAGACGGATCTTTGATGCCGATTATTGGGTTTAACCCACTGGACGAACAAGTGGTTGAATCTTTGATTTTTGCAATTCTTGATCAAGATCAACGACAAATATTGTTAAAAGACAAAGAATTTGACTTTAGCTTCGCATTTGGAACGCTTGGGCGTTTTCGTGTAAATGCTTATCACGAACGTGGTAATCTTGCGGCTGCATTAAGGTTAATTCCTAATGAAATTAAAACCGTTAGCGAACTTGGTTTGCCAAATGTCGTTATGGGCTTTGCTGATTATCCTCGTGGACTAGTGCTAATCACTGGGCCAACTGGTAGTGGTAAATCAACTACACTTGCAGCTCTCGTTGATAAGATTAATACTGAACGATCTCAGCATATTATTACAATTGAAGATCCAATCGAATTTACTCATAAATCTAAAAAATCTGCAGTGGTACAGCGTGAAGTTCACTATGATACATATAGCTTTAGTGCGGCACTTCGTTCAAGCTTACGCCAAGACCCAGATGTTGTGCTTATTGGTGAGATGCGTGACCTTGAAACGATTAGCGCGGCGATTACCATTGCTGAAACTGGTCACTTGGTTTTTGCAACACTACATACAAACAGTGCTTCGCAATCAATTGACCGTATGATTGACGTTTTTCCTCCACACCAACAGCCTCAAATTCGAGCACAGTTATCAAACATTTTGATGGCAATTTGTTCTCAGCGATTAATACCAGCTATTGGTGGTGGTAGGGTTGCTGCTGCTGAAATTTTGGTTGCCAATCCAGCAGTACGTAATATCATTCGCGAAGGTAAAGCTCATCAACTTGATGCTGTCATTCAAACAGGTGCTGATCAGGGAATGCAAACCATGGACCGCACATTAGTTAACTTAGTTCAAAGTGGAACGGTAACTTATGACAACGCACGTGAAGTAGCAGTCGATTTGGCAGAATTTGAAAGATTAATGCGAGGTTAGTTATGAAAAAATTTCTTTATGAGGCTCGTGACCAAGCTACCAACAAAATAACCAAAGCCACTGTTCAAGCTGATTCTGAAAGTGCAGCTGCGCGATTATTGATAAGTCAGGGCTTTACACCACTAACCATTAAAGAACAAACAGGCGATGAAAATTTCTTTTCACGACTTGCCGGGCGAATTACCACCAAAGACAGAATAGTTTTTACCCGTCAGTTAGCTACATTAATTGGGGCTGGCTTACCACTTGCGCAAAGCTTGAATACAGTTTTAGAACAAACGCAAAATAAAAAATTGCAATCTATCGTTCAAGAAATAACTGCTTCAATTGAAGGTGGCAAAACGCTTTCTGAATCATTTGCAAAGTTTCCGTCCGTATTTGACCCAGTATTTTTGGCACTTGTTGGAGCAGGTGAGTTGTCTGGTACGCTCGATGATTCGTTGCAACGAATTGCCAATCAGCAAGAAAAAGACGCAGCTATTGCTAGCAAAATTAAAGGTGCTCTAACTTATCCAATAATTGTGTTGTTTGTAATTTTTGGCGTGTTGGCATTTATGTTATTTACGGTTGTCCCACAGGTTGAAAAATTGTATAAAGATTTGAAGCAGACTTTACCATTACTTACTCAAGTTATGGTTGGCGCGGCCAACTTTTTGGCAAATTTCTGGTGGATAGCCATTATTGTACTTGGAGCCGGTATCTATTTCTTTATACAATATCTAAAGACTGAAAATGGCATTAAAATGGTTGATAGTTTTAAACTTAATGTGCCTGTTTTTGGCGGAATGTTTAGAAAACTATATATGGGTCGTTTTATGCGCACTGGACAAACACTTCTTGGAACTGGTGTTAGCATGCTTGATATGTTAAAAATTACATCAAAAGCAGTCAATAATACGATTATTGAAAAAAGTATAGTAAGAGCAATAGACAAAGTAAAAGGTGGCAAGGCTTTGTCTATCTCATTAAAACCTGAGGCATATATATTGCCACTGGTGCCACAAATGATAAAGATTGGTGAGCAATCAGGACGTATTGATGAGATGATGGGCAAAACCGCTCAGGTTTTTGAAGATGAGCTCGATGAACAGATCAGGACAATATCGACAGCCATTGAGCCAATATTGATGGTTGTATTGGCGGTAGTAGCTGGTAGTATGGTTGCTGCTATCTTGCTCCCAATATATAGCCTGGTAAATACTATCAACGTCTAGACATCATTTAGTAGGTAGAGTATTATAAGCGTAAGCGTACCGCATAATATGGGTAGCATAAATAAAAGTTTATACGAAAGGTGGAGAATTTTGTGAACATTCTAAAAAAAGAAAAAGGCTTTACGATTATTGAAGTTGTGTTGGTTCTGGCCATTGCAGGACTTATATTTATGATGGTATTTCTTGCTTTGCCCGCCTTGCAGCGCAGTCAACGAGATACGCAGCGTAAACAAGATTTGAGTAGAGCTATGATGGCAATAAATAACTATACTTCAAGCAACAGAGGAAGTTTGCCAACGCTTGATTCTAACTTTGTTAAGTCTTATTTGTCAGTCGGGGGGGATACGTTTATTGATCCGTCCGGAGCGAACACAGTTGCAACTCCAGATGCTAAGACCTATACATTTACAGTAAGTAGCTCCAAAACGACACCAGTATTGCCTGCATCTTTTGACTCTAAAGACACTCAAAATGTCATTTATTATACAACTAGCGCTGTTTGTGGTGCTGGCGGAGGGGATACTGTTGCCGATGGTACTCGAAAGATTGCACTTCGTATGTACCTTGAGGGTGGCGGTGTGGCTTGTCAAAATAATTAGTAATTAGTTAAGTATTTAAAACCTCCTAATTATTTAGGAGGTTTTTGTTTGGGTTCGAAACTGTTATTATAGTGCTTATGGAATATTATATGATCTATTTAATGTTGGTTTTAGTTGGGCTTTGTTTAGGCAGTTTTGCGGGGGCCTCGGTTTGGAGATTACGAGCCTATCAACTGTTGGGCGATAAGAAAAGTGGGGAACATATTGATGCTAGCGAATATAAAGATCTAGAGAAACTTACAAAAGTATCGGTTGCAAATGATCACTCTAAGTGTTTGCATTGTTCGTATGCTCTAAAATGGTATGACATGTTGCCACTCGTTAGTTGGATTTTTTTAAGAGGCAAGTGTCGTAAATGCCATAAACAAATTGGATATTTAGAGCCAATAATTGAGCTTGGCGTGGCCGCTTTTTTTGTGCTATCTTTTATGCTTTGGCCATATTCATTAATTGGTGGTATTGAGATTGCTCGTTTTGTGTTATGGTTGGTAGCTGGAGTGGCTTTAGCGGTATTATTTGCCTATGATGCTAAATGGTCACTGCTGCCTGATAATATAAATTTCACAGTTATTGGCATAGGTTTAGCTAATGCCTCAATATTATTGCTTGGTTCACAGAATAAATTAGATATACTATTAAACATTATTGGCTCAGCTCTGATTTTAAGTGGTTTATACTTTGTGCTCTATATAATATCCAAAGGTAGGTGGATTGGATTTGGTGACATAAAGCTTGGCCTAGGCTTGGCACTTTTACTTGCTGATTGGAAATTGGCCTTTATTGCGCTTTTTGCGGCAAACTTAGTTGGATGCCTAATTGTTATACCAGCAATGATTACAAAAAAATTAAAACGGGACTCTCATGTACCTTTCGGGCCTTTGCTAATCGTTGGTTTTATTATTGCCGGATTGATTGGCAATTATATTGTTAATTTGTATTTTATTAACTTAGTCTAATCTAATATGAACAACGTGCTTATGATATAATCATAGTTAATGAAGACTCAAAAAGAAGTCGGGTTTACTATTATTGAAACAATGCTTTTTCTTGGCATTACCGGGCTATTAGTTATGGGAATTTTGACTGGTACTGGCGTTTCAATAAATATACAACGATACCGAGATAGCGTAACCTCATTCCAAGCAACTTTGCAGCAACAGTTTTCAGAGGTTTCTAACGTAAGTAATGATAGTGCTGGCGACCTAGCTTGTCACGGAGCTACAAAAGCTCGCGGACAATCTGATTGTGTACTCCTTGGACGATTTATTACGGCAACAACTAGTCGTGTGCTATCAATTAAAAATGTAATAGGCTATATCGACCCAAATATGTCACTTGCTCAAAATGATTTGGGAGCTTTAAAACAATTTGAGATTTATGTTTCGGCCGTTGGCGCACAAGATTACACCATAGAATGGGGCTCATCGTTAGTTGGTGTTGCTTCTAAGGGTAGTAATCCAGCTGTTTTTTCAATGTTAATCCTCCGTTCACCAGTTAGTGGTGTAATTCGTACTTTTATTGACGGTACAAATACTATTAGTGATGCTAAAATAGCCAATCTTTTGTCGGCTACTCCATCAGCATTAACACAATCTGTTAATGTGTGTGTTAATTCGAATGGACTGTTTGCTGGTGGTAAATCATCAGTTGTTGTGAATGCTAATGCAACTGGGGCTAGCGCGGTTGAAACGCGTGGAGAGGCGATAAGTGGATGTTAAAAAATAATCATAAATTTGTTCGTGGCGATACATTAATTGAAGTTTTATTTGCGACTGCAGCCTTTAGCTTGATTGCTGTTAGCGGGCTGTCGATTATGAATCAGGGAACATCTACTGCTCAGAGGGCTCTAGAAATTACATTGGTTCGTCAAGAAATAGATGCCCAGGCTGAAACTTTACGTTTTTTGAATTCATCTTATATTTCTGCCTATCAATCTGGAATAACTAGCGATTCAAAGACGCCAGCCGGCCAATGGGAACTAATACAAAACAGCACTGTTGCTAGTGCGTCGTCGTTTGATAGTGGTGCTGCTTGTCAAAAACCTCCAACTAATAGTTTTATACTTAATACTCACAGTGCAAAAGTTGTTACAGCGGCTGAAAAACTTACATTGCCCGTGACGTTTTCGCAGGTTCAATATGATTATGATGCTGGTGCGGGTGCTAACCCCTATACTGTATCTAAAGCTGAGGGAATATGGGTAGAAGCAGTTCGGTTTGTTCCACTTGATACTAATCAGGCGAATGCAGGCTATATAGATTTTCATATTCGAGCATGCTGGGATAGTCCTGGGCAAGCTATACCGGTTACTATAGGTACGATTGTGAGGTTATATGAACCACGTGGATAAACATCAAGGATTTACATTGATTGAGCTTATGCTATCTATGGCTTTTTTGTCAGTGCTTTTAATTGCGATTGCGATGACAGTAATCCAGATTGGTAGTATTTATAACCGCGGACTTACGCTTAAGGATGTTAATCAGGCTGGTGGAGCTTTGGCAAGTGAGTTGCAAAGAACAATAGCAAATAGCTCCTCTTTTGATGTAACTGTTGGTGGGATTGGAAGCCAATATATAGTCCAAGATTGGGGTGGACGCCTATGTCTTGGCCAATATAGCTATATATGGAACTACGGTAAGGCAATCCAAATTGGAGACGAAGCCAGACTAAACTTATATTCAAATTCAGATAATAGAATTCGTTTTATAAAGGTGGCTGATTCGAACTCCATTTATTGTACAGAAACTGCAAAAAAAGTTGATATAAATAATGCAGTTGAGCTATTGGGTGCAGGAGAGCATGATTTAGCAATTCACGATTTTAAGATTAATACCGAACCTACGGCTGGTGATAATAAAACTGGGCAATATCTTTATAGCCTAAGCTTTGTTGTTGGCACAAATGAGCAAAATGCATTAAATTATGGTGCCGGTATCGGGAATGTTGCCTGTAAACCACCAAGCGAAGAAGGATCTGACCCTGCCTACTGTTTAATTAATCAATTTAGCGTGGTTGCGCGTGCCGGCAATACAATTCAATAACTAAGGAGAATATGAAGATGTCATTAAACAACAAACAACACGGGGCAGTATCGTTATTTATTGTTGTTATTACAGCACTTCTTATTACAGTTATTACAGTTAGCTTTGTTGGTATTATGGTTAAAAATCAGCAACAGGCTAGTGTTATTGATTTGTCACAGAGTGCATATGACTCAGCTCAGGCTGGAGTAGAAGATGCAAAACGAGCATTGCTTAAATACCAAAGTATCTGCAATAGCGGTGTAGGTTGCGGTGCAGCTAAAGCTCAAATAAATGCATCGACTTGTAATACGGCGGTTGAGTCATTAACTGATGTATTAGACTCAAAATCTGGCGATGAGATAAAGGTTCAAACGGGTACCACTAACTCGCTGGACCAAGCCTATACATGCGTAAAAATTAGTCTACAAACCGATGATTATGTTGGTGTCCTAACAAAAGATGATAGTAAACTAATACCGCTAGTTGGCGCAGTCACTTTTGATACTGTTAAAATGGAGTGGTTCGGCGTAAAAGACTTGCAGGGTTCATCTATGGCAGTTGATGTACCGAATTGGGTCAACGGTTCACCGCTCCTAGACCAAGGTAGTTGGACCTCTGGTATCAGTTTAAATCGGCCAGCTATATTACGAACGCAATTGATAGAGTTTAATAATAGTGGTAGCGGTTTTTTGCTTAGTGACTTTAATGGTGAAAATGAGAACGGTTCAAATAATACACTATTTCTTTATCCTTCAACTATTCCACCTACGTCCGCATCTACAAAAAGGAATTTTTCATTCGATGATAAAAGACTAAGTTCTAAAAACTTAACTCAGGTTCCTTGTGCAACGAGCTTGATGCTTAATAATTATTCGTGTTCTGTGGAAATAAAACTTCCTAAAGCAATCACAGCTGGCGATCATACAGCCTACTTAAATTTAACCGCAATATACAAAAATACTCACTACCGAATAACTCTCAAAGATAGCACAAATTCTAATGTTCAAGTAAAATTTGATTCTGTACAACCCAAAATTGATTCAACTGGCCGAACAAACGATTTGTTCAGGCGTATAGAATCAAGGGTTGAGCTAAATGATATTAATTTTCCATATCCAAAAGCTGCGGTTTATACTCAAGGTGACTTTTGTAAGGATTTCTTAATTACTGATAGTGTTATTGATTACCATAGTAATTGTACCTACTAATAATTATTCGGTAGTGTCGCTATGAAACTTTTCGTGAACCTCGCGTAGGTGTGCGTCGGTGACGTGAGTATAAACCTGAGTTGTTGCAATACTGCTGTGCCCTAACATAATCTGAACGCTTCTAATATCAGCGCCGTTCATTAATAGATCAGTTGCAAAGCTATGTCGCATTGTATGGGGGCTGACGTGTTTTGTGATGCCGGCCAGCCGAGTATACTTATTTATAATTCGTTGAATACTACGGGCAGTTAGGCGTCTAAAATCTCCGCTCATAGTACTTACATTATTGTGACTATATCCAATAAAGAGCGGGGCAATATTATCAGTTCTTTTTTCGAGATAGTTTTTAACATGTATGCTGGCACTCTCACTTACAAAAACCGGTCGATCTTTTTGGCCCTTACCGCGAACCATGAATTCTCGTCTAATTGTATTGATATGATCACGATCTAGGTTAACTAATTCTGAGACACGTAGACCACTTGAGAATAACAATTCAATAATTGCTCGATCTCGCAGGCCAGTTTCTGTTGAGGTATCAATTTCGGATAGTAGGCGTTCAACTTCGTCATACTGTAGAAAGGTGACTTGTCTTCGAGATACTTTTGGTAATTCAATCTTCTCGGGGGGCAAACTAGCAATATCTCGTTTTGATAAATAACCTAAAAAACCGCGAAGTGCAATTAAATGATAACTCTGCGTAATAGTAGCTAGTTCGTCGCCGTTGTTATTTTGATAACGATTAAGCCATAGTCTGTATTTGCGAATAATCTCTGTAGTAATTTTGTCAACTGTAATATCATCTGTAAATTCTATAAAACGCTCTAAATATAGCGTATAGTTTTCGGCGGTGTGAGCCGAACGACCACCCTCAACTTCGATGTGTTCAATATAATCTAGTAATAATTCGGACATGTACATGCTATAAGCATAGCGCAAATAACATATTTACTGTAGTTGGCATTTTTTTGATACAATAATAAACATTAATAAAGGAGTTATATGGCAGCTAACAATAATATCGAAAGAACATTGGTTATTTTTAAGCCAGACGCTGTTCAAAGGGGTGTAGTTGGTGAAATATTAACCCGATTTGAACGTGTTGGGCTAAAAATAATCGGTGTAAAGATGATTTCACCTACGCGTGAGCAGTTTTATAATCATTATGAAACGATTGGTAAGATGATATCTCGTCGCGGAGAACATGCTTTTGATGTAACTGTAGATTTTATGCTACAGGGCCCAGTAATCGCGATGGTATTAGAGGGTATCGAATCTGTTGCACTTGTCCGAAAACTTGTTGGCTCGACTGAACCGAAATCAGCTGAAGTCGGTACGATTCGTGGCGATTATTCACATATTAGCTTTGGCTATGCTGACGTAGCGGGCAAGTCTACTCCAAACTTAATTCATGCTAGTGGTAATCTAGAAGAAGCCAAGCAAGAAATAGACTATTGGTTTGCTGATAACGAATTATACGAATACCAAGCATTGCACGAAAAATTCACTCGATAAGAGACAAACTACTGTTTTTTCTGGTACAATACCTACATGCGCCTCGGTAGCTCAACTGGATAGAGCAGATCCGTCCTAAGGATAAGGTTGTAGGTTCAACTCCTGTCCGGGGCACCATTAAATATAGCCCATCTTCTGATGGGCTATATTTAATGGTTGTTCTGGTTGGTTGAACACTATCAACCTTATAAAGGTTGTAGGTGAGACCCGCCTGTGGCGGGTCGCAAGGCCGGAAACAGATTTGAAGCTATGCTTCAAGTATGTTGAGGCGGGGTCGAGAAAAATTCGGAACGAATTTTATCGTGACCAACTCCTGTCCGGGGCACTATTTCATTTATTCTGCTATTATAATAATATGTCAAAAAACGATCAAAATAACTTATCAAAGATTGATTTTCCTGGCCAACGTGATGGCGAAAAGGTACTTTTTGTGTTTAGACGCCATATTATTTCTATGCGCAAAGGCTTTTACTCATTACTTATTCCAGTTGTTTTGTCTTCACTTCCGCCTTTAATATGGAGTTATAATCTTGAACTATTTATATTGCCAATCTTTGGATTTGCGATTGGGCTATTGCTGTTTTTTTATCACTTCATGCTATGGTATTTCACAATTTATATTGTTACCGATCAGCGAATCAGACAAATAACGCAACGAGGGTTATTTGGTAGGGACGTAATAGAGCTGAAACTATCAAAGATACAAAACATAAGCTATAATATACCAGGATTTAGTGGTGAAGTTTTTAAATTTGGAACTATCGTTATTCAGACATTCGTAGGAGATATGGTTATACATAATGTGGAGCGCCCTAGTGAAATTTACAACAAATTACAGGATGCGGTAAATAACGTTACAGATAAAAGAATGGATTATGAAGAAAATATTTAATAAATTATTTAAAAAAAACGAGCTACCGTCATCGTCTCGAATAACAAATGAGACTGTAGCGCAACATCGAGAGCACATTCTTGCAGGTGGGCGTCGTTTTAAATATCCCATTCAATATGCACGCCACAGGCTGGTGATTAACGCTATTTTGATTAGTATTTCAGCTCTTATTATTGTTTTAGTTGTTGGATGGTGGCAATTATATTCAGTTCAGAATACAAGTGAGTTTATGTATCGAATTACAAAAGTGCTTCCGATACCCGTAGCCTCGGTAGATGGCCAGACAGTGCTTTATAGTGATTATTTAATGAAATATCTTAGTTCTGTTCACTATCTTGAACAAAAAGAGCAGGTTAATCTAAAGACTGATGATGGGAAAAGCCAGATTGAGTATATTAAACAACAGTCAATTCAAGACGCAATTGCAGATGCTTATGCTGTAAAGTTAGCAAAAGATTTAAACATTTCGGTTAGTGATATTGAATTAGAGGGCTTTATTAAAGAGCAACGCCAATCAAGCGATGGTGAAATATCTGAGCAGACATATAATGCAGTTATTTTGGATTATTATGGTTGGAGCCCAAGCGAATATCGACGCGTTACGGCAGCAAAATTGCTTCGTCAGAAGGTTTCCTATCAGATTGATAAAACTGCGCTTAAGGCCATTAATAGTTTAAGCGAGTCCCTTAAAGCAGATCCATCGGCTGATCTAAAGGTGTTAGCTGATGATGCGGCTAAAAATCTTGGTGGCAAAGTAGAATATAGTGTTTCAGGCTGGGTCCCAAGGGCTAATCAAGATGGTGGAAAAGCCATTGCCGCTACAAAGTTAGAGAAATCCCAAATATCTCCAATTATTAAATCTACTATTGGGGATGGTTATTATATTGTTAAGCTATTAGATAGTACTGATACTCAAGTTAGTTATGCTGAGGTTCATGTTATACTAACGGAATTTCCAAATAAATTGAATAAAGTGATTAGTGACAAAAAATTAGATAAATACATATCTATAAAAGGTTAATTATTTTAGTTCTTCATGTATACTAAATAACGCATGAAACTATCCGATTATACCTATAATCTGCCTGAAAACTTAATTGCAGATCAACCACCAGAAATTCGCGGAACATCGCGTTTATTAGTTTTGTCGCGCGAGACAGGAACTATTTTGGATAGAAATTATTCAGACGTATCTGATTATTTAAAACCTGGTGATTTATTGATATTAAATAAAACCAAGGTTATTAAAGCACGGCTTAGGGCTTTTAAAAAAACTGGCGTAGAGCGGGAAATTGTAGTTTTAGAAAAACATAGCTTTGACAACAACTGGTATCTTCATAAAGTTTTATATCGTCGAAAACTAAGTATTGGTGATGAGCTAACCGTTGGGGATGCGACGCTAATCATTGAAGATATTTTAGGTGATGGCATTGCAATGGTGCGAAGTGATTATGATTTGCTTGAGCTTACTGAAGCTTATGGGGAGGTTCCATTGCCACCATATATGCATCGTGATGCCACACCACTCGATATTGAACGCTATCAGACAATTTGGGCCGAGGAAAAAGGTTCAGTTGCAGCGCCGACGGCTAGCTTAAATATGACCGACGAAATTATTAAAAAAATAATGGCTAAAGGCGTTAATGTTGTATATCTTACATTGCACGTCGGGTTGGGTACGTTTTTACCAATCCGAACGGATAATGTCGAAGACCATCATATGCATCAAGAATATTTTGAAATTCCAAAGGGCACCGTTGAAGCTATTCAAATGACAAAGGCTAATGGTAATCGAGTGATTGCTCTTGGCACGACCGTAGCGAGAACGCTAGAATATGCACACGACCTAGTTAAACAATCTCCAATGGATATATCTGGAGAAGCTGATATATTTATCTACCCAGGCTACAAATTTCAAACAATTGATGGATTATTAACTAATTATCATGCGCCAAAAAGTACGGTCTTGATGTTAACGGCTGCGTTTGCTGGTTGGGATAGGTTATTGCCAGCCTATAATCATGCAGTTGAGCAAAAATACCACTTTTTTAGCTATGGCGACTCAATGTTGATATTATAAATATGATGAGTAAAACATTTAAATTTTCTGTAACAAAAAAACTCGAGAACACATTGGCTCGAGTTGGTTTAATTGAAACGCCACATGGTTGCATTGAAACACCTGCTTACATAGTTGGTGGTACAAAGGCGACTGTAAAAACTTTGAATCCAGAACAAGTTGAACAGCTTGGCGGGCAATCGGTATTATCTAATACTTATCATCTAATGCTTCGCCCAGGTGCTGATATTATCGCAGCAGCGGGCGGAATTCATAAATTTATGAATTGGAGTCGTCCGATTTTTACTGATAGTGGTGGTTTTCAAGCATTTTCCTTGGGCATGGCCTATAAAAAGGGGATTGATGTCACTAGCCATAGCACAAAAGGTGATGCAACGCAGGCTGTAAATTCATCAACTCAGCTAGCTAAAGTAACAGATGAAGGCGTCTATTTTAAATCACATCTTGATGGTAGTAAATTATTTATGAATCCAGAAAACTCAATGGAACTGCAACATTTGATTGCTGCTGATATTCACATGGCTTTTGACGAATTAACTTCGCCGCTTGCGACGCGTGATTTTATAAAAAAGGCGATGGATCGAACTCATTTATGGGCGGAGCGTTCTTTAAAGCGACATCAAGAATTAAATATTGAACATGAAGTTGCTGGTGAGAATTTACAGGCACTTTATGGGATTGTTCAGGGTGCCAGGGAAGAAGATTTACGAAAAGAAAGTGCGACATTCTTGGGCCAGCTTGATTTTGACGGTTATGGTATCGGCGGTGTTTTTGAACCAGAAGAAATCTCTGAGACGGTCCGATGGGTGACTGAGATTCTACCAGAAAGCAAGCCTCGTCATTTGCTTGGTATGGGCGCACAGCCAGCTGACCTATTTTTGGGTGTTCAATATGGCATTGATACGTTCGATTGTATAGCGCCGACTAGGCAAGCTCGAAATGGCGCGTTATTTACTTATGATGGCCGTATTAATATCAAAAATAATTGCTATCAACGCGACTTTACGCCAATTGATAAAGATTGTGATTGCTATACGTGTAAAAATTTCACGCGGGCTTATGTAAATCATTTATTCAGGGCGGATGAAATTTTAGGTTTAACACTTGCTAGTATTCATAATGAACGTTTTGTAGTTCGAACAGTTGATTGTATCCGGGAGAGTATCAAAGGGGGCACGTTTTTCGAGTATAAGAAGAAGTTTTTGGAGCAGTATTATGGGATTGAACGGGCACGGGATTTTTTGAAATAGGTTTGCGGCAGGATTATCGCCAGCAAGCTGGCTCTTCCGCTCATTTACGAAAAAAATGTAAACACTTTTTTGTTTCATTCGCTGCACGACCCGGTGATCTGGCGCTTTGCCTTTGGCAAATCGCGATCATCAGTTCAAATCCGGCCGAACCGCAATATTATGAATATCAAAAACACCCTACGAAAGGGTGTTTTAATATTCATATGGCGGGCTCGGCCGGATTTGAACCGGTGATCTTCTCCGTGACAGGGAGACGTGATAACCACTACACTACGAGCCCAAATTATTAATTAACTTAAGGTATGATAGCAGTTTTTATCTCTCTACGCAACTGGTCGGGCTCGTTTATTTTATCTTGCCGGGGTGCTATAATACCTCAAGGTCAACTGAGTGCCGCTGTAGCTCAGCTGGTAGAGCGACGCTTTCGTAAAGCGTAGGTCTCCGGTTCGAATCCGGACAGCGGCTCCATAATTTATAAATATGAACACGAAAACAACTATTATTAAATCACTGAAAGATCTTGTTGCAGACAGATATCTGTTAGTGTTGGTCTCGTTATTGGCAATATTATCTATAGTTTTTTCAATTATCATTGGCTTATCTATCCATCCAAGTGAACTACAATTAGTATCTCATTATTCAGACTTTGGCGTTACACACCTCTATAGAGACCAGTGGTTTTATCTATTCTCATTTGTTTTATTTGGGATTGTCGTTGCTGTGTTACATACGATAATTGCTATTAAATTATTAGTTGTTAAGGGGCGATCTTTTGCAATTATGTTTACCTGGGTTGGTATTGGTATTATCTTGCTAGGCTGCTTTGTAACAGCTATGGCAGTGATAAATGTATGGAAACCGTTGTAACTATATGATTGATTTAGAAATACCATTAGGTAAACGGACATTAAAGTACCGTCTTTTTGAAATGTTGCCAGCTGTTGCTAGTTACGGCGCATTAGCTCTAATTTTTATATTGTCACTTATTAGTCCAATATTAGCTGCCATATATTTGCTCATAGTTATAATTACGCTACTAGTAAAAGCTGTTGGCGTTGCTATTCATATGATTTCAGGCAAAAGAAGGTTAGATGCAACTCAGAAAGTTGATTGGAATGCCAGGCTTGCTGATCTTGAAGACACATCCGAATCATATAAAAGACTTCAGGGGCGTCAATCAGAAGCATTTGGGGCATTTTATCATCTAGAAAATGTTCGCTTAATGTCAGCCGACCCTGATTTATTTCCAAAACCATCACAAATATACAATGCAGTTATTATCGCTACTTACAATGAAGGATATGAAGTTTTAGAGCCAACACTTAGGTCTGTACTGAATACAACTTATGACAATAAGCACATTATCCTAACGATTGCCTATGAACAAAGGGGCGGTGAGGCGATTAAGAATACAGTTCAGCGTCTAAAAAAAGAATTTGGTGATAAATTTTACGCCTTTCATTTAGTTGAACATCCTAAAGATTTGCCAAATGAGGTGGTGGGCAAGGGTGGTAACATAACTTTTGCTGGTAAATTTTTGCAAAAATGGTTAATCCAGGAGGACATTGCATCTAAAAATGTAATCGTAACGACCCTAGACAGTGACAACAGGCCACATCGTACGTACTTCGATTATTTGACTTACGAATATATTACTCATGAAGACCGAAAACACCTGTCGTATCAACCGGTATCTTTATTCTTGAGCAATATTTGGGATGCACCTGCTCCAATGCGAGTTATTGCTACTGGTAATTCATTTTGGAACATCATCAGTTCGATGCGCCCACACACTCTTCGCAATTTTGCATCTCATTCGCAACCTATGGATGCGCTTGAAGAGATGGGGTTCTGGAGCACTCGTACGATAGTTGAGGATGGTCATCAATATTGGCGCAGTTATTTCTATTTTGGTGGCAATTATTCGGTAATTCCTCTTTACGTGCCTATTTATCAAGATGCGGTATTGTCTAGCACTTACATAAAGACATTGAAAGCACAATTCATTCAACTAAGAAGGTGGGCTTATGGTGCCTCTGACGTCCCTTACGTAGCCTCAAGACTTTTTTCGCATGAACGTAATGTGCCACTGTTCGCAGGCCTTGCGCGGCTTGTTAGACTGGTTGATGGTCACGTAACACTCGCAAGTACTTCTATCCTAGTGGCGTTTGGTGGTTGGGTGCCACAACTTATTAATAGTGAAGCCGCAAGGAGTATCCCAGCTTACCAATTACCATCTGTTGTTAGTGTGATCCAACAGATTGCAATGATAGGTTTGTTTATTAGTATATTTTTGTCGTTCAAGATGTTGCCACCCAGACCAGAACGATATAAGCGTCACCGCAATATACTTATGATTGCACAATGGGTTTTGATGCCATTTACCTCTATCGTTTACAGCTCATTTGCTGCTTTATATTCTCAAGGACGCCTATTTTCCGGTCGATATCTTGATAAGTTTGATGTAACTGACAAATCTACTCGCAAGTAGTTTTACCTAATAACTTATCTTTAACCTACATAAAAGACCATCGTTGTGATGGTCTTTTGAATTATTCTAAGCTGTATTTCAAATGGTTAATGAATCGTTGATAGGGGCTATTAGAAAGTGCGAACGCGCACTTCGTGCATAACCTGTTGGATTGTCTTGTCATACTCAAAACCAAGGTTAAACCGCTCAAGTTGGGAGGCAGTATTGGTTGATGGTATCTGTTGTTTCTGGTTCATGCCTCTATATTAGCATAAGTAGTAACAAAAGTCAATGGAACGTACCAGGCCTTTATATACTGCCCATGATATACGCAATCGAGTTCATGCCCCAAAGCCTAGGTGGAAAACTATTGTGGACAGTGGGTAAATAAAAAGACCCACTACTTTACATAGTTGGTCTGATATCATTTTCTAATATGGTGGGCCCTGAAGGATTTGAACCTTCCACCTCCACAACGTCAATGTGGCGCTCTAGCCAAATGAGCTAAGGACCCGTACCTGTATTACTTGGACTATATTAGAATACCAAAATAGGGGTGGTGGTGCAAGAATATGTTATTATGATATGTGAACGATGACGTGGACTAACTAACCACCGAGTTCCGTGGGGAGTGATGACGTACGCAACGTTGTCTCACAAGCGTCCGTTACTTAGTGATAGGTGGCGGGAAGTCCGGTGGAACCGTCCGCTGCAGAGTGGATCCGAGACATGCGATACATAGATTTAAATTTGATTTTAAAGCTATAAATCGCATGTTTTTTGTTAATAAAAAATAAGGAGTGTCGTCATGAACGAAGAACAATTAAAGGTAATGCGTCACAGTTTGGCACATATTACCGCAGCAGCGATAAAAAGACTATGGCCAGAAGCAAAATTTGGTGTTGGCCCAATTGTAGATAATGGGTTTTATTATGATATTGATCTTGGTGAGACTAAAATATCAGAATCAAATTTTCCAAAAATAGAGAAAGAGATGCGCGGCATTATTAACTATGGTGATACTTTTGAACATTTTGAACTACCTATTGACCAGGCGATTAATTGGGCAAAGGAAAATAATCAACCATATAAAGAAGAGCTTCTAAATGATTTAAAGCGCTCAGGCACAACGGTTGCTAAAGATATTGATGAAGCTGAGCTCGGCGTAGCAACTGACGGTAAGTCGGCTGTTGAAAGCGTTACATTTTATAAAAATGGTAACTTTGTTGATTTGTGCCGTGGTCCACACTTGGCAAGTACCAAAGAAGTTGGTGTATTTAAGTTAATGCGCGTCGCTGGCGCTTATTGGCGCGGCAAAGAGACTAATCCTCAGATGCAGCGACTATATGGTGTGGCTTTTGCGACACAACTTGAGTTGGATAATTATCTAGAGATGCTTGAACAAGCTAAGCTACGTGATCACCGTAAATTAGGTAAGGAGCTTGATCTTTTTGTTGGGTCTCAGATTATTGGAGCCGGTTTGCCGCTATTTACACCTAGAGGAACTGTTCTTAGAGATAGGTTAAATGATTTTTCTCAGTCGTTTAGGCTTGATAATGGCTATCAAAAAGTTTGGACTCCTCATATTGCCAAACTAGATACCTATAAAATATCTGGTCATTTTGAAAAGTTTCCTGAGCTATTGAGGTTTACTTCAACTGAAACTGGTGATGAGCTGGCGTTAAAACCGGTAAATTGTCCTCACCATGCGCAGATATTTGCTTCACGTCCTCGTAGCTATCGTGATTTACCTCAAAAATACCTTGAAACTACGACTGTATATCGTGATGAGAAGAGCGGAGAGCTTGGTGGGCTTAGCCGGGTAAGAGCCATAACTCAAGATGATTCGCATGTATTTTGTACTGACGAACAAGTTGAGGGCGTTTTTGGGGAATTAATTGCTGCCGCACAAACTATGTACGGTATTCTTGATTTAAAATTATCACTTAGGTTGTCTTTCAGAGATGATATTGGTGCCTATTTGGGTGATGAAAAAGTTTGGGAAAAAGCCCAAAAATCAATTGAGGATTTAGCAAAGCACTTTAAGCTTGAGTATGAAATTGGTATTGGTGAAGCTGCTATTTATGGTCCAAAGATGGACTTTATGGCAACCGATGCTTTGGGCCGTAAGTTGCAGGTTGCGACAGTCCAGCTTGATTATGCGCAGCCTGAGCGTTTTGGACTTGAGTATACTGATGCTGAAGGCCAGATAAAACGTCCAGTAATGGTCCATTGTGCGTTGCTCGGCTCGATTGAGCGATTTATGAGTGTGTTTATTGAACATACCGCTGGTTGGTTTCCATTCTGGGTTGCTCCTGAGCAGGTGAGGATTCTAACGATTAATGATACAATTTCTGATTATGTAAAAGAGATTGAGGCCATATTAAAAGGCATAGTATTGATGTCGCCTGTTAAATATAACGAAATTCGTTATACGGTTGATGATCGCAATGAATCACTTGGAAAGAAAATTCGCGAAGCAACTAATTGGAAAATACCGGTTCAATTAATCGTTGGTCCTCAAGATAAAGATGCTCGTGAGGTTAGTCTACGTACTCAGTCTGGTGAAGAAAAGGTTGCTTTGGATAAATTAGCACAATATTTATTAGCATTGTAGTATGACGATTAATAAAAAAAGACAAACTATCGCAATCGACATAGATGATGTCTTATCTAAAAGTGCGAAAAAAATTATCGAATATGGCAATCAAAAATGGGGAATGTCTCTTACTATCAACGATTATGATGAGGATTTTACGAAACTTTGGCAAGTCGATAATGAGGAAATGAGGCGACGTTTTGATGAATATATCGAATTTGGGGTACTTTCTACTTATGAGTATGATTCGGATGCAACGCTAGTTTTGAAAAAATTAAAAAATGATTACGATTTAATAGTTATTACTTCTCGTAGTACCACTTTAAAAAATGACACAATTACTTGGATAAATGAGAAGTATCCGGGAATATTTGACGAGGATCATATCCACTTTGCTGGGTTTTGGGATATTGTTACCGATGGCAATGCAATTCATTGCACAAAAGGTGAGCTTGTTAAAAATTTAAATGCCAATTACCTAATAGATGACCAATTAAAGCATTGTTTATCTGTATCAAAATTAGGCATTGAATCTATTTTGTTTGGTAATTACTCGTGGAATAAAGCAGATACGTTGCCGAATAACGTGCAACGTGCCGAAGGTTGGTTAGATATTTTGAGGTATTTTGATGAACGAGCATAAAGAATTACCACTTGTTGTTATTACCGGGCCGACGGCTAGTGGTAAGACATCACTAGCTATTGAACTAGCACAAAAATTCAATGGTGAAATTATATGTGCCGATTCGCGGACTATATATAAAGATATGAATATAGGTACCGCTAAGCCGAATATTTCCGAGCAGGCTGGGGTACCTCATTTTGGTCTAGATTTAGTTGATCCGGGAACATATTATTCTGTAGCGGATTTTAAACTATATGCAGATCAAAAAATAAAAGAAATTAGGTCTCGTGGACATGTACCTTTCTTGGTTGGGGGTACTGGTTTATATATTGATGCAGTTGTTTTTGACTTCAAATTTGGACCTCCAGTTAATACAAAATTAAGGTTGCAATTACAACAGCTAACATTGGATGAATTGTATGAATATTGCAATAAATACAACATAAACTTACCAGAAAATTATAAAAATAAGCGCTATGTAATTCGCTCAATAGAGAACAATGGTATTAAACTTGATAGGCGAATGGAACCGTTAAATGGTGTTATTGTTGTCGGAATAGCAACAGACAGGTCAATATTGCGACAGAGAATTGAACAAAGGTCTGAACAATTGTTTGACAACGGTGTCGTAAATGAAGCAAAGATGTTGGGCGATAAATATGGTTGGGATAATGAAGCAATGAGGTCAAATATATACCCATTAATCCATTTATATCTTGAAGGCAGTATGACATTGGATGATGTAAAAAATAAGTTTATTACACTAGATTACAGACTAGCCAAACGTCAAATGACTTGGATGAATCGTAATAAATTTATACACTGGCTGTCTCTTTCTGATGCAAAAAAATACTTACTCGACCAACTCGCCATATGATGGCAACCGTGATATTATTATGGTAAGAAAGTTATACGGGGTATATAAATGATTGATGCACTTTTTGGTTCAAAAACGAGGGTAAAACTTTTACATCTTTTCCTGAACAATCCAGGTCAACCTTTTTATGTTCGTGAGATTACTCGTAAGATCGATGAGCAAATTAATTCAGTTAGGCGCGAGTTATCAAATATGCTCGAAGTTGGAGTAATAACTAGTGATAGCGCCGATAATAAGCTCTACTATCAAATTAACCAACGATATGAATATTATGTACCGTTGCGCAATATATTTGGTAATGCCATGGCTGAAAAAAATAATCAACCTTTTGCAGCGGGTGACTCTTCGGAAGAAAAATATAGCTCTATATTGAATGAAATTGCTGGCCTTCGGTTGGTAATTTTTGCAGGAGTTTTGGTGCGCGGTTCGATTTCACCAGTTGATGTGATGTTGGTTGGCAATGTAGCACCAAATAAGATAAAATTATTAATAGCTGAGATAGAGAAAAATGAGTCTAGGGAGATTAATTATACTTTGCTTTCTTATGATGAGTTTTATTATCGCCTCAGTGTTCGTGATAAATTTATAACTGAGATTTTGAATAGTAAACATAATGTAGTTATCGATAAAGATAAAGTTTTAATTAAAGAATAGGGGAACTGATAAGATGTTTGATATTGAATATAAGGGTGCTAATGCAATTGTCATTAATACAAAAAAAACAAAGGTTTTTATTGACCCAAAATTATCTATTGTTGGCTTAAAAGATTTACCAGCAAATGATTCTGTTGAATTGGCTACAGAAGAGAGATTCGCTACAAATGACCCTGAGGCTAACTTAATCGTTGATGGTCCTGGTGAGTATGGCGTGGCTGGATTTCATATCAGTGGCATACCTGCAAGGCGCCATATCGATGCTGAAAACGAGGGGCTCAACTCGACTATTTATAGAATTGAGATAGGTGATGCGCGAATTGGTATTTTAGGTAATATTTGGGAAAAATTATCTGACGAGCAGCTTGAACAGTTAGGCTTAATTGATATATTGATAATTCCAGTCGGTGGAAATGGTTATACACTTGATGCAACGGGCGCAGCTTCGTTGGTTAGGTCCATTGATCCTAAAGTTATCATACCTGTTCATTACGCTGACAGTGCTATTAAATATGAAGTTCCACAGGATAGCTTGGACCTATTTGTTAAAGAAATGGGTGTTCCAGTTGAAACTGTTTCTAGATATAAAGTAAAACAGATGCCACTTCCTCAAACAACACTAACGATTATCGAACTTACTCGTAGCTAGTTTTAATGTTAGATCAAATTAAAAAATACCCCTCATAAA
>Ga0209538_1000342_pt1 | contig 28443 bp, 33 predicted proteins | sample BarGraNGADG00211_2_FD_184492 | JGI IMG/M metagenome (GOLD analysis project Ga0209538, IMG submission 184492) | Arctic peat soil microbial communities from Barrow, Alaska - Barrow Graham LP Ref core NGADG0004-211 (SPAdes) (version 2) | ecosystem: Environmental > Terrestrial > Soil > Wetlands >... | reverse complement strand
GCCTTGGCAGTGACCGGCTTGTCGGCCTTGGCAGTGACCGGCTTGTCGGCCTTGGCGGCGGCCGACTTGCGCGCCGCCGACGTCTTGGCCTCGGTCGAGGCTTCCGCCTCGGTCTTCTTGGTTGCCATGTCAGTCGACCTCCTCGACGGTGACGAGGTGCGTCACCGTTGCGACCATGCCGCGGATCTCGGGCCGGTCCTCCTTGACGACGACGTCGCTGATGTGCTTGAGGCCGAGGCTGCGCAGCGTGTCGCGCTGGTTCTGCTTGCCGCCGATCGCGGACTTGGTCTGAGTCACCTTGAGTCGCACCATCACGCACCAGCCTTCGCGGTCTTCTCGGCCTCGCGGGCACGGAGCAGAGCAGGAGGAGTGACGTGCTCGAGGGACAGGCCCCGACGAGCGGCCACAGCCTCGGGCTCCTCCAGCGCGCGCAAGGCGGCGACGGTGGCGTGCACGATGTTGATCGCGTTGGACGACCCCATCGACTTCGACAGCACGTCATGGATGCCGGCGCACTCCAGGACGGCGCGCACCGGGCCACCGGCGATCACACCGGTACCGGGGGATGCGGGCCGCAGGAACACGACGCCGGCAGCGGCCTCGCCGGTGACGGGATGCGGGATGGTGCCCTGGATCCGCGGCACGCGGAAGAAGCTCTTCTTGGCCTCCTCCACGCCCTTGGCGATCGCTGCGGGCACCTCCTTGGCCTTGCCGTAGCCGACACCGACCATTCCGTCGGCGTCACCCACCACGACGAGCGCGGTGAAGCTGAAGCGACGACCGCCCTTGACCACCTTGGAGACGCGGTTGATGGCCACGACGCGCTCGACGAAGGCGCTCTTCTCGGCCGGTTCGCCCCGGCGGTCACCGCGACGGTCGTTGCGGTCACGCCGCTCGCCGCCGCCGCTCCCGCTCGGGGCTCCGGTGTTGCTGCGCTGCGGTGCAGCCATCAGTGCATCCTCTGCTTTCCTGCGGTGATGAGTCGGTGGGCGGTCACAGTGCCAGACCGCCTTCGCGGGCGCCGTCGGCCACTGCCGCGACCCGCCCGTGGTACTTGTTGCCACCACGGTCGAAGACCACGGCCTCGATACCCGCGGCCTTGGCGCGCTCGGCCACCAGCTCGCCGACGCGGCGGGCCTTGGCGGTCTTGTCGCCGTCGAGGCCGCGAAGATCCGCCTCGAGCGTTGACGCGGAGACCAGGGTCCGGCCGGCGGCGTCGTCGACCACCTGGGCCACCATGTGGCGGTTGGAGCGGCTGATGACCAGCCGGGGCCGCTCGGCCGTGCCGACGACCTTCTTGCGCAGCCGCAGGTGCCGGCGGGCCCGTGAGATGGCCTTGCCCTTGCCCTTGATCGTGATAGCCATCACTTACCAGCCTTTCCGGCCTTGCGACGGACGACCTCGCCCGCGTAGCGCACACCCTTGCCCTTGTACGGCTCGGGCTTGCGGATCTTGCGGATGTTCGCGGCAACCTCGCCGACCTGCTGCTTGTCGATCCCGCTCACCGAGAACCGCGTGGGTGAGGCCACCTCGAAGGCGATGCCCTCCGGGGCGTTCACCACGACGGGGTGGCTGAAGCCCAGTGCGAACTCCAGGTCGGCGCCCCGGGCGGTGACCCGGTAGCCGGTGCCGACGATCTCCAGGCGCTTGATGTAGCCGTCGGTCACGCCGATCACGAGGTTGGACAGCAGCGTGCGGGTCAGGCCGTGCAACGAGCGCGAGGCGCGCTCGTCGTCCGGCCGGGTGACGACGAGTGCACCGTCGTCGTTCCGGGCCACCTGGATGGGGGCGGGGATCGTGTGCTCAAGGGTCCCCTTGGGGCCCGTGACGGTCACCTGGGCGCCGTCGATCGTGACGCCCACGCCGCTCGGGACCGGGACGGGGACCTTGCCGATGCGAGACATGGCTCTCTCCTCTCGGTTCCGACTACCAGACGTAGGCGAGGACTTCCCCACCCACGCCCTTCTTGGCGGCCTGCCGGTCGGTGAGCAGCCCGGAGGACGTGGACAGGATCGCCACGCCGAGGCCGCCAAGGACACGGGGCAGGTTGGTCGACTTCGCGTACACCCGCAGGCCCGGCTTGGACACGCGGCGGACGCCCGCGAGCGAGCGCTCACGGTTGGGGCCGAACTTCAGCTGGATCGTGAGGTTCTTGCCCACCGGGGCATCCTCGACGGTCCAGGCACCGATGTAACCCTCAGCCTTGAGGATGACGGCGATGTTGGCCTTGAGCTTGGAATACGGCATCGTCACGGACTCGTGGTACGCCGAGTTGGCGTTCCGCAGACGCGTCAGCATGTCCGCGATCGGATCGGTCATTGTCATGGGGCTTATGCCCTTCCTCGCCGGGGTATCCCCTTCCGGGGACCTGCGACGTAGTGGTTACCAGCTGCTCTTGGTGACGCCGGGAAGCTCGCCGCGGTGCGCCATCTCGCGCACGCAGATGCGGCAGAGCCCGAACTTGCGGTACACGGCGCGCGGACGTCCGCAGCGCTGGCACCGGCTGTAGCCACGGACGCCGAACTTCGGCGTGCGCGCAGCCTTCTGGACGAGGGCGGTCTTCGCCATGTCAGTTCTCCTTGAAGGGGAAGCCCAGACGGCGGAGCAGCGAACGGCCCTCGTCGTCGGTGGTCGCGGTCGTCACCAGGGTGACGTCCATGCCGCGCACCCGGTCCACGCGGTCGGGGTCGATCTCGTGGAACATGACCTGCTCCGTGAGACCGAACGTGTAGTTGCCGCTGCCGTCGAACTGAGCCGGCGACAGACCGCGGAAGTCGCGGATCCGAGGCAGGGCCAGGGTGATCAGTCGGTCGACGAACTCCCACATCCGATCGCCGCGCAGGGTCGTGTGCGCACCGATCGGCATTCCCTCGCGCAGCTTGAACTGAGCGATGGACTTGCGGGCCTTCGTCACCTGCGGCTTCTGACCGGTGATCGTGGTCAGATCCTTCACCGCGCCCTCGATCAGCTTGGAGTCGCGGGCAGCCTCGCCGACGCCCATGTTCACCACGACCTTGATCAGCCGCGGCACCTGGTTGACGTTGCCGTAGGTGAACTCTTCGCGCAGCGCCGGCACGATCTCTTCGGCGTAGCGCGCCTTCAGGCGGGGTGCTGCAGTGGCCGTCGTCGTCTCACTCATGCGATGTCCTTACCGGAGCGCTTGGCCACGCGGACCCGGACAGTCCGGGTGCGCCCGTCGCGCTCGATCTCCTCGGTGCGGTGGCCGACCCGGGTGCCCTTCTTGGTCTCCGGGTCCACCAGCATCACGTTGCTGATGTGGATCGGGGCCTCGAGCGTCTCGATCCCACCGGTCCGGGTGCCGCGGCTCGTCTGGCCGGCGCGGACATGCTTGGTCACCCGCTGCACACCCTCGACGACAAGACGGTCGGAGTCCTTGAGGACCTCCAGGACGCGTCCCTGCTTGCCGCGGTCGCGACCCGTGATGATGACGACGAGGTCGCCCTTCTTGATCTTGGCCATGGTCAGAGCACCTCCGGCGCCAACGAGATGATCTTCATGAACTTCTTGTCACGCAGCTCGCGGCCCACCGGGCCGAAGATGCGCGTCCCGCGGGGCTCGTTGTCGGCCTTGAGGATCACGGCGGCGTTCTCGTCGAACTTGATGTACGAGCCGTCGGGCCGGCGGCGCGACTTGGTGGTGCGCACGACGACTGCCTTGACGACCTCGCCCTTCTTGACGTTCCCGCCCGGGATGGCGTCCTTGACGGTCGCGACGATCACGTCGCCGATTCCGGCGTAGCGACGCCCGGATCCGCCGAGAACGCGGATGCACAGGATCTGCTTGGCACCCGTGTTGTCGGCGACCTTCAGTCGCGACTCCTGCTGGATCATGTCCTCGAACTCCTGTCGTCGTGCTGGTTCTCGCTGCTGGCGAGCCTGGCCGAACGGATGTGTGTGGTCGGGCTGCGGTCCGGCGAAGGCCGGGTGTTGCTACTTGGCCTTCTCCAGGATCTCCACCAGACGCCAGCGCTTGGTCGCCGACAGCGGGCGGGTCTCCATGATCATGACGAGGTCGCCGGCACCGGCCGCGTTGGCCTCGTCGTGGACCTTGACCTTGCTCGTGCGCCGCATGACCTTGCCGTAGAGCGGGTGCTTGACCCGGTCCTCGACCTCGACCACGACGGTCTTGTCCATCTTGTCGCTGACCACGAACCCGCGCCGCGTCTTGCGGTACGGCCGGTGGTCGGTCGCGGTGGCCTCGGCCACCTCGACCTCCTTGTTGTCTGCAGTACTCATCGTCGACCTCTCAGTCACTCGGCCGTCGGGCTCGGTGTGGTGCGAATGCCGAGCTCGCGCTCACGCAGGATCGTGTAGATCCGCGCGATGTCGCGGCGAACGGCCTTGAGCCGCCCGTGGCTCTCCAGCTGCCCGGTCGCGGACTGGAACCGGAGGTTGAACAGCTCCTCCTTGCCCTTCTTCAGCTCAGCGGCCAGTGCGTCGTCGTCCATCTCGTCCAGCTTGTCGGGGACAAGCGCCTTGGATCCGATAGCCATCAGTTGCCACCACCCTCGCGAACCACGAACCGGCACTTCATCGGGAGCTTGTGCATGGCGCGCCGCATGGCCTCGCGGGCCAGGGGCTCGTCAACGCCGGCCAGCTCGAACATGATCCGGCCGGGCTTGACGTTGGCGATCCACCACTCGGGGGACCCCTTGCCGGAACCCATCCGGGTCTCGGCCGGCTTCTTGGTGATCGGCCGGTCCGGGTAGATGTTGATCCACACCTTGCCGCCACGCTTGATGTGGCGGGTCATGGCGATACGTGCGGCCTCGATCTGCCGGTTGGTGACGTAGGCCGGCTCGAGAGCCTGGATCCCGAACTCACCGAACGCGATGGCGGTGCCGCCCGTCGCAGCCCCCGTACGGCCGGGGTGGTGCTGCTTGCGGTGCTTGACCCTGCGCGGGATGAGCATGATCAGGCCTCCGTTCCGCTGTCAGGAGCCGCCTCGGCGACCGGGGCAGCAACTGCCTCGGCAGCCGGCGCGTCCGCGCGGTCGCGCCGCGGGGCACGGGCCGGACGGTCGGACCGGTCCGAACGCTCCGGACGGTCGGAGCGAGGACCGCGGGGGGCGCGCGGCGCGGCAGTCGCCTGCTCGCGAGCGAACTCCTTCTCGGTCATGTCGCCCTTGTAGATCCAGACCTTGACGCCGATCTGGCCGAAGGTGGTCTTGGCCTCGAACGTGCCGAAGTCGATGTTCGCGCGCAGCGTGTGCAGCGGCACCCGCCCCTCGCGGTAGAACTCCGACCGGCTCATCTCGGCCCCGCCGAGACGCCCGGCACACTGCACCCGGACACCCTTGGCGCCGGCGCGCTGCGCCGACTGCATGCCCTTGCGCATGGCACGCCGGAAGGAGACCCGGCTGGCGAGCTGCTCGGCGATGCCCTGAGCGACCAGCTGTGCCTCGAGCTCGGGGTTCTTGACCTCGAGGATGTTCAGCTGGACCTGCTTACCGGTGAGCTTCTCCAGCTCGCCGCGGATCCGGTCCGCCTCGGCGCCACGGCGCCCGATCACGATGCCCGGCCGGGCGGTGTGGATGTCCACGCGGACCCGGTCCCGGGTGCGCTCGATCTCCACCTTGGCGATGCCGGCACGCTCGAGGCCGGTGGACATCAGCTTGCGGATCTGGACGTCCTCGCGGACGTAGTCGCGATATCGCTGCCCGGGCTTGGTGCTGTCGGAGAACCAATGCGACCGGTGGTCGGTGGTGATCCCGAGGCGGTACCCGTGCGGGTTGACCTTCTGTCCCACTAGCGGGTCCTTCCCTTCGTTCTCGTGGTCGTGGCTTTCGCCGTGACCGGTGTGGTCGATGCGACCACGACAGTGATGTGGCTGGTGCGCTTGAGGATCTGAGCAGCACGGCCCTGGGCACGCGGCCGGAACCGCTTGAGCGTCGGGCCCTCGTCCACGTACGCCTCGCGCACGACAAGGGACCCGGCGTCGAACGCCTCGCCGGCCAGGTCCGCCTTGACGCGGGCGTTGGCGATTGCGCTCTCGACAACCTTGCGAACCGGCTCACCAGCGGCCTGCGGCGCGAACCTCAGGGTCGCGACGGCCTGCTCGGCCCGCTTGCCACGGATCAGGTCCACGACGCGACGGGCCTTCTGGGGCGTGACACGGATGAACCGCGCCTGCGCCTTGGCTTCCATTGCAGTCCTGCCTTCTTGTGTCGTCATGGGTCGGGCGGCAAACCGGTCAGCGCCGGCGAGCCTTCCGGTCGTCCTTCTCGTGGCCGCGGAAGGTCCGCGTCGGAGCGAACTCGCCGAGCTTGTGGCCGACCATCGACTCGGTCACGAAGACCGGGACGTGCTTGCGGCCGTCGTGCACCGCGATGGTGTGGCCGAGGAAGTCGGGGGTGATCATCGACCGGCGGGACCAGGTCTTGATGACCGTCTTGGTCCCCTTCTCGTTCAGCACGTCCACCTTCTTGCGCAGGTGGTCGTCGACGAAGGGGCCCTTCTTCAGGCTGCGTGGCATGTGTCTGGCTCCTTCTAGCGCTTCTTGCCGGTGCGGCGGCGGCGGACGATCATCGCGTCGCTCGCCTTGTTCGGATGACGGGTGCGGCCCTCCGGCTGACCCCATGGGGTCACCGGGTTGCGCCCACCGGACGTCTTGCCCTCACCACCACCGTGCGGGTGGTCGACAGGGTTCATCGCGACGCCACGGACGGTGGGGCGCTTGCCCTTCCAGCGCATGCGCCCGGCCTTGCCCCAGTTGATGTTCGACTGCTCGGCGTTGCCGACCTCGCCAACGGTTGCGCGGCAGCGGACGTCGACGTTGCGGATCTCGCCCGACGGCAGGCGCAGCTGGGCGAAGCGACCTTCCTTGGCGACGAGCTGCACCGAAGCACCCGCGGAGCGGGCGATCTTGGCGCCGCCGCCGGGCCGCAGCTCGATGGCGTGCACGACGGTACCGGTGGGGATGTTGCGCAGCGGCAGGTTGTTGCCCGGCTTGATGTCGGCACCGGCGCCGTTCTCCACCAGGTCACCCTGCGCCAAGCGGTTCGGCGCGAGGATGTAGCGCTTCTCCCCGTCGGCGTAGTGCAGCAGCGCGATGCGCGCCGTCCGGTTGGGGTCGTACTCGATGTGCGCGACCTTCGCCGGCACGCCGTCCTTGTCGTGGCGACGGAAGTCGATCAGCCGGTAGGCGCGCTTGTGCCCGCCGCCGTGGTGGCGCGTCGTGATGCGCCCGGCACTGTTCCGCCCACCCGACTTGGGCAGCGGGCGCACCAGCGACTTCTCCGGCTCGGAGCGCGTGATCTCGACGAAGTCGGCCACGCTCGAGCCGCGGCGACCCGGTGTCGTCGGCTTGTACTTGCGGATTCCCATGTCAGGTCAGTCCTTGGTCTCGTCGCCGGTCAGCCGACCGGTCCCCCGAAGATGTCGATGGTCCCCTCGCGCAGCGTCACGATCGCCCGCTTGACGTCCTTGCGCTTGCCAAGACCGAACTTGGTGCGCCGGGACTTGCCCTTGCGGTTGATCGTGTTGACCGCCGCCACCTTCACGCCGAACACCTGCTCCACGGCGATCTTGATCTCGGTCTTGTTGGCCCGGGGGTCCACCACGAACGTGTACTTGCCCTCGTCGAGCAGGGTGTAGCTCTTCTCGGAGACCACCGGCGAGATCAGGATGTCGCGCGGGTTCTTGTCCAGGGTGGTCACTTGGTCTCCTCCGCCTCGAGCGCAGCCGCCTCGGTTGAGGTCGCGACCGCCTTCACGCCGCGGCCGCTGGGACGGGCGAGGAACGCCTCGAGCGCTGCACTGGTGAACACGACGTCGTCGGACAGCAGGACGTCGTAGGTGTTGAGCTGGTCGGCGATCAGCACGTGCACGCGCTCGATGTTGCGCAGCGACTTCGCCGAGGCGTCGTCGTCCCGCTCGAGCACGACCAGCACGTGGCGACGGTCCGTGAGGGTGTCAAGGATCGCAAGGGCCGCCTTGGTCGAGGGCGCCGCGTCGACGTCAAGGAAGGACGACACCACGTGCACTCGGCCGGCGCGGGCCCGGTCGGAGAGGGCACCGCGCAGCGCGGCCGCCTTCATCTTCTTGGGGGTCCGCTGGCTGTAGTCGCGCGGGACCGGCCCGTGCACGACGCCACCACCGGCGAACTGCGGCGCACGGGTCGAGCCCTGGCGGGCCCGGCCGGTGCCCTTCTGCTTGTACGGCTTCCTGCCGCCGCCGGAGACCTCACCGCGGGTCTTGGTCTTGTGCGTGCCCTGGCGGGCGGCCGCCATCTGCGCCACCACGACCTGGTGGATCAGCGGGACGTTGGTCTGGACGTCGAACACCTCGGCGGGCAGGTCGGTGGTCCCGGCCTTCTTCCCCTTGGCGTCAAGGACGTCGATGGTCAGCGTGGTCATGTCACGCCCCCTTCGCAGCGCTGCGCACGAGGACGACGCCGCCCTTTGGGCCGGGGACGGCGCCCTTGACGAGCACCAGACCCCTCTCGGTGTCGACCGCGTGGACTGTCAGGTTCTGGGTGGTCTGGCGCTCGTTGCCCATCCGCCCGGCCATCTTCATACCCCTGAAGACCCGCGACGGCGTCGAAGCGTTGCCGATCGAACCGGGCTTGCGGTGGTTGCGGTGCGCACCGTGGGAGGCACCGACGCCGTGGAAGCCGTGTCGCTTCATCACACCGGCGAAGCCCTTGCCCTTGGTGGTGCCGACGACGTCGACCGTCTGGCCGGCCGTGAAGGCATCGGCCGCGATCTCCTGGCCGAGGGCGTACTGCCCGGCGTCTGGGGTGCGGATCTCGGCGAGGTAGCGGCGGGGGGTGACCCCGGCCTTCTCGAAGTGGCCCTTGAGCGGCTGGGTCACCTTGCGCGGGTCGATCTGCCCGTGAGCGAGCTGGACGGCGCTGTAGCCGTCGGTTGCCTCGGTCCGGACCTGGGTCACCACGTTGGTGCCGACCTGCACGACGGTGACCGGCACCAGCCGGCCGACCTCGTCCCACACCTGCGTCATGCCGAGCTTGGTGCCCAGCAAGGCGGTGGTCGGTCTCGCGTTCTGCGGAAGCGTCGTCATCGTGGTCCTCAGAGCTTGATCTCGATGTTCACGTCAGCGGGCAGGTCGAGCCGCATGAGCGAGTCCACCGCCTTCGGCGTGGGGTCGATGATGTCGATGAGGCGCTTGTGGGTGCGCATCTCGAAGTGTTCGCGGCTGTCCTTGTACTTGTGCGGCGACCGGATGACGACGAACACGTTCTTCTCGGTCGGCAACGGCACCGGACCAACGACCGTCGCGCCTGCGCGCGTCACCGTGTCGACGATCTTGCGCGCCGAGCTGTCGATGACCTCGTGGTCGTAGGACTTGAGCCGGATGCGGATCTTCTGTCCCGCCATGGCGTCGTCTGACTCTCTCTCTAGAACCGCTGGTCTGCCGACCCCCGCACTCGGGCGTGTCGCTGGTCGCGACACACCCTCGCGCTGCGCACCGCAAGGTGCGGGGTCGATGGGTGCTGTGTGGACCGCACCCGGGGGCGCTTGATCCGCAACGTCTGTCGTACTTGCCGGTCTCACACCGTCCTGGCCGCGATCACGTCCAGGGGCACGGCGGCTCCGGGCAACCGGAACAGTGTGCCAGAGGGTGCGGGCCAACTCCAAACCGTGGCCCGCGTTCCGGCTCGGTCACCGGTGCGGGCGGCAGGGCCCGGGCTCGCTGAGCCCGGGCCCTGCACGACCTCACTTCAGGATCTTCGTCACCCTGCCGGAGCCGACGGTGCGGCCACCCTCACGGATGGCGAAGGACAGGCCTTCCTCCATCGCGATCGGCTGGATCAGCTCGACCGTCATCTCGGTGTTGTCGCCGGGCATGACCATCTCGGTGCCCTCGGGCAGCGTGATGACGCCGGTGACGTCGGTGGTGCGGAAGTAGAACTGCGGCCGGTAGTTCGTGTAGAAGGGGTTGTGCCGGCCGCCCTCGTCCTTGGCCAGGACGTAGACCTGGGCCTCGAAGTTGGTGTGCGGGGTGATCGTGCCCGGCTTGGCCACGACCTGTCCGCGCTCGACCTCTTCACGCTTGATGCCACGCAGCAGCAGGCCGCAGTTCTCGCCGGCCCATGCCTCGTCCATCGACTTGTGGAACATCTCGATGCCGGTGACGGTGGTCTTCTGCACCGGACGGATGCCCAGGATCTCCACCTCGGAGTTGATCTTCAGCTTGCCGCGGTCGACCTTGCCGGTCACGACGGTGCCGCGACCGGTGATGGTGAAGACGTCCTCGATCGGCATCAGGAACGGCTTGTCCATGTCACGGATCGGATCGGGGATCGACTCGTCGACCGCCGCGATCAGCTCGATGACGGTCTTGGTCCACTCCGGGTCACCCTCGAGAGCCTTGAGGGCGGACACCCGGACCACCGGGACGTTGTCGCCGTCGAAGCCCTGGGCGGAGAGGAGCTCGCGCACCTCGAGCTCGACGAGCTCGAGGATCTCCTCGTCGTCGACCATGTCGGCCTTGTTGAGGGCCACCAGCAGGTAGGGGACCCCCACCTGACGGGCGAGCAGCACGTGCTCGCGGGTCTGGGCCATCGGGCCGTCGTCAGCTCCGACCACGAGGATCGCGCCGTCCATCTGGGCGGCACCGGTGATCATGTTCTTGATGTAGTCGGCGTGACCCGGCGCGTCGATGTGCGCGTAGTGCCGCTTCTCGGTCTCGTACTCGACGTGCGCGATGTTGATGGTGATACCGCGCAGCTTCTCCTCCGGCGCCTTGTCGATCTCGTCGAACGGCGTGAAGGGGTTCTTGTCGGGGAACCGCTCGTGCAGCACCTTCGAGATCGCGGCGGTCAGCGTCGTCTTGCCATGGTCGACGTGACCGATCGTCCCGATGTTGACGTGCGGCTTGGTCCGCTCGAACTTGGCCTTCGCCACTGGTGTCCTCCTCGGACTCGGGTAGTTGTCGCATCTTGCAGGTGCCGGGTGACCCCTGCGGGGCGTGCGGGTCGCTACAGGTTGAGTTGTGACCGTACTGATAGTTCGACCTGTGGGACTACTCGCCCCGGGTCTTCTTGATGATCTCCTCGGCGACATTCCGAGGAACCTCTGCGTAGCTGTCGAACTGCATCGAGTACACCGCACGGCCCTGGGTCTTGGACCTCAGGTCACCGACATACCCGAACATCTCGGAGAGCGGCACGTGGGATCGGATCACCTTGACCCCGGTCGCATCTTCCATGGACTGGATCATCCCGCGTCGGGAGCTCAGATCCCCGATCACATCGCCCATGTACTCCTCGGGCGTGCGGACCTCCACGGCCATGATCGGCTCGAGCAGCACGGGGTCCGCCTTGCGAGCGGCCTCCTTGAGCACCATCGAGCCGGCGATCTTGAAGGCCATCTCGGACGAGTCGACCTCGTGGTACGCGCCGTCCAGCAGGGTTGCCTTCACGCCGACCAGCGGGAACCCGGCCAGGATACCCAGCTCCATCGCCGACTGGATGCCGGCGTCGACGCTCGGGATGTACTCGCGCGGGATGCGACCACCGGTCACCGCGTTGACGAACTCGTAGAGCTCGCCGCCGGCGGCGTCGAGCGGCTCGAACCGCATCTGGACCTTCGCGTACTGCCCGGAGCCGCCCGTCTGCTTCTTGTGGACGTAGTCGATCTTCTCCACCGTCCGGCGGATGGTCTCGCGGTAGGCCACCTGGGGCTTGCCGACGTTGGCCTCCACCTTGAACTCCCGACGCATCCGCTCGACCAGGATGTCGAGGTGGAGCTCGCCCATACCGCCGATGATGGTCTGGCCGGTCTCCGGGTCGAGCCTGACCCGGAAGGTCGGGTCCTCCTCGGCGAGCTTCTGGATGGCGATGGACAGCTTCTCCTGGTCGCCCTTGGTCCTCGGCTCGATGGCCACGTCGATGACCGGCTCCGGGAAGGTCATCGACTCGAGGACCACCGGATGCGCGATGTCGCACAGCGTGTCGCCGGTGGTGACGTCCTTCAGGCCGATGAACGCGTAGATGTGGCCGGCCGTCGCCTCGTCGACCGGGTTCTCCTTGTTGGAGTGCATCTGGAACAGCTTGCCGATGCGCTCCTTCTTGCCCTTGGTGGAGTTGAGCACCTGGGCACCGGTCGGGACGCGACCGGAGTACACCCGGACGTAGGTGAGCTTGCCGAAGAACGGGTGAGTCGCGACCTTGAACGCCAGGGCCGAGAACGGCTCGGTGGCGGATGGCTCGCGGATGATCACCTTCTCCTCGTCGTTCGGGGCGTGACCCTCCATCGGCGGGACGTCCATCGGCGAGGGCAGGTAGTCGATGACGGCGTCGAGCACGGGCTGCACGCCCTTGTTCTTGACCGCCGACCCGCACAGCACGGGATAGGCCTGACCGGAGATGGTGAGGGCACGGATGCCGCTCTTGATCTCCTCCGGGGTCAGCTCCTCGCCGCCGAGGTACTTCTCGAGCAGCTTGTCGTCCCTCTCGGCCACGGCCTCGACGAGCCGGCTGCGGTACAGCTCGACCTGCTCGACCATCTCGGCCGGTACGTCCTCGATCGCGTAGTCCTCGCCCTTGCCCACGTTGTCGCGCCAGGTGAGCGCACGACGGTAGATCAGGTCAACGACGCCGACGAAGCTGTGCTCGGACCCGATCGGCAGCTGCAGCGGCAGCGGCTTGGCCTTGAGCCGGTTGATGATCGTGTCGATGGTGAAGTAGAAGTCCGCGCCGAGCTTGTCCATCTTGTTGACGAAGCAGATGCGCGGGACGTTGTACTTGTCCGCCTGGCGCCACACCGTCTCGGACTGGGGCTCGACACCCTCCTTGCCGTCGAAAACGGCAACGGCACCGTCGAGCACGCGAAGCGAGCGCTCCACCTCGACGGTGAAGTCGACGTGACCCGGGGTGTCGATGATGTTGATCTGGTGGCCCTGCCAGTAGCAGGTCGTCGCGGCGGACGTGATCGTGATCCCGCGCTCCTGCTCCTGCTCCATCCAGTCCATGGTCGAGGCGCCGTCGTGCGTCTCGCCCATCTTGTAGTTGACCCCGGTGTAGAAGAGGACCCGCTCGGTCACAGTGGTCTTGCCGGCATCGATGTGCGCCATGATGCCGATGTTGCGGACCCTCTTGAGGTCGGTGAGCACGTCCAGTGCCACGTGTGAAGCCCTTCTACTGCGATCGGGGGGAGCCGTCGGGCGGCTGGTCTCACCAGCGGTAGTGCGCGAACGCCCTGTTCGACTCGGCCATCTTGTGCATGTCCTCGCGACGCTTCACCGCGGCACCAAGGCCGTTGCTTGCGTCGAGGAGCTCGTTCATCAGGCGCTCGGTCATGGTCTTCTCGCGACGAGCGCGCGAGAAGTCGACCAGCCAGCGCAGCGCCAGCGTGGTGGCCCGGACGGGGCGCACCTCGACCGGCACCTGGTAGGTGGCGCCACCGACTCGACGGGACCGCACCTCGAGGGCCGGCCGCACGTTCTCCAGTGCGCGCTTGAGGATGACGACCGGGTCGTTGCCGGTCTTCTCCCGGGCACCCTCGAGGGCGCCGTAGACGATGGCTTCCGCAACCGAGCGCTTGCCGTCGAGGAGCACCTTGTTGATCAGCTGGGTGACCAGGGGTGACCCGTAGACCGGGTCGATGATCAGCGGCCGCTTCGGGGCCGGTCCCTTGCGAGGCATCAGCGCTTCTCCTTCTTGGCACCGTAGCGGCTGCGAGCCTGCTTGCGGCCCTTGACCCCCTGGGTGTCGAGGGCGCCGCGCACGATCTTGTAGCGCACACCTGGCAGGTCCTTCACACGACCGCCGCGGACGAGCACGATCGAGTGCTCCTGCAGGTTGTGGCCGACACCGGGGATGTACGCGGTGACTTCCATCTGGCTGGAGAGCTTCACGCGAGCGACCTTGCGGAGCGCCGAGTTCGGCTTCTTGGGCGTCGTCGTGTAGACGCGGGTGCACACACCGCGCCGCTGAGGGCTGCCCTTGAGGGCTGGCGTCTTGGAGTTCGTCACCTTCGACGTCCGTCCCTTGCGCACGAGCTGCTGGATCGTGGGCACTGCGTCTCCGTCTTCTGCTGGTCGTATGGTCGAACCGGGCCATGCCCGGTCATGAGGCCCGTCGCCGGACCTGGGTCTTTCATGTCGCGCCGACCCCCGCACCCGGGTGTGTCGGCCTACTCGAACGCGGCGCCGACCGCCAAGAACATCTGGTCGGTGGGACCGCGCGGTAGGTGGTTCACCACCCGGCGCCAGCGCCGACGCCGTCCATCAGGACGATCGCCAGGACGCGGAGCACGCGCGAGGGCCCGACGGCGCGGGCACAAGGGCTTACGTTACCTGGCCTGGCGACACACCGTCAAAGCGGATCCTCCCCGTACGGCGCGCAGCATCCCGCCACCGTGGCCTGCTCATGCCAACACGACCGGGCACGCCGTTGTTCCGGTCCCCCGGGCAGCCGACGGACATGGGCGAGGGGCCCACCGGTGCAGTGGGCCCCTCGTCGTTGCCGGCGCGCACGGCGTCCCGACCAGTCCGGGCAAGGGACGTGGCGCGCGCGGGTCAGCGCAGGTCGCCGAAGTCGATCTCGTCGAGCGGGATGGCCTCTCCGGAGCCCATGCCCAACGGCGGGAAGTCGATCTCGTCGTACCCGAAGCTGGGGTACAGCTCGGCCTTCGCCTCTTCGGTCGGCTCGACCGTGACGTTGCCGTACCGGGGCAGACCGGTACCCGCCGGGATGAGCTTGCCGATGATGACGTTCTCCTTGAGGCCGAGCAGCGGGTCGCTGCGTCCGCTCATGGCGGCCTCGGTGAGCACCCTTGTGGTCTCCTGGAAGGAGGCCGCGGACAACCACGAGTCCGTCGCGAGCGAGGCCTTGGTGATGCCCATCAGCTCCGGACGGCCCGACGCCGGCTGGACGCCCTCGGCGATCGCGCGTCGGTTGGCGTCCTCGAAGCGACCCCGCTCGGCGAGCTCGCCGGGCAGCAGGTCGGTGTCGCCGGAGTCGAGCACCGTCACCCGGCGCAGCATCTGCCGGACGATGACCTCGATGTGCTTGTCGTGGATGTCGACGCCCTGCGAGGAGTAGGCCTCCTGGACCTCGTCCACCAGGTGCTTCTGCGCCGCACGCGGCCCGAGGATCCGGAGGACCTTCTTGGGGTCCACCTTGCCCTGCACCAGCTGGGTGCCGACCTCGACGTGCTGGCCGTCGGAGATCAGTAGACGCGACCGCTTGCTGATCGGGTAGGCGATCTCCTCCGCGCCGTCGTCCGGTGCGAGCACGATCCGCCGCAGCCGCTCGGAGTCGTCGATGGTGACCCGACCCGAGTACTCCGCGATCGGCGCCTCGCCCTTGGGGGTGCGAGCCTCGAACAGCTCCTGGACGCGCGGCAGACCCTGCGTGATGTCGTCCGCGGATGCCACACCACCGGTGTGGAAGGTCCGCATCGTCAGCTGCGTGCCCGGCTCACCGATGGACTGCGCCGCGATGATGCCGACGGCCTCGCCGATGTCCACCAGCTTGCCGGTGGCAAGGGAACGGCCGTAGCACCGGGCGCACGTGCCGACCCGCGACTCGCAGGTGAGCACGGACCGGATCTTCAGCTCGGTGATCCCGGCCGCGATCACCCGGTCGATGATCAGGTCCCCGACGTCCTCGCCGGCGTGGCCGACGACCGTGCCGTCGGCGGCGACCACGTCGCTGGCCAGCGTCCTGGCGTAGACGCTGGTCTCGACCCGGTCGTGCCGGCGCACCTTACCGTCGGAACCCGTCTGCGCCACCGGCATGACGAGCCCACGGTCGGTGCCGCAGTCGTCCTCACGCACGATCACGTCCTGCGACACGTCCACCAGACGCCGGGTCAGGTAACCCGAGTCGGCGGTCCGCAGGGCGGTGTCGGCAAGACCCTTGCGGGCACCGTGGCTGGCGATGAAGTACTCCAGGACGGACAGACCCTCGCGGTAGTTGGACTTGATCGGCCGCGGGATGATCTCGCCCTTGGGGTTCGCCACCAGGCCACGCATGCCGGCGATCTGCCGGACCTGCATCCAGTTGCCTCGAGCACCGGAGCTGACCATGCGGAACAGCGGGTTCCTCGGGTCGAACGCCTCCTGCATGGACTTGGCGACGACGTCGGTCGCCTGCGTCCAGACCTCGATGAGCTCCTGACGCCGCTCGTCGTCGGTGATCAGGCCCTTGTCGTACTGAGCCTGGATCTTCGCCGCACGGCCCTCGTACTCCTCGAGGATCTCCGCCTTGTTGTCGGGCGTCGCGACGTCACCGATCGAGATGCTCAGCCCGGAGAACGTCGCCCAGTGGAAACCGGCGTCCTTGAGCGCGTCGAGGCTCGCGGCGACCTCCACCTTCGGGTAGCGCTCGGCCAGGTCGTTGACGATCGCCGACAGCCGCTTCTTGTCCGCGACCGCGTTGACGTAGGGGTAGTCCACCGGCAGCAGCTCGTTGAACAGCGCCCGGCCGAGGGTCGTCGTCATGATCAGCTGGTCACCCGACGCCCAGCCCTCCGGAGGCAGGTAGCCCTCCGGCAGGACGACGTCGTCGAGTCGCAGCTTGATCTCCGCGTTCAGGTCGAGCACGCCGGAGTCGAAGGCCATGATCGCCTCGGACACGTTGCTGAAGGCCCGGCCCGAGCCCAGCGCGTCATCCTTGTCCGCGGTCAGGTGGAACAGACCGATGATCATGTCCTGGCTGGGCATGGTCACCGGGCGACCGTCGGACGGCTTGAGGATGTTGTTGGACGAGAGCATCAGGATGCGGGCCTCGGCCTGCGCCTCAGCGCTCAGTGGCAGGTGGACGGCCATCTGGTCGCCGTCGAAGTCTGCGTTGAACGCCGCGCACACCAACGGGTGCAGGTGGATCGCCTTGCCCTCGACGAGGACCGGCTCGAACGCCTGGATGCCCAGACGGTGCAGGGTCGGTGCCCGGTTGAGCAGCACCGGGTGCTCGGAGATGACCTCCTCGAGCACGTCCCACACCTGAGGCCGGGCACGCTCGACCATGCGCTTGGCGCTCTTGATGTTCTGGGCGTGGTTGAGATCGACGAGCCGCTTCATCACGAACGGCTTGAACAGCTCAAGGGCCATCTGCTTGGGCAGGCCGCACTGGTGCAGCTTGAGCTCCGGCCCGACGACGATCACCGAACGGCCGGAGTAGTCCACGCGCTTGCCGAGCAGGTTCTGGCGGAACCGGCCCTGCTTGCCCTTGAGCATGTCGGAGATCGACTTCAGCGGCCGGTTGCCCGGGCCGGTGACCGGACGCCCACGACGGCCGTTGTCGAACAGCGCGTCGACGGCCTCCTGCAGCATCCGCTTCTCGTTGTTGACGATGATCTCGGGCGCGCCGAGGTCCAGCAGTCGCTTGAGCCGGTTGTTCCGGTTGATCACGCGGCGGTACAGGTCGTTCAGGTCCGACGTCGCGAAGCGGCCACCGTCCAGCTGCACCATCGGGCGCAGGTCCGGAGGGATGACCGGGACCGCGTCGAGCACCATGGCCTCGGGGCTGTTGCTGGTGGTCAGGAAGGCGTTGACCACCTTGAGCCGCTTGAGGGCACGCGTCTTGCGCTGGCCCTTGCCGTTCTTGATGGTGTCGCGCAGCGACGCCGCCTCGGCGTCCAGGTCGAAGGACTGCAGCCGCTTCTGGATCGCGGCGGCACCCATCGCGCCCTTGAAGTAGGGCCCGTACCTGTCGACGAGCTGGCGGTACAGCGACTCGTCGCCCTCCAGATCGGCGACCTTGAGATTCGTGAACCGGTCCCAGACCTGCTCGAGGCGCTCGATCTCGGCGTCGGCCCGCTTGCGGATCTGCGCCATCTCGCGCTCGGCGGAGTCACGCACCTTGCGGCGCGCATCGGCCTTGGCGCCCTCGGCCTCCAGCTGGGCGAGGTCCTCCTCGAGCTTGCGCGCGCGGGCGTCGATGTCGACGTCGCGGCGGTTGCCGATCTCCCTCTTCTCGAGGTCGATCTCGTTGCGCAGGTTGGGCAGGTCCTCGGTCCGGCCCTCCTCGTCGACCTCGGTGATCATGTAGGCCGCGAAGTAGATGACTTTCTCGAGGTCCTTTGGGGCGAGGTCCAGCAGGTAGCCCAGGCGCGACGGCACACCCTTGAAGAACCAGATGTGGGTGACCGGGGCGGCCAGCTCGATGTGCCCCATCCGCTCGCGACGAACCTTGGAGCGGGTGACCTCGACGCCGCAGCGCTCGCAGATGATGCCCTTGAAGCGCACGCGCTTGTACTTGCCGCAGTAGCACTCCCAGTCCCGGGTGGGCCCGAAGATCTTCTCGCAGAAGAGCCCGTCCTTCTCCGGCTTGAGCGTGCGGTAGTTGATGGTCTCGGGCTTCTTGACCTCGCCGTGGGACCACGCGCGGATGTCCTCTGCCGTCGCGAGGCCGATGCGCAGCTCGTCGAAGACGTTGACGTCGAGCAAGGTGTCCTACTTCCTTCGTCTGGATTTCACCGTTGGCCGGTGACGGCCGGAGGCTGGCGTCCGGTGGCCCGCACTGCGCCACCGGACACCTGCAAGGTCAGATCTCCTCGACGCTCGAGGCGTTGGGGCGGCGGGACAGGTCGATGCCGAGCTCCTCGGCCGCCCGGTACACCTCGTCGTCGGACTCCTTCATGTCGATCTGGTTGCCCTCGGAGTTCAGCACCTCCACGTTCAGGCAGAGGGACTGCATCTCCTTGAGGAGCACCTTGAACGACTCCGGGATTCCCGAGTCGGGGATGTTCTCGCCCTTGACGATGGCCTCGTACACCTTCACGCGGCCGGGCACGTCGTCCGACTTGATGGTCAGCAGCTCCTGGAGCGTGTACGCGGCGCCGTACGCCTCGAGCGCCCACACCTCCATCTCCCCGAAGCGCTGGCCGCCGAACTGCGCCTTGCCGCCCAGTGGCTGCTGGGTGATCATCGAGTACGGGCCGGTCGACCGGGCGTGGATCTTGTCGTCGACCAGGTGGTGCAGCTTGAGGATGTACATGTAGCCGACCGCAACCGGCTCCGGGAACGGCTCCCCCGAACGGCCGTCGAACAGCTGCGCCTTCCCCGTCCCATCCACCATCCGGTCGCCGTCGGCGTTCGGGTAGGTCGCCCCGAGCAGACCGGTGAGGACCACCTCCGGGACACCGTCGAACACCGGGGTGGCGACCGGCGTCGCCGGCTCGCTCACCCTGGCCGACACCGGCAGCTGGCTCAGCCACTCCGGCTTGCCCGCCACCAGGCTGACGTCCCACCCCTGCTTGGCCACCCATCCGAGGTGGGTCTCCAGCACCTGCCCGACGTTCATCCGGCCGGGCACGCCGAGCGGGTTGAGCACGATGTCGACGGCGGTGCCGTCCGGCAGGAACGGCATGTCCTCGACCGGCAGGATCTTGGAGATGACGCCCTTGTTGCCGTGCCGGCCGGCGAGCTTGTCGCCGTCGGTGATCTTGCGGCGGGCGGCGATGTAGACGCGCACCAGCTCGTTCACACCGGCGGGCAGCTCGTCGCCGTCCTCGCGGTTGAACGTGCGCACCTCGATCACGGTGCCGGACTCGCCGTGCGGCACCTTGAGTGACGTGTCGCGGACCTCGCGGGCCTTCTCACCGAAGATCGCGCGCAGCAGCCGCTCCTCCGGGGTCAGCTCGGTCTCGCCCTTCGGCGTGACCTTGCCGACCAGGATGTCGCCGGCCGCCACCTCGGCGCCGATCCGGATGATCCCGCGCTCGTCGAGGTCGGCAAGGACCTCCTCGGAGACGTTCGGGATGTCCCGGGTGATCTCCTCCGGGCCCAGCTTGGTGTCGCGCGCGTCGACCTCGTGCTCCTCGATGTGGATCGAGGAGAGGACGTCGTCCTGCACCAGGCGCTGGGAGAGGATGATCGCGTCCTCGTAGTTGTGGCCCTCCCACGACATGAACGCGACCAGCAGGTTGCGTCCGAGCGCGAGCTCGCCTCCGTCGGTCGCCGGGCCGTCAGCCAGCACGGAGCCGACCTCCACCCGGTCACCCTCGTCCACCAGCACCCGCTGGTTGTACGACGTGCCCTGGTTCGAGCGGCGGAACTTGGCGACCCGGTAGGTCGACAGGGTCCCGTCGTCGTTGCTCACGGCGACCAGGTCGGCCGACACCTCGGTGACGACGCCCGGCTTGTTCGCCACGATCACGTCACCGGCGTCGATGGCCGCACGCCGCTCCATGCCGGTGCCGACCAGCGGCGCCTCGGTGCGGACCAGCGGCACGGCCTGGCGCTGCATGTTCGCGCCCATCAGGGCCCGGTTGGCGTCGTCGTGCTCCAGGAACGGGATCATCGCGGTCGCGACCGAGACCATCTGGCGCGGCGAGACGTCCATGTAGTCGACGACGTCGCCCGGGACGATCTCGACCTCGCCGCCCTTTGTCCGGACCAGCACACGGTCCTCGACGAAGTGGCCCTTCTCGGTGAGCGGGGCGTTCGCCTGAGCGATGACGTGGCGGTCCTCGTCGTCAGCGGTCAGGTAGTGCACCTCGTCCGTGACGCGGCCCTTGGTGACCTTGCGGTACGGGGTCTCCACGAAACCGAACGGGTTGATCCGTCCGTAGGTCGCGAGCGAGCCGATCAGGCCGATGTTCGGGCCCTCAGGGGTCTCGATCGGGCACATCCGGCCGTAGTGCGAGGGGTGGACGTCACGGACTTCCATACCGGCACGGTCGCGGGACAGGCCGCCCGGGCCGAGCGCGGACAGCCGCCGCTTGTGGGTCAGGCCCGCGAGCGGGTTGTTCTGGTCCATGAACTGCGACAGCTGCGACGTGCCGAAGAACTCCTTGATGCTCGCAACGACCGGGCGAATGTTGATCAAGGTCTGCGGCGTGATCGCCTCGACGTCCTGGGTGGTCATCCGCTCACGGACCACACGCTCCATCCGGGACAGGCCGGTGCGGACCTGGTTCTGGATGAGCTCGCCGACGGCGCGGATGCGGCGGTTGCCGAAGTGGTCGATGTCGTCGGTCTCGACCTGGATCTCGATGGCTTCACCGGCACGGGTGCCCGAGAGCACCTGGAAGTCGGCGTGCAGCGCAGCGAGGTACCTGATGGTCGCGACGACGTCAGCGACGGTCAGCACGGAGTCGCTCAGCGGCGCGTCCCGGCCCAGCTTCTTGTTCACCTTGTAGCGGCCGACCTTCGCCAGGTCGTAGCGCTTGGGGTTGAAGTAGAAGTTGTCCAGCAGGGCGCGACCGGCCTCGACTGTGGGCGGCTCGCCCGGGCGGATCTTGCGGTAGATGTCGAGGAGGGCCTCTTCCTCCGTGTGCACGTGGTCCTTCTCGAGGGTCTCCAGCACCGTGGGGAGGTCCGCGAAGTCCGCGCGGATCTGCTCCTCCGACATGCCGAGCGCCTTGAGGAACACGGTGACGGACTGCTTGCGCTTGCGGTCCACCCGGACGCCGACGGCGTCGCGCTTGTCGATCTCGAACTCCAGCCAGGCACCCCGCGACGGGATGATCTTGGAGGTGAAGATGTCCTTGTCCGAGGTCTTGTCGGCGGTGCGCTCGAAGTAGACACCCGGGGAGCGGACCAGCTGAGAGACGACGACGCGCTCGGTGCCGTTGATGATGAAGGTGCCGCGCTCGGTCATCAGGGGGAACTCGCCCATGAAGACCGTCTGGCTCTTGATCTCACCGGTGGTGTAGTTGACGAACTCCGCCGTCACGAACAGCGGCGCGGCGTAGGTGAAGTCCTTCTCCTTGCACTCCTCCGGCGTGTACTTCGGCGGCTCGAACCGGTGGTCGCGGAAGGACAGCGACATGCTGCCGCCGAAGTCCTCGATCGGCGAGATCTCCTCGAAGATCTCCTCAAGGCCGGACGCGCCCGGCACGTCCTGGCGGTCGGCTGCCGCCGCTGCGGCAACCCGCTCCTGCCAGGCCGCGTTGCCGAGGAGCCAGTCGAAGCTCTCGGTCTGCAGGCCCAGGAGGTCAGGTACCTCGAGCGGCTCGTGGATCTGGGCGAAGGAGATGCGGCGAGAGGCGGTGCGATTTGCGATGGCTTCGGCGTTTGTTGCAGAAGCGGTGCGCGAGGCAGCCAAGAGGGGTCCTTCCCTGCGGATCGTGTGCACGCGCGCCGCGTTGTGGCCTACCCTGCTCGTTCAACCCAACCGTCACGAGCCCATGACGATCGGTTCGGCACCCGGGCAGAGCGCGGGGTCGAAGGGCGGATGAGGGGTACGGGCACAAGCCAGCGCAAAGCGCTAGCGTAGCCAAGGAAGCCAGACCTGTCCAGCAGAACCGGGCATGTCGCCCGTCACACCGGACGTCCGGCGTGCTGAGGCCTGCCCCCGGGGAGGAGACGGACCCCAGCACGTCACAGCGCGTGGGGCGCCGCGACGTCTGCGAAGGTCACTTGATGGTGACGGTGGCGCCGGCGCCCTCGAGGGCCGCCTTTGCCTTCTCTGCCGCTTCCTTGTTCACGCCCTCCAGGACCGCCTTCGGTGCGCCGTCGACCAGGTCCTTTGCCTCCTTGAGGCCGAGGCTGGTGAGGACGCGCACCTCCTTGATGACCTGGATCTTCTTCTCGCCTGCGGCCTCGAGGACGACGTCGAACTCCGTCTTCTCCTCCTCGGGCTCAACCGGGGCCGCAGCAGCGCCGGCGGGGGCGGCAGCAGCGACAGGGGCAGCAGCGGTGACCTCGAAGACCTCTTCGAACTTCTTCACGAACTCGGAGAGCTCGATCAGGGTGAGCTCCTTGAACGCATCGATGAGCTCGTCGGTGGTGAGCTTCTTCGCCATGGTGGCGTTCCTTCCTGGTATGCCCTGCCTCCGGGCAGGTGTCGGTGGTTGACGAGACGCCGGCAGCCGTCAGGCCGCCTGCTCCTCTGCCCGCTTCTCGCGCAGGGCATCGATGGTGCGTACGGCCTGGGCCGTTGACGCGGTGAACAGGTACGCCGCCTGGTACAGCGACGCCTTCATTGCGCCGGCCGTCTTGGCCAGCAGGACCTCGCGCGACTCGAGGTCCGCGAGAGTGGTGATGTCCGCAGCGGTCATCAGGTGGCCGTCGACGACGCCCCCCTTGACGACGAGCTGCGGGTTGGCCTTGGCGAAGTCACGCAGGCCCTTGGCTACCTCGACCGGGTCGCCTGTTACGAAGGCGATGGCAGAGGGGCCGGAGAGCTGGTCGTCGAGTCCCTCGACGCCCGCCTGCCTGGCCGCAATGGCCGACAGCGTGTTCTTCACCACGGCATAGGTTGCGTTCCCGCCGAGCGCGCGCCGCAGCCGCTTGAGCTGCGCCACGCTGAGACCGCGGTACTCGGTCAGCACGATCGCGTTCGACTGGCGGAACCGCTCCGTGAGCTCGGCGACCGCGGCTGCCTTGTCAGGCCTCGCCATGGCAATCCTTCCGGTGGTCGTCCCGCAGACGTCGATGCACCGGGTCCTGACATGAGATGAGCCCCGCGCAGGCGCGGGGCTCATAGTGCGGCAGGCACGCGGCCTGTCCGACTCGAGTCACATCACCTGCGCCGGCCCCCGCTCGCTGCGGGACTTCGGTCAACTCCTCCGGGGAGGAGCCGACGACCTGCGGTCTTGGGCGTGGACCAGAGTACGGGAGCCCGGGGGCCGAGCCAAATCGGGGCCGACCGCTCGGGAGGCCCGGTCCTGATGGACCGGGCCTCCCGAGCGGCAGTGCGGCGTTGCCGTCAGGCCACGTCGTCCTCGGCCATCAGGTTGCGGGTGCGGTTCTGGTCGAGCGGGACGCTCGGGCCCATCGTGGTGGTGACGACGGCCTTCATGATGTACCGGCCCTTCGAGGACGCCGGCTTGAGCCTGAGCACCTCGTCGAGGGCCGCGGCGTAGTTCTCCACCAGGGCGACGTCCTCGAACGACACCTTGCCGATGATGAAGTGCAGGTTCGCGTGCTTGTCGACACGGAACTCGATCTTGCCGCCCTTGATCTCGGTGACCGCCTTCGCGACGTCCATCGTCACCGTGCCGGTCTTGGGGTTCGGCATGAGCCCGCGCGGGCCGAGGATCTTACCCAGCCGGCCGACCTTGCCCATCAGGTCCGGCGTCGCGACAGCAGCATCGAAGTCGGTGTAGCCACCGGCCACCTTCTCGATCAGCTCGTCGCCACCGACCTCGTCAGCGCCCGCTTCGCGGGCCTGCTCGGCGCGCTCACCGGTGGCGAAGACCAGGACCCGAGCGGTCTTGCCGGTTCCGTGCGGCAGGTTCACCGTGCCGCGGACCATCTGGTCCGCCTTGCGGGGGTCGACACCGAGGCGGAACGCCACCTCGAGGGTCGCGTCGTACGTGGTGGTCGACGTCTGCTTCGCCAGCCGGATCGCCTCGAGCGGCGCGTACAGCCGCGTCCGGTCGATCTTCTCCGCGGCGGCGCGGTAGGCCTTGCTGCGCTGTGTCATCTGCTCTTCTCCTACAGGTTGCAGTTGTGGTCAGTGGGCCAGCGCCTGGCCCTGCCACTGTCCCGGACCCGGTCGGTCCGGAACGGTTCGGTCGTGCTCAGTCCTGAACCTCAGTCCTGAACGGTGATGCCCATCGAGCGAGCGGTGCCCGCGACGATCTTCATCGCGGCCTCGATGTCGTTGGCATTGAGGTCCTCGAGCTTGGCCGTCGCGATCTCGCGCACCTGGTCCTTGGTCAGTGCTGCGACCTTGACGGTGTGCGGGGTCGGCGAGCCCTTGGCCACGCCGGCCGCCTTCTTGATCAGCTCCGCCGCCGGCGGCGTCTTGGTGATGAAGGTGAAGGAGCGGTCCTCGTAGACCGTGATCTCCACCGGGATGACGTTGCCGCGCTGCGACTCCGTCGCGGCGTTGTAGGCCTTGCAGAACTCCATGATGTTCACACCGTGCTGACCGAGCGCCGGACCGATCGGCGGCGCAGGGGTTGCGGCGCCGGCGTTGATCTGGAGCTTGATCAGGGCGGCGACCTTCTTCTTGGGAGGCATGTCGGGTCCTTACCTGTGACTGCGTACGGGTGCGGGAGCCAGGCAGCGCCCGCGATGACGTCCGCTCAGATCTTGGCGACCTGGTTGAACGACAGCTCGACCGGGGTCTCCCGGCCGAAGATCGAGACGAGCACCTTCAGCTTCTGCCCCTCGGCGTTGATCTCGGAGATCGTCGCGGGGAGCGTGTCGAACGGGCCGTCGGTCACCGTGACCGACTCGCCGATGATGAAGTCGACGGCGATCGGCGCGGCAGCCGAAGCCCTCGTGGGCGCGGCAGCCGGGGCCATGCTCGGCGCCAGCATGGAGAACACCTCGTCGAGGGTCAGCGGCACGGGCTGGTGCGTGTGCCCGACGAACCCGGTGACGCCCGGGGTGTGCCGCACGGCCCCCCACGACTCGTCGGTCAGGTCCATCCGGACCAGCACGTAGCCGGGGATCCGCACTCGGCGGACCACCTTGCGCTGGGCGTTCTTGATCTCGATGACCTCTTCCATGGGGACTTCCACCTGGAAGATGAAGTCCTCCATGTTCAGGCTCTGGATCCGGTTCTCCAGGTTGGCCTTCACACGGTTCTCGTAGCCGGCGTAGGAGTGGATCACGTACCAGTCCCCGGGCTGACGCCGCAGCAAGGTCTTGAACTCCTCGACCGGGTCATCGGCCTCCGGCTCGTCCGCGACTGGCTCGTCCGCGACTGGCTCGTCCGCGACCTCGTCGGCCGGCAGCTCGCCGGACTCCTCGGTCACGTCCTCGGTCTCTGGCTCGACCAGGTCCTCCTGCCCGAGGGCAGCGCTGGGCGCGGTGGCGTCGTCGAGCGGCGCCTGGTCCTGCTCGGTCGGCTCCAGCGACTCCTGGGACACGGGGTGAACCTGCTTTCTACGTATGGGATGCGGACGTGCTCGGACCGGGGGGTCAGCCCCCGAAGACCCACGCGGTCAACGAGCCGGCACCGAGGTCGACGACTGTCACGAACGCCATCACCGCGCCGACGAACACGAGCACCGCCGTCGCGTACCCGATCAGTTCCTTGCGGGTGGGCCGGACGACCTTCTTGAGCTCGGCGATGACCTGCCGGACGAAGCGGGCGACGGTCCCGAAGAGACCGAGGCGCTTGGCCTGCTTGCCGCGGCTCGGACGCGACGCGGGGCGCCGGGTGCGGTCGGCGCCGGAGACGCCCGCCCGTGCGGATTCGCTCACAGTTGGTCCCTACGTGTGTCCGTGTGCCCCGCTCGGCGGGACGTGGCACCCGTCCGGACGGACGGGTGATTGCAGGGCAGGCGGGGCTCGAACCCACAACCGCCGGTTTTGGAGACCGGTGCGCTACCAATTGCGCCACTGCCCTACAGTGGCCGGGCCCACGACGCGATCGCGACCTTTCCAGGGCGCGCCGAATCATGGCGGACGTCAACCACCAGCGGTCGAGTGTACGTGCTCCGAGGTCATGGGTCGAACGCCGTCCCGGCCTGAGAAAACGCACGGCCATCGTGGCGACCTCTGCCAGTATGACCCCGTGAGCCAGCCGCCCCTCCCTTCTGTCCGCTCCCACCGGATCTCGGCGCGCATCGCCGCGATCGCGGAGTCAGCCACCCTCGCCGTCGACGCCAAGGCCAAGCAGCTCAAGGCCGCCGGGCGCCCCGTGATCGGGTTCGGCGCCGGAGAACCGGACTTCCCGACGCCGCAGTACATCGTCGACGCGGCCGTCACCGCCTGCGCCGAGCCCGCGATGCACCACTACACCCCCGCGGCCGGGCTGCCTGCGCTGCGCCAGGCGATCGCGGACAAGACCCTGCGCGACTCCGGGTACCCGGTGGCCGCCAACCAGGTGCTGGTCACCAACGGGGGCAAGCAAGCGGTCTACGAGGCGTTCGCCACAGTCGTGGACGAGGGCGACGAGGTGCTGCTCCCTGCGCCGTACTGGACCACGTACCCCGAGTGCATCCGGCTCGCCGGAGGCGTGCCCGTCGAGGTCTTCGCCGGCCCGGACGCCGACTACCTGGTGACCGTCGACCAGCTCGAAGCGGCCCGCAACGAGCGCACCAAGGCGCTGCTGTTCTGCTCGCCGTCCAACCCGACCGGCGCGGTGTACAGCCCCGAGCAGACCGAGGCGATCGGCCGGTGGGCCCTGCAGCACGGCATCTGGGTGGTCACCGACGAGATCTACGAGCACCTCACCTACGACGGCGCCGTCGCGACGCCGATCCTGGCCGCCGTCCCCGAGCTCGCCGACACCACGATCGTGCTCAACGGCGTCGCCAAGACGTACGCGATGACCGGTTGGCGGGTGGGCTGGATGATCGGCCCGGCGGACGTCGTCGCGGCCGCGGCGAACCTGCAGTCCCACCTGTCGTCGAACGTCGCGAACGTGTCCCAGCGGGCGGCGCTCGCCGCCGTCTCCGGAGACCTGTCGGCAGCCGCTGAGATGCGGGTCGCCTTCGACCGGCGCCGACGGATCATGGTCGAGATGCTCACGGCCATCGACGGCGTCGTCTGCCCGATGCCAAAGGGCGCCTTCTATGCCTACCCGAGCATCGAGGGCGTGCTGGGGAAGACCATCCGCGGGCGCACACCCCGGACGTCGGCCGAGCTGGCCGCGCTGATCCTCGAGGAGGTGGAGGTCGCCGTCGTGCCGGGCGAGGCCTTCGGGCCCAGCGGGTACCTGCGCCTGTCGTACGCGCTCAGCGACGCGGACCTGGTGGAGGGCGTCGGGCGGATCCAGCGCCTGCTGGCCGAGGCCGAGTAGCCGTCCGGTCGGCCCGCGCGTCCACCGGTCGGTGGAGGCCGGATCCGGTCGTCCGGTCCTTTCCGGGAGGCGTCCCGGTGGGCCACGCTGGGCACCATGACATCCCCTGACGTCGCGGTCCACGTCCGCGACCTGCACAAGCACTACGGCGAGAAGCGCGCCGTCGACGGCGTGGACCTCACCGTGTCAACCGGCGAGATCTTCGCCGTGCTCGGGCCCAACGGCGCCGGCAAGACGACGATGATCGAGATCCTCGAGGGCTTCCGCCACCGTGACAGCGGCGAGGTGCTCGTGCTCGGTGAGGACCCCCAGCACGTCGGCCGGCACTGGCGGACCCGGATCGGGATCGTCCTGCAGTCGGCCAACGACCAGGCCGAGCTGACCGTCTCCGAGCTGGTGCACCACTTCGCCCGGTACTACCCGGGCGGCCGGGACGCGGACGAGCTGATCGAGGCCGTCGGGCTCACCGAGAAGGCCGGGACCCGCACCCGCCAGCTGTCCGGCGGCCAGCGGCGTCGGCTCGACGTCGCCCTCGGCATCGTCGGGCGGCCGGAGCTGCTCTTCCTCGACGAGCCGACAACCGGCTTCGACCCCGAGGCCCGGCGGTCGTTCTGGGGCCTGATCGAGGGCCTGCGCGACGGCGGCACCACGATCCTGCTGACCACGCACTACATGGACGAGGCGGAACGCCTGGCCGACCGGTGCGCCGTCCTGCGGGACGGCCGGGTGGTCGCCCTCGACGCCCCAGCTGCCCTCGGCCACCGGGCGGCACGACGGGCCGTCGTCCGATGGCTGGAGGACGGGGTGCCACGCGAGCGGCAGACCACAACCCCCACCTCGGTGGTCCAGTCGCTGGC
>Ga0209538_1000341_pt1 | contig 28514 bp, 29 predicted proteins | sample BarGraNGADG00211_2_FD_184492 | JGI IMG/M metagenome (GOLD analysis project Ga0209538, IMG submission 184492) | Arctic peat soil microbial communities from Barrow, Alaska - Barrow Graham LP Ref core NGADG0004-211 (SPAdes) (version 2) | ecosystem: Environmental > Terrestrial > Soil > Wetlands >... | reverse complement strand
CAAATGTTGTTTCTCCACTTGTTTCAGTGATTACAAATATTGGATTCGACCACACACAGTTTCTGGGTGATTCATTAAAACTGATTGCAGGTGAGAAGGCAGGAATCATCAAACCATTAACTCCTGTTGTTATTGGGCAGACAAATATTGAAACGCTTCCTGTTTTTCGTGCTAAAGCTGCTGAAATGATTTCACCAATCTATTTTGCTGATGAGGAATTTGAAGTTAGAAATGTGAATTACTCGATTAAAGATGCTCCAAAACTCTCTTTTGATGTCTGGCACAAAGGGAAACTTTATATTGAGAATATTGAAAGCCCTTTAGCCGGTTCTTATCAACCACATAATATTTTGACTGTCATTCAAACTGCACATATTCTGGAAGCTTTGGGTTGGGATACCGGGATTGAGAACATCAGGATGGGAATTGAAAATGTGATATTAAATACCGGGTTTGCAGGAAGATGGCAAATGCTCCAACGCTCACCTTTGACAATTTGTGATATCGGACATAATGTCGATGGCATTAAAGAGGTGATCAAACAACTGAATGTTACTCCGCATAAAAAGCTTCATATTGTATTTGGAGTTGTTAATGATAAAGATATTACCGGAATGTTGGAGTTACTCCCAAAAGAGGCTATATATTATTTCTGTAATGCGAACATCCCAAGGGCTATGAATGCAGAATTGTTAGCAGATAAAGCACGAAAGATTGGACTGACCGGGGAAGTATGGCATTCTGTTATTGAAGCAAAAGAAGCTGCACAAAGTACTGCAGATAAAGATGACCTGGTTTTTATCGGAGGAAGTGCTTTTGTTGTTGCAGAAGTTATTTGATTTCAACCGCCTGAAATTAAATGCAATACCATGACATCATCGCTATCATGAATTATCGTATCATTGTATTGATTTTTCTTAACGATATTACCGTTGATACGAATAATCAACATTTTAAAAGTAAAATTCTTTTTTTCAAGAAGTTCCTGCACTGTTAATTGTTCTTCCCGAAACTCTTCATGTCTGTTATTCAGTAGAATTTTCATCAATTTAAGTTTTTTTGGACTCCTACCCGGGACCCTTCAAGAAGAATCTGTAATACAGTATTGGCCTGCATATTGGAAACAATACCAACCCGAGGAGCCAAAGGTGGCATTTCTGGACCTATTTCAGAAATCCGGTCTCCACAAATAAACAAGTTTCCATATTGTTTCATGTGGATTAAATCATTGCCACCCCACCCTGCCATTCCTATCCCAATTACTAAAGGACGATCCGGCCACAAGGCAAGAGCTGTTTCAATAATAATTTGTTTTTGATCTGAATGATCAAAAGCTTCAACCAGAACATCAACACTGTTAAATATTTCTTTTATATTTTGATCGTCAAGTTGCAGATTGAGCGCAGTTACTTTAACAGCAGGATTAATCCTTGCAATATTTTCTTTTAACATCAGGGCTTTTGGTTTCCCGATCTGATCATAAAAATAATATTGTCGGTTAAGATTGCTTTCACTGATGATATCAAAATCGACAACTATCAGATGGCCTACACCTACCCTTGCAAGCGCAACTGCGCAGTTTGAACCTAATCCTCCACAACCGGCAATTCCAACAGTCTTATTACGCAGATTTTCAAGTTGAACCATAGTAAAGATATTTGTACAAAAATAACCAATTCTACTCAACCGTCTATTAAAAAAATGCTTTGCCTTTCAGTAGAAAATCATGAAATACCTTATTCCGCCATTAACGTTATGCATAACAGAACATATTGATTTTAAAGAGATAAATACTATTTGTTTGACTCAAAATTAATATATTTGTATAGGCAAAAATGAACCATTAAAAAGAAAATGAAACCATGAGTTTAGATACGTTTAAAAGCAATCATAGGCTGATAGCCCAACAGAAATATGTCTGGGCACCAATCGATAAGGGATACAATGATCGTACACTTTATGTAAATGTTTCAGATAAACAGATAAAAGAAAAACCTGTTCCGAAAGAGATGAAAGAAAAATTCATCGGAGGAAAAGGTTACGGTTTGCGTCTTCTCTGGGATGGAACACGTCCCGATACAAAATGGACAGATCCGGAAAATGAAATCGTTATATCGGGTGGGCCTGTTTGTGGAATCACCCAGTATTCAGGTACCGGCAAGTCGATTTGTGTGAGTATTTCGCCCCAAACTGATTCGATCATAGATTCAAATGTTGGTGGTCACTTTGGACCTTTCCTGAAATTTGCCGGCTTCGATGCTTTTGAGTTACAGGGTAAATCTGACATTGAAGTCATCATTCTGATTGATGAAACACGAGAAGTAGTTGAAATATATGAAGCGCTTCTGGATGCTATCGACACCCATAAACTTGCAGAACATCTACACCATGAACTGGCTGATGACGAAAGAGACAGAAAGAATATTTCAGTCGTTTCGGCAGGGACAGCTGCTGACCATTCATTAATGGGAATGTTGAATTTCAGTTTCTGGGATCCCAAACGAAAAGAAGTCAGATTGAAACAAGCCGGTAGAGGTGGAATCGGAACAGTCTTGCGCAATAAAAAAGTAAAAGCAATAGTTGCCAGGACAAAAGGCACCTCGGGTAACCGCAATAATGTGGTTGACCTTGAAGCCATACAGGAACGGGGCCGTCGCTTCAACAAAGAGATGAAGGATCTTGACGATGATCAGTGCCAGATGCGCAAAAAAGGGACTGCCCACCTCACCAATGTGATGAATGATTACGATCTGCTTCCTGTCAATAATTTCAAGTATGGAAGTCATCCTATGGCAGCTAAAATCCACTCGGATATTTACATGAAATTCTTTACTCAGGGGATGCCTGATGGATGCTGGACAGGATGTAATATGTCGTGTGCCAAAACTGTAGATCATTATGAACTTCAGACAGGACCATACAAGGGTGACAAAGTATTGGTTGAAGGTCCGGAATATGAAACAGCTGCTTCACTGGGTTCTATCATGGGAATCTTTGATCCGGATTTTACCATTGAATCTAATTTCTATTGTGATACCTACGGAATCTGCACGATCACCTGGGGTACTACAATGGGTTTTATCATGGAGTGTTATGAAAATGGCATTCTGAATAAAGAACGGACAGGAGGGCTGGAACTCAATTTCGGCTGCAAAGAAGATGCTATGGCATTATTACATCAGCTTTCGCGAGGAGAAGGATTTGGTCTTATAGCAGGACAGGGAGTTCGGAAAATGAAGGAGATGTTTATTGCCAAAGGATGGGGCGACCCTCAGTTCCTTCAGGATATTGGCATGGAAAACAAGGGTCTTGAATATTCACAATATGTTTCAAAAGAGTCACTTGCTCAACAGGGTGGTTATGCCATGACCAACAAAGGGCCTCAGCATGATGAAGCGTGGTTGATTTTCATGGATATGGTGAACAATATGATTCCTACCTTTGAAAAGAAAGCCGAGGCATTACATTATTTCCCAATGTTCCGCACATGGTTTGGATTGGCTGGTTTCTGTAAGCTTCCATGGAATGATGTTGAGCCTGCTGACAACCATTTAAACCCCGAACCCAATAAGGTTCCCGGGCATGTTGATAATTATGTGACTATTTTCAATGCTGTTACCGGTCAGAATATAAACAAAGAAGATATGATCAGAATGAGTGAACGTGTATATAATTTTCAACGTATCTTTAATATTCGTCGTGGATTTGGGTTGCGTAAACATGATGCACAACCTTATCGTGCTTGTGGACCGGTTACTAAGGAGGAATACGAATCACGTCAGGAACGTTATGATAAACAATTAAAAGAAGATATCGGAATCGATCCTTTAAACAAATCGACTGAAGAAAAGATGGCGCTGGTCCGTTCTTATCGCGAGAACCGCTATGAGCAATTGCTCGACGCTGTTTATCAAAGACGTGGATGGACTTCAAATGGTGTACCTAAAGTCGAAAATCTAAAAAACATTGGAATGGAATTACCCGAATTACTTGAAGTTATTATACCTTTACAATAAATTCAAAATTTAAATTACTGATGAAAAAAACCCTACCATTACTGATTTTTTTATTGACTTCATTATCAATTTATGCGCAAAAAACTGAAATCCAGTATCTGTCAGGTACCGGAAGTGACCATACTGTTAAATGGGAATTCTTCTGTACTGCAGGAATGAACAGCAATAAATGGTCAACAATTGAAGTTCCTTCTCAATGGGAACAGCAAGGTTTTGGTGCATATAATTATGGGCAGGATAAGAAATACAATAATGAACAAGGTCTTTACAAGTATCAGTTTATGGTACCCCAAACCTGGAAAAACAAAAAAGTTTACATTGTTTTCGAAGGTTCGATGACCGATACTGATGTAAAAATAAATGGTAAATCCGCAGGGGCAGTTCACCAAGGTTCTTTTTATCGTTTCAGATATGAAATATCCAATTTGCTTGAATATGGAAAGAAAAACCTCCTCGAGGCAAATGTCAGCAAAGAATCTGCTAATGTTAGTGTGAACAGAGCTGAACGCAGAGGTGATTATTGGGACTTTGGAGGAATCTTCCGACCGGTTTATCTTGAGGCATACCCAACAGAATTTATTGATCGACTGGCCATTGATGCAAAAGCAGATGGCTCTTTTAACATGGATGTTTTCCTGAACGGAGTTTCAAAGGCAAATCATGTTGAAGCACAACTCCAGACTATTGATGGGAAACTATTTGGTTCACCCGTTTCTGTTACATTAAGCAGCAATCAGGAACAAGCAAAATTAACCGGATTATTTAAAAATCCGGCATTATGGAATCCAGAAGCGCCCAATCTCTATCAGGTTGTAGTGAGTTTGAAAAATGGAACGAATACTATTCATACCAAAAAACAGCGTTTTAGTTTCAGAACAGTCGAGGTAAGGAAAAATGATGGTATATATGTAAATAACAGTAAAGTAATGTTTCGCGGAGTTTGCCGCCATACTTTCAGACCGGAAACGGGAAGAGCAACAAGTAAGGCCGTAAGTATTCAGGATGTTAATCTGATTAAGGACATGAATATGAATGCAGTTCGCATGAGTCATTATCCACCTGATCAACACTTTTTGGATGTTTGTGACTCTCTTGGATTATTCGTACTTGACGAACTTGCAGGTTGGCAGGCTTTCTATGATACCGAAACCGGTAAACGCCTTGTAAGACAGATTGTAGAGAGAGATGTTAACCACCCATCAATTGTGCTCTGGGACAATGGAAATGAAGGCGGTTTCAATAAAGATTTACGCACTGAATACGGCAAATGGGATCCTCAAAACCGGCAGGTCATAGAACCATGGTCTACACTTAATGGGATGAATACAAAACATTACCCAAATTATAAATATGTTTCTAATGTTCTCAATACCGGTACTGATATATATTTTCCAACAGAATTTCTGCATGGTTTGCATGATGGAGGTCATGGAGCAAGTCTGGATGACTATTGGGAACTGATGCATTCTAAGCCTCTGGGGGCAGGTGGATTCCTGTGGGTTTATGCCGATGAAGGAGTTGTACGCAAAGATCTGAAAGACTCTATTGATACGCATGGCAACAATGCCCCGGACGGTATTGTAGGACCTCATCTCGAAAAAGAAGGTAGTTTTTATACAATCAAAGAAATTTGGTCACCTGTACATTTCAAAAACACACGGATTACCTCAACTTTTGATGGAAATCTAAATGTCAGCAACCGATATCTCTACACCAATCTGAATAAGTGTAAATTCACTTATGAACTTGCAAAGTTTACAGGAGTATTTCCTAAGATTGTAAACCAAAAGATCGCAGGTATAATAAAAGCGCCCAATATTGCTGTTGGTGATAGCGGATTCTTGAAAATCAACTTGCCAACGAACTGGAAAGAATATGATGTGTTGTCCGTTACTGCTACAGATCAATATGGAAGACAGCTTAATAAATGGTCGTGGAGTATAACAACACCACAAAACATGGCAAACCGGATTGTTAAAACTGCCCCGGGAAAAGCATCTATGCATGAGGATGGTGAATTTGTAATCCTGACTGCAGGAAATGTTTCTGCAAAATTCAATAAAACGAATGGTTTGTTGACCGAAGTTCAAAAAGGAAACCGGGTGATTCCATTTAACAACGGACCTCTGTTTGTTGGAGACACTGTTGTTTTCAAAGAATTGAAACAGTATGCATCCGGCAACAACTGGGTTGTGGAAATCAATTATAACAAGTCACCTGCAAATTCTATAAAATGGACTATGCTTCCGGGTGGATGGTTAGAACTGGAATACCAACTACATCCTGTTGGAAAGATAGAGAACGCAGGTATTACTTTTAATTATCCTGAAAACCTGGTTACAGGTGCTACTTTGATGGCGAATGGACCTTACCATGTTTGGAAAAACAGATTAAAAGGAACAACACTTGGCGTTTATAACAAGAAATATAACAATACTATTACCGGTGAAACATGGAATTATCCTGAGTTCAAGGGTTATTATTCCAACTTTTATGCCGTACAGGTTCAGACAAAAGAATTGCCATTTACAATAGTGTCTGAATCTAATGATTTGTTTCTGCATTTGTTTACGCCACAATTTAGTAAATTTGCTAAAGGAGGTGTAAATCCAACATTCCCTGCCGGCAACATTTCTATTTTGAATGGCATAAACGCAATTGGTACGAAGTTTTCAAAAGCTGAAGATGGTGGACCAGCCGGACAAAAGAATCTTTACCTGCAAAGTGACAGTCCGCTAAAAGGAAAAGTCTATTTTAGATTTGGAGAATAAATTTAGCAGGATATTTTGATGGCGTAGGGACAGGTCGCGACCTGTCCCTTTTTTATTTTCAAAATAAATGGTACCTCACACCATTTCTCTGACAGGGAACGGTTTTTCAGGTAAAATTATTCTTTAAATGCCTTGTTCAGAAAATCATTGACCGGCTTCATTGCTTCAAATATTTTGCTGAATAGGACAGGGAAATCTTCGGAACATACTTTTTCATCGCTAAGTGAATGAAACATCGTGAAGTTCTTGTTTTTCAATAAATCAATATCAGGAAAATCAGCCGGAAAGTCACGGGGAGGATTTTTCAGTTTGCCCTCTTCACTCAAGGTTCCGAAATTATCTTTAAAAGACTTTGATTCAAGCAATGATTTAAATTCTGCACTATTGTAATAGATCTCCTGACGAATTCTCTTTAATGCCACCGGTTCAGGCATCCAGATCCCGCCTGCCAGCATGCTATTTCCGGGTTCAAGATGCATATAGTATCCGGCATAAATACTTTTGCGACCTCCACGTGCGAAGTAGGCTCCCATATTTGTTTTATAAGGTGTCTTATCGTTAGAAAACCGGGTATCTCTATATATTCGAAACACACAATCTTTTGCAGAAAGCGCGCCTATCGAAGAATCAATGCGCTGAACTACAGGTATTAATTCTTCGACAAGCGTTAAAAGAGACTTGTTGGCCTTATCATATTTTTGTTTGTTTCCGGCAAACCACTCCCTGGTATTGTTTTGTTTTAATTCCCCAAGAAACTGTAGAATATCATTTGTTGGCATATGGATAAAGGTTTTAAATGGCTAAATATTTAATTTACAAAGTCGTTGCATTTTGCTAAAATTAATCGTAAATTGTATAATGTAGTTTTTAAGATGTATAAGTACATTACCATATGGTTTTTTATTTTTTCCCCTCTCTTGTCTCTCGCAGGAAAGGAAGGAGATCCCGCGGGCGCCGCTCAGGCCGGAACAGGTGGAATCTCAGTTTTCACCATAGGAATCTGGTCAACCCATAATAACCCTGCCGGTTTAGCAAAGTTAATGAATCCCGTGACCGGATTATATATAGAGAACAGATTTTTGATCAAAGAGTTGTTTTTTAATGTAGGTTCTTTTGCATTGCCTGTAAAAAACGGAGGCTTTGGTATTGCCATCAGCCATTTGCGACTTGGTCAATATACAAACACCTTTGCCGGTCTGGCTTATGGTCGCCAGTTTGGAGAAAGTTTTTCAGCCGGAGTTCGATTTGACTGTTATCGTGTTTCATTTGGAAAAGAGTATGAAGCCGGTACTGCTGTTTCTTTTGATGCCGGAATACAATGGAAGATCTCCGAAAATGTCACTTTCGCCTGTAATGTTTTTAATCCAACCCGGGTTAAACTGATTGGCCTTTCAGATGAACAAATGCCTTCAATTATCCGAGCAGGGTTCTCTTACAAACCGATTCCTGAACTGTTGATGCTGACAGAAATAGAAAAATCTTCAAGCTCAGTTATTGTTATTGCTTATGGAATGGAATATGCTTTTGACGATAAAATCTTCGTTAGAGCAGGATTAGGTTTAAACAGTTCGAAATTTAGTTTTGGCTTTGGGTATGTTTTCACACAGTTTTCGATTGATGTTGCCGCATCTTGGCATCAGACACTTGGATTTACGCCGCAGGCTTCATTGGCTTATACATTTTCACACTGATGCGTACAATTAAAATTGTCCTGGTTTTATTGCTGATCACGACTATCGGCAGCGCCCAGACTGTGGCTACAAATCAGGAAGAATATGAACAGGAAGAGTTGCAAAGCAGATCAGAAACAGAACATGACCTATCAGATCGTGAAGAACTACTCGACCATCTTACAAGAAATCCCATTCCGATCAACTTTGCAGATCCGGACCAATTGTCAGAAATACCCTGGTTGAATGATCTGCAGATCAGGAACCTTTTACTTTACAGAAAGCAGTACGGTTATATCGTTTCTCCTTATGAACTTCAACTGATAGAAGGTTTTGACAGGGAAACAATTGAAAGCATCATACCGTATATCGACTTTACAAAAGACAAGAATAAAAGGAAGATTACAGCGCATGCATTATTCAACGAAGGAGACGATGACTTTTTATTCAGACCATCAGGTTTTGGCAAACCGAAAGACAGCGTCTACATGGGTTCAGCTATCAAATTACTACTAAAATATAAATATGACTGGCAAAATCGGGTAACTGCAGGTTTTATTTTTGAAAAAGATCCCGGTGAACCATTGTTTAAAAAGTCCTTAAAGAAATTCCCCGGAATTGATTATGCATCAGCTTATATCATGATCAGCAACACGGGACTTTTTAAAAGGCTGATCATAGGAGATTATCATTTGCGATTTGGGCAGGGTTTAGCCATCTGGAGCGGCTATAACATTGGGCGTACTATTTTTGCTTCAGGCTACACAAGAAAGGCTCCCGGAATTGCACAAAACAGTTCGGCAATGGAGACAGGCTTCATGAGAGGCGTGGCTGCTACGCTTGCTTTCAAAAAGTTTGATCTGACAGGCTTTTTATCAGTCGCCCCTTTGGATGGAAGGCTGGATACTTTAGACAAGGTCACAAGCCTGGTCACCGATGGACTGCATCGCGATAGCACAGAATGGAGCCGACGACATAATATCACACAGGTTTCTTATGGTGGAAGGTTTGCCTGGAAACAGGATGTTTCGGTTGTAGGATTAAATTTCATCAGTGGGCTCTATAGCAAGGATTTTGCTTCACCTACAGCCGTTTACAGAAAATATGATTTTACGGGAAGTCAGTTTAGCAACGTGAGTCTCGATCATCGTTTGGTACTTGGAAAGATCTTGTTGAGTGGAGAAGTTGCAATAAACCGGTCGGGGAATTGGGCAATTATTCAAAACATGTTGTTTCAACCACTCTATGGGTACACCTTCTTTTTGTCTATCCGCGATTATTCACCGACCTATCGCGCACCATTTGGAAATTGTCTGGGAGAGAGCGGATTGCCTCAAAATGAAAGAGGAGTTTTTGCCGCGATTACTATGCTGTTAAGTTCTAAAGTTACTGTCCGATCATTTGCTGATTTTTATAGTTACCCCTGGCTGAAATACAGAATCGATGCACCATCCTCAGGATATGAACAACAATTTCAATTAGAATGGAAGGCTTCTCCTAAAAATTTGCTGATATTGAGAATCGGGAATAAAAACCGACCATTGAATATGCCGGTAGATTCAAACATACTGAATAAAGTTGAAAATCAGCGCCGGTTAAATATTCGCCTCAACCTTAGAAATCAATTGGGAAAACAAATCACATTACAATCACGCGTTGAATGGAATCGGCTGGTGAAAACTTCCGGGAGTAGCCAAGGGTATCTTTTTTTACAGGATGTTGCCTGGAAAGAGAAAAAGGAGCGGTTCGGTTTTACTGCACGGTTTGCATATTATTCTGCTTCTTATGATAACCGGTTCTACACTTATGAAAACGATCACCTTTTTTCATTCACTACGCCAATGCTTTATGGAGAGGGAACGCGGATGTATCTGTTTAGCCGGGTACGTTTTTTAAAAAAACAAACGGTTACTTTCAAAATTGGTTATACAAAAAGTGTGAGCAAATCGACAGATGTTGTGGCATCATCTGATACATCAGTAACGAATTCAACAACTTCGAACCCTAAAAAACCTTTGGAATTAAGTGTTCAATTTATTTTTAAGATTTAGTTTTCATCCCAAGACCTGACGATGTCAAACTTTATAAAAACGACCTTGCCAGGTATCTAATTCTTCGAGTCTCTTTTCAAGTAACCGGTTGAAGGCATCATTGCGCAGGTTTGACCAGGGGGCGCTAACTAAGAAACGGGGAGGCACTTCTCCTGCAAACCGCTCTACAACAATAGCAGGATTAAGCTTTTCGAGAAAGCTGACCATGAAGCTCAAGTAATCTTCCATCGTAAATAAGTTAAATAATTCAGGATGATCAAGATAGTCAACCGCCATCTTAGTCTTTTTGATAATCTGAAGCTGATGAAATTTAATATTGTCTAAAGGCAATGCTGAAATGATTTCTGCTTCAGCCAACATCTCTTCACGACTCTCACCCGGAAGACCAAATATCATATGTGCGCCTACTTTTATCCCTCGGGATGCAGCTCTTCTGATGGCATCTTCACTTTCAGCCCAACTGTGTCCACGATTGATCTTTTGAAGGGTTTTATCGTAACAGGACTCAAGACCAAGTTCAAGAATCACATAATAAGAACGACTCAATTCTGCTATATAGTCTAAAATTTCATCGTTTACACAATCTGGTCTTGATCCAATTACCAATCCCACTATTCCGGGATATTGAAGTGCCTCACCATAAAGGCTTTTCAATTTATCGACAGTAGCATATGTATTGGAATAAGGCTGAAAATAAGCCAAAAAACTTTTCGCCCGCTTGTATCGTCTGGAATGAAATTCAATCCCTTCCTCGATTTGTAGGGTGATACTTTTCTCCGGCTGACAATAGGATGGATTAAATGAGTCATTGTCGCAATAAGTACAACCTCCCCTACCCTTTGTGCCATCCCGATTTGGACAGGTAAAGCCCGCATCGACAGCAACTTTTTGTACCCGCTCACCCAATAATCGTTTAAAATATTCTGAATAAGAATTATATCGACGGGTATGTCCCCAGGGAAAAACACGATTATTCATACCACAAAGGTAAATGTAAAAAACTTTTCACAAGATATTTTTCCGAATGGAATCAATTAAATGAATAAATCTGATGATTTTAACGATCTTTACAAAATATTAAGTACTTTAGTATTAACAATAGCCAATAACATAAATAGGACAAACTCAAAAACATCGTATGTCAAAAGTTGCACTTATTACCGGAGTAACCGGTCAGGATGGAGCCTATCTCTCAGAGTTTTTATTAAAAAAGGGATATATAGTACATGGACTAAAACGTCGTGCCTCCCAGTTTAATACTGATCGCATCGATCATCTTTACCAGGATCCGCATGTGGAGAACCGTAACTTTATGCTTCACTATGGCGATCTGACAGATTCGATGAACATAACACGATTAATCCAGGAAGTACAACCTGACGAGATATACAACCTTGCTGCAATGAGTCATGTCAAAGTAAGTTTTGACACTCCGGAATATACTGCAAATGCCGATGGCATTGGAATGTTGCGTATTCTTGAGGCTGTACGTTTGTTGGGATTGTCAAACAAATCACGCATTTATCAGGCCTCTACCTCAGAACTTTACGGACTGGTCCAGGAAGTGCCTCAAACTGAACGCACTCCTTTCTATCCACGTTCGCCATATGCTGTCGCCAAATTATATGCCTACTGGATCACCGTCAACTATCGTGAAGCTTATGGTATGCATGCCAGCAATGGAATTCTATTTAACCATGAATCTCCTATTCGCGGAGAAACCTTTGTCACACGCAAGATTACACGTGCAATTGCCCGCATAGCTTTAGGTATGCATGAAAAAATGTTCATGGGGAACCTTTCCTCAAAACGCGACTGGGGCCATGCCAAAGACTATATCAAGGCAATGTATCTGATACTTCAACAGGAAAAGGCTGATGATTATGTGATTGCAACCGGAATTACAACAGAGGTACGCGAATTTATCAGGTTAACATTTGAAGGAATTGGCATAGAGATTGCCTTCAAAGGCGAAGGAATCGATGAAAAAGGCTATATGGTTGGTGTCGATGAAGTTCTCTTTTCAAAAATGGTGGGTGCAAGTTACCTTACTAAGATCAAAAACAGAATCGCAGAGATAAATGATGAAACTTCTCAGGTAGTTGCAATCGACACACAGTATTTCCGTCCAACAGAAGTAGAGTTGTTGATTGGAAATCCAGAAAAAGCAAAAAGGGTATTGGGCTGGGAACCTGAATATGACCTTGCTGGTTTAATAGAAGATATGATTACTTCGGATATTATGTTGATGAAGAAAGAGACCTATCTGAAAGAAGGCGGATACAGGATTATGAATTACTTTGAATAGATGAATAAAAAAGCTAAAATTTATATTGCTGGTCATAAGGGTATGGTTGGATCTGCTATCTGGAAAAATCTGGAAAGCAAAGGATATACCAATCTGATGGGTCGCGATTTTTCTCAAGTAGATCTCCGGAACCAGTCAGCGGTGGAACAGTTTTTTGCTACCGAACGACCTGAATATATTTTTCTGGCCGCCGCGAAAGTGGGTGGTATCATGGCGAACAATACTTACCGGGCAGATTTTATCTATGAGAACCTGATGATTCAGAACAACATTATTCATTGCGCCTGGAAATATGGCGTGAAGAAGTTACTGTTTCTGGGTTCCACGTGTATCTATCCGCGAGATGCTGTACAACCTATGACTGAAAATAGCCTGCTCACTAATATATTGGAATACACAAATGAACCATATGCTATCGCTAAGATCGCAGGAATAAAACTTTGTGAGAGTTATAACCTGCAATATGGGACAAACTTTATTGCTGTTATGCCCACAAATCTCTATGGCCCAAATGATAATTTCGATCTTGAACGTTCGCATGTATTACCTGCATTGATTCGTAAGATGTATCTGGGAAGTTGGATGGAAAAAGGGGACTGGGATGCTATTCGTTTAGATTTGAACCGGTTTCCAGTTGCCGGAGTTGATGGAAAGGCTACTAAGGAACAGATTATTGAAGTTTTGGCTAAGTTTGGAATAAAAATTTCGGATAAAAATATTGAAGGACAAGGATTAGTCTCTGTTGAAATATGGGGCACCGGAAAACCGATGCGGGAATTTCTATGGAGCGAAGAGATGGCTGATGCTTGTGTTTATATCATGGAGCAGGTCGACTTTAAAGACCTGGCAGCATTATCTGGTGAGAAGAATATCAGGAATTGTCATATCAATATTGGTACAGGCAAGGAGATTTCAATAAAGGATTTAGCTTGGTTGATTAAAAAGAAAGTTGACTTCAGAGGAGATATCGTGTATGATGCCTCAAAACCAGATGGAACGATGAGAAAACTGACCGATCCTTCTAAGTTGCATAAATTGGGTTGGACTCATAAAATTGAAATCGAAGAAGGTATTGAAAGGATGATGAGATGGTATATTGAAGGATGATTTTTAATGTATTAATACGAATAAAGTTTTTCAAATATTGGAAAATCGCTCTACATTAATTTCTACTCATTTTCTAAATACCCGCTGCAACAAACCACTTTTTAGTTTTGGCACATCTATTCTGGATTCCTCAGGACAAATCATATGATATATTTCTCCCCATGAAAGCATTCCTCCAAAATTCCGATCATCAATAAATAAATCTGCATTGATTTTCCGGCTCATAGTTTCGTCGTGCACTTCTTCCGGATAACTTTTGTTTACTGCATAGAATTCCACTCCCCGCTCTTCACAAAAAGTTACAGCTTCTTCAAGCTGCTTTCCACTCCGAACAGTCCAAAGTATTAATTGATGCCCTTTCTTGTTTAATGCCTTAAGTGTATCAATGGCAAATATTATCTCACGCCCTATCTTGGGATATTTATTTTCCACAATGGTTCCATCGAAATCAACTGCAATGATCATACTGAATAATTCTTTTGAAAATTTACTTTTATAGCAACGATACTTTTCAAAGTTAATTTTTTTTCTACTATTTTCTGATAAAGGGGGAAAAAACTTTGACAAACCTCCTCTGAGAGAAATATTGTTCAAATTCAATCATTCTAATTTTATAAATTCAAAAAGGCTGCTTCATACAAGCAGCCTTTTTGAATTCTTTATAAAAAACATTTTATTTCGTCACATCCTCAAGTCGTTTCATTATTGAGAAAATAAATGCGGCAGAAACCAGACAGCAAACCACGAAAATCAACCATACCTGCCAAAGTTCCAGACGGATATACATGGAACTCCCGATCCAGAGCAGTGAGTTACCAACAGCCGCAGCTCCCAGCCATCCACCTTGCATCAATCCCTGGAAACGCGGGGGTGATACTTTGGAAACAAACGAGATTCCCATCGGGCTAAGGAATAGTTCGGCAAAGGTTAAAACAAGGTATGTACTGATCAACCAATGTGCAGAAATACGTTCAGGTGAGGGTTCGCCTGCCAGATTAACCTGTGAAACTAAACCGATGGAACTGGCTATCATCACCGAGAATCCCAATGCAGCCAGGATCATTCCAATACCGATTTTCTTTGGAGTTGAAGGTTCAATATTCCGGTTTCGTAACCACGCGAAGAACCAAACCACAACAGGGGTCAGCGCAACAATAAATAATGGATTAAACTGTTGGAAAATTTCAGGTTCGATTGGATTTGCAGCAGGCATTCCTTTGAAGAAATAATAAACCAAATAGGCGCCAACAATTGTGAGTCCTGCTCCAATAGCCTTATTCATTGAAGATGACTTCTTTTGAACCAGCATAACAATACCTGCAATAGTTGCGATCAACGAAAGCAGGGCAGGAAGATAGAACATAATATTTGTTACCGGATCAACTGTCTTGGTCATATAATCACGGGCGAACATAGTGAGCGACAATCCGTTCTGGTGAAATGACATCCAGAAGAAAATCACAACCAGAAAAACGAGTCCCAAAGCAATGAGTCGTTTCTTCTCTTCAGCCCATGGCATTTTTATGAGAGAAGGATTATTGACTGCAAGGGCTTTGCGATCGGGTAAATGTTTTTTAAACAGAACATACGACAATAACGATAGAACCATTGCCAATGCGGCAACTCCAAAGGCATAGTTATAACCGGTCGAAAAAACATTAATATATTCGCTTGCAAATACTTTTAAATCTGTTACATGACCTCCTGAAAGTGTCACTTTATCAGCCAGTTCCTGCAACTTGGCAACATCAAGTTGCGTCCCGTTTAATAATTTATGACAAAGTGCAGGAAGGTCAGAATCATAAGCAAATCCATTCGAATGCAGATACCAGCTCCGCATTGCACGGGCAGCGCTTGGAGCAAAGAAAGCACCAACGTTTATACCCATGTAGAATACACTGAATGCTGAATCGCGCAAATGTGAATACTTGGGATCATCATACAACTGACCTACTAAAGCCTGAAGATTCCCTTTGAACAAACCATTACCAATTGCAATTGTAAACAAACCGATAACGGTGAATGTGAGCCCCATACCCGGAGTCGCCATGAGCAAATAGCCTGCAAACATGACAAATATTCCGACCATGATGGTTCCCTTGTAATTTTGTGTCCTGTCGGCAATTATACCGCCAACCAGAGCTAAAGCATAAATAGAAAAATAGAAAATGCTGTAAATTGAACCGGCTTTGTCGGCATCTAAACCAAATTTAGCCTGAAGAAAAAGTACAAGAATTGCCATCATGGTATAAAAGCCGAAGCGTTCTCCCATATTGGCAAAAAAGGCAACATAAAGCCCTTTGGGGTGTCCTTTGAACATAGGTTGATTGTTTTTTGGGTTATTAATTAGAAATGAAAGACTCCTTGTAAGGCAAATTTACGTAAAAAAACATCATTTCCAAACTGGATTTCATTATCCTTTGGTTCCTTTAAGCAAATAAAATCATTTTTTTCTCTTAAAACGTATCTGGCAAAAGCCACCTCGATTTTAACAAAAACATTAGCTTAAAATTCTTCGAACATTTCCGGAACATTTGCAAACTATTTTTCAAACGACCAGGGGTTATTGGGGTCTTATTGGGGTCTCATCCGGGTTTAACCGGGGCTTAATTGGCATCCAGGAAACCAGACTGAATCCAATAAGATCCAAAACAGACCTCAATAAAACATCCCACTCCCCTGGTCGTTTCTTTCATCATTAAATCATGATCTTGTTGTCTTCAAAGTAATTTTGGATAATTATTGAAATTTATTTTTATTTCAGTGTAATTCTTTTTTATCTTGTTCGTCATAATAGATACAGGGACAAAAATTAAAAATGGAAATCTGGCATAAATCCTTTCGGGACAAACTTTATCGGCTGGCGCTCCGGTTGCTTAACAGCAGTGATGAGGCCTCTGATGTGGCACAGGAGGTGTGGACCAGGTTGTGGCAGAAGAGAGAGGATCTCCCAAAATTGAATAATGCGGAATCATTTGCATATACAATGACCCGGAATTTATGCCTTGATATTCTGAAATCGTCCCGAATGAAGAATGAACGTTTAAATGCAATACACGAAAACACCCTTGCCGGTCCACAGGGTGATAGTATTGAAAAGAACGAAAAAATGGCTTTGATCTATCAGGCAATCAATAATTTGCCCGAACAACAAAAAATTGTGATGCAACTCAGGGATATTGAAGGATATGAATTGTCGGAGATTGCACAAACACTTAATCTGACACCCAACAATACCAAAGTGATATTATGCAGGGCCCGTCAGAATGTAAGGGAAACGATTTTAAATTTTGAACGTCATGAACAAGAAACATATTCAGGATTTACTCGATAAATATTTCGAGGGTGAAACATCGTTAAGGGAAGAAAAGGAGTTGAAAAATTTCTTTCGAAAAACAGCCTTACTTCCTGAAGAATGGCAGTCGTACAAACAAATGTTTGGTTTTTTTGAATCAGAAGGTTTGAAAACGATGCCTATAAAAGATAACGTCCAAAGAAAAAAGAACATTCTATGGTTGATTTTAACCGGTGTTTCAATTGCGGCCAGTGTACTCATTTTATTAACCATATTTTTACCGCCCACTAAAACTCAACTCGAACCTTTAGCAATTGCGACAAAACACCTTGATTCGGTTTATTCAAAAAAGACGCAGACTAAAAAAACCGAAACTGCTAAACCTGAAAAATCAGAGCCAAAGAAGACCGATAAAAAAACAAGTGTACCGATCAGGTCGATATTGGGCGATGACAATTCCACAATTCTCGCAGGAGGTAAAAGCACAAAGCACCAGGAGATTTCTATTTCTACAACCATCAATGATGCACTGTCGCCACTTGATAAGATGAATGACATCAGAAATGCGATGGATAAATTTAAATACTTCGATTTGATGAACAAGTATTTACCGGACCGGGACATCTCATCACTGATTCGAAACAATAAATAAACGCATACTATTTTGAACGTATAAATTAAATAATCAACCCTTAAAAATAACGAACAATGAAAAATCACTCTTTAAAACTCAGACACTTCGGATTGTTGGCCGCTTTATTCTTATTTGCCGGATCCGTTCAGGCACAATCCAAACTCGAAACCCTGTTCAACAAAATGGGTGAAAACAGTAAAATGACTGTAGTCACGATCTCCAAAGATATGATCGGCAGCATGTGGAACCTGGTTGCAGATAGACAGGATTCTACTTCTAAAAATGACATGAAGAAACTGACCGATGACTTAGGATACATGCATGTCATTTCAAGTAAGGAGCTCACCTCCGAAGAGCAGGCTACTTATAACAAAATGATTGTGGATGTTTTGAGCGATGGGTACAAGGATCTGATGAATATTTCCACCAAAGAAAACGGGAAACAAACCAATGTAAGAATGTGTAGCAAAGCTGTTGATAAAGACAATATTTCAGAGTTTGTCATGTACATCAGAGAGGGCCAGGAACTTTCGCTTATTGCTATCGTAGGGAAAATTGATAAAAACAAAATCATGGAACTCACCAAATTATCCGGACTGAAGGGAATGGAAACCGGAATTGGACATTAAAATTTCTTAAGTCTGTTTTTAAAAAGTCAAAGAGACCTGCCTAAACATTTAGAGACGCAAAATATTGCGTCTCTACGTGTTTAATGATCTGAAACAATTCTAAATTTAAAAATTGTTGTTACCGGGATCATCTTTCCCCGGCTCATTTTTTTTCTTTTTCAAGCGACCTGCATCTTTAAGTGCCTTTGCAATAATCCATTCCAACTGGCCATTGGTGCTGCGAAACTCATCGGCCGCCCATTTCTCCACTGCATTCAACAGCTCTTCATCCACGCGCAAGGCAAATGATTTCTTAGGCATAATTTAGTGTTGTAACGTTCCTGTGTTGATAACCGGGCTGACATCTTTGTCGGCGCAAAGCACAACCATCATATTACTGACCATTGCAGCCTTCCTTTCATCATCCAGATCAACAATATTCTTTTTAGAAAGCTGATCGAGCGCCATCTCAACCATCGATACTGCTCCTTCAACAATTTTGAAACGAGCCGCAACAATTGCAGTTGCTTGTTGGCGACGAAGCATTGCTCCTGCAATTTCAGCTGCATAAGCCAGATATGTAATGCGCGCTTCAACAACCTGGATCCCTGCTAACTCCAAACGATCAGAAAGCTCGGCTTCGAGCTGAACATGTACTTCTTCGGCGCCCGCACGCAAAGTAATCTCTTTTTGATCCTCATCAAAGTTGTCGTAAGCATAGCGACTGGCGAGTTTACGAATGGCTGATTCACTTTGGATTTCTACAAATTTAATGTAGTCATCGACTTCGAAAGCCGCTTTAAAAGTGTCTTTGACCCTCCAGACCAGAACTATCCCGATCATGATAGGATTGCCCAGTTTGTCGTTCACTTTTATTGGCGCACTGTCACGATTTCGTGCACGCAATGAAATTTTTCGTTTGATGAAAAAAGGATTTACCCAGAAGAATCCATTGCTCTCGGTCGTTCCCTTATAATCACCAAACAAAATAAGAATTGCAGCCTCATTTGGATTCACTACCAGAAATCCTCCAAAAGAAATACAACCCAATACGATCAGAATAATACCCAATGTGTAAACTATCGGAGAGGCATTTTCGTTGATAAAATGCAAACCTCCAACTCCAAGTAAAACAATGGTAATGAGTAATCCAACGTAACCCGATAAGGGTTTAAAATATTTTTCTGTTTTCATTTTAGTTTTTTTTTTGATATTGTTTTGATATCACAAATGTAGTACATCAAAAAAGAATAGTCAAGTATAAACCAAAACTAATTTGTTAAATAATAATTAATTGGATCAGAGTTCAAAATTGTACTTTTGCAAAACAAATTTGACGGCTGAATGAAATATAAACACCTGTTTTTTGATCTTGACAATACGCTTTGGGATTTCGAAAAGAATTCACATGAAACATTTAATGAACTTTACGACTACCATCTGGCAGGTTTGAACAAGATACCATCGGTAAAGGCTTTTTTTGATGCGTACACAATTCACAATACCCGTCTTTGGGGCCTTTATCGCGAAAGCCGCATCACTAAAGATGAGCTTAAAGACACACGATTTTTGATTACATTACAAGAATTTGGAGTAGACGACAAAGGATTGGCATCAACTCTTTCTGACGAATACACTTACAGAAGCCCACGAAAAGGAATCCTTTTTCCGGGAACGATAGAAACGCTTGAAAATTTAAAAGATCGGTTTCAACTTCACATTATCACCAATGGGTTTGAAGAAATCCAACATGTCAAATTAGAATTCGCCGGTTTAACAAAATATTTTGAATATCTGATAACTTCTGAACAGGCCGGAAGCAAGAAACCTGATGCCGGAATATTTAACTATGCACTTGAAAAGGCCGGAGCCAGAGCTAAAGAAAGTTTAATGATTGGCGACGATTTGGATGTAGATATTGTTGGAGCCAGGGAAATAGGAATGGACACTATATTGTTTGATCCGTTCGATATCTATTTATCAACTCAGGACCCAACTCCCCGGGTGAGTCATATATCTGAAATACTACCAATTATAGATATCATGAATTAAAAACAAAAACAAAAAAAGCCACCCGAAGGTGGCTCTAATTCTTGTTAACCAACAACCTTATTGTGCCTTTGGAGCAGGGGCAGTTGTTTTTTTCATTTCCGGGCAAGTTTTTGCATCTTTTCCCATAGTACATTTACCAGTAGTAGCATCTGCACAGCAAGCTTTCTTAGCAGGAGCTGGAGTTGTAGTCTTAGCTGTTGGTGCTTTCTTGGTAGTGACCGGGTTTCCAGCAGAAACAGGAGCAATAGCCACGAAACTAACGAAAGCTACCATGGATAGGAATAAACTAACTTTTTTCATATTAACCTTTTTAAAAATTATTTTTTATAAAACAAATTTACATTTCAATTTCGAATTAAAACTATATATTATGTTAACAATTTGTTAATCCATTTTTTCAAATCTGCCTATTACGGTAGTCCTCCCGGTTACTATCTGTCCAATTTTCACATCGATAATTGTACCAACCGGAAGTAATAGATCGACACGTGAACCGAATTTAATAAATCCCATCTCTCCACCCTGTTCTGCTAACTGATTTTCTTTAGCATAGCAAACAATTCTGCGTGCAACTGCTCCTGCTATCTGGCGCATCAAGACAATACGTTTGCCCTCACCCTGAATAACAACTGTAGTGCGTTCATTTTCTTCGCTCGATTTTGGATGCCATGCAACAAGATATTTCCCTGTGTGATATTTTGAATAGACTACTTTACCGGCAATGGGGAAAAAGTTTACATGAACATTATTCGGAGACATGAAAACCGATACCTGAATCCGTTTCCCCTTAAAATATTCTTTTTCTTCAACCTCTTCGATAGCAACAATTTTCCCATCGGCAGGGCAAATAATATTTTCAGGTCCAAAACTGATGGGTCTTTGAGGATAACGAAAGAATCTGACAACAAAAACAAACATCCCCATACAGGCAAAAATAACAACATACATCAGAATCAGCAGACTTGAAAGTACTAAAACCGTTAGGGTTGTTAGTATTGCCAAAATCACAAATGCTGTAAAAATTATCTGATATCCTTCTTTATGAATTTTCATTTTTAGTTATTAATTAACCAACTGAATATAAACAAAAATTAAAGGGGCCGAAATCAATACTGCATCAAACCGATCGAGTATCCCTCCATGCCCCGGTAAAAGCGTTCCGGAATCCTTAACATTAAGGCTCCGTTTTAACATTGATTCGACCAAATCACCCAGTGTTCCGCTGATTACAATTATTATGGTAATTGTAATCCATTGTATCAATGGGAGTGCATTGTCGAATGAAGCAAACAACCAAACTGCAATGATGCTTACAATGGCACCACCGATGCTTCCCTCCCATGATTTCCGGGGAGAAATACGTTCAAACAAACGATGTTTTCCAAATGCACTGCCAAACAGGTATGCAAAAGTATCATTTATCCACAAAATGACAAAATAGCCAAGAAGTATAATGAAGGTATAATGAAGTCCGGGAAGATAAAAGAAATTCATCAGGCCAAATGGCAATGCAATATAGAATATGCCCAATAATGTTAAGGCAACATTTTCAAATGGAGATGGCTTGTTTCTGTATAATTCTGAAATAAATGCTATTGCGATTAAAGGAACCAAAGCAATAAGGTATTTTAAATTCATCCAATCGTTTGCAACAGCAGCCAATCCGGCGAACAGAAGTCCCCCAGCCACCAAACCCAACCAGGTTTGAGGGGCTTTACCCCCGTTTTGTAATAACTTATAAAACTCGTGGAGACCCAGAAGAGTAACACAAAAAAACAAACATGCAAAGAATAACGGATTGAATACTACCGATGAAACAACTATCCCAACGAAGAATATACCTGTTATGGTGCGTTTAAAAAAATTATTCACTTTCAATTTTACTTATGATCTGCAAGGCAACTAAAGCATCTTCATTTTTAACAAAGAGATCGCTTTCACCAAATAAATAGGCAGAGTCGATTTGATTTATAATGACACTTTCAATTCCTTCTTCTTCCAAAACACCTTTTGTTATCTCAACAAGATAGCTTTTTGAAGAACTAAAAACCTTTACCCAGTTATCTCTACTCATCTTTTGGAAGTATTGGGGTATCATCGACAAGAAATACAAATACTTCTTTTGGTCCATGACCACCGATAACCAGTGCAGGTTCAATTCCGGCAGTGCGACTTGGACCGGTATGCAAACTTATCAGAGATGGTAGTCGTCCTCTGTATTTCTCACGAATGGCTGACATGGCATTCTCTATATCGGGAACGATCTGAGATGCCATTGCAACAACTACATGGATTTCAGGGAAGATATTTAATCTGCGACCGGCTGTCTGCCGTGAAGAGATAAGAACCGAACCTAACCGAGCGACAAGGTACTCGCAGAAAGTGACGGCAACCTGCAAATCTGCAAAATCTTCCTTTTTCGAAGAGTGTACTATTCCGGCAGCATCCAGAACTTTAGTCAATTGGCTATCAAAACTAAAGACTTTTGACCAGCCTCTTTCCTCAGCCATTATCTTTAGATTATCAACCAATGACATCACATCTTCACAATAAACAAACTGACCGTTTACTTTTGTAAATTCCTCGGCAAAAGTGAGGTCGGGTGAATCTGTTTGTTGATGATAAATAGAAGACTCTAAATCTACTCCCGGGTAAGGATTTACAGATTTATGAATTAACGCATTCCGGATACTCTTCAGCATCTTTTCCTTGGAGGTTGTCTCTTCCATCGATTGTGAGGATTATTCTTTCGTTAATGATTTTTTATCGTCAGGTTTTCTTTTAGTTGTTTCTTCCTTTGAAACAGGATTTAATTGTGGAATATCATTGATTTCTTTAGGTTTAAGATCAGTAAAATCACCATTATCAAGAATCAATTTTTCCTCTTTAAAAAGACGCTCACCAAATATCAGTTCGAGATCTTCGCGATAGATGACCTCCTTGGTCAACAATTGTTGCGCCAGCTTTTCAAGTTTATCTCTGTTTTCAAGTAAGATCTCTTTTGCACGTTGATATGCTGATTCGATCAATTTGCTTATTTCGCTGTCAATTGTTTCAGCAGTCTTCTCGCTATATGGTTTTGTAAAGGTATATTCCGATTGACCAGTTGAATCATAGTAACTAATGTTACCAATCTTCTCGTTCAGGCCGAAATAAACCACCATAGAGTAGGCCTGTTTGGTTACTTTCTCCAGATCGCTCAAAGCACCGGTAGAAATTTTTCCGAAGAATATTTCTTCAGCAGCCCTTCCACCAAGTCCGGAAGCCAGTTCATCAAACATCTGTTCAAAAGTAGTAATTTGTCTTTCTTCTGGCAAATACCATGCTGCACCCAATGATTTTCCACGTGGTACAATAGTTACTTTCACCAGCGGAGAGCCATGTTCCAGCATCCAGCTAACAGCTGCATGACCTGATTCATGATATGCAATGACCTCTTTTTCGTGACGTGAAATGATTTTATTCCTTTTCTCCAATCCACCAACGATTCTATCTATGGCATCAATAAAGTCTTGTTTTTCAATTATCTCTTTCTCCTTTCGGGCTGCAATCAGAGCAGACTCATTACATACATTGGCAATATCAGCACCCGAAAAACCAGGAGTTTGCTTGGAAAGGAATTCAACATTTACACCTTCCACATCGTATTTCAGGCCACGCATATGTACCAGAAAGATTGCTTTACGTTCTTCAAGGTCAGGCAATTCTACATGAATCTGTCTGTCAAAACGTCCGGCACGTAATAATGCTCTGTCCAGAATATCTGCACGGTTTGTTGCAGCAAGAATGATAACACCATTGTTGCTTGAGAAACCATCCATTTCAGTCAACAATTGATTGAGGGTGTTCTCACGTTCATCGTTTCCACCTGTGAATGAATTTCTTCCGCGGGCACGTCCAATAGCATCAATTTCATCAATAAAAATGATACAGGGCGCCTTTTCTTTGGCCTGCTTAAACAGGTCACGTACTCGACTTGCGCCAACACCCACAAACATTTCTACAAAATCTGAACCTGAAAGTGAGAAGAAAGGAACCTTTGCCTCACCTGCCACAGCCTTTGCCAATAGCGTCTTTCCTGTTCCTGGAGGGCCAACAAGCAAAGCGCCTTTTGGTATTTTACCTCCCAACTGAGTATATTTCTTGGGGCTTTTTAAGAAGTCAACGATTTCCATGATCTCAACTTTCGCTTCCTGAAGTCCGGCAACGTCGTTGAAATTAATATTGACCATTGTATCCTTATCAAACAATTGTGCTTTGGATTTGCCGATATTAAATATCTGGCCACCTCCACCTCCACCCCTGTTCATCATTCGCATGATAAAGAACCAAGCAACAACCAATAACAAGATTGGAAATATCAATCCTATTAAGTCACCTGCCCAATTTTTTTCGTCGATATTTTCAACATAAATGGGGTCTTTAACCATAACAGGTTTCCCATTTTCAATCAAAGGCAGACCATTTGGATCTTTTTTAATCTGTTCTTCCGTAACCAATCTTTCAAAAGATTCAGGAGTACTAAATTTATATGTGTATTGTGGAGTTTCCCCACTAAAACTCTTGTTATTTTGAACGTCTTTAAACTCAGGAAGACTTAATTTATCCTTCTTTATAAAAATACGGGCATAATTGTTATTGACAGACTGAATCTTTTCGATATACTGTTCTTCAATCAACTTTCTTAGTTTGGTCTGGTCAATTTTTTTAACTGTACCATTCCAGTTAATAAAAGTCATTGCCAGAAAAACACCTATCAACAGGATATAAATCCAGTAGAAATTAAACTTTGGCTTGGGAATTTTCCCATTACTTCCCGGAATGATTGGGGGTTTGCTATCTTCGTCTGCCATGTGCGATGCAGTTTTATATTATCGGGTAATAGTTATACGTTCGTTTTGTTAGATTTGGGAGCTTTAGTTGTAACCTTTTTAGTGGCCACCCTTTTAGGTTTAACTTCAGCTGTAGGCTCAGAAACATTGGTTATATCGGCATCGGCCCATAGGCTTTCGAGCTTATAAAAACCACGTGTTTCGGGTTGGAAAATATGAACAACTACATCAAAATAATCGATGAGCATCCACTCGGCATTTTCACGTCCCTCGAGATGTGAAGGTCTTACACCAATTGCTTTATTCACTTCTTCATTAATAGAATCAGCGATCGCTTCAACCTGAGTACGGTTGCTTCCCTGACAAACAATAAAGAAATCAGCTATCGGGCTGTTGATAGGGCGCATGTCGATCTTAACAACTTGTTCACCTTTCTTTTCATATATAGCGTTGATAACTATATCAGCCAACATGGCCGATTCAGTCTTTTCTGTTACTTTTTTTATCATTCTTAAAATTTACAAAATCAATTTACAAAGTTAAACAAAATAAACAACCCCTAAAAACATATATCTTTGGAGTTGAGCCGAAAATCAATAAGTTGTACAAAAATTATCATTTTAAATCATTTCACGGCAAGCTTCTTATCTTAAACAAGATTTATACCAACTTAGTTTATAATTTTGCAATAAAGGTATAAACATATGAATAAACCCATTATTGGTAGTCATATCATTGAACTTAAGCAGACTGCATCCACTAATGTGTATACTGACAAATTGCTTCATTCTGAGAAACCGGCTGAAGGGACTGTCATAATAGCATATAAACAGACAAATGGAAAGGGCCAGGATCAAAATGCATGGGAAAGTGAGGCAAACAAAAACCTAACTTTTAGCATTATACTTTATCCCGTTTTCCTGAATCCTTCAGAGCAATTTCGATTAATTGAAGTGGCTTCATTGGGGATTACCGATTTTATTAAGCCTCTTCTTTCAACTGACCAGGAGATTAAGATTAAGTGGCCAAATGATATATATATTGGAGACCGAAAATTATGTGGCACCCTTGTTCAAAACAGCATTGTTGGTGCAAATCTAACAGAATGTATTATTGGAGTCGGGTTAAATGTCAATCAGGTGAAGTTTCTGAGCGATGCACCAAATCCTGTTTCGTTGACACAAATCACCGGTGTCAGTTACAATCTGCACCAATGTCTGGCCGAGTTGTGTGCCTGCATCGATAACAGATATCATCAATTGAAAAACAAACATTATTCACTTTTGGAAACAGATTACCTTTCAATACTTTATCGGTTTAATGAATTGCACGACTTCATCATTCATGATAACAAAGTTCATGCACGAATAACAGGAATAACCAACTTTGGTCAGTTAAAACTGGAAAGTTCTGATCATAAAAATTATGAATGTGGAATGAAAGAAGTTGTGTATTGTTTATAAGCTAATCCCGTTTATTAAGCATAATATTTACTTAGATTATCAGCCATCAGATCAACCAAATTTTGTAGTGGTTTGGAAGCCATCATACTGAAAACAGGATTCAGATCAGCTTTTAGGATGAAGCAAGCTTCGGACTGCAGTTCCGTTTGTGAATAAAGCATCAGATGAAGGGTGAAATTAAATGGCGTTTTACCTTCTGAAGTCACATCTATTCTTTCAAAAGGAACACGTTCGCTGATCCGCATGCTCAAGGTCGTCATATTCTGAATCGTAAACGAGCATGTATCCACAGTAGCCTGCCAGTTTGTAATCTGCTCGGGCATAAACCTACCCAAATTTGACATGTCACTTAAAAAGACAAATACTGTCTCGGCAGAAGTCATTAAAGTTACCCGCTTACTTTCAAAATCTTTCATCTTATAATAAATTGAAATTCAGATTTATTTTGAATTTATTTTGAAATGTCCTGATTCAGAATCTCATTCTTCTCTCCCCAGGCCTGTGGATTCTCACGCCACTCAATGAGTGATTTCAAATCAGAATCTTTGATATATTCCTGTTCCAATGCTTTTTTAATCAGATGATCGTAATCGGTCAATGTATTCAAAGAGCAATTCATTGCTTTGAAGTTTTCTTCGGCAATTTTAAGGTTATATGTAAAAATTGCAACCATTCCTTTTACATTGCAACCTGCTTCACGCAATGCTTTAACAGCATCGAGACTACTTTGACCTGTAGAAACCAAATCTTCAACAACTATAACACTCTGTCCGGATTCAACAACTCCTTCAATCTGGTTATCAAGACCGTGCCCTTTCTTCGTAGAACGAACGTATGCAAATGGTAAACCAAGATCCTGAGCCACAAGAACCCCTTGTGCTATGGCTCCTGTAGCAACACCAACTACCAGATCCACGGGCCCATAAGTATCATTAATTAGCTTTACAAACTCCTGTCGGATGAAGGTTCGAACCTTTGGGTAAGAGAGTGTCTTTCTATTGTCGCAATATATTGGAGATTTTAATCCGGATGCCCATGTAAATGGTTTATTAACATCCAATTTTATTGCTTTAATTTGCAATAAAAATTCCGCGACTACTAAAGCTGTTTCTTCATTCATTTTCATGAAGCAAATGTACAAAGTTTTTATTAATCATAAAACGATTTTCCTAACTCAGGATATTTCCAATCTCAAACTTGAGGATGAAGATATTCTTGTACATCCACATTCAAAATCCGCACTCATCAACGAATATCAAAGATTTATCAATAACCCGGTAGCTTTAAAATTATATATTTTTAAACCCAACCACGCCAAACAATTATATCGGGATTTCCTGTCCATGTTTGTAAAGGTTGAAGCAGCAGGAGGACTTGTTGTAAATCCCTCCGGACAATGTCTCTTTATTTATCGTTACGGGAGATGGGATCTGCCAAAGGGCAAAATTGAAGCCTTCGAGAAAAAAGATGAAGCTGCACTCCGGGAAGTTGAAGAGGAAACCGGCATTGGACAACTGACAATTATCAATTCACTGAGCCGGACCAGACATTTATATGATGAAAAAGGAAAACACTGTTTAAAAGTTACCTGGTGGTATTTCATGAAAACATCTGACAATCATGTACCTGTTCCACAACAGGAAGAAGGAATCACCAATGCACAATGGATTGATCGTAACAAATTGAATGATGTAATGTTGAATACAT